>Ga0209127_100511_pt1 | contig 13557 bp, 3 predicted proteins | sample LakSupMetagenome_FD_187469 | JGI IMG/M metagenome (GOLD analysis project Ga0209127, IMG submission 187469) | Freshwater microbial communities from Lake Superior, Canada - Sta WM archaea (SPAdes) (version 2) | ecosystem: Environmental > Aquatic > Freshwater > Lake | place: Lake Superior, Canada...
CGTCGGCCGTTTACACCTAATCCATGCCGGCGATACTCCTAATGACCTAGTGCTGGCAAGTCACAGCACCCTACTTTGGCCGCCTTCCTGCGACATCTGGGCCCCGAGACCATGGATGTCGTGGCCTCTCCGCAGATCCCGAACCCGGGTCCAAACGGCGTCGCGAATACTCCCTTTGCTACCATCGACCCTAGGCGTGTCGTCGAATACCTCACTACCCAGCTGCAGGTTACCCTCGGCGCTGAGAAACGAGAGCTAGATGCCCCTGGCAGCTTGCTGTCGAAAGCCAGCTATCCAGAGACGGTACAACGATGCACCCGCTTTGCGACCGACACCCAGACAGCGCTGTACATACAAAAGGAGCCCGCTCCCGTCAGCCAGCTGGAAAACGGCTCTGCCGAGGATGGTATGTCTGATGTTCCGAGACTCTGCCGAACTGCTAGTCGTGACTCGCATGCTAACGAGGTGCTTCCGCAGATGCCCCGTCTTACATATATACCCTCAGTCAAGACCTATCCTCGAGCCAGGGCGCTCTCGCTTTCCTGGTCCTCCTCAAGCGCCCCCAACCATTAGATCCGAGCATCCCTATAGTCTCCCAGCTGCTCGTTTGCAACTTGCCCGGCCCAGCAAGCTTGACCGCCGCGGCAACTGAACAGGGCCCAGCGGCCTCCCCATACGAAATTCTCCAGCTCTACCTACACAGCGGTCTTGCACCGTACTTCGACGCGAGCACGAAAAGCCAGCAGCTCGCCAACGGTACACGCGGGCGTGCGGATGTCGACGCCAAGACGGGCATACCTGTCACCAAGAAGCGCTGGACAGAACTTGAGCTGAGTCTGACGCATTTGCAACAGAATGTCGAGATACCCGAGGTCTCTTTACATTTCCACCCCATTGTGCAGGATGCGCTGGACGAAGCGGCCTCTCGCGGCACGCGGCCGACCCTGGAGATGATACCACAGCCTCTGCTGCAGGACAGTACTTTCCTCAACAACCTGCAGGCGACCGTCAACAGCTGGATCAAGTCCATCCAGGGCATAACAAAGATGACTCGGGATCCCACTACAGGCACGGCCACCCAAGAGATCAACTTCTGGCTGTCTACGGAATCTGCTCTGGAGGGAATCGAGAGTCAGCTGCGGAGCGAAGGAGTCATGCTCACCTTGGAGATCTTGAAGCACGCCAAGCGTTTCCAGGCAACTGTCAGCTTCTCTTCAGATACGGGGCTGAAAGAGCAGATGGAGAAGGTGCAGAAATACAACCAGCTCATGCGTGACTTCCCGATCGACGAGCTGCTCTCGGCGACCTCTCTGCCCAAAGTGCAGGACGCCATCGGCCAGATCTTCAGCCACCTGAACAAGAAGCTGAGGATATGCCCTTATCCGGTCAACAGGGCGCTGCCTCTCGTGGAGGCCATATCCGCAGACCTGGACGAAGTCATGCACCGACTGTTGCCCGGGAAGGAACTTGTGGACCTTGACTACCAGGAGTTCAAGAGCATCATGCAGCTTACCGACGGCATATTCAGGGTCTGGGACGAGAATGTCAAGGAGTTTACCAACGTGGCTCGAGAGGTTATGCGGCGACGAAACGAGAAATTCATCCCGATCAAGATCAACTCCAGGCACGGAGAGCTGCAGGGCCGCCTGAAATATGTTGGGACCTTCCGGGCAAATCATGAGCAGCTTCAGCGCACCATTGTCAATGTTCTTGGACCCAAATCGACGGTCAACGGGCTAGCCGAAGGCGAGAGCGCTAATGGCGTAGCTGTTGTCGAGGAAATGGGCGATGTCGATGCCGTCGAGGAAGTGAGACAGGCGTGGGAGGCACTGAAAAACGTTGACCTCCTCGACGTCTCTCGAGAAGGGACGGAGAAATGGGTGAAAGCGGAGCACATTTACAACGACCGGACATCCCGTGTCGAGAACTCGATCATTGCTCGACTCAGAGATCGATTGGCGACAGCGAAGAATGCCAATGAGATGTTCCGGGTCTTCTCCAAGTTCAACGCTCTCTTCGTTCGGCCCAAGATTCGAGGCGCCATTGCCGAGTACCAGACCCAGCTTATCGAGAACGTCAAGGCGGCCATCAGCGGCCTGCACGAGCGGTTCAAGCAACAGTACGGCCATTCCGAGGCTCATGCCATGGCACAGCTCCATGATCTGCCTCCGGTGTCGGGTGCCATCATCTGGGCTCGGCAGATCGAGCGGCAGCTGGACGGATATATGAAGAAGGTCGAAGATGTGTTGGGTGCCGACTGGGCTCTTCATACCGAAGGCGAGAAGCTGCAGCATGAGGGCATCCTGTTCAGGAAGAAGTTGGACACTCAGCCCATCTTCCAGGCGTGGCTGCACGACGTTAACAGGAAGAACATCTCGATCTCTGGACTTCTCTTCAACATCAGCAAGATCCGATCAGCCGGAAACGCACTTGAGCTGGCTGTCAACTTTGATCCTCAAGTCATCGCTCTCTTCAAGGAAACGCGGAACTTGGCATGGCTGAACTTCCAAGTGCCCCATTCGATCACGAATGTGTCCAAGGACGCCAAGCGAGTGTATCCCTACGCTGTCAGCCTCATGGAGAGCGTGCGGACGCTCTCGCAGACAAACCGACAGATCGCTGACATGGACGAGGTAGCGGTCCTGCTAAGCGGTCATCGGAAAGAGGTCCATAGCCTCATCGCCAAGGGCCTACCCCTGAAGTGGGAGTCGTTTGTGAACACGTACGAGCTCCATTTTGCCAAAGCAACCTACCTTGCCGGGAACAACTTCGATTACGGCGGCAAGGGAGGCGAGAGCAAGCATGTGCTCTTCGTCCGTGAGTTCGCAGGCGCCGTGTCTCTCCTGCAGTCCAAGACGACCACTCTTGCTGCCATCCACGCTACGATCCAGAAGGCCCTCCTCGAGCTCAACACTTGCCCTTACGAACCAACAGGTTTTGAGTCACGCCTAGAGACGATACAAAAGGCTGTCGATCAGCTCAATCTGGAGCAATATGTCAACCTGGGCTTCTGGGTCGAGGGGATGAACAGGCAGATCAAGTCAATCCTCCTTGCCCGTCTGCGTCGCGCCATTCAGGCCTGGATCGAGGCCTTTGAGGATGATTATCGAGAGCGCCAAGATGAGCGGAAACGTGGCGTCGAAGCCGGTGACAACTCAGGGTTGGACGTCCCAGACATGAAGAAGCTGGTCCATGAGATCACGATGCGGAACCAGGTTATCTATCTCGATCCTCCCCTGGAGTATGCCAGAGCCAGTTGGTACCTCCAGCTGCAGGAGTGGATCGGCGTCATCTGCAACCTGAAGAAGATCAAGGCGACAAGATACCAGATGAGCATCAGCACCACCGTCTATGACGAAGCCCGGTTCAACGATCTCCCGAGCGAGTGCGCCGACGAGCTCTCTCTGGTGCAGCGGTCCGTGGAGAAGAAGCTGCGCGAAATCAGCGCGTACGTCGACAAGTGGCTGCAGTTCCAGTCATTGTGGGATCTGCAGTCGGAACAAGTCTACACCCTGCTCGGCGATGAGCTTGCCAGATGGCTGCAGATGCTGCAGGAAATCAGGAAGACGCGCCAGACGTTTGACACTACCGAGGTGACCCGGTCCTTCGGGCACATCACTATCGAGTACGACCAAGTCCAGACCAAGGTCAACTCCAAGTACGATCAGTGGCAGCACGACATTCTCGTCAAGTTCGCCGGCCGGCTCGGCACCAGGATGCGAGACATACACGCCGAGATCGAAAAGGCTCGCCGGGACCTTGAGAGCCAGGCAATGGCGGCCAACTCCACCGCCCAAGCTGTCCAGTTCATCACCATCGTCCAGGGCTGCAAGCGACAGGTCAAGGCTTGGGCCCCGGAAGTTGAGACCTTCAGACAAGGCGAATCGACCCTGGTGAGACAGCGCTACCAGTTTCCCAACGACTGGCTGCACGCCGAGCAGGTGGACGGCAGTTTCGGATCGCTCAACGACCTACTGGCACGCAGGGCAAAAGTTGTGGAAGATCAATCGGATGCCCTGCGAGCCAAGATCATCGCCGAGGATAAGGTCGTCATGGACAAGATTCAAGACATCGCAGTCCAGTGGGACGAAGAGAAGCCAGTGTCTGGCACCATCGCACCTGATGTCGCCTCCGCGACCCTTGCGTTGTTCGAGTCGAGGATCACCAAGGTGCAAGAAGAGGTGCAGCTGGTTGCCAAGGCCAAAGAGGCTCTGGATCTTCCCGCGACCCCTGACAGCTCGCTAGATGTCATACTGGAAGAAGTGCAAGACTTCAAGTCGGTCTGGGCTTCGCTGTCGACCATATGGAAGAACCTCAACGAGCTCCGGGAAATCCTGTGGAGCAGCGTGCAGCCCCGCAAGATTCGGACGTCTATCGACAGCCTCATCAAAATGACCAAGGAGATGCCCAGCCGCATGAGGCAGTACGCAGCGTTTGAGCACATCCAGAACATCCTGCGCCAGTACATGAAGGTGAATTCGATGCTCACGGACCTCAAGTCCGAGGCTGTCCGCGACAGGCATTGGACCAAGATTTACAAGGAGATCAAGCCCGGCAAGCGGTACTCGCCAGTCGCCATGACCCTTGGCGATGTTTGGGACCTCAACCTCGTCGCCACCGAAGTGATCATCAAGGACATCATTGCCCAAGCCCAGGGAGAGATGGCGCTCGAAGAGTTCCTCAAACAGGTCCGTGAGACTTGGACAGGCTACAACCTCGACCTCGTGCCTTATCAGAACAAGTGCCGCTTGATCCGCGGCTGGGACGACTTGTTTGCCAAGTGTAGCGAGAACCTGAACTCGCTGCAGGCCATGAGGCATTCCCCGTATTACAAGGAGTTCGAGGAGGAGGCCACTTCCTGGGAGGACAAGCTCAACCGCGTCCACGTCCTGTTCGACGTCTGGATCGATGTCCAGCGCCAGTGGGTGTACCTCGAAGGTGTCTTCACCGGCAACGCGGATATCAAGCACCTGCTCCCCATCGAATCCTCGCGCTTTCAGAACATCAACAGCGAGTTCTCGGCCGTGATGAAGAAGGTGTACAAGCAGCCATATGTCCTCGAGGTTCTCAACATTCCCAATGTGCAAAAGTCGCTCGAGCGGCTTGCAGAGCTGCTGAACAAAATCCAGAAGGCGCTCGGTGAATATCTCGAGAAGGAGCGAGTGTCGTTCCCGCGCTTCTACTTCGTCGGCGATGAGGATCTGCTGGAGATGATTGGCAACAGTAACGACACGCTCCGCATAGCCAAGCACTTCAAGAAGATGTTCGCCGGTCTCTCTGGTCTGGTCATGGACGAGGACGGCGTCATCTCGGGCTTCACCTCCAAGGAGGGAGAGGTCGTGCGGCTCAAGAAGGAGATCAATCTCGTCAAGACGCCCAGGATCAACGACTGGCTCGCGTTGCTGGAGAACGGCATGAAGTCGACGCTGGCCGAACTGCTCGCAGAGGCTGTGGAGCAGTACACGCCGATATTCGGAAGCGATAGCGTCGATTCTGGAGCCCTGAACGAGTTCATCTCTGCATATCCCAGCCAGATCGTGGTGTTGGCCACCCAGGTTGTATGGACCACTGCAGTCGAGGAGTCGCTGGCCAATGGTGGGGGAGAGACGTTGCAGTCCCTCTTCGATCGCGAAGTCCAAGTCCTACGACTGCTCGCTGAGACGGTGCTTGGAGACCTCGAGGTCTTGTTCAGGAAGAACTGCGAGCAGCTGATCACCGAGTGTGTGCACCAGCGCGACGTCATCGAGAGGCTGATCAAGCTCAACGCCAGCTCCCCTACGCACTACATGTGGCTGCTGCAGATGCGCTATGTGTATGTTCCGGAGGGAGACTATCAGCAGCGTCTCCACATCAAGATGGCCAATGCCAAGCTCAACTACGGCTTCGAGTACCTGGGTGTTCCTGAGCGCCTTGTTCGCACACCGCTCACAGACCGCTGCTTCCTCACTCTCACGCAGGCGCTCTGCCAGCGGCTGGGAGGTTCGCCGTATGGCCCTGCTGGTACCGGAAAGACGGAGTCGGTCAAGGCTCTGGGCGTCCAGCTCGGACGGTTTACCCTCGTCTTCTGCTGTGACGACACGTTCGATTTCCAAGCAATGGGCCGCATCTTCCTCGGTATCTGCCAGGTCGGCGCCTGGGGCTGCTTCGACGAGTTCAACCGTCTCGAGGAGAGGATATTGTCTGCTGTGTCGCAACAGATACAGAACATCCAGCTTGGTCTGAAGCAAGGCGCCGAGGACGACAAAGCGCAGATCGAGCTGGTCGGACGGCAGCTCCGGGTCAACGCCAACACGGGCATCTTCATCACCATGAACCCCGGATACGCAGGCCGCTCCAACCTGCCCGACAACCTGAAGAAGCTCTTCCGCAGTGTTGCCATGTCCAAGCCCGACAAAGAGCTCATCGCCGAAGTCATGCTCTACTCCCAAGGCTTCAACCAGGCGAAGCAGCTGTCCAAGAACACTGTGCCCTTCTTCGACCAGTGCTCTGCCAAGCTCTCGAAGCAAGCCCATTACGACTTTGGACTCCGTGCTCTCAAGAGTGTCCTCGTCAGCTCTGGTGGCCTGAAGCGTGCGCGTCTTATCAGCAGCGATGGCAAACTGGGCTCCGAGGAGGTCGTGGAGCCGGAGATCATTGTTCAAAGCATCAGGGAGACCATTGCCCCGAAGCTGATCAAGAGCGACGTTGAGATCATGATGGACATCGAGCAAGTGTGCTTCCCCGGCATCCACTACGTGCCGGCCAACCTAGATAAACTGGAGGAAGCTATCCGGCGCCTGGCTGACGAGCGCCACCTCGTCGTCAACGACACCTGGATGACCAAGGTCCTCCAGCTGTACCAGATCCAGAAGATTCACCACGGTGTCATGATGGTCGGTAACTCTGGCACCGGAAAGTCTTCTGCTTGGCGGCTGCTGCTCGATGCGCTCCAGCAAGTCGAGGGCGTGGAAGGCGTCTCGCACGTCATCGACTCCAAGGTTATGTCCAAGGAAGCTCTCTACGGCAACCTGGACTCGACCACTCGGGAATGGACCGACGGTCTGTTCACCAGCATTCTACGCAAGATCGTGGACAACCTCCGTGGCGAAGACTCCAAGCGCCACTGGATCGTCTTTGACGGCGATGTCGATCCGGAATGGGTCGAGAACCTGAACAGTGTCCTCGACGACAACAAGCTCCTGACGCTGCCCAACGGCGAGCGTCTCAACTTGCCGGCGAATGTCCGTATCATGTTCGAGGTCGAGACTTTAAAGTATGCAACCCTCGCCACTGTCAGTCGCTGCGGAATGGTCTGGTTCAGCGAGGATACCGTCTCGCCGAGCATGATGGTCACCAATTACTTGGAGACGCTTCGCACAGTGGCCTTTGAAGACCTCGACGAAGACGCCGTTGCTATACAGAGCTCGTCAAAGGCCCTGGCCGTCCAGGTCGAGGCCGCTGCTTTGTTGAAAGTACACTTGACCACGGACGACTTCATCATGGCTGCTCTGCAAGAGGCTGCAGGATACAGCCACATCATGGAGTTTACCGTCGCCCGGGTGCTCAACACGTTGTTCTCCCTGCTGAACAAGGCCGTAAGAGACATCATCGAGTACAATGCGCAGCACTCGGACTTCCCGCTGGACTCGGAGCAAGTGGAGGCTTTCATCTCCAAGAAGCTGCTCCTGGCTCTTGTCTGGGCGCTTACCGGCGACTGCCCTCTTCTTGACCGCAAGGCTTTCGGTGACAAGCTCGCAGGGCTGGCGACCTTTGGATCCCCTCCCATTGATGGCACAAGCTCGCTCATTGACTTCGACGTGTCTCTGCCCAGAGCAGACTGGACCCCCTGGCAGAACCAAGTTCCGACCATCGAGGTCAACACGCACTCCATCACCCAGACGGACGTGGTCATCCCCACCTTGGACACTGTGCGACACGAAGACGTCCTGTATTCGTGGCTTGCCGAACACAAGCCGCTGCTGCTCTGCGGCCCTCCCGGTTCAGGTAAAACAATGACCTTGTTCAGCGCGCTGCGGAAGCTCCCGAACATGGAAGTTGTCGGTCTCAACTTTTCGAGTGCCACGACCCCGGATCTCCTTATCAAGACTTTTGAGCAGCACTGCGAGTACAAGAAGACTCTGAACGGTGTTGTGCTGTCGCCCACGCAGATTGGCCGGTGGCTTGTCATCTTCTGCGACGAAATCAACCTTCCGGCGCCAGACAAATACGGCACGCAGCGAGCTATTTCCTTCCTGCGTCAGCTAGTAGAGCACAATGGCTTCTGGAGGACGTGGCATTCGGACAAGGCTTGGGTCACACTCGACCGGATCCAGTTTGTGGGAGCTTGCAACCCGCCTACTGATGCCGGCCGTACCCCAATGGGTGCTCGGTTCCTCCGCCATGCGCCCCTCGTCATGGTCGACTACCCCGGCGAGCTATCTCTTCAGCAGATCTACGGCACTTTCAACTCTGCAGTGCTCAAGGTCATTCCGTCACTCCGCGGTTATGCCGAGTCGCTTACCCAAGCCATGGTCCGCTTCTATCTCGAGTCGCAGCAGCGGTTCACCCCCAAGATCCAGCCGCACTACGTCTACAGTCCGCGTGAGCTGACTAGATGGGTGCGCGGCGTCTACGAAGCCATCCGGCCTCTCGAGACGCTCTCTATCGAGGGTCTCATCCGCATCTGGGCTCACGAAGCTCTGCGTCTGTTCCAGGACCGTCTCGTGGCCGAAGACGAGCGCAAGTGGACGGAAGACGCCGTGCGCCGCATCGCAATGGAGTACTTCCCTACCATCGACGAGCAAAATGCCCTCGGAGGACCGATCCTGTTCTCCAACTGGTTGTCGAAGCACTACGTACCTGTCGACAGGGAGCAACTGCGTGAGTTTGTCAAGGCGCGCCTCAAGACGTTCTGCGAGGAGGAGGTTGATGTGCCTCTGATCCTGTTCAACGACGTGTTGGAGCACGTTCTACGCATCGATCGGGTCTTCAGGCAGCCGCAGGGACACCTGATCCTCATCGGTGTCAGCGGAAGTGGCAAGACGACACTCTCGCGATTCGTTGCCTGGATGAACGGTCTCAAGGTATTCCAGATCAAAGTGCACGGCAAGTACTCTGGCGAGGACTTTGACGAAGATCTCCGCGAAGTCCTGCGCCGCTGTGGCTGCAAGGGCGAAAAGATATGCTTCATCATGGACGAGTCCAACGTGCTTGACTCGGGCTTCCTCGAGCGGATGAACACCCTGCTGGCCAACGCAGAGGTGCCTGGCCTGTTTGAGGGAGACGAATATTCGACCCTGATGACTGCGTGCAAGGAGGGTGCTCAGCGACAAGGGCTTCTCCTGGACTCCAACGAGGAGCTGTACAAGTGGTTCACGCAGCAGATCGTCAAGAACCTCCACGTGGTCTTTACGATGAACCCGCCTGAAGACGGCCTGTCGTCCAAGGCGGCCACCAGCCCTGCGCTGTTCAACCGTTGCGTGCTTAACTGGTTCGGCGACTGGTCCGATCAGGCGCTGTTCCAGGTTGGCCACGAGTTGACGCACTCTGTCGACCTTGACCGACCGAATTTCCAGGCTCCCGATACCATCCCTGTCGCGTATCGCGGTCTCAGCCTGCCTCCTTCTCACAGGGAGACGGTGGTCAACTCGATGGTGTACATCCATTACTCGCTGCAGCGGTTTAATGCCAAGCTGCTCAAACAGCAAGGAAAGGTCACCTTCCTCACGCCCCGGCACTTCCTCGACTTCGTCGCCCAGTACGTCAAGCTGTACAACGAGAAGCGGGAGGATCTTGAGGAGCAGCAGCGCCATCTCAACGTCGGTCTCGAGAAGCTGAGGGACACTGTCGACAAGGTCCGCGACCTGCGCGTAAGCCTCGCCGAGAAGAAGGCGCAGCTGGAGCAGAAGGACGCCGAGGCGAACGAGAAGCTGCAGCGCATGGTTGCCGATCAGCGAGAGGCCGAGCAGCGCAAGAACACGTCGCTCGAGGTCCAGGCCGCTCTGGAGATCCAGGAGGCGGAGGTAGCAACGCGGAAGAAGGTGGTCTTGGAGGATCTCGCCAAGGCGGAGCCGGCCGTCGAAGAGGCGAAGCTGTCGGTCAGCAGCATCAAGCGCCAACATCTCACCGAAGTCCGGTCCATGAGTTCGCCTCCGCAAGGTGTCAGGCTGGCGCTGGAGTCGGTCTGCACTCTGCTCGGCCACAAGGTCGGCGACTGGAGGAGCATCCAGGCTATTGTCCGACGAGACGACTTCATCGCGAGCATCGTCAACTTCGATAACGAGACGCAGATGACCAAGAAGCTGCGTGTGCAGATGCGCGATCATTTCTTGTCCAACCCGGAGTTCACTTACGAGAAAGTCAACCGCGCCAGCAGGGCATGCGGCCCTCTAGTTCAGTGGGTCGAGGCCCAGGTCAACTATGCCGAGATCCTCGACCGCGTCGGACCCCTCAGGGAAGAAGTCGCCCAACTCGAGGAGCGGGCTCTGGAGACCAAGGCCAGTGCCAAGGCTATCGAGAATACCATCGTCGCACTCGAGGCTAGCATCGCGACTTACAAGAAGGAGTATGCCGACCTCATCAGCGAGACACAAGCTATCAAGCTGGAGATGTCCAAGGTCAAGTTCAAGGTGGACAGGAGCGTCAAGCTGCTGGACAGCCTGTCGTCCGAGAGGACTCGCTGGGAGGAGGGCAGCAAGTCGTTTGAAGTCCAGATCAGCACCCTCGTCGGCGACGTCCTGGTAGCAGCTGCCTTCTTGGCCTACAGCGGTCTCTACGACCAGCAGTTCCGCAAGTCCATGATGGAGGACTGGCTGCATCAGCTGCACCTGTCGGGCATCAACTTCAAGCAGCTCAACCCGGTGACTGAGTATCTGTCCACTGCCGACGAGCGCCTGAGCTGGCAGGAGAACTCTCTCCCGGTTGATGACCTCTGCACCGAGAACGCCATCATCCTCAAGCGCTTCAACAGGTACCCGCTCATCATCGATCCCTCCGGGAGAGTCACAGAGTTCCTGCAAAAGGAGTCCAAGGACCGTCGCCTCACTGTCACGAGTTTCTTGGACGACTCGTTCACCAAACAGCTGGAGAGTTCGCTCCGGTTCGGCAACCCTATCCTGATCCAGGATGCCGAACACCTGGATCCGATCCTCAACCACGTCCTCAACAAGGAGTACCAGAAGACTGGCGGACGTGTGCTTATCCAGCTCGGCAAGCAACAAATCGACTTCTCGCCCGCGTTCAAGATCTACCTCTCGACCAGGGACCCGTCGGCGACATTTGCGCCGGACATCTGCAGTCGGACCACGTTTGTCAACTTCACCGTCACTCAGAGCAGTCTCCAGACGCAGTCCCTCAACGAGGTGCTCAAGTCCGAGCGCCCAGATGTCGACGAGCGCCGCTCGAATCTCATCAAGCTGCAGGGCGAGTTCAAGGTGCACCTGCGGCAGCTCGAGAAGCGGCTGCTCCAAGCCCTCAACGAGTCTCGCGGCAACATCTTGGACGATGACAATGTGATTGAGACGCTCGAGACGCTCAAGACAGAAGCGGCCGAGATCTCGGCCAAGATGAGCAACACCGAGGGTGTCATGGCAGAAGTCGAGGAGATCACGCTGCATTACAATGTCATTGCGAGATCCTGCAGTGCCGTCTTCGCGGTGCTTGAGCAGCTGCACTACCTCAACCACTTCTACCAGTTCTCGCTGCAGTACTTCCTCGACATCTTCCACTCGGTTCTGCATGGAAACGCCAACCTCGCCAACGAGACGAACCACAACGTGCGTCGGGATATCATCGTCAAGGACCTCTTCGTGACCGCATTCAAGAGGACTGCGCTGGGTCTCCTGCAGAAGGACCGCATCACCCTTGCCATGCTGCTCGCACAGGCTTCGCCGTACAAGATGGACAAGGTCCTGCTCGACGTAGTGCTCGACGACAAGATCCTAGGAAAGGATCTGTCCACCGACCTGGACGCCCGGGAGGAGGTCTTTGCTCGTGCCCGGAGAATCCCAGCTCTCAAAGAGCGACTCGACAGCGTCCCCGCGAGCGATTGGGACAGGTTCTTGGGCGAGGAGCTCGCCGAGAACTACGTGCCGCAGATCTGGGACGAGTCGACGGATGCAAACGACCGCGCCCTGCTGTCGCTCTTGCTCGTTAAACTCTTCCGCCTGGACCGCTTCGTCCCCGCCGCAGAGCGCTTCGTGACCCTGGTATTCGGCGACGGCATATTCGACATCGTCGAGGACCTCAAAGGCACCGTCACCCGCATCCCGCCGACGACGCCCGTCGCCCTCGTCTCGAGCCCCGGCTTCGACGCCTCGTACAAGGTCGACAGCCTCGTCGAGCGGATGCAGGTGCGCTGCAGCAACATCGCCATGGGCTCCAACGAGGGGCTCGCGAGCGCCGACAAGGCCATCAGCAACGCGGCGCAGACGGGCTCCTGGGTCCTCATCAAGAACGTGCACCTCGCGCCCACGTGGCTGCAGAGCCTCGAGAAGCGCATGGACAGCCTCAACCCGCACGGGGACTTCCGCCTCTTCCTGTCGATGGAGTCGAGCCCAAAGATCCCCGTCAATCTGCTGCGCGCCTCGCGCGTGCTCATGTACGAGCAGCCCGCCGGCGTCAAGGCCAACATGAAGGACTCCATGTCGAGCCTGTCGACGCGCTCGGCCAGGCCGCCGGTAGAGAGGGCGCGGCTGTACCTCCTCCTCTCGTTCCTGCACGCCGTCGTCCAGGAGCGGCTGCGGTACGCGCCCAACCTCGGCTGGAAGGGCTTCTGGGAGTTCAACGACGCCGATGTAAGTTTTTGTCCCCTCCCTTACCACCTTTTCCCCTTTCCCCTCCCAGTCGGCTTCTAAACAAGTTTCCCTCCCCAGTACGAATGCTCCGCCTTCGTGATCGACACCTGGCTCGACGTGGCGGCCCAGAACCGCTCCAACATCGCCCCGCAGAACATACCCTGGGACATGATCCGCTACCTCGTAACCGAGACCTACGGCGGCAAGATCGACGACGAGTCCGACTTCTCGGCGCTGCGGCAGCTCGTGTCGTCGTTCCTGACCCCCGCAGCGTACGACATCGGACACCGCCTCGTTCGCGGGGCCGGGGCCGGGGCCGAGGATGCCGACCTGGTCGTGCCGTCGGGCACGTCGCTGCAGGAGTTCATGGGCTGGATCGGGCGGCTGCCCGAGCGCGAGCCGCCGACGTATCTGGGTCTGCCGGCCAACGCGGAGAAGTTGCTGCTCGTGGGGCTGGGGAGGAGTCTGGTCGGGGATCTGAAGAAGGTGACGGATTTGTTGGACGAGGGGGAGCAGTTGATGGTTGAGGGGTGAGGTCGCGCCTCTGTGATGGAGTAAGGGAGGGCAGACGGGATTTGGTCCTTGTTGTTGTTTTATGATCCAGGCCGGATCTTGATGTACAAAAGGGCCTTACGGTATTTCCATGGCGATTGGCGTCAGTTTATGCATACGGGGTGGGCTCGGCCGTCGTGCTCTTCGCACTTGATACCCCCCTACTCAGAATGTCTTTATTTTTCTTCTTCTCTTTTGTTCATTAGCAAGCTGAAATGCCTTTATTATAACC
>Ga0209127_100512_pt1 | contig 13553 bp, 11 predicted proteins | sample LakSupMetagenome_FD_187469 | JGI IMG/M metagenome (GOLD analysis project Ga0209127, IMG submission 187469) | Freshwater microbial communities from Lake Superior, Canada - Sta WM archaea (SPAdes) (version 2) | ecosystem: Environmental > Aquatic > Freshwater > Lake | place: Lake Superior, Canada...
AGCGCCGCAGACACGAGGTTGAGATGGAGCAGGCCCGCGGCATGGCCGACTCCTTCCTCGAACGACAAGCACGGGAGATGGATCGGCGCCCCGCAGCCCCCGCCGCGCCACAGAAGGTCACCATCTCGTTCGGCGCAGCGGCCAAGGCACAGGCCCAGCGCGGACCGCAGCGGCGGACTGTGGCCGAGGTGGAGGGCCTGCTGGACGACGAGGAGCAGGATGCGAGAGTCAAGCGCCAGCTCGTGCCCATTAAGTTCGAGCCCGTCGACACCAAGACCATGTCGGAGGAGGAGATCCAGAAGGCGGTCCGGGCGCTCGCGCAGGAGATCCCGACAGACAAGGAGGGCCTGTGGGCGTGGGACGTCAAGTGGGACTACCTCGAGGAGTCCATCATCCGCGAGAAGCTGCGCCCCTTTGTGGAGAAGAAGGTCATGGAGTATCTGGGCGTGCAGGAGCAGCTGCTCGTCGACCTGGTGGAGGAGCACCTGCGCAAGCACCAGAAGCCCGCGGAGCTGGTCGAGACGCTGGCGCAGGCTGCGCTGGACGAGGACGCCGAGGATCTGGTCAAGAAGCTCTGGCGGATGGTCATCTTCTTCACCGAGAGCGAGAAGAGGGGCTTGCCCGCTTAAGTGTGCGCCGTATGCAGTTTCCTTGTGCCTCTTCTGTGATAGTGCTTCGGCGTTTAGGACTGGATCTTGCCGGTGCAGAATGGTTTTGGTGTATTCGTAGGCATTGATGGCAGAAGTGGCAACTATATCTTATTCTTTCGCTACTCTACGAATAATCCGACATGAGCCGCGACCATGGCTACATCGTGATGATTACTGTGTAAACTTGCAATGAGCTGTCGTCAATTCTCTTGTGCTGTCCAACCAATGGTGCTGCTCATGTTCCTGGAAGCTGGTGCGGAGTTGGGGAGCCGATCAGCCTCGGCTTCCGGCGAGGGGTAAGCTTGGAGACGTCTTAAACCTCGTCTACACTCGTCCAATCTCACTCACCTCATAACCAAAGCACATCTCACTTCAAAACACTCAATTGACGCAAGACAACGTCGCCATCGGCAAACCCTGTCATAGGTCTTATGTTAATACCTCACATCTTATCTCCCAGTCAAATCACTGTACTCTTGATTCCCAATCTCCCAACCAATCCCGTCCATTCGCCCTTCAAACCCTCAACATCACCACCGTCATGTCCCCCCTCCCCAAAGCCCTCACCAGCCCCCCACCGCCCGTCACCAACGTCCTCGTCTCCTTCCCCGCCCCGCACGTCCTCCTCATAACCCTGAACCGACCCGCCCAGCTCAACGCCATCCCCTCCACCCAGCACGCCCAGCTCGACGCGCTGTACAGGTGGTACGACTCGGAGCCACACCTCCGCGCCGCCGTCATCACTGGTTCGGGCCGCGCATTCTGCGCCGGCGCGGACCTGAAGGAGTGGGATTCCAAGCACTCCAGCAACAACGGGGTGGCGAAGCAGGAACAGAGCCACAACACCCAGCGCTGGACGGCCAGCGGTTTCGGGGCGCTGAGCAACCGCAGCGGGAAGAAACCCGTCATCGCGGCCGTCAACGGGCTGTGTCTCGGCGGCGGGATGGAGATGGCGGTCAACTGCGACCTGGTGGTGGCCTCGGCGGGGGCCAAATTCGGCCTGCCCGAGGTGAGGAGGGGCGTGGTGGCGCTGGCCGGGGCGCTGCCGAGGATCGCGCGGACGCTGGGAAAGCAGAGGGCGGCGGAGATGGCGCTGCTGGGGAGGATGTACACGGCGCGGCAGATGGAGGCTTGGGGGGTGGTGAATTTCGTGGTCGATGAGGGAGAGGGAGGCGATGTGGTAAGGGAGGCGGTCAGGGTGGCCGAGGAGATGGCGGGGAATAGCCCCGATGCGGTGATTGTTAGCCGGGAGGGGCTGAGGTTGGGCTGGGAGGGGGTCGGGCCTGAGTTGGGGACGGAGATATTGGAAAAGGGCATGTATGGGCGTATGGATGCCGGAGAGAATATGAAGGAGGGCGTTAGGAGTTTTGTGGAGAGGAGGAGCGCGAGATGGGTTGATAGTAAGCTGTGAGCTTGTTACAAAGAGGTAGAAGGAAGGGGGACTACAACAACTATTGAGGAACAACGCAGGAGTTGGCAAATGAAGATGGTTTCGTTGGGAGGTCTTAACAGACGGTGAAGGGCCGGTTGGGATTGTCAGAACAAGAACGGACATTTGGAGTCCCCTGACTGTGTGCTTATGCTGAGGAGCGATGTTGGTCCAGTGGCGTGGCAGCCTCAAGCATCACTTTCGGTAGCTTGCCGTGTCTTTTATAATATGTGTTCAATGCTAATACTAAGAAGGTAAGAGCGTCAAGAAAATGCGTTCACAGATGGGCAGTGACGGCTGTCTGGAGGTCCGCATATTGCGGGCTCGTTACTACTCCGTGTTCACGCACATCGCGGTCCACTCCTGGACAAGTTCGCCAACTAGCAGGATTTGCGAGGTGCTTAGAAGACGGCCGGAGGAGTGCTGGATAACAGATTCAATGCAGCCAAAATGGGATAGGCCCAGACAGCCAGGTGAGTCTCTGTGACGGACAAAGACATGCACTTGCTAGATATCCTCCACGGACTTGGAGTGGTGTTGATGGTCGAGGCTGGCCGGAGCTTCATCTCCCCGGCTCCTCGGGTCTAACAACACGTTAGGTAAGCATCGGATCTGCGGGGAAAACGCATAAAAGCGGGGCCCGGGGTAAGTGTGGGGTAAAGACGTTGCAACGGCAGCGATTGACAGTGAGGGGAGATTTTCCGCCAGCGGCCAGTCGAAATTCCATCAATGGGCATCGCGCCCACGGCACTTGTACCTCTGAAGGTTCACTGCCAAGACGGTCCATATGAAGGAATCTCCGCCTCAGTGACACTGGCCACCGTTGCAGTGCCTTAAATTATCCTTCGGAACCGGGCTTGCTCCTCAGAAGGGCCCGGTACCTGGTCAAGTTTGTCCAGCGCCAAGTGGTCGGGATGGCGTTGATTGAGGGATGTTGGGGGCAACGCAGAGATGACAACCTTCCGAAATGCTGGGCGCCGTCGATCGGGATGTGACGACGCGGGCATGGTGGCCATGGGTTGTGGTAGTATCATGGGTGATATCCTAATATATAAAGGAGGGCTGTGATCCTACACTGGATCTAGCTGATGTTCTCTCCTCATCTGCTGCTTCAAGGAACCAAGTATTTGCTATTGTTCTCTCCCACGCTGTTATGAAGACGTCAATACTGGCCGTCCTGGCCACCGCTGCCGTCGGCGTGCTAGCTCAGGTCGAGATACCCGCTGGCGTCCCCCGGTCCTTGGACGAGTTCCGGCAGAAGCACCAGTACAGGTCACGCAAGTCGTGCACTCGCAAGACTGTCAAGATACGGTCGTCGCAGAATGCCACCGACGACGTTTCGGACGACTTCCTGAAGGGTCTCAAAGAGGCCAACCATGGAGGCACCCTGTACCTGCCCAAAGGGCACACCTACATGATTGGCAAGCCGCTCGACCTGACATTCCTCAACGATGTCCACGTTCAGCTCGACGGCACCATCCGGTTCACCAACGACACACCCTACTGGCAGGCCAACGCCTACCGCCACCCATTCCAGAACAGCATCATGTTCTGGAAGTGGGGCGGCAAGGACATCAAGATCCACGGCACCGGCGTGCTCGACGGCAACGGCCAGAGGTGGTGGAATGAGTTCGCCGGCCTGGAGATTCTGGATCCGTCCAACAGCTACCTACGCCCCATCCTGTTCTATGCCGAGAACGCGACGGGGCTCGACATCGAGGGCATCCACCTCAAGGACTCGCCCTGCTGGACCACCTTCATCGTCACCTCCAAGGACATCGCCTTCCGCGACGTCGCCTGTACGGCCGAGTCCAACAACGCCACCGCCCTGCCCAAGAACACCGACTTCTTCGACTCGCTCAACGTCGAGCACGTCACGGTCGAGCGCGCCTGGGTCAACATCGGCGACGACTGCTTCTCGCCCAAGTCCAACGCCAGCGACGTGTACGTCAACACCATGTACTGCAACGGCACTCACGGCGAGTCCATGGGCTCCATCGGCCAGTACGCGGGCGAGAAGAGCATCATCGAGGACGTCGTCATCGAGAACGTGTGGCTGCTCAACGGACAGCACGGTGCCCGTCTCAAGACCTGGGCCGGCCCCGACGTTGGCTACGGATACATCAACAACGTCACCTTCCGCAACTTCTGGAACGCCAACAACGAGTACTCCGCCTTCCTGGACTCGTGCTACTTCAACGTATGGTTTGCCCCCACAATCTTCCCAACCTTTTCTCTTTCAGCCTTGCTGACAGTTAGCACCCAGATCAACGAGACGACCTGCGCCGCCTTCCCCTCACAAGTGAACATTACCAACGTCCTCTTTGAGAACTTCACCGGCTACACCTCGGGCAAGTACGGCCGGGCCGTGGCCCGCCTCACATGCAGCCCCAACGCCGTGTGCGAGAACATCAAGCTCAAGGACTTCCACGTGACTAGCCCGTGCGGCGAGCCCGTCGTGCTCTGCGACGGCATCGAGGAGGACATCGGCGTGCCGTGCGTCAAGGCCGCCAGTCCCGAGGGCAAGGCCGCGCTCAAGCCCACCTGCACGACGGCCATGGCTACGCTGCCGAAGCCGACGCCGTGGTAGACCGCTATGCAAGGATGAGGGAATATGAATGGCGTACGAATGGAATGGGACTTTCTTGTATATACTGATATCATGGTAGAAAAGCCGTAAAAACAGTCGAGCTCTTCTTTGCTTTGCCCTCATCCGAGAACCGGGACCGCTAACATGCTGTGCCGTTAGCGTGCGGCGGGAGGAATGCAGCCACTGACATCACTGCTCGATCCATTTCATGTCAGCATTAGGGCGTGAAGCAGTTCGTATACCGGTGATAATCATGAAATGTCATTTCGGCCCCCAAAGCTCTTCCAATTGTGATAAAATGTAGTCTCTGTCTTCAATTCGATTTCTGTGATATCGTTGCATGAGTTCGCGCTGCAAAATCACAGTAGATGACAATGACAGATACACTAACGACAGCCACAGAGCTGGAGGACCTGGCTGTCGACCAGCAAAGCCTCAAACACCAAGCCGAACTACCTGCCGGCCTGACAGCACAGCCGTGGGAAGAACCAGCACCAGCGGACGGCCACGCCTTGCACATCACGCAGAGCAAGCTTCAATCCCACCTACCGCGCCCACCGCGCAGCGCCAGGTCATGGATCATCATCACCCAGTTGGCGGGCATCAACTTCGTCACATCCTTCAGCAGCGGTCTGGTCACCGTCGGCCTGCCCGCCATAGCCGCCGACCTCGCCCTTGACGCCGGGCTACTCGTCTGGCCCTCCTCCGTCTACGCTCTCACGAGCGGGACATGCTTCCTCCTCGCCGGGAGCGTAGCGGACGTCATCGGCCCGCGCATCGTCAATTTGACGGGGTGCTTCTTCCTAGCCGTCTTCATCATGGCCTGCGGCCTATCGCGCACGGGGATCGAGCTGATCATGTTTCGCGCCATGCAAGGCATCGCAAGCGCGCTTGTCGTGCCCTCGAGCCTATCCATCGTCTCGACAGCCGTCGAGGCAGGCCGACCACGGAACCTAGGCTTCGCGTCGCTCGGACTTGCCATGACGCTGGGCTTCGCACTAGGTCTGGTGCTCGGCGGCGTCTTCGTGTCGAGCAGCCTAGGCTGGCGAGCAGGGTACTACATCGGCGGCGCCCTAGCCTTCCTCCTCTGGCTGGTCGGCATCTGGGCCTTACCCGTAGTTCAACCCCCGCCATCCGAAGCATCACTTCTCAAACGCCTGCGCACCGACATCGACTGGGTAGGCGCCGCCATCGCCTCCACCGCCCTAGCGACCTTCTCCTACGTCCTGGCCACGCTCTCCTCCGACATAACCACCGTCAAACACCCCACCAACATCGCCCTCCTCGCCCTTTCCCTCCTCCTCATCCCGTCCTTCAACTTCTGGATGCGCCGCCAGGAATCCCTGCTCCGACCCGTCCTGATCCCCAACTCCATCTGGCGCAAGCTAGCCTTCACCTCAGTCAGCATCATGATCCTCCTCTCCACCGCCGTCATGAACTGCATGGAGCTCTTCTCCTCCCTCTACTTCCAGACCGTCCAACACACCTCCCCGCTCAACGCCTCCCTCCGCCTCCTCCCCAACCTCCTCTTCGGCACGGTCGTCAACCTGACCGTCGGCCTGGTCGTCGACCGCGTCCCCGCTTCCGCAGCGGTGCTCGCCTCCTCGGCCCTCTGCGCCGGCGCCCCGCTGCTCATGGCCCTCCTGGATCCCCGGTGGCCGTATTGGGTGGCCGAGCTGCCCGCCCAGCTGCTCGCGCCGCTGAGCGCCGACGTGCTGTTTACCGTGGGGCTGATCGTCGTGAGCGATGTGTTTCCGCCGAGAACGCAGGCGCTGGCGGGCGCCGTGTTTAACACGCTGAGTATGCTGGGGGTGTCGGTCGGGTTGACGACTATGAGCGTTATTTCGAGCACGGTGGCGAGGGAGGCGGAGGGGACCGAGGGTGGAGGTGATGGTGAAGCGTTGTTGAAGGGGTATAGGGCTACATTTTGGGCTTGCTTTGCTTGGATGGTGGCGGCTTGTTTTGTGGGTGGTGTCGGGCTGAGGAAGCTGGGGAAGGTGGGGGTGAAGAAGGACTAGGTGGCCTGTATGTGGTGTCATGTTGTAGGGAAGGTTACACAACAGTTTCTGGGTCTCCAGTGCCCTTCCTTGGTATACAGGAGCGTCCTGGTGGTATGCAAAGCTTATTTGTACTTCTGGAAATCATAGGCATTGCGGTACTCCCTAGTCGACATGGTAGTGAGTACCTATCTCCTTGAAATTCCATGTGAACATGCCAACAATGTCATCTCTAGTCATGTACAAAGTATCCATTGATGATGGGAGTTTCGCCCACTCTGCAGGCGATTTAGCTAGACAAGGCAGCCAGTTCCGCTCGTGGGTTCCTGTGAATATAGTTTTTCACGCCCTCAGTCTGGTACAGAAACGCATGATTATGATCCGAGGTTGCTGCATCAGCCAGCCAACCCCAGCATCAACGGTCAGCTCTAGCTCTTGCACAAGCTTCGAGGTCCGGAACGCGTCTCGGCGGGAAACACTGCTCCCAGGCGGCCATGAACTTGATCAGCTTTGCTTCCTGGTTGGCCGGCGCAATAGCCTGGAGTCCATAGGGACGTCCGCTGCTCTCGATATAGCCCAGAGGAACCGCTGCCATCGGATAATCTGCAGCGTCGTGACTTTAGCATTTGCACCCCCGCAGACACGCACTGGGCGTAACTCACGCGATGCTACCGACACGCCCGCGAAGAAGCTGTCTGAACAGCATACCACCACGTCCACGCCGTGCTCGGACACGACTTTGTCTACCCCTTCTGTTGCCGCCCAGCGCTCGCAGTGTTTGAGCAGCTCTCCTGCCTCCGCGTCCGGCTTGGACTCCTTGACACGTTCGATCAGGCCGTCTTGGTTCGGACAGTAGTCTTCACGCGCATTAGCGGCAGTCAATGTCTGGAGCAGTTCATCCACCCCGCCATACCTTTGTGGAACTCGACATCAGCATGCTCCTCATTGAACTGTATAATTTCTTCCAGAGTACGGACCCTCGAAGTGGTCAAGGTCTTGAGATAGCGGTCGAATCCGTTCTTGACTTGCTCCTCTACCACAAGTTAATCAGCACGTTCGGAGAGATGTCCCGTATAGAATGAATGCGTACTAATGATGTTGTCCATGAGATCATCAACGTTGATGTCTCCAACCATATACTCCTCCGGCGGTGTGATATACACATCCACAACCTTGACGCCCTTCTGCCGGAGCGTGTCCTTTGCTGCCTCATACTCTCGAGCCTGGGATAAGTTGCGTCAGCAAAAGGTACAGGGCCAACCAAAACCCCGATCATTGGCTCACTGTCTGCTCATAGTATTTCGGATCGCCGGTCTGTGTATGACGGGGCAACCTCCATTTCTCGATATCCACGAACCCCACCGAAACATCGGCGAGGTCGACGCGCGATGCCACTGATTCCAGCTTAGGAGTACTGTTGGGCTCGAGGAGAGCGTCACAGGTGAGGGCCACGTCCAAGGCCGATTTGCCCATTGCACCAACTGTATCAAAGCAGCTCGTGACCTCCATGATCCCCCCAAGGGGCACGGATCCTTGAGTCAGCTTCAGGGCATACAGAGCGGCTACGGCCGATGGAGAGACCAGAGACCCTGAAGTCTCCGTTCCCAAAGCAATCGGGGCAAACCCGCACGCAACGCCAACCGCGGACCCGGTAGACGAGCCCGCTGGTGTCTGTTGATGGGAAGTCAGCTGGAGCTCAGAGAAATACAACGGATCCCCAGGGGATGCTAACCGTCTCACCCCGTGGCTTCTCCCCGATCTTGTATCCAGTTGGAATGTATGCCGGCTCGCACATCCCTCCAACGGCCGACCATCCACTCACGCCCCTGTTTCCTGTCAGCCGTACGTAATTGACTAACGGGGCATGTCTGTGTCGTTGCATACTTGAGGCCTACAAACTCCTGTATCATGGTTAGCCCCGACGGAGGCTTCCAGAGGCAGAAGTCGGGAACGACTTACGGTGAGATTGGCTTTCCCCAGGATGATCAGACCATGTTCGATCAGCTGGCCTGATAGTTAGCGTAGCGACTCCTTTACCGAAACAACAACAGTCTCTCACGTTGTCGACAAGCGGCCCATTCCCCGGCGGACACGAGTCCCAAAGGGCGTATGAGCCAGCTGTTGTTGGCATCCCGAGAGAAGCATCAGTGGCGAAGTTGTCCTGATAACTCAAAAGGTTAGCATTGTCGCCAATTGCGTGAGCCCAAGCGATGCCAAAGGCGAGGGTGGTGGTGTAAGCTACTTGCCTTCAGAAGGATAGGGATCCCATGTAGGGAGCCGCGCAGCTTGCCTGCCTGGCGTTCCTTGTCGAGCGTAGCAGCGCGGGATATGAGCTGGAACCTGGGAGCCGTGGTAATGATGGCCCTGCATTTCGCACCCTTGGTGTTGTGCGCTTCGATCTGCCAGAGATACGACTCGACAATCTGCACGCTGGTGATACTGCCTTCCTCTAGGCGCTTTCGAAGGTCGTCCGCTGTTGTCGTCAAGACGTCAAACAGCGGCGGTGGGTTGATGGACGCCATGTTGGGTTTCTGTGGTGGCAAAGGACTCGACTGTGCTGGTGCGACAGGCTGGACCACTTTGTGTGAGAATGCCAGCTTGTAAAGGTTGCAGCGGGGGAAAACCAGAGTCAACTCCTCAGTGAATATTGAAAGTTACGGGCAGACGGACAAACCCGATCCGAATTTGTGCACTTTTTCGAGACAGGGCGTTCGGTGGCTGGCGTTTGGTTGGGAGAGAATCAATGAGTGCATATGTTGTGACACCACGATTGTAATGTGGCTGCGTGAATATTGATGCATCACCGAGAATGTGGCTGTTCTGACCACCCATAGCCGCCCAGGCGGGCACTCCCGAGCTCGTGTCTGCCTTGCCTGCAGAAAGGAATCTACGGGTCGATAACGATATTGCGTTAAAGGTAGGTCAGCGACCTGTGCCCAGTTTCAGCCTTTCAGCTCGTCCCGTGGGAAGGGCCACTCGGAGCTTAGGACAGCAATAGTCCGATCCGCAACTGATCCTAGCCATCTCCTCTTGTACTTGCCTTGATCTATGCTATATCATCTCAGGTCCCACGCGACAGATGCGTGGAACCTACTTGGTCCCTTGAGCCAACGAAGCTATGTAGGCCGAGACACATGTCCGCTGCAGTAGGTCACCACGCGACACTCTGGAAACACGGAGCTAACAACATCTTCTGGTCAGACATTCTCGCAGGACCTGCGCCGAGCTCTGTATCGGGCTCTGGCGGGCACTACAACCGACACGCTAGATAGCACTTCGGAAGTGAAGGACGTCGATGCATACCTCAGCTACCTCGACAAACAGTTGACACATGCTTTCGAGACGGCCTTCTCTCCGTTACTCCATGGCAACTTTCGAAATGGTTATTGCTTCGCAGAGCGAATAGCGTGGGCTCTTGTTCGCGTAGCATCACTGCTACGATTGAACTTGTCGTCCACTATCATCGACATAGTCGGGGAATTGGTTGACCAGGACGTTCTTGAACCGACATGTACCTCCGAAAATGCGACTACTGCGCGTTACTTCGTCTTTTGTATGGAAGGTTGGCTCACCCTGCTTTACCTTCCATCGCCGCCAGACGAGTCCGAAGAGCAGTTATTCAGAATCGATACACAGGACTCTGGGACCTTCCGGCTCGACGTCCAGCCGCTTTCTCAGTGCAGCCGTCCATTTATGGAGGTGCTCGACGTCTTCGGCGTGTTCTCAGACCTGTCCAAGCCATCTATGGATCCGGAAAAGTTTGCCGATAAAGCTGGAGTATCGCGGCAGACTCTGCTCCCCTCGTTCCTAGCTGCCCCTCTGGTAACCTCCATCGGGGGCTTCGATATATGCTGGGTCGACACGATATGTACTCATTTGACGTTTGACGCCTCGAAGAAGAAGTTGTTCGTCTTCCGTCTGCCGTCGTTCGCACGCATCCAGACCTGCGAAGGGTCACTTCTAGAAATGTACGTGTTTAAAACGGGACATCTGACCGTAGTGGCAACGCTAACAAGTGGTATAATAGGATCTTTGGCAGAGTCCAAGACGACGAGGAAAGTGGTGTTGGGCCTGCTTTCTTCCAAGTCGCCGATGAGATCCTCCGGAGTTACCAGCTGTTGTTCAGCGGAGACAGTAAAGCCCTGTCGCTGTATCGCTCAAAAGAGAGGAAAAAAGCAGGAAATGGCCAGGTGAAAGGGGTGGACGCACTGCTAGATGAGCTGTGTGGGCACGATGCCAGTCGCTTTAGACTACCGTTTTTCGGTCGAGCCTTGTCGACCATCGACGCCTCGATCCATTTTCCAACCCTGGCTTCCAGACTTTTAGCTCTGCAGCGTTTTATGGAAACACGGCGAGCGCGCGGGCTGAGAGCGCTGTACTACGACCAGAGGGACTCGCAACAGTGGTGGACATTCTGGGCCGTGATATGGATAGGCGGCCTCGGGGTGCTCTTGTCCTTCGTCCAGACCATTCTGACGGCGATCCAGACGGTATATTCGGTCAAGTCATTCAATCAGCATTCTTAGAGAATCTTCGAGGAGTTGCGAACAATATCAAGCGAGTCAGAAATCAGAGAAACAGTGCCAATAACTCGAGTACATACAAAACAAAGTTGGGGTAGCCTCTAGGGCACCCCGAGCAACACTGGCGGGAACACGCACTGGCTCCCATCACTAACTGGATACCTAGGCTGTTCCAAGAAACATCAATCAACCGTGTGAAGATCCAACCCAGACTCGACTACAATAGGACACCGCACAGGACGATGCCGCCGAAGCCTAGCGCAGTTCACAGTGTGTTGCTTGGCCTCAGTGGCCCCCCAGGACATGCTGAGACAAGTCCGCGTCGTAGCTGCGCGTCACAACGTAAGATCCCTTCGTGGGCTTTGTGATCTTCTCGGCGTGGCACATCTTCCTCCACGGCTGGTCCCTGGTATCTTTACCAGGCTCCGCGGCCTTGGAAGGTTCGGCACCCACCTCCGGGGCGTTGGAGGGGTATGCCGCCTTTGCAAGGCTTTGAGACCAGGCCTCGAACGCCGATGTGTCTCGACTGGCCATATTTCAAGAAGATTTTCAGCTGGGCTGCGACTCGTGTTAAAGGACAGTGCAGGTCAATAATGCGTGAACATAGAAGAAGATGACATACCACTTCTTGTTGGGGGTACGAGGTTAGACTGCTGTCCGTCAAAGTTTTGCGTTGAAGTAGAGAAGAGGCTCGCTAGTGACGGTCGTTGCGATCTGGTTTACTCAGGTGGCCAAGGGACCACTCCGGGCAAGCAACAGCGAGCTTGTCTCAATTTCAAGGATATTCCACATCCCCTCAGGGCGCGTCTGCCGCAACTCGGCACAAGACAAGAGATACCAGAGCCTCAAAGCTTGGTGTGTATCACAACATTTTTACCCCGCTCGATACATTGAAACAGGCAAGTACTGCATCGTATTGAGTACTTGGGGCCCAGCCGCCCAGGTCATGGGCTGCCATAGGTGAGAAGGTCGGGCGTTAAATAACGCGTGGATGGCACTGTGGGCATATTGAGCCGCATCTATGCGAGTGAATCCTCTCCATTGCTCAGGTTCTTTTGGGTGTGACACAATCTTCCATGCAACACGATGAGTTATCTCAGGATAAGGCTGGCCTGTGAGATTGTAATACGTATGACGTGCCTTTACTGCAACGGTGCTGGTCCGTGGGGGCTTAATAAGATATATGAATTGCAGAGCAACTTCATTTGTGCAAAGTCTGTAGCTATTGAAAGAATAAAGGAGAAGGGTGTGCTGGATCCAAGGCCCTGTGCCGCCAACCACTCTCCCGATGGTGCCCTCGCAGCTAGTCTTCCTTCCGAGTGATGACGATAGAACGGGTCTCAACACTCTCGCGAGGTGGTGCGTCTGCAGGCGCTAGTTTGTTCGTGAATGACAGATGGGGGCAATCTGCCACAATGTGTTAGCGTGCCAGGAGCTTGAAAGCTGCTTGGAAGTCGCATTTGAAAAGCGCGGCTACTCACATCGTGCTTCTCCACACGAGTCAGAGTCCCATGATACAAGTAGATAGGGCTCAGATGGGGTCTGCTTCGAGAGCCAGTACCACTTGTTCTCCGGGTGATAGGATAGGAGATAGACTTCCCCCAGCTGGTCGCACATCACACGATCGCATGCCACCAGCTGCTCGGGCAGGACTGAGCGAGGGTCACAGAAGGCCAAGGGCTGGTGCTCCACCACCGGCACCATGGGACGCCACGTACTAAGAGACTGCCGTCAGATGTGGAAGCCCATGTTCGGCGAGTTTTGAAGCATACTTCACGAGCCTGATCCTGTAATGTCCGTTCAGATACTTCGTCTTCTCTTCTGCTGTCAAGTAGGCGCCGACGACCATTATACCACTCTCATAAGTGAAGTCTAGCTCCATTGTCAGTACAACTTGCTATTTCTTGTCAGACAAGTCATCATGCTTACCAACATGTGCCATGATGGCTGGGCCGTCAGTCTGCCGTTGGTCATTGTAGTCCCATTGAGTCCCTTTCTCGTAGGTGACAACGTTGCGTTTCTAGGTTAGTAGTAACCCGCAGTTAACGATACCGGAAGGCAATCGTAGAGTTGATGGATCGCTTTCAACATACCCTGAGGTCCCAGGTAATCACTCGCTCTGCGCCGAAATGCTTCTCGAGGAGCTCAGCGGTCTCTTTCTTGTAGCCTTTGCACTGTGACAATTTGTCGAGGCGTGGGTATCTGCTTGTATGTGACAAGACTTGGATACCGTGTGTCTCAAGCTTTACATCTGACATCCATGGTCTGATATCCGTGATGTTGATGTTCTCATGAGAGTCTACCTCGACGTTGCTTCGGTCACCGTCGGCAATGTCTTCACGTTCGGCGGATGGGATAATTGTG
>Ga0209127_100513_pt1 | contig 13540 bp, 12 predicted proteins | sample LakSupMetagenome_FD_187469 | JGI IMG/M metagenome (GOLD analysis project Ga0209127, IMG submission 187469) | Freshwater microbial communities from Lake Superior, Canada - Sta WM archaea (SPAdes) (version 2) | ecosystem: Environmental > Aquatic > Freshwater > Lake | place: Lake Superior, Canada...
TATAACGAGCGTTGTGCGGCCGACAGTGTCCAGGAAGGTCTTGTGGATCTCGACCTTAGCCTCCGTGATTGAGGAGGTAGGGATCGTAGTCTGATACTTGACGTTCCTGCAACTCCTTGTTAGAGGGAGCCTATTTGCTGCAGTGGGACAAGGGGTTTACTTACTCGGCACCCTCGGGCAGAACGACACGCAGCACCACGCTCTCATACTCGACGCCCTCGGGCTGCTTTGGGCCCTCCAGGAACGGAACATTGAGAACGTAGCTGCTACCAGACACCTTGCGCAGGAAGTGCTTGGCGTCCGAGTTCCAGCCAATGGTAAAAGGGTACTTCCAGCCCCCGAACAGAGGATATCTTGGCTTGATCTCCAGCAGAGCCTCGCGTTTGTTGCTCCGGAACTTGGACGTCGACACGTTGCCAATAACATCGGTGAAGTAAGCATCCGCACTGCCCACGCGGAGCGGGAACTTCATCTCCTTCAGGGCGTACGAGACCGGGTTGTAGTACTGCTGCTGGGCCCACTTGACCCGGTTGAAGAGGGTCGAGAGGTTGGCGCCCCGGTGGTAGAGGGTGTACCGCTCCTCAAAGGCCACATTGCCTCCCCAATGGCTGACCTCGACATCACGCTCCAGTTCGGAGACGTGGCTGACCGGCTTCGTAAACTCGAATCGAACCTCTACGGGCTCGGCGGCGCCGGCTGGCTTCTCGTCGAAGGGGCCGTATGTGAGCTTCGTACCCTGCTTTTGGGGAAACTCTTGAACATCTCCGCTTCCGGGAAGCTTGGTGTAATCTGGGATGGCCGAAGATGGAAACTTGACTTCGGTCTTCTGCTTCGAGGTCGTGTACACCGACGGGGCGTATGCCGAGAAGGAGTAGGTGAGGAATTGCTGCTCATCCTGGGCAATCGATGCGGGAAGTGGCTTGTATGCCTTCAGGACGTAGTATGTGATTCCCAAGGCCTGCCGATCGCCGGGCTTGAGCGGCGAGGGCAGGTGGACGCGGTAGTACTGGATGTCACTGTTCGAGAACCATGGTTAGCAACGCCATGGCGGTCTGATTGCACGGGAACCTATATCCTTACCTCTCCGGGTCAAACTCCACCGCTTCCACTTTGAAATGGCCGACAGAAGCATCTTTGCGATCCTTAGCCTCAAACCCTCCTACTCTCGACATCTGGTCGCCGGTGAAAGGCAGGTAATATTCATCTTGCGCTTCCTTGTCGATGTTCTCGATCAGGACATTGATGTTTTCCTTGACGTAGTTCTTCTCGACGGAAATGACGTGCACCAGATTGAGGTTCTTGAAGACCTGCGGCGGCTTGAATGTGGAGGGGAGAGTCGACTTGGAATCCGAGCTTGCGTACGCAGTCGCAAGCACAGAAAGAACGGCAGAGAAGACTGCCAGTGTCTTCATGATGGGCAATCGGAATAGTCACCGCTCATCAGTGTGCCGCTCGTGGGAGGGGAGGTACGGATAGAAGAATAATGGGCGGGAAGTTGGTGATGTTCGTCAATTCATCACGGCCGCCTCACATCGCTGTCCTCAAACAACAGCTCCGAGTCCAAAGAAGCTACGTCGCTAAATCTAGCGCCCGGACCACCGTGACCCTTGCAACCCTTCTTGGCACGATGGGGGATGGATGCTAGCGGCACACCAGCCACAACCCCAAGTCAGGGACTTACGCCACAATGACTGTACCCCGCAATGGGATCATCCCTGAGAGGCTGAACTAGGGAAGAAGTCAGAACAAACATCCCACCCTGATCATCCCCCCATTGACAAGATATATCTCGTAAGCTTGTAATGCTTTTCCCTTTGAACTGTGTGGTACACAGCATAATGCCTTACCTACGAGAGCAACGGAGTTCCACGATTTTGACCGCGGGGATGAGATATCTTAGAATAAAGGTGCCCGAGATCTAAGTCTAGCAGTCTGGATCTAAGTTCACAGCTCGTTATTGCTCTTGCCAAGCTTCGTGGGATTGTCCCCTCGTCACCCTCGAAGACCGCCCCTCACCATCCTCCCTGTTGCTATGCTCGTTCAAGTCTTTGCGGCAGGTATCCAAAACACTTGACTGCCGTCCTTGGCACCGATCTGAGAGTATCCCACGCCGAAGCATGATAACCTCCAAATGCAGTAGTTTAGCTGAGTAAGGGGCGTGCGGCATCGTCGGTCATGTAAGCCACGAGCTCGAATTAGACTACAGTCACCCTTCAACGTATATTGATTGGCATGCTACAAAGGCTTGATTCCGCACTCGTAGCTCACACAGCTCGCACATTTCTGGCGGTTTCCCTTGAACAACAATGAGATATTAAACAACACCGAACCATCCCCCGTCATTTTGTAGATGCTTGGTCCGTGCTGACGTCATATGGTTTTTTGGGAGGCTATTCCTAAAGTTCCGTTGGATTGACAACTGGCGTATCTTTCGCACTTTATCTCGCTCCAGATATTTGACACCGCCATCGTCACGCCTCGGGTTTTCGATACCTCTGCACAACTCCAAGGGAATATCACTCAAGAGCAGCCGAAGTCATGGTTGGGATCGGTCCTAGGAGGACCTCCCGCAAGGGCTCAAGTAAGTACAATCCGAAAGCTTATCCCCGCACATCTACGCCTTGATCACGCTCCCCCAAAGTCGTTCCCCTCTGCTCGAGGTGTTCGGTTCGAGTTGTACACACCCTCGCAGCTGTGAATGTCTGCGGACTTCCATTCTCGGCCATTGCACCTTCCGTCACATCTCATCATGCCGTGGTGCGGAAGCAGGAGGAGACACGCTCCGAGTATCGGTCGTCGTGAGGACCTAGGAAGGTGCAAGCGACCAGCCATTGCCTTGGTGCACCTTTGCAAAAGTTTCCACCTCAGTGCAGGTGCGCAATTCTGAGCAACCACTGCCGGCGTGCAAAGGGGGACATGGGACCCTGCCAGTGCAGTGGTGTGTGAGCTGTTGCCCTGAGGTTTGGAGGTACAGTACATGACGATAAGTACCTGTAGCATCGGTCCGAGTGGCGGCAGCCGGGATACTTCTATCCAGCTCCTTGAACCTTCGGTATTCAAGGACACTCAGGGTGTCCGGTCATTGCTTTGTGATCTATCGCCTACTCGAAGACCTCAACGACTGCGCTGTGGCTTTGTTCTTACATTCCTACCTATCTATCCTGCGCACATATCTGCTTCAGTCGTTTGAGCTCTTGCACACTACCTAACCCGTACCCTACAAGCATACGTCATTTTATACACTACGGCCGACTACCTTAGCAAACCCCTTCTCATCATCAGGTTCCGAGGACTGTTCCTCCCTCAGCATTAGCATGCACTCATTGCTCAACCACGACAAATCTTTGGCTCCCCGGACCAAATCTCACTCCTACCATCATCATGACCATCGCCAAGGACGCGCCCTTAGTGAGGACGACTTTGTTGAGATGAGGATCCTCTGCTAACCTATGCTCTTCTTCACTAGGCTCGTTCCACGATGCCCCAAAGGACTTGGTCAAGGAGATCGAGCAGCTTGAGCAGCTGTTCACCGTCGATACCGCTAAGCTCAAAGAGATCACGGACCATTTCGTGAAGGAGCTCACCAAAGGTAGGCCGGTTACCCCCCCTATGTCTGAGCTTGAACTTGCTCATCTAACACGTGCCTTACAGGACTGACTAAGGAGGGCGGTAGCATTGTATGTCAACAGCTCTGCAGGCCTTGGAAAGGATGGGTAGCTAATTGATGTCCAGCCCATGAACCCGACGTGGGTCATGTCCTTTCCCACCGGCTACGAGACTGGGACCTACTTGGCCCTCGACATGGGCGGTACAAACTTGCGTGTCTGTGAGATCACGTTGACCGAAGCTAAGTCCGAGTTCGACATCATCCAGTCCAAGTACCGCATGCCCGAGGAGCTCAAGACGGGCGACGCCGAGGAGCTGTGGGAGTACATCGCCGACTGCCTGAAGCAATTCATCGTGACCCACCACGGCGACACTGAGAAGATGGGCAAGCTGCCCCTGGGTTTCACCTTCTCCTACCCAGCCACCCAGAACTACGTCGACGAGGGCATTCTGCAGCGCTGGACCAAGGGCTTCGACATTGATGGCGTCGAAGGCCATAATGTGGTCCCCATGTTCGAGGCAGCTCTCGAGCGTAGGGTAAGGCGCTACAAAGGCTCCCAATAAACATCAAGACACAATGACGACTGACACCTTTTTGCAGGGCGTTCCGATCAAGCTTGCTGCCCTGATCAACGACACCACCGGTACTCTCATTGCGTCTGCATATACCGACACCAAGATGAAGATCGGCTGCATCTTCGGCACAGGCTGCAACGCCGCCTACATGGAGGACTGCGGCTCGATCCCTAAGCTCGAGCACATGAACCTGCCCCCTGAAACCCCCATGGCCATCAACTGCGAGTGGGGCGCCTTCGACAACGAGCACAAGGTCTTGCCTCGCACTCCCTACGACGTCATGATTGATAAGGACTCTCCGCGTCCGGGTCAGCAGGCATTCGAGAAGATGGTCGCCGGTCTCTACTTGGGCGAGATCTTCCGCCTTATCATGGTAGACTTGCACGAGAAGCACGCGTCCAACCTGTTTGCGGGCCAGGATATCGCGAAGCTCAGGCGCCCGTACAGTCTGGACTCTTCATTCTTGTCTGCTATCGAAGAGTAAGTTGGCAAATCCGCTCCTCTCCAGTCAGACTAACTAACGAACGACCGAAAGTGACTCGTACGAGAACCTGGCCGAGACCCACGAGCTGTTCCAGTCCAAGCTCCAGATCACGCCCAACCAACAAGAGCTCGAGTTGATCCGCCGCACAGCCGAGCTGATCGGTACCCGCGCCGCCCGTCTCTCGGCTTGCGGCGTGGCCGCGATCAGCAAAAAGAAGGGCTACACATCCTGCCACGTCGGTGCCGACGGATCCGTCTTCAATAAGTATCCCCACTTCAAGGCCCGTGGCGCACAGGCCCTGCGCGAGATCCTGGACTGGCCCGAGAAGAAGGATCCAAACGAGGAGGACCCTATCGAGATCATGGCTGCCGAGGACGGTAGCGGTGTCGGTGCCGCCCTGATTGCCGCGCTGACCCTGCAGCGTGTTAAGGAGGGCAATCTGCACGGCATCCTGCACCCCGAGAATTACAAGTGATCCTCGGCTAAGGAAGGGGTAATGGCGTCTTCTCTGCTTTACTTGCGCCAATGTAGAGGGGGTTTCATGATACAACCATCGATGTTTGCGGTAGCTGGTACCATGCCATGGCAATCTGATAGAATCCAGAGGATGTTTTGGTACGGGGGGAGGGGCTTATCCCAGGAACGTACAGACCGGCAATCGATATTCTGCGAGAAATTGGCATCAGTATCCCTCTCTTCGATGACGTGTCTTGCGCCAGGGTAGAGCTTACTGTCGAGGGTCCAGTATCTCCTCCGCACGCCCTCCCACTCTCCCTTACCAGCCTCTTCTAGCCCCTTGAGATCGACGTCAATGACTTTCCAGTCGACGTCCAGCCCAGCATCTGCCAGATGCATCTCGACGACCTTGGTGTACACATCGTAGCAGATCTTGCGGTCCGCCCCGAGACCGTTGAAGAACCCAAAGACTCCATCCGTGTCGAGCAGCCCCGGGACGTAGTCGGTGAAGAACTCCTTCAGCTGGCTGTAGTCCTCGCCAAAGGTGTCGAAGTAGATGGCATCGTACACCAGCCCCTCGGCCAGAAGCTGTGGGCATATCTCTTGCCACTTCCCCTGATGCACCTTGTACGCGCCCGGCTCTGGACTGCTGGCCTCCCACTCGGCTCCAAACTTCGAGTCAGGGGCTGATATCCGCTTCAAGACCTCAGGATGTGCCTCGATGATGTGGTGTTGAGCGGGTTTCGTGTCGGCGAACATGGAGTCGATTATGCCCATGCCGAAGCCGACGTTGAGTATTCTCTTTCCTTGCTGCGGTTCCGGCAGGAGGGTGTCCTTGCTCTGCCGCATGATTTCCGTCTCCCAAGCCATCATGACACCGTTGCCATCCTCGTCTACCAGCTTGGTCTCGTCCAGTGTCAGATGTGACTTCAGGTACTCCTCGCTGTTGACATCTGGTCCACCGTTCGCCCTCTGGGGTTCCTGCTCTTTTGTCTGCACAAGTTCAGGCGCCTCCTCGCCATCCTCTGGAGCGCCATTGACATGTCCATCCTCCATCTCAATCTCAACGTGGTCTCCTTCCTCGCCGTCTTCCATCTCCTCGTCCCCGGAGTCGAGCTCTTCATACTCGTCGTTCTGGAAGAGGCCGAACAGCAGCTCAGCCCTCACACCAGCCTCCACGCACAGGTTATACACCTCTCCCCTCCCCAGCCTATCCGCCAGGCACCCAGGCGTCTCGTCGCGGTCGTCGACGTCGTTCCATATCGCGCCCCAGAGGAAGAGCTCTTTGATCGTGGCGATGGCAGCCTCTACGCTGGCTTCGTCCTCTTTCTTCTCCTCTTCCGACGCTTCGGGTCCGGGCACGGGGCCGAGAGCCCGGATCGCGGCGTGCAGGGGTGTCTCGCCTGTCACGGGGTCGCGGGCACTGGCGCGGCCGGGCGTGTCGAGGAGTTTCTTGACCGTCGCGACATCGTGGGACCAGGCTGCCGTGAGGATTTGTTGGGTCTCGGGTGGGCAGGAGGGGGGTATGCGGGCAGAGATAGAGTCGTCCATCTTTTAAATCTGTGCTTTAGTGGTTGGTATGCAAAGACTGTGTGCTCTTCTTGCACACCCACCAACTGCACCTCGACGGTCTGCCTGCCTCATGGTCGAATATTTTCTGTCTCGGGCCTCCCCGCCCGGGCTGCACGTCCAGGGGTCTGGACCCCGCAGCGACAGGGATGAGCTTGAAGCTCTTCAATGCATTGACGAATGACAGACGAGAGACGAAAACGTGCGCGTATCAAGGCGGGACCGTGCCAAGAAGTGCATGTCCTTGATGAAGTGACGAAAGAGCGCATGTGCCATCTATCTGCCAGATGCGATGGAAACTTTGCTTCTCTCTAGATATAGTCCGCTTTCGGGGGATGCACGATATTGACGCAAGGGCCCGAGTTGATCGATTGGCCGATATTCATCTATAATCCGTCCTAAGTATTCCTATACCTGCATTCCTGCCTTCATTGGGTGAGTACTCGACCTGCTATTCTCGCCTCGTGCTCTAGATGCGCTTTGATCGTGATGCTATCTTGCCCCTGATCTCCCATGCTAATCGTCAAGGACTACAAGAACCGCACCGCAAGTTGGCATTCGAGACGAGAATCTCCCGACTGGAAAGCCCGCCCTGGAGTCATCGTCATGAAGTTCGGCGAGCAGCTGCGCTCCAGCGTGATCCGCGAGTACCAGTGGTACTACATCGACTACGAGGGCTTGAAAGACGATCTGAAGCACGCCAGCGGACCGCCACTCGACTCCGCCGACACCGGGGCCAGCAGCAGCAAGAAGGCTAGGCGGTTGTCCAAAGCGGAATGGACAGAAGACGACGAGGCGCGCTTCGTCGAGAAGCTGGAGTCGGAGCTGGAGAAGGTGCACACAAAGCAGCAGGTCAAGGCCGTCGAGATCTCGCGCAGGATACAAGTCAGCGAGCGGGAGGTGCGCGATGTTGTGAACCGGCTGAACGAGCGTGGCCTGGGCCAGGACGGGCCTACCGAAGAGGAGTTCATATTGCTTGAGGAGGACTTGAGCGACATCATTGCTGATGTGCATGATCTGGCCAAGTTTGTCCAGGTCAACTACACTGGATTCTACAAGATTATCAAGAAGCATGATGTAAGTCTAGATTCCTCGGGATGGTATGGCAAAGACTGACAAGCCGCAGAAAATGACAGGCTGGTACCTCAAGCCCGTCTTCGAGTCGAGGCTCAAGGCCAAACCCTTCTACAAGGAGAACTACGACGCCTCAGTGGTTCAGCTCTCGAAGCTCTATGACCTCGTGCGAACGAGAGGCAACCCGGTCAAGGGCGACAGTGCCGCCGGCGGGAGCCAGGCGAGCTTCATCCGGCATACGACCAAGTACTGGGTGCACCCGGACAACGTTACCGAGCTGAAGCTCATCATCCTCAAACATCTGCCCGTTCTTGTCTTCAACGCGAGCAAAGAATTTGAAGCGGCGGACTCTGCAATCACCTCGATCTACTACGACAACCCCGACACGTGGGAGTTGTACGAAGGACGGCTCAAGAAAACAGAAGGTGCCGAAGCGATCCGGCTGCGATGGTACGGAGGCATGCAGAACGAGACTATCTTTGTTGAGCGCAAAACCCATCGCGAAGACTGGACGGGCGAGAAATCGGTCAAGGCGCGCTTCTCGCTGAAGGAAAAGAACGTGAATGCGTACATGCGCGGCGAGCTGTTGCCGGCAGCCATATTCGAAAAGGCCAAGAAGGAGGGCAAGAAGTCGCTCAAGGCCATTGCCGAGGACGAGAGGCTGGCATCGGAGATCCAGTACTCGGTGCTGAAGAAGGGCTACAAGCCCGTGTGCAGATCGTTCTATAACCGCACGGCATTTCAGCTGCCGGCGGATGCTCGGGTGCGCATCTCGCTGGACACCGAGTTGACGATGGTCCGCGAGGACAACCTGGATGGCGTGAAGAGGTCGGGCGACAACTGGAGGAGGACAGACATCGGCATCGACTATCCGTTCTCGCAGCTTCCGGCCGGTGATGTTGTCCGGTTCCCTTACGCCGTGCTTGAAGTCAAACTGCAGACACAGCTCGGCCAGGAACCGCCAGAATGGGTGCGACAACTCATCGCGAGCCATCTGGTCGAAGCAGTGCCCAAGTTCTCCAAGTTCATCCACGGCGTTGCTTCTCTCTTCCCGGACCGCATCCACCTGCTACCGTACTGGATGCCGCAGATGGACGTCGACATCCGAAAACCCGTGTCGCACGACTTCGGCATAACCCGGGCAGCACACTCCGGCACAACAAACACGTCCGACGACGACGATGACGACGTCGACTCGGACGACGAAGAACCCGTCGAACTCCAACGCAACGGCGAGTCCAACGCCCAAGGCGCCCGCCGCCGGAACGGCTGGCCTCTGCAACTACCAACCGACATCGAAGACCAAACGACCGACCGCAACACAGCCGGCGAGGACGACGCCTACCCGATCTACGACTCGGAAGACGAAGACGACGAGGACCGCCTGGCCGAGGCACGGCGGGCCGGCGGGCTCGCGTACTACAGTACCCTGGCGTCCACGAGCGCCCGCGCCGCGGGCAGAAAGTTAGTGGCGTTCCTTCACAGGATCACGCCGCGGCAGGGGTCTTCCATCCCGCCCAACGCGCGGCTAGAGAGCATCTTCGGGACCGGGCCCATCACCACCAAGCGCTTCCGCGCCCCTAAGGGGAAGAAGATCTACGTGCCTGTCCGGGTGGAGCCGAAGGTGTACTTTGCGGCGGAGCGGACTTTTCTCGGTTGGGTAAGCAGCATTTCGATTCGAGATGGACAAATGCATTGCTTTACTGACATGGGTCGTTGTGAACTAGCTCGAATACTCGATCTACATCGGTACCATTGCCGTGACGCTGCTCAACTTTGGACACAAGCCGACGCTGGCGAGCTTTGTGGTCTCAGGCGCGTTTACCCTGCTTGCTTTTCTGAGCTTGTGTTATGCGGTTGGCGTCTATCTCTACCGGAGCAAGGCCATCAGGACCAGGAAGGTGGCTAGGTACTACGATAAGTGGGGGCCTAGTGTGCTCTGCGCGTGTCTGTTTGTGGCGATTGCGCTGAACTTTGCGTACGAGGGGCGGGATAGGGGGTGGTGGTAAAGTGTCTTAGCGATGAGGTGCCTTTCGGCAAGACTACGACTCAGCGCTAGCGAGGTAGTAATCCTATGCGACCTGTTGGTGATAGCCAGCGTCGGTTGTTGCTTGACCGATCTTCGGCCATCCATCCTATCGCGCAATCCTGAGGTCGCGCTCGCTTTCATTATCGGCTACTTCTTAACATGACATACAGGCGCGGCCGCGTGACTAAGACTTGGAGGCCAATAGTGGTAATAAATCAGAAAGCTGATGCCAAAACAAATCTTCCCCGAGTAGGCAGGTAATGTCCAAAGCTGAGCAGAAGGGCGGTGTGAGACATGTGGCCGCATCAAACAAGGATCCAACGTAAGAATCTGTGACCTTGATGTCCTATACGAAACAACCTGTTTGAAGGTACGAAGGATCCAACGGATATTGATCCAGTCGCCATGTTGGCCAGTCTGGAGCTCGGCAGTGTGGAACCAGCGTCGGTACGCTAGTACGAGTGAAAGGGCGATGGATCCCAGGGTCCAGGGTCCGAAACTGTCCTCAGCTTCGACGTCTGGGCATGTCCAGCCGTCGGACAAGTCAAGGAAGGCGGCACATAAAAGAAGCAGCGCCAACATCCCGCAGACATTCCTTGTGTGGATTGTAGCATAATACCCAGGGCATCGTAGCAATCAACAAATCGAAGAGAAAGAGCTACCAAAACCCATCATGACAAGCATCGCCGTAGAGAAGAAGTTCGCGCACTCGATGCCGCCCTACGGGCCGCACACCATCACAGCCCACCTTCCGGGATGGCAGACCATGGTCGGCTTCCGCGACGGCGACAAGAGCATCCTGCCGCTGCTGAAGAGCATGTACCCGCGGTTCACGCCATGGGGTCACGCAAGAGAGGTAAGAACCGCACTTTGACCGCCGAAAGGTGAGGCACCATTTCTCACAACCAAGCGTCTTGCAGCTGGTGATGAAACTGTGCGGAGCCCTCTCCCTCCCTGAAGGCCACTTCGCCTTCCCCTTCCTCGAGCCGGGCATCTTCTGCTTCGCCCAGGCGCACGCGTACTCGGCGCACCGCAAGGAACACCGCCTGACGCCCGGCGAGCTCGGCTACCGCGTGGTCGACGTCGGTGAGGGCGACGAGAAGGTGCGCCTCTACCTCCTCGTCTTCCCCCTCGACAAAGCTGACGGCGTCTCGCTCATCTGGGGCAACCCGGGCGTCGGGATCAGCACCCGGCTGGCCGAGGCCCTGCTCCCCGCCGTGGAGGCGGGCAAGGTCGCGCCGGTGCCGTGGGAGGCCGGGGACGACAGTCACTCCATGAACATTGCGAGCGCGCCGAAACCGACGGGACTCCATGAGAGCGAGGCACATGCCAAATTGCGGGAGCGGGTCGTCTATTACTGGAAGCGGGCTGCTGTCACGCCGGAAAAGGCGGATTTAGTGACCGCCGATGATGTCCAGCTCTTCCCTACCGGCATGGCCGCTATCTACCGGCTGCACCTGGCGCTGATGCAGTGGCGCTCGGGCAAGGTCGTGCCTCTGGGTAGCATCTTCCACAATACCTGGCACTTGCAGGAGGAGGCGCCGCAGGGTTACAAGCACTTTGGGCGCGTGGACGGCACGGGCAAGGGCCTCGACGAGTTCGAAGCCTACCTCGAGGAAGAAGCGAAGGAAGGACGGAAGATCACGTACGCCTTTGTCGAGTTCCCGAGCAACCCGATCATGGTCAGCGCCGACCTTAGCAGAATCAGGCAGCTGGCGGACAAGTTCGACTTCATCCTGGTGGTGGACGACACGCTGGGCAGCTTCTGCAACATCGATCTTAGCGGCGTGGCGGACATCGTCATGACGTCCATCACGAAGTCTTTCAGCGGGTACGCCGACGTCATGGGAGGATCGCTGGTGTTCAACCCGGCCAGCCCGCGGTACGAGTCCTTCAAGCCCATCCTCAAGAAGGCCTTCCTCAACGAGTACTTCGTCGGCGACGCCGAGCAGATGCTGAGCAACAGCGAGGACTATCTCAAAAGGAGCACGATCCTCAACAGGAACGCGCTTGCGCTGGCGACGTGGTTGGACGAGCTCAGGACCCAGGAGCCCGAATACGGCATCAGCCAGGTCCTGTACCCGACCACGAGCGACACGCTGGAGAACTACAAGGCCTGGATGCGCAAGCCGACGGAGGAGTTCACGCCCGGGTACGGGTGCCTGTTCAGCGTCGACTTCCACAAGAAGGACGACGCGAGGATATTCTACGACAGCCTGGACGTGTTTATCGGGCCGCATCTGGGCGCTCACCACACGCTGGCCATCTGCTTCAACGAGCTGGTGCTGGGGAAGGACCTGGAGGTGGCGGCATATCACACGGCCTATGGCGCGCATCTAGAACAGATCCGCGTTGCAGTTGGGTTGGAGCCCGAGGAGGAGCTGAAGAAGGTGTTCCGCGATGCGCTGGAGAAGGTCAAGGAGGCCAGGGCGGGGGCTGACAAGGGGTTGGGCGTCCCAAGTGAGGGGGCAGTTGTTGCGTAACTCGATACATTTGTATATTTGACGAGAGTAGCTTGGCGATTGAACATATTCTTCCTCACTTTCATAGTCGATAGGAGTGCACGTCAGGCCGTATCTTATCTTACTTGAAGACTATCCCGTATCCAAGAAATTGCCCCGGAGCTGACTCCGTGGCCGACAGTGAGACGGGCCCTTGCGGCAAGAAATGGTGCCACCACGGCCCCACCGGCAACAACATGACCGCTACTTCTCCTTTGCCGTGAGGAAGGAAAAAGGCCACAATTGTCAATCCCCGATCGTGATGCCATAGACAACAAGACCATTGCGTCTGGGCAATGGTTCTGAAACTAAAACCTCCGCATGGAGCGCGAATAGCTGTTCCGACATTGTTCACATGCAGCCGAACTTCCTCTTGCGCCACGCCGCGCCGCCTAACCACCGCGACAGCAACCCGGCCGCTGTCTTCCTTCGCAGCCATTAAGAAGCAGAACGATGAACTCCATATTCGTGGAAGGAGGGGCTATGCCACCGTGGCCTTCCAACCTCCAAAACACGTTGCTGTCCTCGGCGGCGGACTGACGGGCCTGACGACGGCGTGGTACCTGACCAAGTTCATACCCGATGTCAAGGTGACCATATACGAGGGCAGCGGGCGGTACGGCGGCTGGATAGACAGTGAGAGGGTCGAGGTCACGGCCGCGGACGGCACCAAGGGGACGGTGGTGTTCGAGCGTGGCGCCAGGCTCGTGCAGCCCAAGACCAGTTTGCAATCCTGGGATGATGTTCCTTTCTACGAAATGGTGGGTTGTATCCTGTCCCCAAATGCTCTAGAGAGGAGAGACGGGTTTGGTGTGGAGAGGGACGCCTGCTGACTGCGCGTGCGCAAGGATAGTTGGCCGACATCAGGCCCGACGGCGACGGTTGGATGACCGGCGAGGCATATGACCGCTACTTCTACTACCCAGACCACCTCGTTCGTCTCCCCCGGTTCCCGGATCCGTACGGTCCCATCACCGACACGATACCAGCCGTCCACAGGCTGGCGCTCGAACTCTCCCAAGAGCCCATTTTCAAGGGCGGGCTCGACTTCTTGTGGAACATTCTGCGCAGCATGGTCTTCGGCGGGAACCAAGTGGCTGGCTTTGAAGACGTCTCGATAGGCGACGAATTTCTGCGCAGGGGCGGCAGCCGTGAGGTGGTCGACAACCTACTCTCGGCCATGTGCCACGGCATCTACGGCGGCGACGTGTGGAAGCTGAGCTGTGAAAGCAGCATCTTCGACAC
>Ga0209127_100514_pt1 | contig 13530 bp, 9 predicted proteins | sample LakSupMetagenome_FD_187469 | JGI IMG/M metagenome (GOLD analysis project Ga0209127, IMG submission 187469) | Freshwater microbial communities from Lake Superior, Canada - Sta WM archaea (SPAdes) (version 2) | ecosystem: Environmental > Aquatic > Freshwater > Lake | place: Lake Superior, Canada...
GCAGTGAGTTCTTCTTCCTGAACGATGGTGAGGACTGGTCTTCGGCCCGCGTCCAAATTGCTAACATGGAACCATCTCACGTTCAGTCTTTCATCCTTACTTCTGCCTGCATCACCAGCGTCTTGCCGCCCCTTCTCACACTCATTCTGCGGCCACTGACGTTTGGAGTCTTGAACTACTTGCCAGCAGGCCCGACACCCATCATCTTCGCCATCCTGGCCCAGTACCATGCGATAATCCCTCACATCTACAAATACCGACTGGCGCTCTCGGCGTCCCCATCGACCGACGACAACTTCGTGGGGCTCACCTTTTCCGACAAGTCGTACCGCTATCTCCTGGCCGCTCAGTTGGCACTGTCCCAGTGGCCGGGTTCCCTGCTGGGGGCGGCAGTAGGCTGGCTTGTGGGATATGCCTGGAGGATCGATCTACTTCCGGGAGCCTTGACGAAGTGGAGAATACCAGGGTGGCTGGTTGGCATCAAGACGGAGAAGAGAGGCGAAGACTTTGAAGGCCTGAGGAGGCGCCTGGAGGGAGAAGACCCAGCCTCTGCGACTGCCACATCAACGGGCGCTCAGGAACGGCTGGGAGCCGACACCGGGAGGAGGAGAACAATGGGCCAGCAGATTATAGATCAGGTCCGGGGAGCATTTTGAGAGTTGCCACTATCCATGCTTGACGCTTGAGGAGCTTCAAAGGGTGTCCAGCTGGAACAGTTGTGCCCCGATCGTGTGTTGGCAAGAGCCTCGGAACTCCACGTCTACCCATGCAGCCCATCGGCTCAGAGCCACCTACCATCCCATCTGCGCTCGTTGGTCCGAACCTTAATAGCGCACCGCCCCGAGGCACGAGTCCGTCAGTGAACAAGATACTCTGGGACCCCGAGACTTCGCACATGCGTCCGAACTATGACGTCCGACGGAGGCTGCTCCCAATAGCCCCGAGAGACACGGCAATCGACGTGGTAATGCTTTTAACTAGTGAGGGAATACTACTGCATACTGGCTCAACAAACCGACTGTGTGTAACGAGAGATCAGGAAGCAGTTCAGCTGGCCTTGTGCAACGAGGTGGATTAAGAGTCGAGACTTGCATGCTCTCATTGTAATCAGGATGTAAGGTTGAAAGACTTGGGAATGTGGAGGGCAAGACACTCATGATGTACCTCATTCAAAAGATCTCTCGAGGTGCCTTTGCAGCGAGGCACGTCCAGCCTTGAAGGTTTCGGACTTGCCATCTGCTGATGAGAGCTCAAAATAGGGGTGCACTAGCGGCAGTGCTTGCTGCCCCGGCAGCCTCAACGCTCTGGTGGCCAATGCACCGCCCCCCCCTGCCGTCTCGTAGTTTTCTCTGGCAGTGGTCTCAATTACGCTGTTGTCACTTCGTACTTTCGGCCTTCCGCGTATTACTAGGACGATTGTCGTTCTTGACGGCTTCACCGTGCGTTAAATGCCAACAAAAGCCACAAGGTATCGATACACAAATTTCTGAACGCTTTGGCCGCCTTCTTTGTGTCGCTTTCTTTGCTTGAACACACAGACGAACGCCCTTAGCTCACTGCCTGCTTGCTACATTAGCTACGAGCCGGATGGTGAGGACCACGCGCCATATCGCCTTCTACGTGCCCTATCAGGACCGATACGATGTCCGCGACGAATACGTTCCTCTTAAAGCAGCAATAGTGTCAGGATGAACGGTGTTGGGGTTCCGAAACAACCCGCCGATGGGAGTATGGCGGTTGTCGACGGTGCATCACATATGTCCGCCGGCAAGCGACTCGTTGAGACGTATACAAATGACCTCCTCTCCGGAGGAGAGAGCCAAAAGCCTCTCTATAACCCGGTGAGCTTCCCCGCCTTGCTTTCCTTGCTGGTGCGTCCTTTTGGCAACCTCTCTAACCAGACATGCGCTTTAGATGAACCCCGACCGTCCCCAAAGCTCCGTTATTGTCGACTTAAGGGATCCGATACAGGTCCACCTCCTCACAGAGACGGCCTTGTCCGACAGCAAAGAATACGAAATCCTGTCACAGGAAGAGGTGGACGACCTGAAGAAGCAGGTCCAGTCCTTGACGCAACGCGTTGAGCAAACCAAGGCCAATCTCGTCATCCAAGCCAAGTATCGCGATGCCGCCATCTCCATGGCGAAGCTCTACTCCCCCGCAGGTGGGAAGAGGCGCAGTCTACTAGGCAACCGGTTGAGCGGCGGTGAGTCTGCACGGGAAGCCGAGGCGGAGAGGCAGGCGAGCGAACGGCGGTGCGAGGAGCTTGCAGCAGAAATCTTCTCGCTAGAGAAACGTTTGATGGTTCCGCAACGGCGCTTACTGCAACACACGGCTGGGATATTGCAGATGACACACAGAGCTTCCGCGAAGAAGCAGCTAGGCGCCGGCAACAACGCGGATACCCGAGCCAACGGCATTCCAGGAAGTCCGGAAAGTCTCTATACTTATTCCAACGGCCGTAACAGTCTAGAAGCGGCAACGGACGACTTCGGTTTTGGCGACGGCAGTCTTTACTTTCCGCTGGACCAGTTCGACGGCCAGCAGCCGGTCCGGGCGCGCAACAATCCTGTCCAGATACCCGTCAAGTCACCCGGTAGAGAACAGCAGACTCAACTTCGTGAAGAGACGGCCAGGTTGCGGCAGGAAAATGCCAGACTCGTTGCCGAGGTCGACGAACTCAGGAAAGACGGCGCTGGGCGGGTGGCAATGCTTTCAGACACAGAGAGGAAGTTGGAGAACCTAAACACTAACCTGCGGGAGCTGATTGTAAGGTCCAATCCTACAAAATACACCAATTTCCAGAGTCCACCCTCAGCGTATACCAACGGACGGAACAGTGGTTTGGAGCCTGGTGACTTGGTTCGTAGCCAGCTGTCCTATCTCGAGAAGGGCCTTGCCGCTGCAATGGAGGAGCAGGACATGCAGGACACGGAGGCTACCCGGCGTACGGACGCGGCATCCGCCGCAGCAGCAGCCAGTCTGGCGCAAGCCGAGGGCAGGATCCAAACTCTGAACCGGCAGTTGGGCGAGATGCTTCAAGCTAGGGAATCCGATTATCCGTCACCGCCGAGTCTGTCAACAACAGCGTTCGAAGACCAGCTAGACTACCTACAGGACGCGATCAAGACACTAGCGACGGAAACGTCGCGGGCTGCGGAACTCTTGTCGTCGAGCTCCGCCGACAAGCAGAAAAATGACCAGGTGGAAACGGTCCTCACGGGCTTGTGGGATATCATCCAAGCGGGCTATGCCGACATCCAGCAGAGGAAGGCAGAGCGTCGGAAGGTACGGGCCGAGAAGGGGCTCGAACCCGACGAGGAGGATATGTCCGGCGACGAGGCGGTCGACCCAGACGAACGGTACTCGCTGCAGGCTTTTTCGGCCAAGGTCCAGTGGCTGTATGCGCAAGCGACAAGTCTCAAGGAGCAAAAGTCCGTCTTGAAGAGGCAGATCAAGCAGCAGCGAGAGCTCAACAGCAAGTCGAGCTCGGAGAAGGACAACGAACTTTCACAGGTTACTGAAGAGTTGAGGACGACCCGCAGCATGCTCGACAGTGTTGAGCAAGAAGCCAAGGATGCCCAGGAGAAGCTTGCTAAGGCACTTGCAGATCTGGACACGGTGCAGCAGACCAGCGCAAACAATGAGGCTGCCTCGATGGACCAGGTACGCCAGCAACTAATGGAACGCGACAATATCATTGCGCAGCTGCAAGCCAACGGTGAGGAACTGCGTAAAGAGCTCTCCAGAGTCGAGGACAATGTCACGCTTGTTGGCGGCCAGCTGGAAGATGCGCTGAGGGCTAAGAACCTCGCGGAGACGAGGGCTGAGGACTTGCAGAAGGAACTGAAGGAGAAGGATGAGGAGCTGGAGCGCATGAACGGCATGATCATCGAGCTCAAGACCGAAGCCACGATCGCTAAAGCCGAGTTGGAGGGAGCTTACGGATCTCGTGCTCAACGTGCAGCTGAAGTGGCAAAGGTCACGCAGAACGCCGAGATCGCCGAGCTGACGACTCAGAACGAGAAGCTGAGGAAGGAGTTGGAGGGCACGCTGAAGGAGCTCGAGATCATCACCAAGGAGACCATTGCAGCCACGAAAGACAAGCTTGAGATCGAGGGCCAGCTTGACGATGCCATCGCTGCCAAGACGAATCTCGAGACCGAGGTCGACAAGCTGAGGGAGAAGATGGATAGCGAGGTGTCGAGGCTGCGGGAGCAGCTGGATGCCGAGAAGCTCAGGGTACCGCCCAGTCCGGGAGGTAGCCTCGGCCCGGCCCAGTCAAGAGCTGGTGCCGCGATGCTGAGCGAGCAGTTCCGGGCTACTATGAAGGAGGAGAGGAGAAAATTCCAGGAGGAGATGAAGGTTTGTCTAGCGTCCCTCTGTCTTGAGTGTGGACTTCACTAACGACTTCTTACCAGGAGGAACAAGGCAGACGGCGGAAACTGGAAGACGAGCTGCGAGCCTTGAGGAGGGCGCAAGGTCCTGGCAAGAGCCCTCTCGGGCCCCTCAGTCCTCGTTCATAGTGGAAGGAGGGTCTCATATTGCGTAACACGGCGTACAATCCTGCATTTGTACTATTGTTGATCCTGGCGTTTTGGTTGTGTGGACACATGCCTTGAACAGCGACGGAGTCCCAACGATTGCTCGGACGCCCACGCGGCTTTGGGGCGTACAGTAGACTTACACTAGACATAGCGGCTGCATTCTGTACCATTATCACGAAGGCGGAAAGAGATGATCATAATGTCACGTCGTTACGAAATGTCGCGTAAGAAGCCCCCGCCGTACCGCTTTAGGACTAGAAGATATTCAGGGCCCTGTTGGTGATAAACAGAGCATTACCTATGTCTAGTTTGCTCCATCCATGGGAGATAACTCATCCGCCTTCCATGAGAAAACCCGTGATATCAAGCACATATAGAACCGCCTCGTCAACCCCAGAGAGGTGCAGAGACTTCGACCGCCCGCTCAACAACCGCCCTGACGCGATCAGCGAAGACCTTGTTCTTACACTCAACCTCGAGATCCTCCAGCCACACCGTAGCCTCCATCTTGTCGACCTTGATTGACACGCCAGGTACCGGGATCCCGAGCCTATGGAGCCTCTCAAGCTCGACCCGCTGTCTCTCCTTGAGCCGGCGCTCCATTTCGTCCTCGTCATCGGACAATTCCATGGACTCGTCCGATCCGTCGGCATCTTCTTTCTTCTCCTTTTCCTTCGAGTCGATCTCCGAGACCGGAGGGAGCTTGGGCTCCGCTACGGGCGCCACGTTGTCGCCGCCGAACTGGGCCTCGAGGAACATGCACAGGCGCTCGAAGCGGTCATCGGGTGAGAGGTTGGCGAACGGGTTGCGCTTGGGCAGCTCGACCATATCGCCAGAGTGGGAGTGCTTGGCCGCGGATCCTGGCACCGACGTCAGCTTGTCCGTGTACAACACTGTGGACGCAATGTACTTACGCTTCACCGCGGCTGGACTGCTCTCGATTCCCAGCAGCACAGCCATGACTGCGTCTGCGATGCCGTCGTTGAGCATGTTGCCCTCCCATTCCAAGTCGATTTCGCCGTTGTCGAGGCAACGGACTGTGACACAGCCCATGACAAGATATGCAGCCACCAAGGTGCGGCCGTCCTGCTCGTCCAGGTCCATCGAGTGACCGTTTGTGCCGTTCTCGCCGTTCTCCCTCTTGATCTTGGGGAGTTCCTCAACGCCGCCAAAGGTCCCTTCCAGTCCCCACTTGATGAGGTCCACGCCTGCAGCGCTAAGTCGAAGTCGCTGCTTGCAAGTGATGGTCGTGGTCGTTAGGCCGGCGTACTCACGTAGGTCTTCAGGCGCCATAAGAGACATCTTGAAGTCGTTCTGGACAAGAACGCCGGTGACGAGCTGCGGCTCGCGGTCCTCGCCAACCGGTGGCGGGAGGGAAGCCAACTTGCCGACCACCTTGGCGACCTTGTCGGTCTTGAACGGGATGCGGAGCTCTTCACAGTTCCGGGGGCTGTAGACCTTGACCTTGTTCGTCTTGTTGGCGTTTAGCGAGAGAAGCTTGCTTTTCAGTCGCATCATGTTGTGTTGCTCGCCGTGCACCAAGATCTGGACGTTGGTCAGCTAAAACAAGGGTCAAGGGCATGTTTCAAGGGACCTGTATACTTACCACGACTGGGGCCCCAACTTCCTCGATAAACTCTCTGTTCTCGGTACCATCGACATGAGCAGCAAACGAGTACTCGGCGACACTGCAGCGGCGGGGAATCATGACCGTCTCGCTGTCACCGCCTGGTGCTCTCCTGGCACCGGCGATATTCCTGGACATGATACACGGGATCTGGTCCGGCTCCTGCATGATTGTCTTCGCCATGGTACCCTCGACGCTATAACCGGTGATGATGACGCCGTTCTTCTCGTTAGGTGCCCACCTCTCCAGCAGCTCGCGGCTTACACCGTTCTGCAGCATACCGGGACTGGCGAGCATGACACAGCCGCCAACGTCATCGAACCGGTCAAGGTTCTTCAACGCTCGGATATACTTGAAATCCCACGGACCGCCCTTGCCGGCCGCGTCGCCCGACGCCTCGGCCTCGGCCATGCGCTCGCGAAAGAGCCGCTTGATGTTGTCGTTCATGGCGCCGACGTAGGTCTGGTAGACGAGCATGCACCTCCGCGCCAGGTTGCTGGCGTAGTAGATTGGGAACTTTTGGTATTCGGGATGCTTACTCCAGTACTCGTCCAGGATGAGCAGCAGCTCCTGCGCCCGACCCAGCGCAAAGACGGGCATCAGGACCCGGCCGCCACGGTTGAGGATGCCGGTTATGGACTTCATGAGGGCTTGCTCTCGCTCGAGGCGTGGCACGTGCGAGGCTATGCCGTAGGTGGACTCGGTGATGAGAACATCGATCTTGACGCCTCGTGGCACTTCGGCGGAGACAAGATGCCTGTCCTGCTCGCGGGAGTAGTCGCCCGTGAAGAATATGTTGAGTCCGGCGATTTCGATCAGGAACATGGCGGCGCCGAGGACATGTCCGGCGGGAAAGGGAGTGATGCGGATGGAGGAGATGGTGTGCGTCGTGTGGTAGTCGATGGCTTCGATTTGCGGAAAGGTGTTCAAGTGATCTTGTTCGGTGTAGACGGGCTGTGACGTTGGGTTTGAGGATGTGTTGCCGACACGCACACCGTCCTGGATCAGCCATTTGTAGATTGCTTTGGTCGGATGTGTCATGAACACCCGGCCTCTGAAGTTTGTCTTGGCCAGCACATAGGGGAGCGATGCGGCATGGTCCACATGGAAACTTGGTATGAAAAGTCAGTATGAACCTTGTCCGAGGGAATAGCGGGTGTGTGAAGTGCCATAGAGGGGACCGTAGACGGCGAATCTATGCTAGGAGGGGGGGGGCGTGTCTACAGATGGTACAAGCAAAGTATGTGTGGCATAGGTGGGCAGTGGCTTGGGAACATGGTTTTGTATTGGTAACTGCGTAAGTTGCTGTTGTACATTGTTGTGCAGGCGTTCAACCAGGCGATCAAGCTATCCAAAAGAGTCCCAGAGCCCACACATTCACATGCTCTTACCGCTTGAAGTGAGATATTCAGGGCGAGGGACTGATATGACTTACTGGCTTATGAGCAACACATCGACGGTGCTGAGGTCAAAGTCGTCAAAGTAAGGGAGGCCGCGGAGCCCTTCATATCCAGGGTGCTGTCCGGCATCAAGCTATAGACCTCATCGTTAGCCTTTCGAGTAACTTGCGCATGTGTTCGGAGTATGCACGAGGCAGCGGGATCTGGCGTACCATGACCGTTTTGCCCTTGTACTGGATGATATGGCATGACCGGCCAACCTCATTACCGCCACCAAGACAGAGGAACATCAGCTCGTCCGCCGGGTCAACCGGCTCCTCTGCAACCGCAGCGGCCATGGCGGCCGCTTTCCGCTTCGACGCCATGTCCGCAGATAGAGATGCACGACGAGGAATGGGGCTATGGCTAGGATAAGGCAGCCCCAAAAGAGACCAACGCTCGCTCGATCAGGGTGAAAGATGCTCGAAGTGCCCGATAAACCCTGCTGCTGCTTCACATCCCCCCAGACTCACTACTGGTTGAGGGTATAACGGGGAATGACAGTCAAGGTCGCCAACCAAATTTATATGCGTGCGATCAAAAGGACAATAGTCCAGATCTATCATAGTGTCGCGACTGGAAGTTGTGAATGCGGCTTCTTTGTCGAGGAAGGCGCCAAGCCTGGTGCCGTGCACGGACTCGTGCGGACAGGACCAGTGTTAGCGCCTCACGTGACGTCTGAGAAGCGCGACAGCAGGTGGAGTGAGTTGAGTTGTAACTTCGCCCTTGCAAAGAAGGGGCGACGTGCTATTGTTCGCGACGGCTGTTTATTGTGCGAAACCCTCTGGCAGACTGTGCGCCTCACAACGGCAAGCTGTGGAATCAGAATACTCGCTGGTACTACGGGTAGGCAGCAATCGGAAGCTTTCCCGGGAAGAACACAATACGGGTCGCTGCGTTGGGAGCCGTTCCGCAACATCATCAGAGAGCGACAGACCAAGAACGGATGCCGACGAGTGAAGGATAGGGAGCCTAACCTCGTCAGGCTCCCGAAGCCTCGGGGTCTTCCCTTCCTTCCCTTCCCTCGACTCGACGTTTCACCTTGCTCTCAACCCGGCTTTGTCCTTCTTCTTTCCCCGCACCAAAGCCCAAGTTTACCTACCTTTCCTAAGGTACCTTTAACTTCCAGGGTTTACTGTCGGTCTTCGTTGCTTGGTCCGACTCCATCCCTCGCTTTTGGCAGTTCTATCAGGATTTCTACTTCCAGGACCCCAGCCATCTTTTGATTATCCTGACCAGCGTAACGAGTTTCGGGCTATCCGCGAGGCTGCCCTGGGAGCCGTCAACATGGCGCAACAACAGCCCCAGGTTCCGCAGATGGCTGCGCGACAGTTCTCGTCCCCCCAACCCACACAATCCCCGCGGTCCACGCAGTCACCCATCAATCATCCGCCGCAGGGTCTCACTCTACCACCGAACAACCAACCGCGCCTCTCTCCGAACCCGTCTCCAGCACAGCCTTCTTCGCCTTACCCACCGCCGCAGCCTCAGCCGTACCAACAGCAGCAGTATGCAGCCAGTCCCATAGCCAGTCCCATGAACTCGGCCGCCGCATCTCCGTCATATCCCAACATGACCCTCCCGCCGCAAATCGCGCAGTACCAGAACAACAAACAGTTCCAGAGTAACGCGCCTTACCAGAACGGCGTCACCACTCCCAGTCTTGCTCTGCCGGACGCGCGCCAAAGTTTCACATCCACTCCGACCACACCACTCGCCCCTGCAACCCCCAACCCGCAGTATACTCCGGTCATGCTGGCTCCGATAGCGGGGCCCTCTACGCCCGTGCCAGCCACACCGGGAGTCATGGGCCCGCCATCAAAGCCCGCGGAGCGACCGACCAAAGAATACGAGTACGACGCCACCGACTCACTTGCCGGGACAGGCATCAACATTCGCGACGAGGAGCAGGCGCTTGCGGACTATTACGCGGGAAGCTTTGGGAGCGAGTCTCGATACGGCTTTCCTGCAAACCCACCCGGGAGCAAAGCGTCGTTCTACGGTGCTGGCCTTGCAAACCAGCCTGCTCAGCCCACGGCGGCGAAGACGCCGGAACAGTTGGCAGCCGAAGCCGCCGACAGGGCCTGGAGCGAGTCGGCGCACAACCTTGCGACTGTACGGTCGAACGAGCTTAAGAACCCCTTCTTGCTGATCGCCAACCTGCACAGAAGGGCCGGAGAGATCTGCAAGTTCCACGACATCAATCTGAATCTGGACCTCAAGAATCCGGCCCAGTCCATTGGCAAGATGAAGCCGGCCGAGACTTGGCCGGAACCGACGCTTACGGTGGGCACCAAGCCGGGCCCGGACGGTGCACTCGTTCACACCACGGGATCCTGGATCCCGCACGATGCGTTTCTAGTAGATCAGCTAGCCCTCCTTTCCCTTGCTACAAAGCACCGCATCCGCGAGAAGCTCGAGGATGGATTCCACGTCGCGACCGCAAGGCAGAAGACGGCACATGGTAGCGTTCCGGCTGATTGGGCTGATGTCGCAGCTCCCATCGCTTCCGCTGTCGGCGTCCTTGCTGCTCAGGATCCAACCTCCCGAGCGGGTGGTGAGAGTGCTGTCAGCCCACGCACGAACCCGCTGAAGCGTAAGTCATACCCACATTTCTGTTCCTGGCTCTTGGCCGGCTGGCGCCCTATCTTACCATCTTATCGCAGGCTCCCTGGATGGGTCTAATTCCACTTCGGCGACCAGCGCGGCAAAAGCCACTCCCATGAACCCCCTCAAGGACAACTTGTCCTTTGCATTACGCGAGAATGTCACTGGAGACCGCGAGGTGGAAGAGGCAAGACTGCGGAAGCGGCAGAAGAGAGTCAACCCAGAATCGGCAACGAGTGCATCCCGCGCAGGCTCAGTTGCGCCCGGCACGCCAGGGGCAGTAACTCCTGACCAGGAGAAGAGCATGACCAAGAAGGAGGAGAGGGCGCTGAAGAAAGCCGGTGGCGGCAGGGGCGGCCGAGCGGGAATAGGCGACACGAGCACGGCGACGGCCAACCAGACGTTGCAGCACCTGATGGGCGGCTTCGGCGGACGCAAGAAGGGCAAGCAGTATTCGTGGATGACGGCAGGAGCGAGCGGCGCTAGCACCCCGACTCGTCTGAATACCACAGATCTGCCTGGCACACCGGGTGCTGCGTCGACTACGGCCACGCGAACGCCGCGCTTGACGCAGGAAGGCAAACAGCGGTTTGGCACCTGGAGAGAGGATGGTGATAGAGGGAAGCAGATTCAGCTCAGGGACTGGATCACGGTCATGGAGATTGATGGCCGCGAATTGAAGGCTATCCAAGACGCCTACATCAAGCTCGATAGTGTCGAGAGTACGCTGAGCTAGAGGCTCAACGGCTGGGAGAGGCATTAGGGGGTCGCTTGCGGTTGATGGATTTGCCCCGTCCTACCCCCCAGTGCAGGGGTATTTCCGCTTGCATCTCGGTTCTGTTATTGGTCGGGATATGGCCAGGCGTTCGAGGGTCGGACCTCGGGCTAAAGGAGTCAAAAGGTGCATTCGCCTTCTCTCGTTTGGGGTTTTCTAATAGGGTGGTCCTTTGATTGGACTTGAAGGAGAGCACAGAATTCGTGCCCCCTTTGGGATTGTCCGGCTTTATAATTGAGTTAGCTGAGGGCCTCTGATGCGGAGGAGAGCATAGCGATTAAAAGAAGCCAAGTCTTAACTACTCTCCCTCTTGTACCCGTGTGTTGCTGCACACTATGGGCTTGAGCAGGATGGAACATGTGAAGCGTGCAAGTGGTAACCACGTAGTCATGTGTCCAGATGTACGCCCGCAGGTGCAATCCTCTGAGCCACAGCTGTCTCTGGAGAGATCACCTCGGTCGTTGCGATTACAGAAAGTCGCTACCAATAATCTCGGAAGACAAACAAAGCACATACAATTGGATGTCTGGAACTCTGGAGGAGCTTCGTAGCCTTCAGGTCAGAATGTGGATAATAACGCAGAAGTGGTATGCGTTCCCGTCCAAATCCCCTATACGATCATGTGTTGCCACGTACCACGGGTTGTTTCCCGTCTTGTATTCCAAGAATAAGAGCATACAGAGCCTGACAAACGAGACTGTCGCTGGGGTGTCAACCTGATTCGAGCTCGACCGAACGCTTGGCTTCGTAATCCTCGGCATCGAGTACAGCTGTGCAGCCCGAGGTACTTTCACCGGCGGCATGGCAAAACCACGAGTCACTTGCCAGACCGTGCTTGTCCCACCGTTGTAGCCCTGTCAAGGAGTGTTCGTCTAACCCAAGCTATGCCGTGAGCCCGTGACCGAGACTCGACTCAGCCTAACAAGAGCGCCCCTCGGCTTCGAACACAGTGGTCAAGGACCTCGGCTGAGTAAAGTCCGGGAGCTTCTCGCTGTTGATGAACGGCGCATCACTTGATTGCCGTGTCGGATACGTAAATAGCTAGAGAGACACAGCGACGGGCATGTACGAGCTGAGAAACGTGGAAAGGACGTATCCCTTTCCAGCGCGAACCGGCACAGCGAATGGCCAGTGACAGCACCCAGGTCTTGATTGTTGCCCAATAAAGGAGACACATAACACGTGTAGGTCGGGCGAACATGGTTCGGTGGTAAGACCCTCACCGAGCTGGAGCCCCGAGCAGAACAACTCGACCGATGTCCGTGTACCTGGACCGGGAGCTAGAGTGTAGTGCTGCTAAGGCTTTTTTCCTACCCCTTATCGAGTACCTTCGTAGACACTCTGGGAAGAGTGCAGGCCCGGGGATCCCACTGTTCCGAAAAGGAATTCCCATGTACCATGGCTTGTCGCCAGGCCTGTGTCAGCCGGTTCCTTTGACCTCGTAAGAGTAGATAATAGTAGGGATACGTCAGACTGTTGCCAGCCTTACATTTACTGGTAACTTTGATTTCCCATCCAAACGCGTCTCCACGGGGCAGGCTGCGACACGCTTGCAGATCTGTGTGGGTCTGGACCGCAACCTCCTTTTGAATCTCTCCTGGCAACGCCTGAGTTAGGACATGCCCAACGGTTTTCCAACAAATAATTAAAAACAACAAAAGTGACAGAGCTTCGTGTTAGGGTCCGGCAAATTTTTTTTTCTAAGGTAATTTACTGCGCTGCGCTGATCACACTCCACCGGTGAAATAACGACAGGCAGGGGGGTGTGAGCTGCAAGGACGGAACCGTTCCCCGGTGCCACATGGTTTGCTGCAGCTAAGCGGGGCCATCCAAAGTTGTCCGGATGGGTCGAAACGTACACAGTAGAGCCCGGCGGCGTGGTCATGGAGATGGGCGTGGATCCTGGAGGAGAGTGTGAGAGCGACATGCTTTTGTTGCCACTTACCACTGGCTATCGTTGCTCTCTCGTCCATTTCGCGCCGTCCCCGGACCCAGGGGTATCTGCTCCACGTACCTTAGCTGAGAGGAATCAATGCCCGTGTCTACCCGCGCAGTACCTATGCTATTATGCCAATTCGAAAGCTTCTCAGCGGAGTAAAAGGGCACCTGGGCGCGCCGCAAAGTGGCCCTGTAACTCCAGGGGGTGGAAGTCTAAATGAGAGTCAAACTTGATACGGAGAGCAAAGTAGGCAATGCCTACGTTCTCTAGGTACAGTCGACTAGTAGGAGTAGGTCCGCCAACGGCTTTGATCCAGGGTCCGAACCGGTTGATCGGGTACCTGAGGGTCGGCCGGGATGTGGTGATGCGAGATGTGATGGCGCCGCCATTGGGACCAATAGGATTGCTGCCATTCCCTCTGTTTCGTCTGACATGTCGCAGCTGGAACTGCTGCTGGGGGCTGCCGGGGGGTGGCAAACCTGGGAATTCTCCCTTTCTCTCAATGGAAGTCCTGTTTGTTAATTGTTCGGGGCTGCCCTACAAAAAAAGAAAGAAGTCAAGGGGTGTCGTGTTTAAAAAGTTGCGAGACATCAAAC
>Ga0209127_100515_pt1 | contig 13530 bp, 9 predicted proteins | sample LakSupMetagenome_FD_187469 | JGI IMG/M metagenome (GOLD analysis project Ga0209127, IMG submission 187469) | Freshwater microbial communities from Lake Superior, Canada - Sta WM archaea (SPAdes) (version 2) | ecosystem: Environmental > Aquatic > Freshwater > Lake | place: Lake Superior, Canada...
GATCCTAAATCCCCCTCAGCCGGTCTAACATCCCGCAGCCAGCTGTCCAGAAGACACCGCCCTCGGCATGTCGATCCACGTCGACTTCACAAAGGGCGCCGTCAACTCCTTCGTCGCCTCGGGCGGCGCGCCCACCTACGACTCGTCCGGCGCCAAGTTCACCGTCGCCAAGTCCGGCGACGCACCGCAGCTCACCTCCCTCTTCTACATCATGTTCGGCCGCGTCGAGTTCACCATGAAGTCCGCCCCGGGCGCGGGTATCGTCTCCTCCCTCGTCCTCCAGTCCGACGACCTCGACGAGATAGACATGGAATGGCTGGGCGCGGACGACACCGAGGTCCAGACGAACTACTTCGGCAAGGGCCAAACGACGACCTACAACAGAGGGCAATTCAACCCGGCCGCCAACAATCAGGGCGAGTACATCACCTACACCATCGACTGGACGGCCGACCGCATCGTCTGGTCCGTCGGCGGGACCGTCGTGCGCACGCTGTCCTACAACGACGCGGACGGGCAGTACCCCCAGACGCCCATGCAGGTCAAGTTCGGCTCCTGGTCCGGCGGCGACCCGGCCAACCCGCCGGGGACCATCAGCTGGGCGAGGGGCCCCACCGACTACTCCAAGGGCCCCTTCAGCATGTACGTCAAGTCCCTCGTCGTGACCGACTACTCGACGGGCAAGTCCTACCGCTACGGCGACACGACGGGCACCTGGCAGTCCATCGTCGCCGTCGACGGCAAGGTCAACGGCAACGTCGGCAACGCGGGGATCCAGACCGTCACGGCGACGGCGGCCGCGGCCACCGGCACGGCGGGCCAGTCGGCGCCCACGGTGCCCGTCGGCGGCATAGGCAAGGGGGACACGGCCACGCAGACGGGCTGGCCGTGGGTGTCGACCGGCACGGCGACGGCCAACGCCGCCGTGCCCAGCGGGTGGCGGATCACGCCCGAGGGCAAGATCGTGCCCATCGTCACGGATGCGGCCGGCTGCGTGAGGGCGCCTCATTGGGCGCTGCTGGTCGCGCCGGCGGGGTTGGGCTTGCTCGCGGCTGTCGCTGGTCGATGGTAGGGAACCGAGGAGTCTGGGGGCTCTTCATGGTACGTGACGTGTAAAGGGTTTAGTATTCTGCGGATACGAGAGGAAGAGGGAAAAGCGTTGGCATTGATGAGCATCGTTTTTGGAGGATATACCAAGCATCGCAAAGGCGTTCTAGATGGATGGAAATATTGGGAAGCATTTGCGAGTTTGGCTTAGCTAGTTAGATGGATCCCGATGAGGATGAGCTGGGTAATATGATGGATGTACTATCAATTCGAGAGACATTTGACACCAATGCGTTGCACCCTGCTGATTTTGTGTACTAACCGCGACCGAGCCAGCCGCGTACGAGGAGCCCCAAACGCCGAGCTATGTCTTGTAAATGGTATATTCATCGCTATGTAATATGTACACAGATGATGGGGAATCTCTTCCCATGCTGAACCCACCGCGCCCATCGCCTTCTACCCATCTCGCAGTGGGATAATGCAAAGTCCTAGTTTTCCCCAGGCATCCAACCAGTATAGCTAGCCCTGTTCCCATAGGAATCGATAGCCAAGCATGGCTCTCTCTATCATGCCGGCAAAGTAGAGTGTTCCACCGCAATAAGGCAACGCGAGGTAAGCTGAGGTTCTGAGAAGACGTGTTACAAAGCCGAGTCCATCCTGGCCCCTAGAACTCCCAAGTGGTGTCTTCGCCAACCTGCTCGATGGCCCACTTGAACTTGTCGCGCAGTGTCTTGGCGAAGACCTTCTCGATGCCGAGGTTGAACTTGTTGCAGAAGACGACAGAGAGACGGGGATCGATGTAGTTCTGCTTCGGTTAGTATGGGAGGGCCCCAGGTCAAGGAGGCGGGATCGGGGATACTCACAATCTTGGAAGTACCCAGGGCAACCTCCTTATTATTGTCGCGATCCGTTGCCTGGATCTTCAGGGCTTCGATGCGCTTGTCGAGCTTCTCAATGGCATCCTGTAGCTTCTCGACCGTCGGGTTCCTACCCTCGGCCTCGACCTTCTTGGTCTTGTTCTCCTTCTTGAACTTGGCCTCGAGCTCGCTGACGGCCTTGAGACGGTCCTTGAGTTCCTTCTCGGGTAGAGGCCTCTCCTTCTCGGCAACCCGCTTTTCGTTCTCCTTCTCAAACTTCTTGGTAATCTTCTTGCGCTCCTCCTCGACGAGGAAGACCTGATGCTTCTGAATCCACTCCTCGTCGAGGTCTTCGTCGAGCGCGAAGAACTCGGCTCCCTTCTTCTTCTTGATCTTCGGGTCGACGTCGAGCATCATCATCTTGGTCCGCCACTTCTGGTACTTGAGCCCCTTGATCCGATCACCCATCTTCTCCATCTGAGCCTCATGACCTGCACCGACGGTGCGCTTGTGGTTGCAGAGCACAGCCACCTCACGATTGCAGTCGTTGTACAGCTTGAGCTTCTCGTGATCGCTGAGATTCTTCTTGTTGCCAGGGATCTTCTGGAGGAGCTGCGACATGGTCCACGAAGCGTTGTAGGTACGGAACACCTTCGCCGTCAAGCCCTCCATGTAGCTGGAGAGATGCTTGTTTAATTGGGTAGTCTAGCCATGTGTGTTAGTTCCATCTTCGAGTCATGACCAGCAAGGCTCCTTGACTTACCGTCAGCCTATCGAAGATGTCGTCTCCATTCTCCTTTGGCGGCTTCTTGAACATCTTCAGATTCTTCCACACTTGGCGGTCGACTTCGACCCTGTTGTAGAAGCGGATACTGTCTTTGCCCAAGAAGTCGAAGATGACGACGTCCGGTTCCGGCAACGTGATGTGCTCGTACTTGAGGGAGCAGCAGCCGACCGTCTCGGCTTCGTTATCCGTGTCCTTCTCGTTGCCGGCTCTCAGTGCGAACTTGTCGATCAGATACATGGCCGTGGCCCTCTGGCGATCCGCCATAACGTCACTCTTGAGGTCCCTCTGGTAATCCTTGCGAATCCTGTCGATGTGCAGCTTGAGCTGGCGGGCCTTTTCGAACTTCTTGTAGTCGGCCTGTTGTTTCGTTGCGCTAGTCGCAGCGAGCATGACGTACTTGTAGTTGCCGTTGATGTTCTCCTGCCACATGGCAAGCCACGTCGCTTTGTTGTCGTGCTGGACCGCCTTCCACTTGTGTCCTGGTGGTGGCTCCGGAACCTTGGCCTCCTTGCCAATGTTGATGGTGATCTGCTCTGGCATCACTCGCTTCTTGACTTTGCCCGTCTTGGGATGGTCGCCCCGGCCACGGAACAGTCCTGGAGGCTCGACTCTCATATTGCCGACTTTCTCTTTCCGACCGTCCCACTTACAGTACATGTAAGGGGCTTCGCGCGCCTCCTTCTCGGCCTTCTCGGCCTTCTTCTCCGCTGAAGAACGGTTCTTCCTGGCCTGGCTCAAGCCATCATAGTATTCGAAGATGGGCTTGAAGTCAAGTTTGGAAAACTCCTTGATATCGACCTTGTTGCCGTTCTGGTCCTTGGCACCCCCGGTCTTCTTGAGAATATCCTTGAAGTCCTCGAAGAAATTCTTCTGGAAAACCGGGTTCTCAACGTTGTGGGTAGAGTTGAGCATCGCTCCGAAATACGTTGCGACTTCCTCGGCCTCGACGTGGAGGTTGACAGGCTTGCCGTCGTAGTAGAGCTTGACATGCTTGGGAAGCGGCTTGTACGGATCGGCGAAAATGACACCGTTGTGTTCGAGGGTTGTCCACTTGATGGAGTCGTCTTCCTTCTTTGGCTCATCCCACCACCGGTACTCCTCCTCTTCCTCCTCGTCCTCGCCGGGCTCCTCGCTCTTCCCCTTCTTGGGCGTAGCCGATCCCCTCTTGGCAGGTGTCTTCTTGGCCGGGGCAGCCTTGGTCTTGGTCGCAGGGGCAGGCTTCTTCGCCTTGTTCGCAATGGGTGCGTCCGAGTCCGACTCCGGCTCCTCCTTCTTGACTCCGTTCGCCTTCTTGCTCGAGCTGGCAGCGGTACCGTTCGACACGCGCTTCTTTGGTTTCGCAAGAGGTTCGTCGTCAGACTCGTCCTTGATAGCCTTCTTAGGTGTCGCCTTCTTCGCTTTTGCCTGGAGGGCCTTCGACTCCTTGGCAGCGGCTTTCTCGATCTCGGCCTTCCTTTGCGCTAGTTTGGCTCCGAGGGGTTGATCGTCGTCGGAATCCTCCAGGACCGAGGTCTCCTTGATCGACGGAGGCAGTCTCCCGTTTTTCTTCTTGCTTATGGGCTCGTCATCGCTGTCCGAGTCTGCCTTCTTGATTTGTTTTTGGCGTTTGGCCTAGCAGTCCCTAGTTAGCTTGCTGTCCATCGTGCTGCCCTAGCTAGGTTGGGTGCCATACCATGGGGGCGTCATCACTGTCCGAGTCATCCTTGTAGTTCACGGCTTTTCCAATCGAAGAGCGCGACTTCCTCTTGACGCCGTTTGGGCCGGCGTCGACCTCCATTGAATCATCGTCGACAGGGCCATTGCGGATGGAGAGACCGGGCGCGCTGGTTCGCGCCTTGGAGTCGATCTTGTCGAGGGCTCGATCTTCGGCGGCGGAGATTTTTGCGTTTGAGACTGGCAAGGTGGTCAGTACATGCACAACTGAGACAGGCAAGGCTGCTGGCAGTGAACGGCCGCTGGTGATCAAAATGACACGTCAAACCGGCGCGGCGCGCCCCCTTCGTGTGACAGAGCGTGTAAGCCGGGAGAGAGGATGCTTACGGTGTCCGTTGGACTTGGCCAAGGGCATGTCGTCGTCTGAGCTGACAGAGCCCATGGTGGCCAAGGGTACGAAGGGCGCAAGTCGCGTGGTAGTCGCAAGAAAAAGAGAACGTTTGAAGAAGACGGCTGCGGCACGCGGCACAAGGTGCGGTTTACGGAGGGTTCCAAGTGTAAGGTTAAAGATTTTGGCTGGTAGAGGGAAGAAGCAAAGGATCACCAAGCCAACCGTTTAGTGAATGAGGCAAGAATGTGAAAAGTGAAAGGATCGTGAGCGGAATATACGTCCCGTCTAAAGTTGGAAGGAAGGGCAACAATAGGTGTAAGCCGGGGGGGACTGAAGTTATTTCTCTTTGCAACCTAGCGCCTGCCCCACCGACTGGCGTCAGTCCAGTGCAATGGCTTCGATCCCTCGAAGCAGGCACTGAAATTCAGAGGAGTGGCTGACTGGCAGCCGAGCCGCACCTGCCTGCCTTTGCCTCTCGCCCAAGCACGTGACCTGGCAAGGTGGGAATAGCCGGAAAAGTGACGAGAATACTTCGCGGAGCTTGAATGCCGCAGCAGGAACGAATCTCGAAACCCTCTTGCCGCCTCTGAATCGACATCCCCTCAAACCAATTGATCCACGTCCGGTCAATTGGTCTCTGAGCTTTACTGTGGTCAGCCAGCTAGGCGTTCCCAGACACCACCACATCCACCCTCGACAAAATGCTGTCAAGAGCTGCCAGGCCGGCTCTGAGGGCCGTTGCGACCCGGTATGTATTCACTGTCACCTGTTTAGCTCTACAGGTCTCGATGCGCGCACACACAAACGTCATCACGGGAGAGAAGGAGGATGGCAGCTCGATGTCGATGAGAGAGACGGATGTGACGCCGGAGTAGACAACTCAGCAACTAACCGAGCGTGCCACTGTCCCTAGACCCATCGCCCCTAATGCCGCAACCTTCGCGACGCTCCGAGAGATCGAGGGCCGTCTGAAGTCGATTCGCAACATCGAGAAGATCACCAACACGATGAAGATCGTTGCCTCGACCAAGCTCAACCGGGCCCAGCGCGCCATGCAGGACTCGCGCGTGTACGGCAACACGTCCAACGAGGTGTTCAAGTCGGCCGAGACCAAGCCCCTCGAGGGCGAGGGCAGGAAGAAGCTCATCGTCGTGTGCAGCTCCGACAAGGGCCTCTGCGGCGGTGTCCACTCCGGCCTCAGCCGCTACATCCGCCGCCGCGCCCTCGAGGACTCCAACTTCGACCTCGTCATCATCGGCGAGAAGTGCAAGGCCCAGCTCAGCCGCACCAACGCCCAGGCCATCCAGCTCAGCTTCTCCGGCGCCGGCAAGGACGTGCCCACCTTCTCCGACGCCCAGGCCATCGCCGACCAGATCGTGCTCCTCCCCGGCGACTACTCCGACATCGAGATTGTCTACAACAAGTTCATCAACGCCACCAGCTACGAGCCCGCCACTGTTGAGGCATTTTCCGAGGAGGCCATTGCAGCTTCTGGTATGTTCACCCCGTGCTGAACAGATGGGATTACATACGGACACAGTTCGCATGCTGACAGGGTGGATGTAGCCAACTTTGCCGCCTTCGAGGTCGACGAGGAGCTCCTCGGCAACCTCCGCGAGTACGCTCTCGCCAACTCCCTCTACTGGGCTCTGTGCGAGGGCCACGCCTGCGAGATCTCTGCCCGCCGGAATGCCATGGATGTAAGTGTGCCACACTTGCCACAGACTGTGTATCCGAAGCTGACATGAGCCCCACAGAACGCCTCCAAGAACGCCGGAGAGATGATCAACAAGTACCAGATCCTGTTCAACCGTACCCGCCAAGCCGTCATTACTGGCGAGCTGGTCGAGATTATCACTGGTGCTACCGCCTCTGAGGACATGTAAATATAAAGCGTGAGCGCAGTAGTGGGGAAAAGGTGGAAGATGCTGGAGGAGAATGGAGGTGTACTTCGTCGAAAAGGAACTTCCCTTTGTATCAAAGTAGCCGAGACCCTCAATGTACCAAAGCCCTTTGAAGTTATTTGCGAGTGGCCGAGTAGTATAGAGTCGCGTGCTAATCTACGTGGTCCCGTTTCGAAAGGTCCGTCGAGAGCGACGTCTTCCGGTTTTGCTTTGGACTCGCATCAGAGATAATGTACGGCAGGGTCGATGCAATGTCCAAACTCCGAAACTCGAGATTAAGGTACGCATGCTTTGGCCCTGCAGACATTATACGTCCATATATTTGGGAGATTCTGAAGTACATGCAGAAGCCCGCATGCCAGATGGACAAGTGGCTGAGTAGGGGCGAACAACGGCCATGATATTAGACGATGCACCTCGACGCCGCCTCCTGCAAAGCAAACAGACTAAGCTAGCAATACCGAACGGCAACACAGCCAGGCCATGTATAGATAAGTATAGACAGATAGATAACAAGCAAGACATTTGCTCTCCGCCTCAGCACCGGACAACCGTCACCGCACACACTGTCACAGCATCTCCCCTTACCTCCTCCGTGCCCGATCACGCTCCAGTCCAAACAACATCATCCCTGCATTTCAACATCACTCCCCTCACTCTCAGCATAATTCAACCGACTCCTACTCCTCCTCCCGCCCCCTTCCGCCTGGCCGTCCCCCGGGCCTGGCACAAACGGATGCTCCCTCTCGTACCGCGCCTTCAGCTCCAGCGCCCTGCGATCCCACTCCGCCGCCGCAGCATTGAACTGCTCCAGCGTCTTCTGGTACGCGGCCTTCTGCTCCGCCGCCAGCGCCTCGTACGGCTTCCTCTCCTCGGGCGGGCAGTCCCGCCACATCTTGGCCGACATGACCCTCACCTCGTTCGCGCTCGCCCTCCCCTTCCCCGGCCGGCGACCCTCCTCGCACTTCTTCCTCGCCGCGTCGAAGTGCTGCTTCGAGTAGAACAGATAAGCGTTCATGGCCGGCTTAGCCGGCTTCAGCGGACGCAGACCGATCTGCGCAACGACGTGGTCCCACAGCGCGACCTCGTAGGCCTCGGCGCGGACCCGAGCGGGGTCCCTATCGCCGGCCCCCGCCGCGGCCTTGCGCTTGAGAGAGGAGGAGGCCGACGCCGCCGCGGCCGCCGACTCCCGCGGCAGGACGAGCGGGACGGGGACGTCGATGGGCCCCAGCATGCGGTCGAGGACCTCGGACGCGGCCCTCAGCCCCGTGAGGTACGCGCCGTGCACCGTGGCCGGGTGGGTGCCCGTCGTGTGCTCGCCGGCGAAGAAGAGGTTGCCCACGGGGCGGGCCATGACGTCGTAGTCGTCGGCGCGCATGTCCGGCCCCGCCGAGGAGTAGGAGCCGCGGGCGAACTTGTCCGACGCCCAGCGGGTCACGACGGTCTCGACTGGGTCCGGCACCGCGGGGCCGAAGACGGACTTGAGCACGGCAGTGGCCTCCGCGACGAGGTCGTCGTTGCAGGTCTGCTCCGTGTCGAAGCCCGCGTCGCCGGCCATGAGGGCGAGGAGGCAGGGGAGCCCGCTGGTGTTGGTGACGTTGAACCACTGGAAGAATCGCCCCCGCTGGGAGGCGTAGTCGGATTGGTTGAGGCTGTGGCGGCTGGGAGGGTCGCGCAGGACGCCGAAGATGTCGCGGTCTTGGTCCCAGAACGGCTGGTTGTAGACGAGGATGACTTTGTTGAGCACGCCGAAGCCGAGGCGGGAGATGGCATCTGTCTTCCAAGATGGGAGGGGCGGGTCGAAGGCGACGCTGCCGTGCTTGAGCACGCCGAGGGGGATGGTACTGACGACGTAGTCTGCTTCGATGCTGAAGCCGTCTTCACATTCTACTGTGGCCCTGCCCGAGTTGTCTGGGCTGTATTTTACCTTTGTGACGGGCGATCTGCGCCGTACGTCTAGGGGTGTAGGGCAGAGCATGAGGCCGCGCGGTACGCTCTGATAGCCGCCTACAATCATGGAGTGCTTCCCTTCCCACTCGTTACCGGCGTCGATGTCCCAGCCGGGCAGGCTTAGCTGGTTGTAGTTGATTGCATTGCTGTACTCCAGGTTGGCAACGTGCCAGTTGATCAACCTGAAGTCTTGAGGGCTGAGGTCGACAATGTCCTTGAACTGGGAGATAACGTCATCTGTGACCGAGCCTAGCGTCGCACCTAGACTTTTGGTCGGCACTTCTAGGTCGATATCTTGGTCCTCGGTCACGCCGGGCTTCAACGCCCAACCCATCACTTTTGCCTTGTAAGAGGCCTTTAGTGTGCCCGGCGTGCCGGGTTCGACGTGGACCCGCCCTGTCAGTCTGTCTGAGGAGACAGGGACGAGCTCGACCTGTGGAGCGATGTTCTGTTCCGAAACTGGGGGTGCATGGGGCTGAGCTGCTGTGGTCTCTTCAACAATTGCAATCGTCTTGTTCCCCTCTGCTGAGCTGTCCTTGCCCTCGTCGATCATCTCGCGGTTGCCTTCAATGAGTTTTGACGGCGTGGGTTTGAACTTAAACTCGCTCACCCGGTCAAGGCAGTCATTGAAGAGCTTCTCAACCAGCAAGTCCCGTGCTTGGTCGACGGGTTTGCCGTTTGAGTCGTAGATGGTCGTTTCCGACAGCAGGTTGTGGTAGGGGAGGCTTAGCTGTCCGCGGACGAGGATGTTCAAGGGGTTGCCTCTATCAAATCCGGTGATGATCATGCCGCCCATCTCGGCGGTGAACCGTTTCCCGGCGAGCCCGGACGAATGTTGTTTCGGCTTGGTCTTGAAAGCACGTGAGTACACTCGGCCTCCTATCCTGTCTCGGCCCTCAATAACGACAATCTCCGGCGGTTCTTCCCCCATATCGCGAAACTTCCTGTAGTATTGTTTGCTGAGCCCTTCAAGCTGCCTGGCACAGCTAAGACCGGACATTCCGGCGCCTATAACGACGATTCTCTTCCGCTTCTCCTTCTTCGGGGAGTCCTGTTTCTTTGACCGCCGAGGTCTTATCTCAAGGCAACCAAAGTTGATGAACCCTCTCCGTACCAGCCATTCAAAGCTGACACTAGCCACGTCGAACCAGCGACTGTCTTTTGCACAGCCAATGGCCTCTTCTCTGGTAACGGCAATCTGCGGGTTTCGGACCCACAGACGCAGGATTCCGTTGCGGATGTTTAGGTATGTCGTGACTTGAGCATGGCTGATATGGTCGCGGAGGATGACGTACTCCTCCTCATGCAAGGCGTAGGGGTTCAGCCTGGAGGACTCGGCAGCAGCAATGCACTGCATGGCATATTCATGCGATGCCAGGTCGGGAGGTATAGAGACCTTTGGCCGCACATCGTATTTCCTCCTCGGTATCTCTCTGGCTCTAGCGACGGGAAGTGGTGGAGGGGGTTGGCTCGGCAGCTCTCTCGAACCGTCATTGTCGACTGGGGTAGTAGCCTTGCTCGACAAGGTGGATAAGGGAGATGAGAGCTCGGAGTGGTCCGACAGCACCGACATTGACGACCCGAACGACGAGTTCCGCGCATCCTCGGCTATCAGGGCGTCCGGTCGCGATGTCAGGGCGCTCAGTATTGGTGTTGGTATCGGAGGACTGTTTCCCGAGCATTAGAGGCAGCCAGCCTGGGGATGTGATGTAAGAGAGCCAGAGTATTGGGGGGTGCAGTAGGTAGAGTATCAAAGTCGAGTTCCGTTCTAGTGACATACCTGAGATCCAGTCCTTCATTGAGCATCGGAGCCGACCCCGGCGTGTCCACCGGTGTCTCAGACTCCGGGATATCCATGTGACCTGTCCAGACAACAATCTCAACGGCGATATCTTCGGCAGAGTCTGCGTGGTATGTGTTAGTGGTACTTCGGAGACAATGATAAACAGCAGTAGTTACCCTCTGCTGCGGGTGTGGCCCCCCGGATGTCAACTGTGGACGAGGTTGCCGGTGAGAGATGCGAATCGAGCCCCTGTGGCCCCTCTGATATTGATATCCCCCGCCCAGTATCTTTTCCAAGTCTGGACAATGAGTCAAATCCCATGATTCCGGGATCAGATTGACGGCCTCGCATGCGGCAAGTCGAGTATAGGAAGGAGATCAATGTGTGTTTTCATGGGCGTCCCCCAAAGACCATCTTTCCGCTTATAAGTCACACCGCAAGTCGAGGGAGCCAGTTGTCAGAGGGAGGTTCCTCAATCGCTATAAGGCGGGCGGGACTTTGTTATCTGCATGTTCGATATCAGTATTCTGTCTTTGACATTGCTCAATTGGATTGTGGTACGATATAAGAGTCGAGATGACAGGGAAGGAACTAGCTATGTACCTTGAGATCGCAGATCGTCTCCACCAGGCACAGGATCGGACTTAGAGGGAGTCAAATCGGCGGGGAATCGTCACGCGTAATCGACCGAGTACTAGCATGGGTATGAATTGAAATATTGAGACCGATTGGTATCTCTTATGAGGGCTGATGTTCAAGTCTTGGGGACGTTTCGGCCAGAGCGACATGGGTCGCTATGATCCGGATTTTAGCGTTTTAGCACCCAGAGGTTAGCACCGTTATCACGTGAGAAACCCCTCGGAACGCCTCCTATAACTAATCCGGCGTCCTGAAGGCACTGCGGCACTGGCATGGTTGGCATTCGCAACGAGAGGCCAACAGAGCACTTCGACCAAGACTATCAGGAGCAGTTCTCTCGGGTTTTCAGCATTGAATTTGCAGTTCTCTCTTCTGTAACAGCACACCTGGCCCGGTGCCCCTATCTCAAGAGGCGGCTACTCCTTTCCTCCTGATGTTTGGAACACAAATACCTCAGCATTGTATGTACGAGGCAAATGGATGTTGGTAGGTGGGAGGGTTCCGCAGACATATATTCCCCCTCCTGTGGCCTTGGACCTCTTGGGTATTCATCTTCCGGCCCGAACAACCAAGTTCACCTCGCATCCGCTTGGTCACCGGCTTTGCCAAAGGCCTCCTTCTCTATGGCGGCTTCCATCATGCGATTTCCGCTAATAATCGCGGTCGTGCAGATAACGATGTTTCTCCGAGCTGTTTAAAGAAGGATAGTCAGTATATGAATGACGGCAGTTGCACACAACTCGGTCAGGGGAGCGTTGATTCGTTCATACCTGCTTCCTCCTTGGCAATAAACCGGAGCGCAGCAATCTCGGTGAACGTTATGCCGCCCACGAAGACCACGAAGACTGTCTTCTTATCGCTCCCTCCAGACAACAGCGCTCTGGCCTTCACCGCCTTGTCCTCGCCCTTTTGCAGCTCGTCGAAAGTCTGGCCTCGAGCATGCTTGACCGCATCATCGAAGCCCCGCCAGCCCTGTGCACCGCCGGCAGCACCCACCGAGCTCGTGACACCGTTGCCCTTGGTGATGCGGAGAAGAAACTGCTTCTGCAATATGCACTGGACGAGACGGACCGAGAGAGGAGCGTATCCACTGTACACGTAGGCGATGTCGTTCGGGTCGTGCTCCTTGACCTCGTCGTTGATAAGCCGCAGTTGCTTTCGCAGGTAGGTATAGTTGGTCTTGGTGCCCGTCGCTCCCGCAGCTGCTGTCATGGGTATCATGGATGCAAGTGGTGACGATCTCGAGAGGAACAATTGCAGCTTCTCCAGGTTATGTAGTGTCAGAATGTGTTGGAAGCCATACCCTTCCAAGATGAGCCGCCTAAACAGGTCGAATTCCTTCGCCTTGATTCCACCTGATATCGTCGAGTAGATGCACAAGAGGCGGAGAACTTGCGGCAACGGCATGTCCCGCGCAATGAGCTCCTCGATCGCCTCGAACTGGGACGAGGGATCTGCCCCTGCGGCCAGGTTCTGTTGCACCTCAAGGACCCGACCGAACTCTTCTAATTGTGTGCTCTTCTTGATCTCTTCGGCTAGTGCGATGTGGGTCTTGAGGCTCTGCTGTTCCGTCTGGAGAGCAGGAAGCTTCGTTACGAACTCCCTGAGCTCTGCTGTCGTTTGCGAGCTATGTCTGCTGTCCAGGTCCGTCTTCAAACGACGAGCGACCTTGCCAAGGATATTTCCGACAACTGCGAAGTTGGTGTCGCGTATTTGTTCGAATAGCTTGTCCGAGGAGTCAAGTTGGATTTTACGCGTCCTCGCCTGAGGATTCGCTGTTGGTGCTGGAACTGCGCCCTGCTGCTGCTGCTGCGGTTGAGGCTGCTGTTGAGCTGGCGCGCCTATGATGGTCGAGTCGACTTCTGTCTGGTTATTCTGGATCCCAAACATTTCGTCAATCAGCCCTTCATACGTGAGCTGCGTCAGCAACGGAGTCACAAAGTCGACCTCGCGGTCGATGATTATTAGACTTTCCATTGTCGTGCTGGGCGTGAGTCCCATCTTGCCGGCTTCGTGTGCATCTTCCCCGGCAAGCAGCTCCTGGCGCATCCGGGCGAGCAACTCGGCAACCCGCTTGGCGTTATCGCCTTTACCTATTATGCGAGGGAAGACGCCATGTTTTTGCTGTATGCCCGTCAAGGCACGAGCGAGCATGAAGATGGAGGTCGGATCTTTCGACAGGTAGAGGTCTTTGAAGGAATCATCCAGCTCCAAGGACAGGACATCTTTATCTAAGGGGAAGAAGTAGAGTGGGAGTTCGGCGATTTCAGCATCACCAAGAACGCCCAGCTCCTCGAGTAGTTTGTCCGAAACAAGCGTGCGCCTCGGAACCCAGAAGATGTGGAACTCGTGGCCGGTCTTGCTCTCACGTTGGAGGCGTTTCATGTGATCTGAACAAAAGACTGTCAGCACGTTATGATGGCGACTACCGCAGGTCTCGCGACATAGGTGACGCTATAGGTTTCGTGTTGGGGTTCGTCTGATCCATATTGGCTCGTTGACTGGCGGCGAAGAAT
>Ga0209127_100516_pt1 | contig 13505 bp, 7 predicted proteins | sample LakSupMetagenome_FD_187469 | JGI IMG/M metagenome (GOLD analysis project Ga0209127, IMG submission 187469) | Freshwater microbial communities from Lake Superior, Canada - Sta WM archaea (SPAdes) (version 2) | ecosystem: Environmental > Aquatic > Freshwater > Lake | place: Lake Superior, Canada...
GCGGTGGGCCGGTAATCTCGCGCTGTCCATTCGGTGGTAGGAAGCTCTGGTAGGGGCAGTCCACAGGATGTGCAAATGGTACGCGCTGCGTCTCTTTCAGCTGTGGTTGCTCAGCAGGTAAACACAATCACAGCGTCCTCCCTCGTATAGCTCTCAAGTATTTGGGGTCGCCGTCCAATAGGCTCGCTCCCGTTTGATCGGAGGCGTCGCGTGTACGACGTCGTGGACAGGCTAGGCCTTGCGAACCCAGGGCCCCTCCTTGATAGGATCTGGGCGCGGCGTCGATGCGATGAGGAGTCGCGAGGAGGGTCCTAGAGCCATGTGGCTGCGCGGGATGCAGAGCTGGATCTTGGTGGACTGAAGGATGCCGTATGCGATCGTATATTGGCAAGTCGCCCCTTGGGCTTGTCGTGGGGGGAGCACAAGAGCTGCAGCTACCCGTCGACCAAGTTTATGCTTGTTATGCCTGTGGTCTGTCTGGGTTGGGCCAAGTGCCTCGAGGCTTTATTCCTTGTGGGCGTCGCCGCCACAGCAGATCTCTCGAGCGTCGGCGCTTGGACTCTTTGCCTAGCGGTCTCCCTCCACTGTCGTCTCAACGTCGCGTACCTTGGTGAGAGCAGGCAGGTCCCGCCAAGAGGGAGGCAGTGGATTCGGAATAACAACCGGCGTCGACGATGAGCGGCGACGAAGGGGCAGGGAAGATCGTCCCTTCAATGTTGGCAATGTACAGTAAGGTAGACTCGAGGCGCCAAGTGACTGCCGCTGCTGACATACGGCTGTTGTTGTGAAGGACCTTGAAGGGTGCGTCGTGTGGAATTTCCTTGCCTCGGCGGCCTGCCAGTGCCTTTCTGTCCCAGCAGCGCCGGTGGACCGGTCCAAGCAGCCCTCACCAGCTTCTCCGCATTCCGCAGCAGGTCATTGGCTCTCAACTGCGGGGTCGCTATTGCTGTACCTTATCTGGGTTAGGGTGAATCGCGGCCGTCGAGCGGGACCCATTGGTCTGCTGTGGATTCACATTTACTGGCATCATCCTCACACTTTGCAGACGCCAGATAAGTAAGTACGAAATAACTCCATTAGAGCTCACATCTGCATGCTACATCCGTGATGTACTTCCCGGCTGCAAGTGTTTCGACTCTTCAAACGCATGAAATCTTTTTTTTTTCTCAGTTCGGCATCAGCATCTGTTGCACTGTACAATACCTGCGGCCTCTTATTCGTTATGAAAGAGATCTTACCTACCGGCGTACCAGCCACACAACTTCCCACACGTACATACATACATATTTACCAGTCCATTCCTATTTGGCAGGTTGGTTTCTACCACATTACCTACCTAGTACCGTATCATAACAAGAGGCGAGGTCCCAGGTTCAACAGTCCTCTCACTTTACCATTTCTGGAAATACTCTGACCAAGACTGCCCTGCTGTGTTCGGTCGACATAAGTAAGCCTCTCATCCGACGTCCAGGGGTCAGCTAAACGCTACATTACTGACAACCAATCCTACCTCCCTGATCTTCCTGCACATATCTTACTCGCAACAACCTCAACATCATCACCATTTCCTGTCTACATCGATGGCTCGATCTCACATTGCCGTTTTCATCAGGGGTCATAGTGTTGTGCTACCAAGTCGACAAGGTCGCCGGCACCGAATGACGCCCACTTATTCAGTGAGATCGGAAGCTGCATCCCCCCCTAATACGACAGTTCAATAGTTCACGGGCACTAGCATGAAGTCGTAATTTTTTGGAGGCTTTGAGGTCGACGACTTGAGCATGTTGTGCCCGTCAAAGCTCTCGCCTCTCGTCGGGTACCCGTCGTGGCCGAGATGAAGTCCAGCCCGTGAAGCCACTTCAAGCCACTGGACCACCACTACACCACTACTATCCAGTGTCACGTCAAGCTGCTATTTGTCTCGAGTACGCGCAATGTTTGCGTCAGTCCTGGTTCAGCTTCGCAGCTTCAACCGCAGGCGTTGCCACGCGTCTCGGACACTAGGGGGTAGCTTGACATGGCTTAATCGTCGGCATCCAGTCGTTGCGCTTCTTCACAGAGCCTCTCTTCGGCCGCATTGCTCCCGGGACCAATCAAGCTCCGGTCCTGCTAGCCGGTTGAGCTGTGCGATGGTATCCAATACTTGCATTCTATCTGTCTGCATATCTGTACGCCAGATAGTCAGTCCAGACCGTGTGGGGGTATTACTCCAACTGTCACCGGTCTCGTCTTGATCAATACTGTTGTTGATCGACAGTCAAGAAGCAATTCTATGCTGTCCACCCGCTGACTTCCATCTGCCGTCCGCACCACTGTGAGCCATGTCTCAACCTGCGACCTGCCAGGCACGGTGCGCCCATTAATGCCATCTCATAGGTCCATGCACGAGATGCTCGTTATCCTGAACATCACGAACCCTAGTGAGAAACAGGCAGCTTTTGTCTCCCTCAAACCCCCGCATCCGCCGATTGAAGCGAGCCTGATGATGATGGAGACAGTCCATCAGGTCAGCGAGTCGACGGACCAGTAGGAAATTAAGGCAGGGCAGCCTTGCGTGGCGTTGTTTGCACAGCAGATCATTCTGCATGCTGATACAATCGGTGGCCTCTGATTGGGAATGGTGGGAAACCCCTTCGTTGGCACCCAATATTTGACGTCCCCCGAAACTATCTAAGACGTTGTTGCGTACTTGCTGCGGCTCCTGATACGCTTTCCATAGATGAAGAACAGATACGGGAAGGGCAACATGGCAAGCGTCAGGAAACCCAAGAGTGCAGTCGCCCATTGAAACCCAAGTCCCTCGTACATCTGTAGGCCAAAAAGCGGAAAGGCGGCTATGAGACAACGTCAATACCATGAGCGACACCTGGTATAGCGAGAGCAAGATCCCGTAGTGGGTATGGGCACGCCTTACCTGCGAAAGTACATCGAACGAGCGCATTGCCTGCGAGAGCGCTGGCAGCGTACAAGGGGTATGCATCGACCTGAACCCTTTGGTCAACATCCCTCTCGATCATCAATGGTCCCTCTCGATCATCAATGGTCCCTCTCGATCATCAATGGTCCCTCTCGATCATCAATGGCCACACCACGGCCCAGGTCTTGGCATTCGGATCAGACACGGGGGCTCACTTACAAGGAAGGTGAAGATACCAGTGAAGGCCAGGGAAACGCTGCACGACATCTCGACGGTTAGCAGCATGACCTTAGCAGAACCTGGATATGCGAGATCACAGAGGCAGGAGCAGGGAGCCCCAAATCAAGCCTGACAAATGCTTGACTAAAGCCAGCGAGTGGATCGACTCCTTGCACCGCATAAAGTGGCAGACAGACGCCTTGTAGTGCCACTTGGCGGCCGACAGGGCCAGGGCATCAGACGACCTGCTCTTGGGTAACGTCGACACAGGTCCCTTCCTGGGTCAGGGGGAACTCTTGTACGAACGTAACCGGAGCCTCGGTGGTCCGAAATGATAAACCGCAACCACCATGACAACACATCCCGTCAGGATGGCATTCCTTGCTCGCTCTTTCGCGTCACAGATAAACAAGGGGGTATGGGTAGATGGCAACACTCACCCAAAACCGAACACGCCAGACCCAATGATAGGAACAATCCAGTGCACCGACGGGTACGTCGTGAACCCAAACCAAAATAGGCCGATGGTGATCAGCGGCGCGCCCGCAATAACGGACGGCAGCTGGTCCTCGGGCTCGTTCCTAGCCTCGCCCGTCGTTTTCTCGCGGCGGGCGGCCAACCTCTGCCGCGTCTTGTGCCATATCGGCGCTGTGGAGCAGCCGGCGGCCATGGCTACGAAGAGGCCCATGAAGGACAGGCCGATCTGCCACAGATTGAAGCCGTGGTTGGTGCCGAAGACGAGAGGGAAAGCGCCGAAGAAGAGGTACAGGATGCCGAGGAGGATGGCCGAGTAGACGTCGAGGATGAGGCACATGGGCTCGTGGACGAGCAGCTGGAAGGGCCGCAGCAGGGCATAGCCGACCGTCTTGCTAATGGACTTCTTTTGCTTTTCGATCGGAGCTTTCCACCGCTCGTCGCCGGTCTCCTTTCGCAGCTTTTGTGCCTTTCTCTTGAGCAGGACCGGATCTACCACCAGTCACGTCAGCGGCCCTTGTACTTCATCAAGGCGACAACACTGGAATCACTTACGATATGTCTCCGGCACGAAGAAGTATATCGTCGCCAACAACACGCCGGCCCAGATGAGCAGAACATAATGCGTCCACCTCCATGAGACATTCGAGTTGAGAAACCCCCCGATCAGCGGGCCCATGGACGGGCCAGCAAACGGCGCCAGCGTAAACACCGCCATGGCGGCCTGCATCTGGTTCCTGGCAAACATGTCGCTCACCGTCCCGCCCGAGACAGACAGGAACGCGCTCCCCGCCAGGCCCTGGAAGAACCGCGCTATGATCATGGTCTGGATGTTCTGCGCCACGGCCGAGGGTATCAGCCATATCAGGAAGAACGCAAAGCTCGCCAGATAGATGGGCCGCCTCCCGTAGAACTCGGCCAGGGGACTCCAGAAGGGGCCCAGGGCGATGCCGAGCACGAAGAAGGACAAGCCCAAGGTGGCGACGATGCGGCTGTTGCCGAACTCGGCGTCCATCTGCGTATAGGTGGACGTGTAGATGGAGCTGGCATTGGTGACGCAGAAGCTGCCGATCGAGGTGATGATGACGATGCTCCACTTGCGCCAGTGCAGCATGGACCTGGGGTTGTTAGGATCGCTGTCTCCGTTGTCCCAGCCGACTTCGTAGGGGTCCTTTTCGTGGGGTGCGCCGCCGGGAGGTGCATCTTCTAACTGTTCTTCATCCTCGTCATCGTCGTCGACGCCGTATCCGTTATAGGAGCGCTCCCGGCTAAGCGCCGAGCTGTGTCTGCTGTTCCGGGTGGCGATGCTGGCTGGCCGGGTCCGTATTGGTTCGAACCCGGCTGTTTCGACATCGTCGACCGAGCCTTTCTCAGGGTCCGTGGTGGGCGAGTCTGAAGGTGACTGTATCTCCCCTGATCGGCGCGGGTGCATGCCCAAGTCCTTCTCTTGCCCTTCGTTCATAATTATGACTCTACCGGTCGGTATATCTATCGCCGAGTAGCACAACAGCTCAAAACCGATTGCTTGGATGTTACAATTCCCTCTAGTCAACAACCCAAATAATTAGACTTAGACATTAGACTGACCACTCGATGTCGAGAAGGGAAATGTGGACAAATTATACAATGACCATCAATGACGCTGAAAACGCGAATCGCGAAGACATATCTCCAACCAGAACCAAAAAAGCAAGCGCTTCGGTTTTAACATGGTCCATCCGACGACGGATGGCACTGAAGCTAGGCCTTTGTGGAGTCTGATGACACCCTGCGGCAGCCATCACATCACCAACCAGCCCTTCTTAGCTTCACATTGTCGATTGCTTAGTGAGGGGATGCCGGCCGTCCGGGGATACCCAATGCTGTGTCATCGGCGGGAAAATAGTCGAGCCTCTACTATTCTAGGAGTTAACGAGTGATTACTAAAGAACGCATTGAGAACCAACCAGCCACTGTAACCCCTGGGAATCTTCCCGTCGGCGTTCATTTGATCGCGCCGGCTCAAGAGCTAGCGGTGACGCCATGACCGAATCGGTGTTTGCGTCGGTGCTTGTGGCATGACGGACTTTGTCCCGGGCATTCACGGCACGCTGTTGGCCACGGGAGAGATCAACCGCACAATACCGAGCGGTCGCCGCCGCAATCCAATGCATGTACGGAACAACACCAGTGGAGAGCTGGAACTCGTCAGTAGCTTCTTCAACGGCTCACATAGGCAGTCAAGGGCTTATGGTGCATCACACTGCAACAAGAACCCTGAAGATGACCCGTTGCTAAATACGGAGTAGATCAATGTCCTAACAGCTATACCTCGGTGTACATGTAGGTCAAGCATACACCTATATCTTTGCACAGAGGATTGTGTTAACATACATAAATATTCTAGTAGTAGCAACATTGGAATTATACCTGTAAAGTCTACGGAAATACCAACCTCAACCGAAATCCTTAGTGCCAACTCTAGATTTAGTCCAACAATTCACCATGCTTATACTATAGGTATGCGGATAGTGGTTTTGTGATGTCTGCAAGCATATCCAGTCATCAGACGAAAGCCGATCAGCTCCCCATTGATAGCTCCGCTGGTGGTCTGTCAACATCGTCCTCAGAGTTGTCCCTCGCACGCAGTCTTGCAAACGCCGTCCGAGCTTCGCCTTCAGACTGAAGTAACATACTCAGTACCATGAACATACCTCAGGGACAACGAAGTTTCTCTCCCCGCTTGTCGTACATCGTCGGAGTCTGCCACCGAAGAACAGCAGGTGCGGGCCAGAACGCTCCGCCAACACGACAGGCACAGAGCTGCGTGCAAGTTTCGTTCTGACATATGTGACTCGTCGTCGTTTAGAAACGAGATCTAAAGAATAAGGTAACTGCGGCTTACTGAGAGCGCAGCTGGGGAAGTGCAGAGGACCGATGCGGAAGCTTGACCACAGATGGCAATTATTATCATGCTCAACACCCAACACATGTGCAAGTTTCCCATCCCGTCCAACTCCTATCTGCATTACGCTCACGACTTGTTCATGTTGATCAATCGTCCCATCTTGCAAGCGACCACTCTGGATATGTTTCAGGTCTGCCAACAAGTCCACTCTATACGCGCAACATCGGTCATTGCATCCTTCGACTCCAAATCATAAACCGTGCCTCAAACGCCTCGCTTCATGCAAACTGCAAGCCCCTGGATCGCATCTAGTAATACTCTGGCAAGTCCGAGAAGCTGGGTATCCCCCCTGTACAGTCAAAGCTCTTCTCATATGCCTTGGCCGGCAACACGCCCGCCGCTAGGCCCTTCTTGTAGCTCCATTGCGGTCTGTCATCCACGTTAGCACCCTCAACATTTTAAGCACAACAGCACATGAGGCAGAAGAGACAGAAACATGGCTTCGGCGGAACTCACGCGCTCTCCGTATCCCAAACCCAGTAGAACCACCCCCACCCCTTCTCAAAGCTCACCATCTGCGCCTGCGCAAACATGAGCAAGAACTGCTTGTAGCTCGCGCTCCACTTGCTCGGATCCGCGTTCGCGTCGCTGCACTCGCACCTCTCGTCCGTCGTCGGGCACCGCGGCGTGAGCACGTCCGTGCTCGCGTTCCCCGTGCTCAGCGTCCCCGTCCACCTATTGCCCCAGCCCACGTTGGTCAGGTGCAGCGCGCAGTCCGTGTCGGCCTGCGACCACTCGGCCACCAGGGTCGGCCCGAACCCGGTCCGCGTGTCCATGCTCTGCAGCGTCTGCTGCGTCCAGCCCTCGCACGCGTACTTGATCTTGGTCGTGTGGTTGAAGACGACCTGGTTGGTGTTGAAGATGACGTACTGGTGCACGTCGAGGGCGAGGTTCGACAGCCCCGCCAGCTTGCCCTGCCAGTTGCCCAGGCCCATGAAGCCGTCGCCGAAGACGACGACGGCGTCGGTGACGCCGTTGGAGCGCACGAGCTTGTAGGCCTGCTCGGTCCAGGCCGTCACGGCGCTGGCGGAGAGGAAGGTCATGCGCGGCTCGTTGGCTAGGCCGTAATGCGAGATGATGTTCCGGTACCGGTCCTGGGCGAAGAATTTGGAGAGCCGGTCGTGGATGTCGAGGGATCGCTGGGCGTTGAGGTCGCCGTCCGTGCCGTTCAGCCATCCGATGGGGCCCTGACGGCCCGAGTGGTTCCAGCCGTTCTGGGATCCGGGGAGGCCGTGCACGTCGAGGTTTATCCGGAGGCCGTACTTGCGCGCCCACTCGATACCGCGGAGGAGGTAGCGCCAGGAGGTGCGGAAGAGGTAAGGATCGCCGGGGTAGGTTTGTACGGCCCAGTAAGAGAAAGGGATGCGCACGTGGTCGAGACCGGCGGCTGCGATTTCGGCGAAGGTCTGCTCGGTCACGAAGGTGGCGTAGTGGTGCTCTAGAGTCGAGGCGCAGCTGTCGTTCAGATACTGACACAAGGTGTATTCGTCTATTATGCCCTGGCTGAGGTCGTAGGCGAAGAGGGAGGGAGTGATGAATGGCTCCAGAGACAGCCAGCCTCCGATATTGACGCCACGGGCCGGACGGGTGGCATAAGACCCCCACTTCTGGTTGAGGGCTGGTACGTGTGGGTTAGCCGCCTTCGAGTCGTCCCAGGATGAGAACAGGCCCATCAACGGCAGGTCGCCGACGGTCTGGTTGGTGTAGGTGCAGTTGAAGTCGGCCGTGTCGGCCCATGTGAAGGGGTCCAGCCAGGAGGGTGATCCTGGGGGTATGCTATTTGGGTCGATGGAGTCGATGCCGCCGGACGGGGTTGATGATGACGCACTGCCCCCGCTGCCACCGTCGCCCGACTTCTTCTTGCTGACGACTACCGCCACGACGATGATCAGGATAGCCGCGACCAATCCTATCCCGCTGTATATCCATATCCGCTTCTTCTTGTTCTTGGCTGGCTGTGCCCATGTGTATAGATCGTCCTTTTCCCTTTCCAAGCTGTCGTAGCTGCCTGCGCCGCCGCGGAGATGCCTGCTTCGTCCTTCTTCGAGGACGGCACCGCTGACGATCCGCTGCTTCTTTTTTCTCTGCCGCCTCCATTCCACGTCCCTGTAGTTATCCTCGTATTCTTCGTCCCTGGAGACCCTTTTCGGCCTTCTGTCGTAGTCTCGTTCTTTCCTCGGTTTCGATTTCACATCTGGGATTGGTCTTGATACGGATTGTCTTCTCGGTCGCGAATTTGTACTTTGTCGAGCGTTGTGTCGATTCAACTCTGCTAATGCATCCGCGGATAGAGGGTGGCTGCTGCTGCCCGATCCGCCCTCGGATGCCGATTTGGGCTTCGGTCGAGAACTGGACTTCCGCTTCTTGTGATGTTTGTTTGCTGCAGAATCTCGATGTCGCTTTGACGGCCTGGTCCCCTCCCGTGGAGCCATACCGATGCTGGAGTGTGTCACTGTCGTGCAATGCGGTCAATGGGTCCTGCGCTGGAATGTATATACATATTTTTACCCCTACCGGTCATGCCTTGCAACTTGACAGGCGCGTAGGGAGCCAAGATGCGTCATTCGTCGTTGGCCGGGCAATAATCAAACTTGGCGATAAGGATCGGCTTCCTTGCCGAGCAAGCAGGGTTCTGTCGGTCCAACTGCGCTATGCCGCTGCAAGCCGCTCGGCCTCCATCATCTCCCCTCCTCACCGTCAGGATTCCCTCGTCGATCTTGTCGTGAGCTTCCTCTTCGTCTTTGGCAGCAATGCAGTTGAGCAGCAACCCTCAGGACATTCAATTGCGATCAGCAAGATGACGCTACGAACTCAACTCGTCAAGCGGGCGCTGGCGCCAGCAATGGCACCGCGCAGCTCGGCCTCGCCTTTACTGAGCTTACCTATAGCATCACAACGCCAACGCCAACGCCAACGCCAACGAGTCCAACAACGGCTCTACTCAACCCACCCTCCAAATGCAAAGCTAAACCTACCGACCGACTACTCGACCACCCCCTTACTCTACCACACCTCCCAATCCGCCCTCTCCAACCCCGAACTCGACCCCTCCGTCCGCGCCGGCAAGACCCAGCGGATGAACCTCATGCAAGCCGTGAACGACGCCCTCTCCACCTCCCTCTCGGAAGACGAGTCTGTCCTCATCTTCGGCGAGGACGTCGCCTTCGGAGGCGTCTTCCGCTGTACTATGAAGCTGGCCGAGACCTTCGGCGGCGACCGCGTCTTCAACACTCCGCTCACCGAACAGGGCATCGTCGGCTTCGCCATCGGCGTCGCGGCCGAGGGCATGCGGCCCGTCGCCGAGATCCAGTTCGCCGACTATGTGTACCCGGCCTTCGACCAGCTGGTCAACGAGGCCGCCAAGCTGCGGTACCGGGACGGCACCTGCGGGCGGAGCGCGGGGGGTCTGACGGTGAGGATGCCGTGCGGCGGGGTGGGACACGGGGGTCTGTATCACAGCCAGAGTCCGGAGGCGCTGTTCACGCATATACCCGGGTTGAAGGTCATCATGCCACGGAGTCCGCTGCAGGCCAAGGGTCTGTTGCTCGCTGCTATCAGGAGCAACGATCCGTGCATCTTCATGGAGCCCAAGATACTGTACCGCGCGGCGGTGGAGCAGGTGCCGACTGCGGCTTACACGCTGCCGCTCGGGAAGGCAGAGGTGTTGAAGGAGGGCGCCGACGTGACTATCGTGTCGTACGGTCAGCCGCTGTACAAGTGCATGGCTGCTATCAAGCAGGCCGAGGCGGAGATTGGGGCCACGGTGGAACTGATCGACCTGAGGACGATCTACCCGTGGGACAAGGAGACGGTCTTCAATAGCGTGAGGAAGACGGGGAGGTGTATTGTCGTGCACGAGTCCATGGTGAATGCCGGCGTGGGAGCCGAGGTTGCCGCTGCCATTCAGGAAGATGAGAAGACGTTCATCAGGCTCGAGGCGCCGGTTGCGAGAGTTGCGGGCTGGAGTATCCCGACGCCGCTAGTATTCGAGCAGTTTAACATGCCTGATGTTGCGAGTGAGTGTTACCTTTACATGCTGCCGTTTGAGAAGATTGCTAACAAATTGCGTGTCAGGGATATACGACAATATCATGAAGGTGCTAGAGTATTGATGTCCGGCAGCATGGCCTATGGCGATCGCTGAACTTGTGCATTAGCGAGGAAAAGCGATGTGAGGGGAGTCACTCGTGTTAGAAATCTTCAGACCGAGGCGCCCAAACCTTGGATTTGTCTCGTCAAATAGATCAAAGTTCAGACCAAGATGTCAGTCCGATAATGTTTTACATCAGGAAGAACAGTGCCAAATGTGTGCCTGGAATCGTCCGGAAGTTGCCGCTAAGTGCGTGCATGAAGAAAGGATGCCCCACGCAGCAGCCCCGCCAAAAATTTAATGCTTCAACACCATGACATCAATTGCGGATAGTTTATTCTCGGGCGCATTTTGAGCAAAGACAACGAAAACCACGTCGCAACCATGGCCTCAACCTCCAGAACAGACGCACCTTCGCCGGGTACGCTCCCGATCCCCCCTCCACTTCCTCCTCCTCCAAAATCCGCTAACCATGCGCGAAAAGCAACATGCCAGACCCAATTCGAGCAAGGCGTCGCCTACGCCCTGCACCTCTGGCCGGACCTCACCCTCGCGGTGCAGAACAACTGGGGCGGCCCGGACTCCTCCGACAAGCGCGACTGGTTCGCCGGCGCGGTGGTCGACCTCTTCCCCGAGCTGCCGACGACGGCCAAGCCACCCACAACTACTACCACCTCGACGACCTCCGCGGCGAACGGCGGCGGCGGCGGCGAGCAGACGGACGACTGCGAGCCTGACTCGGCGTACGTCGAGGAGTTCCTGCTGCAGGTCATGCTGGACGAGTTCGAGGTGAACGTGGACGACGACTCGAGCTACGAGGTGGCCGAGACGATAGTGCGGGTGAGAGGGGAGTGTGCGAGGGGAAAGTTTGACGAGGTGGAGGCTCTGAGGAGGCGGTGGGAGGGGAAGAAGGGCGGGAAGGTCGTGTTTAAGAAGGCCGAGGATCAGGACGCGGAGACGGATTGGGATACAGATAGTGACGAGGAGGAGGAGGGGGACGAGGACGAGGATGTCGAGATGGGTGATGTCTCGCCACCTGCGGCTCCCAGGGAGAAGCCTCAGCCCGAAGTGGATGAGGATGGGTTTACGAAGGTCACGAAGAAGAAGAGGTAGACGGAGAGGAAATACCCTGGTATTGTGTGTTTGTATTGGGACTTGAGTTGCGTACCAGCCGCCAGATTTTGCATGGCTGGTTCGTATGTGAGGGTATGAAACGGTACTACTACGCCGGGGTTATCGGCCAGCGGATCGAACGCGAGATGGAAAAAGACACCATTATTCACAGCTCGTGACCGAAGATTCGAACAAACGATCTGTGCAAGAGAGTTCCTGCAGCCTTCACTCCCAGTCCTCCTCGTCAGTCTCGTCACCCTTGCGAGAGTCCTTGGGGCTGTTGGGCGCCTGGCTCGGGTTGCCCGACGTGATGCCCACCACATCGTAGCTGACGTCGCTGTCGGCCTGCGACTTCTCGTCATTCGACTTGCGCGGCGCTGATGGCTTGAGGAGGGTCTGGGCGGCGGCTGCCGAGGGAGGGTGGATGGTCGTCGACGACTCGGTCGAGGCCGGGCGGACTGTCGTGTTCTCTGTCTTGGTATCGCTTGGTCCCGCCGCTTCGTCTTCCGAGTCCTCGTCCCAGCCAACTTCTTCTTCCGCTGAGGCAGCTGTAGAATAGATGTTAGTCTTTAGTAGATAAGCGCGAAATTGGCGAACCTGGTGGTCGGTTGCGTACCCTTCAACAGATCCCTCCTCCTCGCCTCAGCAGTCTCAATCCCGTGCCTCAGAAAGTAGTATCTTTTCCAGAAATCCGCGTACGGAATCTGGTCAGGCACGAGCTTCTCCATCGTCGTCCTGAGCTCGGGGTACTTGGCCAGGTCGCCGCTGATATCGGCCGTCTTCTTGTCGATGTCGAACTCCTTGGTCCAAGTATCGTACTCGGCGCCCGTAGGGTCCTTGACGAAGTTGTCGGTCGTGGTGTGGATAACGTGCAGCTGCGCGTCGAAGCGCGAGGTGTGGATAACTCGCTTGCCCTGGGCGTCCTTGCTCTCGAAGAGGATGGTGCTGCCCTGGTTCGTCGCGTCGCCGGACGGAGGGGCGATGCTGATGGCGTCCTTGAGGAAGTCTCGCAGGTTGGAGCCGAATCGCAGAAGGGCCTCGTCCGCGGCGTCTTCCGCCTTTTGCAGATCCTTCAACCTCTTGGCCGCCTCCAATCGGAGCCGTGATAGAACAGTCTCTGACTCCTTCAGTGCCTCGTCTGATGAGATATCCTTTGTCGGGGTCGTCTCTTTATCTTTCCCCGCAGTATCGGCCGAGGCCCCTGCTCCTCCGGAAGCAGCAGCGGGCTGGGGGCCGGTCGCTAGTGATAGTGATCGGGTCCGGCTGATGAGGGTATCACGAAGGCTGCTGAGGCCGGTGGTGGCATCTTGTCCGACGGCGGCGAGCTCCTGGGACGCCTCCTTGTAGACGGTCTCGCCCTGCTTGACTACAGTGCCCAAGAAGCCGCCGATCTTTGCGCCCCAAGGACTGGACGAGAATGCGCGGTAAGCTTCCTGGAAGTCGGCGTTCAGCGTGTTGTTCTGCTGCTCGGATCTGTTCTGCGATGCTTGTCCCTCGTCTTCCTTGGGGAAGGCTTCCTCCTGGATGTGATCGTACGCCAAATCCATGGCTTTCGTGTGCAGCTACCAATGGAACTCGTCGCTTATGGGACAGTCGTTGGCTTATTGGTTTATATTGGACGTCGTGAGCTAGGGGTTTAGGGGTTCGTAGGTATCATGTCACATCACATGAGGCTGAGGTCCGTGATGCGATGACCTCAAGCTTCCCTTTATCGCTTTGTTGCATGTCCGGTCTGCAACACAAGA
>Ga0209127_100517_pt1 | contig 13502 bp, 14 predicted proteins | sample LakSupMetagenome_FD_187469 | JGI IMG/M metagenome (GOLD analysis project Ga0209127, IMG submission 187469) | Freshwater microbial communities from Lake Superior, Canada - Sta WM archaea (SPAdes) (version 2) | ecosystem: Environmental > Aquatic > Freshwater > Lake | place: Lake Superior, Canada...
GGCCGCAGGTGAGCTGGAGAACGAAACGTAAACATTATGAACAAGACCCAGTCGAGCAGGCGCACCCGCCGACTGAGAGCCGAGATCCGCCATCAGAGGAAGACCGGCAATAATGCGAAGAAACGCCATCAATGAAGTGTCGCAAGAGAACAAGTCGAATCGAAGAACTTTTGGTGGCTGATAATGTTGTCCAGGCCATCTGCTATGTTGTCTGCTCAGTAGCAGTTGCGTTCAAGGGTCGTTGCTCGTACAGACATTGTCCGAATCGCCGAATCGAGCAGGGGGTTTCTCGCTCGAATGGTGAGTTAAGTAAACAAAAGAAACGAACTGAAATGATGTCGCATCGAAGAGATCGGGCTTTCCAGTGGACATCGCCGGGGTCTGCTCCCCCTTTCCGGCCGCGTCAACATCAACAGACAGCCGCGCAAGACACACGCGCCTTGCCGCAGATTCTGGATGCGACTTAGATGAGCGCAGCGACGGCCATGCCAGCAACGCCGGCCAAGACCACATGCGCAGCGCCCAGAGCGGAGCCGGCGTTCTTGGAGATGGGGCTGGCGGAAGGGGAAGACGACGAGCCGGTGGTCGCCGCGGCGGTGAAGGCGGTAGTAGAGGCGCCAGTAGCAGTGGGGAAGTAGGTCGCTGTCCCGTTGAGGCCGTATGTCGAAGTGACGGTGTGCGCACGCCTCAGGGTGACGGTCTGGGTCATTGTGCTGGTCGACGTGGCCGTGGTGGTGCTGAGGCCATCGGCAGCCGCCAGGAGCGGGAGCAAAAGAGCGGTTGCTATCGTCGGGAGATGCATCTTTTCGGTGGTATTCTCGTGATCTCAAGGATATCCACGGTGAAGGTGATGATGTTATTGTCGGGTACGAGCAGGTATGTTGAAGTTATGCGACGCTCTCGAAGCTGACTGGTACTTTGTGATGTGTATCAGTGGTTACTGATGTGCGTTTCAAGTTTGGTTCGACTGTGCCGAGAAGTTGATGTTGGCGCCAGTGGCTCTCCGGTTTGTTTCCTTTCTGAAAATGAATGACAGACTGAATACTAGCACGGCCGAGTAATTCAGGTCGAGGTTGTGTTTGTTGTTGCGAGAATGATCGTAGACTTTGCCAACGAAGTCCCAGGGTATGTGCGAGTTGAAGCGAAGGTGAAGCGTTTCGGACGTTGAAGGACAAGGAAGGGGAAAAGACAGGAACCACCTCAGCAAAGGAACACAACCAACAAGACCATCCATGCCCATAAGAGTGACTTCCGCCGTTGGGGGGCAGCATCGTGGGAACGAGATTGGTACCTGAATAAACGAGCCAACCAGAGCTCAGCATTTGACGGGTGGATCCAGTCCACATGGCGCAACCTGCCAGGTACCATGCAGGATTTTAGCAAGGACAAGGATCTTAAGTGTGGTGAGTTGGCGCCGGGGCTTCTCTCTCGCCTTGCGCTTGCCGTCCCATTTCAGCACCTTGATCTCTGTTTCCGGCGCTGCACGACACAATTTGCGGGACATTCGCCTCACTGTTGGTGTTCTTGCACACGATCTTATTTCCGTTGCGCAACTGCGTCGAGAGTGTACTGTGTCAGGAACACAAGTAAGGTACCCAAGGTGAGGTACCTTAGGACATGGGACGGACAATGGCGTGTTTTGCCTGGTCAAGTGGTCGGACTGGCAAGGCTGCACCCATGTAGCTGCTACATGGAAGCTGCGACGGTTCCTCAGCTAATGCGGAGGTAGAAAGCACGTTCATTTCGAGTTTCAAGCGGGAAATTAGAGGCACCAGTTCAGGCACTTTTGCGACTTTTGCGCCTTCCCGTCTTCCCGTCTTCCTCAGACGCTTCAGCCATTCACAGCCACATAGATCACCACTTCGATCTGACGGGATCTGTAAGACGTCTATTCCCGAGTGCACTTACAATACGCCCAGCAGGTTCAGTTGCAAATTCTTCGAAGATGCTTTGTCCTCTTAGGATCTAGATTGACAGAGTTTTACGGTTGTATGGGTCAACGTTCTTTGTCCATCGCAATTATAGCAAGCGCTTTGAAGAGTTGCATAGACTGCCTTGGCGCTTGTTTAATCCAGCGTCCGGTCCATTCGTCGCACAATGACCGCCACTCTGTTGAAATTTGCGCAATTTCCATCGCTAACAGCCTGGGCAATCAGCGTCTTCGACTAAACTAACGGTGCGCTAAACCACAAATGGGTAGAGTTCATCTGTGGAGTGGTCGTTGCTCCGAGACGACGGCATGCTTCAATGGCCGCAGGCCCCTGCTGTAACATGATGGACTCCACGACAGTTGCGTGGCCAGAATAGAAGGGCCCTAGAAGAACGCCCGTGCAACTGTCGTTAATTCCGTGGCCGTGATGCCTCAAGAGCGAAGAGCCTCTACCGCTCGCGACATGTAATGCCCTCAAGGATCATGCGATGCCCAGCGCAAGTCTCTTCATTGAAATAGTCCTGCTCGCGACCGTTCCTGCCTCTTCCAAGTACACTAATCGTCGATCGATCATCGGGCGATCATCTCAAGGGATCGTCCTCGACAGGTGGATATGTCCCAGGTCGTCGGTTGCCAAGCACATGAGGCTCTCGGTGTTTCGAAAACGTCGCCTCTACTCCAAGTCATGCAGGCCCCCTGTGCGAACAGTTCCTCCTAAAATCTCTCCCAAGCAGTATTGAATCAGTCCAGTCTCGAGTACACGTGTACTTGTCCGGCAAGACAACGGGGAAGTCAAACTGAGCATGTCGTGACCATGGCACCATACCTCATAACCAAACCCAGTCGTGACCATTCTGGCCCACTGGCCCGACGTTCTTATCATATCCGGAACGCCATATTCGCACCGTGAGCCGTATAGCAGCGGACCAAATCCCCGCAAAAGGGGGTGCTCTCCATCTTGCACCAGGGTATGGCAGGCCTCATCGCAGTCGCACTGCAACCTCCAAGCAGCTGACCATCCGGACCCTGGAGTGATCCCCTGCCTCTGCCTCGTCGTCGCCTTCCTGCTCCTCGTCGGCATCCTCAGGGTCGGCATCAGCGTCCCAGTCCCCATCCGCATTCTTCCCCCCACCGAGCACGATATCGTCCACCGCAGCGACGCTCCTCGTCCGTAGACTCACTCTGCAATCACTCTGCCTCTGAAACCAAGCGGCCACGTTCAATGTCTTCTCGATCGCCCTGCCCGTGCCGAGGACAATGACCTCCCCGTCGCTGCCCTCACTACCGCCATTATCTGGTCTAGCGTCGTTGTTATTGGTGTTGTTCCTGCCTCCAGCCGCCCTGCCGCCGGTACTCAGCGCTGCGACTCGCGCCGTAAGAGGCAGACCCCTCGTAGATCTGGGTTGCGCCCCGCCGCCGCTCTCGAGGGCTTTGCGCACGCGCTTGACGACGGCCATGAACGGCGTCTTGGATCCGACGTAGACACATGTTGGTGGCCGGACGCTTCCACCGAGTTTGTAGAAGGATGGCGAGGTGTAGCCATCTATGTCGACTCGGCTGAGAGAGAGGGGTGTGCGACGGGTAAGCGGGCGCTTTTGGATTCGGGAGCCTTGGAGTATAGTTAGCATAAGGTGTCGACAAACAAAGAGTACTCTATGTAAAAAGCTTACCTTTGGGTAGTGGAGGTAGCTTCGCCTCTGGCCGGTTAGGCAGCGCCTTGTTGGTCGTGTCTGTGTCCATTTGATGACGACGATGGTGATCCGCAAAGCTGGCGCAAGGTCGCGCAAGGCGGCAGAATTAAAGTTGCACAGTCCTCTAGCGCTAAAGTCCAGTGAGCGCGACAAGGTCCCGAATTATTGTCGGCACAGATGCGTACACATTAGCGACCAAGACTACAGATAATGTGAGGTCTGTGATGTCTTTCGGAGTCCTTTCATCGAGGTGCAAAGTCCACCGCAATGATAAGTGCGACGAACTCAAACTGAATCATTTCTCTACGGCCCGTTGAAGAGGAGTGGGCCATCCCCGCGAATTCTTGAATCGGTCAACATTGGCTCGTGCTACCCCTGTCCGTCCCAAGCTTGACATGCAGCTGAGCTCCCCTGTCACCCCACGGCTGGTCCCAGTTGAGTGACTTCACTTCACCAAGCTTCATCGATCAAAGCTGTCCTTTCACACAGGCAGGCACCATAAGAAGACACTACTAGAGCTAGGATCATGATATAGATGCCTGCCAGCGAGGTCAAGACACCATGTCTGTCGAGATCTGGCCACCTATAGCTCCAGAGCAGCTTAGAATCGCCCAGGAGACGACCCAGGCAAGTCAATCCAACCCGCTGCAACCCAACACCACCTCCCAACAATGACAGCAGAAACATCCCGACCTCTCCGCCTCTTGGGAATTAACACTGACCTCCGCCTCTCCCGGACCGCAGAAACGGGAGCTTGACTGGCTCCTCGCCGAGCTGCGCGAAACCCTCGTAAACCTCAAGCACGGCCTCGAAGACTGCTACGCCCTCCTCGCCCCCATCGACCCGGGCAGCACCCTCGTCCTCAGCACGCCGCGCAACGAGATAGTCAAGGGCACCATAACCCGCGTCGGCACGCGCATAGTAAAGGGCACCATCCACCTGCGCCTGCGCACCCTCGCCTCGCAGACCCTGACCCTCGACCCGGCGCACCCGATCCACCTCGCCCCCCTCACAAGTCTGCACACCCTCCTCAACCACTCCCTCGACCTCTTGTCCCTAACTCTGACCTACTGCTACCCCGCCTCCAACCTCCCGACAGGCCAAACATCCTCGTCGTCCTCCTCCTCCTCCTCCCCGGCCTTCCTCTCCGCCCAGCTCCGCCTCCTCTCCCAGTCCCTCTCGGAATCATCCTCCATCCTCAAGGGACCCCCCCTCACCACCTCCGACCCGAGCTGGACAACCCGCTCCGTCTCCCCCTCCCACTTCCACCCCCCCCTCCCCATCCACCAGCACAACGGCCTCCCCCTCCTATCCTTCCACCTCGGCGTCCAGGACGGCAGCATAGTCCTCTGGCTGCGCGCCCTGGAGGACGCCTCCGTCCCGCCCACCCTCGGCTCCAAGCTCGCCCTCGCCATCGGCACCGCCCGCCGGCTGGAGCACGACGAGGCCGACCGCGTCTTCGGGTTCTGCTGCGGGGAGGACGACGGCCACCACGGCGGGGAGGACGGGCACGAGCATGGGTCGAGGCCGGGCACTAGCTCGTCGTCGCCCGCGGCGGTGGGAGGGGAGCACCCGGGCGGTACTGGCGGCGGGACGGCCGGCAGGAGGGAGGTGGATGTCTACGTCAGGGAGAAGGTCAGGGTCGAGAGCGCGGATCCCAGCCTGCTGAGCCTGGCTGCTAAGCTGACGGCGCTGGGACACGTGCTGAGCGTGGCGAGGAGGAACTTGGCGGCTGTGATGGGGGAGGAGCTGGAGGATTAGACGTCCCCTTGGGAGACGACTGTGGGTAAGGAGGGGGATTTTGAGCGGGGACGGCAGACGTCGGGGATTTCGGTTGGCGGGAGCGGGGATTTGGCGCCTTGTTGTTGCTGCTGTTCGCATTGGTTGGCGTTGGATAGGAGTTATTACTCGAAGGGGTTTATGTGCTGAATTCGCACCGGCATCGAGCAGTATCACTGGGTATGCTTCAAAGCAGTGTACTTTACCGAAGGCATGGCAAGCGTGCCTGTTAATCCATGTTTTATTCGGGCATCATGACATGTATTTGTCCCTTGATTCTCGACACAATGGCCCATACATCGTTCTCTCTGTTTTAGGTTTTTGGTGCCTCCTTATCCGGGTAATGGGCCCTGGTTCGGCGCAGATGATATCTGAAAACAACGAAAATGCTCAAGCTGGCATGCAATCTCCGCCATTTGCAATGTGCAAAGACCTAAACACACCGACGCGAAGAAGACACACTTGCTTGCCGTATCCTTACCCCTAACTCCCGCAATGAATGAGAAGACGTGTAGCACTGCAATGTCTCAGACTCAAGCAACAGGCGACCAAGGCATGGGGATCAGGATCCGGCTCTTCATCTCCTGAATAAGGGGAACAGTCTTGTGCACCGTCTCGGCCCAGCCCTCTTGACTCCAGCTCTTCTCACGGCGGATCTTCCTCTCCTCCAGGTCTGCGAACTGCCACAGGTGGTGCACCGTGTTCAGCTCGCCGATCTGCACGAACCACGCGCCCACGCCCTCCATCACCTCGCGGCGCGCCTTGAGGCCCCTACGCCAGTGCGTTTCCCACTCGAGCAGGTTGCCGGGGTGTAGCGTGTACGACCGCAGCTCGAAAAGCCCGCCCAGCTGCCGTGGCGGTGTGGTGGGCCAAAAGCTGAACTCCTGCATGAGGGACGTCTTCTTGCTCTTGATGAGCTTCTTCAGCTTCTTGTCGAACTCGACGAAGCCAGGGTGGCTGGCGATGGAGTGCAGGGAGGCGTGGTAGCCTTGGTAGCGCTGGTATTCCCAGATGTGGACTGTGTTCCGCTTCTCAGCAAGTGACAACGGCTATGGTATGTAGAGATCGCCAAACTCACCGAACGTGTCGCAGTCTCCGACTTCTGTCCGCCAGCTCCCGACCAGATGGACCTTATTCTCTGGCTCGCTCGCCATCTTGGGATACCAGTTGCCGACAAGCTCCACGTACTCGTCGACGCACTCGGGCTTGACCTCGTGGAAGACGATCGAGTGCACGTACTTGCCTCGGGCCAACACCTGGCTGAAGCTCGCCTCGATCTGGGCGTCCATCTCACGGCCCTCCTTGGTGCCGTAGATCAGGTTCGTGAGCGGGCCGGCCTTGCGCGGAGGCTCGGTGTTCTTGGCGGCGGCTGCGTGTCCTGTTGAGCCGCCACGAGCGGTGCTTAGTGAACCGAGACCCTGGCCAATGTCGGGGAAGCTTCTACGGGAGTAAGATGAAACAGACGACGAACCATCAGGTGAAGTAGATGAGGGGGAGGGATTGGGATCAGTGGGATCAGAAGGGGCTCGAGACTGAGTTAGGGACGACAACGCACTTGCTTCCCGCTGCTTCTGCGCCTCTGCTAGCTGCTCCCGGAATTTCTTCTGCCGGCTGATGAACTCGTCGTGCTTCTCGGGTTCGATGTCGGCTAGAGAGGGTGTCCGGGAGACCCTCTGCGAGGTGCTGAAGGTGCGGATGACGGCGCCTGGAGCGGAGACGGCCTTGGAAGGAACGCGGAGGAACTGCCGGGCCAACATGATGGACGATTGTTGGCTTAATTGGTGTAATGACGTGTGATGGAGGAGGTCAGCCCGACGAGGTCACCAGATTCCGGACAAGAGCTCGCGTGTCGATAGCTCTGTCAATCGAGTACCCGATCTTCTTAGGTTGAATGTACCGAGTTGGCGATACCCAGATGATACAGCGGCACAAGAAGCAACGGCTTCGAGGTACCAGCTCTCCGGAGGGGTTCGATAGCACGGGCGGGCAGCTCGGCAGAAGAAAATGATTGGTTTGTTTGTCCGAAACAGCAGCAGCAGCAGCAAGCAGGCAGGCAAGGTCGCACACAGACGGGAAGAGCAAGTCAGAAGTCAGCAGCAAGGGTCACAACTGGATTGGGCGATACGTTGGTGAGAGTATGAGGAATGGAGGGTCGAATCGGTGGCTAATTGGGTGGAATTGGGAGTTGAGATGCAGATGCATAAAGATTCACCCCGCAATCCAGACAATGAGAGAAGGCGATGCGAATGAGGAGAAGAGCTGCTGAGAGCAAGAGCTTTCAGGTGAATCACGGAACGGGAGCTCTGCTTCTGGCCAGGGGAGCTGCAACCTGGAATGCGGGGAATGATGTCACATGAGCTAGGCATGCGGAGAAACTGGAGGCCGTGGAGCTACTGCTTAGGTAAGTCAGAAGCACGTGTTCTAGCTCTGCAAGCCTGAAATCCTAGGCATCCATAATTCTCGGCTGCGGCTCGCGGACCGGAAGCTCCAATTGAAACCTGGAAAAAGGCTCGCCGGATCAGACGTCGACCTTTGCGAATGCCCTCTGCATAAACACTCTCAACCCGCACAACCCTCCGCACCGTCGCACCGCTTTCATACAAGATGTCTTGGTTCGGAGTCACCCCCCTGAAGAAGTTCCCGGCGCCAGTGTGTACGTCAATGCCTCTCGAGAGTAGAGTCCCGTCCATGTCGTCGACCAAACTCGCTAACTCTGTGTGTCTACAGTGCGACCCATGGCCCCTTTCTTCGCTGCCGGTATGACTCCTCGACTAAGCGCATAATATTATTCTACGAGTGGAGCAGGGAATAGAGACTTGGATGGGCTGGCTGGGAGAGGACCGATGTTCAGCACTGACATGCTGCCGCACAGGTCTCATCATCGCCTACGGAGTCAACGCCGCGCAAAACGCCTCCATGGCTTGTACGTTGCGCCATCCCCATCTATCACTGGATAGTATGCTAACTGCTTCCCCCAGCCGACGAGTTCAAGAACGACCCCCGGAACCCCAACGCGAAGAGGAACGCCGGCCACTAAGGTGGTTCGGGCATACGTGAGGAGGGCTGAGTGTTTGTTTCGATGGGCAGCGCCGCTCGAGGTGGAAGCAGCCGCAACCGGTCAGCGTCATAGAGAAGGCAGTGTATCATTAAGAGGAATTGGACAAACTTGGCTGTACTGTGTACTATAGCCTCTCAACATCCTGTGGTCTCGCTGCTACCTCGAGTGTCGATCCCTGAGCATTCCCACGGCATCTGGAATCGATAGCCCAATATGGCTACCGACAGCCAACGCGAGCTACGACTCCGCTTCCATCCCGGTGTATAGCGCTCTAGTTGGCAAGGCTTCAGAGGACCTCGAGGTGTTCTGTTCGACAAATAGGCGAAGGTGTACTTCCGACTCATTCCGACACACCAGGTACAGATGTGAATGATTGCGACTGCAACGAGCGTCTGCAACCTGTTCGTGACCACGACACATCATGAAGGCAGCACTGTCTCCGACGTCTACTACACCATACCCCTTTCGCCGGTACTATAGGCTTTACGCTGTTGTGTATTTCGTCGGATGTTGATCGTATCGTTCTCTGCACGACTCGCTACGCAGGGTCTATGTCGAACAGGCCCTTTGAAAACCATCATCTGGCCCTTGTCAAATCTACATATGCCTCTGAAATGTTACGTTGAAGAATATGTCGTTGCTAGTTAGTCTGGACATTGGGGGCATGCATAGTGAGCGCTGTGTGGAGTTCCGGCTCCCCGCAAACCACGCCGGGTGATTCATCGAGACGCTTGAGCTTCTCAAGTAAGCGTTAACATCACAGCAAACCAAGCAACTTCAACACCATATGCCACCACCATCACGAAAAGTAGTCTTTGCTCTTTCTAGTGTCCTCAACTTAACCAGATACTCCCTCCCGGTCAGATATTTCAGTACGATGGGGGACACCAGCGGAACGCAGACTCCCACCGGGTCTGGCCCCGATAAGAAGGCAAAGGCCGGAAACAAAGCTGCTAAGAAGGACGTCAAGATATTGATGCTTCACGGTAAGGCAACTATATACTTATTCGTCTTAACGAGGAAGATATGCATGGACACTGCTCCGTGACCCAAACCGGCCCTCACACGCTCCCTCATGCTCACTCCTCCTCCCCCAGCGCTCACCTCTTTCCTCATAAAATCCCGCGACAGCCTCATAGAGACCCATACTGACTGCAACCCCCAGGCTACACCCAATCCGGGCCCCTCTTCCGCTCCAAGACCCGCGCCCTCGAGAAGCTCCTCGTCAAGTCCCTCGGACCCCTCAACCTCTCCCCGACCCTCATCTACCCCACAGCCCCGAACCGGCTGCGACCCTCCGACATCCCGGGGTTCCAGCCATCCCCGGAGGATGACGAGGACAACCTGACCGAGACTGACTCCTGGGCATGGTACCGCAAGGACGAGGCCAGCGGCGCCTACCGCTTCCTGGACGAGGGTATGCTGAGAGTCGCAGAGAGCATCAAGTCCGCCCTTTCTTCTTCTTCTTCTTCTTCTTCTTCTTCTACTCCCTCCTCCGAGGATGCGGCGGCCCCCTCTACAACCACCTCCGAGCCCATAGCGGGCGCCATCGGCTTCTCCCAGGGCGGCGCCATGGCCGCCATGCTCGCCGCGGCGATGGAGGAGCGCCGCCCGGCGCCCCCGGGTCCGGAGTGGGACTGGGTCCGGGCCGTGAGGGAGGCCAACGGCGGCCGGCCCCTCCGGTTCGCGGTCATCTACAGCGGCTTCTACGCGCCACCCCGGGAGCTGGCGTGGCTGTACGAGCCGTCGCGGATCGGGACGCCCACGCTGCATTTCATTGGGAGTCTGGATACCGTGGTGGACGAGAGCAGGAGTCAGGGCCTGGTGGCGCGGTGCGAGGACCCGGTTGTCGTCGTGCACCCGGGCGGACACCATGTGCCGGTCAGTAAGGAGTGGGTTATGCCGCTTGTGGGGTTCATTAAGAAGGTTCTTGTTGATGATGCTGCGCGGGAGTGACAATTACTGGGGCAGGGGAGTAAGATGGTTCGGTTGTAGAACGGAGCGACTTAGAGATAGAATAAGAGCATAGACCAGACGCAGAGTTTATTTTTACACTGCCCTGATGTTCATGGGCATGGTCTAATATGCCATACAATTACACGCATGCCGGCTCCCTTCAGTCTATAGAGAGCATGCCCTCGAGACTCCATCTACACTCACGGTCTTGCTCACTGTGCTTGGTGAAGCGCTTGGTGAGACCCGTCCGACGGGCTGTGACGGTGGACTACGGCGGCCGCCTAGGCCTTGGCAGCCTTGGCCTCCTTGCCCTTCTTCGACTTGCCACCCCCAGCCGCACCGGGCTGGATCCGAGCCATCATCTCCTCCTTGGTGATCAAGTGGTCGATGCGCTCCAAGAGCCCGAGCAAGCTCTTCATGTTGCTGCTCCACTCGTTGAGCTGGTCGTCGGCATCCCTCGGCTTCGCGAAGCTGACGATGCGCGCCGGCCTGTCGATCTTGGCGTACACCGTCTTGGAGGTGACGAGGTCGCTGATGTACTTCTCCGTCTCGTCCTCGGTCAGGTCGAGCAGCTGCGTCAGGCGGCCCATCTGGATGCGCGTGTAGTACTTGGCCACGACGCGCACGTTGTGCTCGATGACGCGCTTGCGCAGGTCCTGCCAGCGCTGGAAGGCCTTCTCGTCGCCGCTCTGGCCCTTCTCCGCGTCGAAGATCTCGGTGCTGCAGAGGTGCGGACCGAACATCTTGGACACCTCGGGCCAGCGCATCAGCTCGTGGATGGTGAAGAGCTTGAGCAGCTCAGCGTCAAGGGGTATCTGGGCGTTCCGGGCGTCGCGGTGGATTCGGTGGAGGAGATCGTGCTGCTCGTTGTCGTGAGGGGCGAGGATGATGAAGTAGATGATGCGCTGGAGGACCTGTGTTTTACTTCCGTCAGCGATGCACTCTGAGGGCGACATGAGGGGAAGTGGGAGGGAACAGGGACATACGGGCCGCAACTTCTCCGGATCTTGCTCCACCGCTTCCGTATCCAGCACCTGTCTGTAGTGCTTGCACACATCGAGGTACTTGTCGTCGTGCTTGGCCAGGATGATCTGCTGCTCGTAGTACCGCAGCTTCAGGTCTGTGACATCGTCCTCCTTCTCCTCGGGTACCTCCTCGCCCCGCTCCTTCTTCTTCTCTCGCTCCTTGCGCTCCTTCTCTAGCTGCTCCTCCGTCTTCGGTTTCCGCGACAGATATCGTGTGCTGATCTTGCGGCTGAGGATGCCTGCCTGGTTCCAGTCGCCACTCTCGATACACAGCGCTACCTGAGCCAGGATAAACTCGACTTTCTCCCGCCTGTCCATGGACCCGAAGGTCTCGACTTGCAGCTCGCATAGGATATCCGTGGCCGCCTTAATGTCGCCTTGCTCCTTCTTGATGTCTGACAGTACTTTGGTCACGCGTGCCCGCTCGACTTCGACGAAGATCTTGCCCTCGGTGACGGTGCGTAGCGTCTCGATGACGGAGAGCTTGGTCTCGAGGTCCGGTGTGTCGTCCAGGAAGCCCATCACGGTCTGCACCATCCGGGTGATTGCTTGTTTCAGCTGGCCATGCTTCTTGGAGAGGACGAGGGTCTGGTCGTTGAGCAAGCTCCAGTTGCCCGCATCTTTGCATATTGTGACGATAGCGATGAGTACCCTGGAGGTGGAAGCGAGATCTGATGCCTAGGGGAGTGTGAGTGTCGCGCCCGGCGGTCAAGAGGAGCGAGGGCGACAGCAGCTTACCTGTCGCGTTTGCTTCTCGAGGGCGGAGAGCTTCTCGATTGCCGCTTGGATGTCGGTCTGCAAGGTTATCAGGGTTAGTCTCTGTCTGAAACACCGCTATGCCACCCTGATATGTCTTCACGGCGTACCTTGGCGAGCTCCTCAGCCTCGGGGATCTGTTTGTCGGCTTCCTTGGAGAAGTCCTTCTCGGGCTTCAACGCGCCGTCAGACATGGTTGCAGCTGGTCTTTCGTTCTTCTTTGGCTAGTTCGGTAATGAAGCCCGCAGATTGTGTGTTTGAAGAGTGTCGAATTCAATGGCTAATGGAGTTAATGTCTGGTAAGCGCAGCCTTGGTCTTCCTGGTGCTCGTCTTGGTGGTTGTGTAATGGAGTTGCTGGTTGCTGGAGCTTGAACCGTCAAAGTGGATCCCTGGCAAACGCAATGTTGCTCTGCCTGCACAGCTAGCTCGCACGGACCTTCTGTACTGAGCTAAACTCCAGGATGTCACGTGGGTTACCGGGCACTTACATAAAGTAGGTACCGGTAGGTATATCAACCTCTGTTGCAGGCCTCATTGTACGATTTCTCTCTATTCGGGGTTGCGGATCGTCATCTTGACTACCCATCCATGGATCTCCTAGTCATCTACTGCTAAAATACAAAGGAAACATTGTCGGGGAACCCTCATGGATTCCCACAAGGTCCTGTTCCATGGCCAACCTGAATCCCTGATCCTCGTTATGCTTCACCAGCTTCTAAGCTCTTCCAGTGGTCTCGATGTTCAAACGGTAGAGTTAAGAAGCTCCCATACAGAGGGCCAATCAAACACACTCCCGATTTCAACTCATCTAATATGGGACGATGGCGTCACCTAACGCAGCCACGCTGGCCCCTCGGCCTCATGCGCGCATATGGCACTCCTAATTCTTGGGCTTGAGAAGGCTGCAATCACAGTTTTGGACTTTCTGCTATTCCCGTAGCAGCGGAAACTCTACTTCCTCGCTCCAACGTCAAATCATTCTACATCGCCCAACAGCATCGGTCGTTGTATTCCACCCAAGATGGCATCTCAACGGTATGTTGGCTCGAGCGTCGAGTCGCACATCCCTACACCTATGGCAGGATTGCGCCTGTTAGGGTGGTACCTATCCTAGGAGCAGACGATTGCACGATTGCACAATTACCAGGCGAGGGGGACGATTGCTCGATTACCAGGCGAGGAGACGATTGCCGTACCCGGTTCCCGCTCTAACCTGCGTAATCCTGCCATAGGTATGTCACAGGTCTGCGCAACATGATCCTGGCTACCAACGACAAGTTTCATTGCATCCACCAGAAACGCCCCA
>Ga0209127_100518_pt1 | contig 13487 bp, 20 predicted proteins | sample LakSupMetagenome_FD_187469 | JGI IMG/M metagenome (GOLD analysis project Ga0209127, IMG submission 187469) | Freshwater microbial communities from Lake Superior, Canada - Sta WM archaea (SPAdes) (version 2) | ecosystem: Environmental > Aquatic > Freshwater > Lake | place: Lake Superior, Canada...
GATGAGGTTTGGAAGGCGTTGAGCTATGGAGGTCTGGTCAGCAAGCACATAACAGACTGTCGTTAGTCGTCGACGATGTCTTACCCGCCGTAGATTGATGCTGTAGTAGATGGAACAGAAGACATAATGGATGCGGCAGTGTTGCTGCTGTTGTGTGTGGGGGAAACGGTGAAGGCGATGCGCGTCAGCTGAGAATCCTGAGATTGGCGTTGCGTTGCCGGAGGTAGCATGCTTGGTGTCTAGTCTATGGTTGTTGAGGGAAACTGCGCCATCCTTATATAGTCAAGGATTGACAACGGAACTGTGAGTTGAGCTCGAAGACATGGGGAAGTACACTAAGAGGTCAAGTCGCGTTCGGGACTAAGACATATTGGACGCAACGCGTATTGACAAGTGGTAAGTAGAGTAGCTTCGCAAGACGTGGGAGGCCATGTTTTGAGAACTGATCCGTGCCGAGCCTCCGCAGCCTTATACACAATCATGGCACACACGGGTGGGGTGCCATTGGTGCAGGTTCATTGCTTGAGGCGCGCGTCGCTTTTGGTTGTTGTGTGTATTGCACGTGGCCTTCCAACTCTACTTGAGGCAACAACGTATCGTTTACCACAGAGTCATACTTTGAAAACACCGGACTGGAGGAAGCACGCTATTCACGGGGTAGCTGCGTATTGTTTTGTGGCTTATTGGACAATGCCGAGGACAGAGCTTTGTCGACATCCACGGTGGGAGAGTCACAGCCTTGAGCATCTTGTGACAGACACATATCCCATACCGCTCCAATTACCGGGGGCTCTAGGACCAATGCCTGGGAGGTATCGTAGTAAGTACCAAACTCCTCTGGCGTGTGTGTTTCATATCCGGTGTGCTATTCAATTCCTGCGATCCCACTGATCTGGTTCGTATTTTGCTCTGAGCAAACAGTCCATGTCCTTGACAAGGAGAAGAAGACCCTCATTACCGGGCTGCACACCCCCCTGGTCAGAAGATACGCACGGTATCGGCTTGATGGACTGCATTAATAGCTGTCACGTACCTGATAGTCACAAGCCGATGGTGGTATGGATTCCCCAGCCCTGTCTGACCATCCAAGCTTTACCCGCGAACATGGATGACGATCTGGTCTGGTGGTCCATGCTAGTCGTATGTGCTCAGGGCTCATATAATTGCCTGCACCAGCGCCTTTCGCTTACTTCCACTGTAATGGGTACTAGTCAGGGCGGTTATGGGACAATGTTCTGGGCACGCCGATGGATCTGCAATGGCCTGACTCTTTCTTGCTGCATGCGCAGATTATGATCAATCATTAGTGCCGTCCTACCAGTGTCATTGTCCCGACCCGGCAATCCAACATAAGCAGATGAGGCGATACGTCACAGTATGGCCCGCGATGTGCACAGATGAGACTAACCACCATACGTATGTACATGTACCTATGTAGATCACCAGGTAGTAGATTATGGATGGCTTAATGCTCGTACCCAGCCTCCCCATGGCGGTGATAACAGTACAATCGTTACAAGTCCAGTGCGGAATCAAGGGGGGTGGCAGTACTTTTTCATCCGTGTTTATCGAGTACAGCAACAGGAAGTGCAAGCAATCCCATCGAGTCTAATGGGCGAGACGTCAGGGGTACAGTTGGAAGTATACCTATACACTGGAGGTAACGGTTCCCCGCAGGAAGTAGTTCCAAGGGAGCGCAAGGTCCCCTTTCAGCATCTGTTGTTAGGGAGATTAGCGCCCTTTGCCCGATGTAGAATTGAGGTGGACGGATGTCTGCTACCCAAGCACCGTATCAACGATTCGTAGCGTCTACTTCAAGTGTGGCCTCGAGAAGCAGAGCCAACTTCCGAGTGCCGAAATAAGGCATGCAAAGGCAGAGTTACTATCCGCAACGAGCCTGGCCTCTTGTCAAGTCTCTATCCGAGAAATTTAACAGAACTGGGCGGGATGCGAGTTGTTCATCAATATGCAAGAGCAGAGTTTTCCCATTGACGAGCCAATCGAGGTACCTACCGTACATGTCCTCTAATCTTAAAAGAATCCAGTTGCATACTGATGGCGTCCGGCCTGCAGTGGCCTGCGTCTCGCGTTGTACAAACCACCTTTTGTCAGTCATGAGGTACGCCCGAAGGAAAGTGCTGTTTCAATGCGGACAAGCCAACCCCTGAAACATGCCTCTACCAATGACGAAAGTCGTTTCTCTACCGTCTTGCATTGCAGTCTGCAGGACCTGTGGTCCAAATGAACCTTGGGACACGTATTGATAGGACACGAGGATCGACACTTGTAGCTACTTTTCACCATTGACGAAGCCGGGACCACAGCATTCATGGTACGTACCTCGTTAGAGCCGCATTTATCTTGCCAAACCTTCTTGATCGCATAGAAGCGAGAAACAGTGATTTAACCGCCCTGCATGACACCAACATCCACACCGCCACAGCAAGCTGCAGCAAAAGAGAAGATTTGGAGGAGCTGGGAGTCGAACCCAGTACCTCGTGCATGAGCGTGTACCGATGATGATGATTGCTCTGTCAAGGGTGATGCTAAGCACGCGCTCTACCAGATGAGCTACGCCCCCTTAGTTGTTGGAGAATCGCGTCCTAATTGCTCACCAGGAGATGGAAGGGACCCTTGGTTGCATTAGAGGACGTCCATGCGGTTCCGCGTGCGGATGCTACCGAGTCATGTGCTTCCGTATGGTCTGGGCAGCGAGCCGCAACCTTAGCAGGCCTGGAACGTTGCGGTCAGCGTTACTTACCAGTAGCAGCTGACGGCAGGTCCAGAGTCGCTCCTATGTCGTGGTTTCGACAGCCATCCTGTATCTTGCAAAGTCGACCAGACACTCGATCCGATTGTCCTCACGGCTGGATGCTGGATAAGCTATCTGTGCGCAAGTGGGGGCACTATGTTGGGCGCAAAAACTCGCAGCCCACATGGACCAGAGATCTGGAGAAACCCCAAACCACCTCCCAAAAAAAACAACCGAAAATGAAGCGACAAAAAAAAATAGACATCGTGATGGTCATCCATCGGGAATTGAGCCCGATGCGGGGGTCGAACCCGCAACCTTGAGATTAAGAGTCTCACGCTCTACCGATTGAGCTAACCGGGCCGTGAGCTGTGATCCGAGCGGGTGTGGATCGATGGAGGGACGAGTCGGTATCCTGAGTCATGGAAGTGAGCCGTGGCCGGGTCTTGACGGCGTCGAGTAGCTGTAGGTAAGAGACGGGACCATCGTGGAAAAGCCTGGGCAGTACAGTATCATCGATTAGACGCGGAGCAGTGAATCCCATCCGAACATCGGACGCAGTGATGAATACTGTGCCGCCACATCCTGGCCGGCATGGCGTACTTGGCTGCGATTTACCTCAGAGCCGGAGATGCGGCTGCTTTAAAGCCAAGAGCAAGTTGTGGTGATAGCATGGCCTACAGCTGTCGCAGGCGGTTCGGCGACGCCAGAATCGCCAAATGACAGTACAGGCGCTCGGTCGCCGGGACGTATCCTTGGTAATCTGCAAACAGCGATGCCGATCTTCTTTATCGTTGATGGCCATCCTGTACCGTACAAATCGCCCAGGCACTCGATCCACGTGTCCTCGAAAGCTGGGACAGTTTCGTAAAAAAGCGCCATCATGGAGTAGGTGACGTAGATAAACGTAAGCATGAGCATGAAGACGTCAGAAGGCTGTGCCACAGAGGCTCCAAGAAGGAGTGAAAGCCGTGCATCCACACCCCTGACCTGTATGAGGCGCGAGTCTCGGGGAAACCGTATGTCAGTTGGGGTGATGACATGCCAAAAGAAATGGTGAGGTTGGCATATATCAATAGCAGAAGAGCTGCTGAAAGCCGCCAGGTTGTGTCGTGACGGCTAAATGGTGATACAAGCGCCCGTGCTGGGCGTCTTCTCGCTTGCTGTGCTATACCAATCCGGACTGACTGCAGTTCAGACTTCTCTGGGGCCGATGTAGTCCTCGTCGATAGTCATCCTGTAACAGTCGAGTGCGACACGAAGGAGTGCTCCCTGGGCGCCACGTCCTCGGCGGCGTGGCGTGATGGGACGGTAGTCATCCCAGAGCTAGATCGACGTTCTGGCGTTGGAAAGCCTGAAAGAAGTCGTGGTGCTTGTGAAAGAGCCTCGTTGAGATAGCGTAGGCAGACGCTGAAAACAGCGTAGCATGGACCGGCATCAGGATGCTGCGAATTTGCTCCTCGTGCGCAATAAGTTAGGCTGGGGAAGAAGTCGTCGTGTCCATAGGGAACAGTCTCATGGAGAGGCATGAAATCAAGCCATACGCTCTCGTCCATGTCCTCGCGAGAGTGATGATGTTCGTGTCGGTGCCCGTGTGGGAGTTGTGTGCGTGGTTAGCCTGCATACACTTGCTCTCCACCATGGTGATGCCAGCATAGATACTCTTGACTTCAGCGACAAGCTGTTCTTGTGAAAAAGGTCGGGGTTCCGGTAGCTCGCCTAGGTAGGTAGCGTGAAGAGGATTGACCTTGAGAAACCACTGGCGGCGAACCGCCTGTAAATGCAATGCGATCGTCGCCGAACCGCGTGAGCTCCATGTACTTCTCTGCGTCATCTTGCATTTTTAAAGAAGTTGTCGGGCAAGTGCCGGTCCATTGAGAGCAGCCCTGCTGTCGTGTTGTCTTCGTGGAGCGGACGTTGCTTTCCACCTTTCTCGGGCTCCTGGAAGCATCTGTACTTTGGAAGCACGGTGACCTCCTGCGCGTTCTGGCTGTCAATCTTTTCAGGTCTAGATCGGCATTCAACGGAGCACCATGAATGCATCAAGCAGGGTCGTAAGATCAACGAGTGTCATGAATCGCTCCAGCAGCAAGACGAGCTCAGCAATCGGATTATGGGCCGGCTCCTGGAATAGCCCCTGCATGGCTCCTGGAATGGCTCCCGAAATGACTCCTGCATGACTCCCGGACTTGACCCCGGGAGGGCACCTTGGAGTGGCCCCTGGAATGGCCCTTGAAATCCAATGGCTCCTGGGCTCCTTAGGTAGATCTCCTGGGTCGGGTATAGTTTCCGCCTTGAGTGCGACCTTAGAAAGCACTCCGTGATGGTGTCGTATACAGAGATCCAAGACGCCGTGTTGGAACGTAGCGAGGAATCGACTTCCACGAGGACAATGGATATTTGGAGATTGTGGTACATGGGTTTAACCGCGCTCCAGGAAGGAGTGTTAGTTAAGTAGACAGAGTTGAGAGTTTGCGGTTGGGGTTTAGAACACAAAGCACACTAAGACAGAGTGGATTTCCAAGTTGAAGATAGGGAAATTGGAAGGAAGTTGGGAGAGAAACAACGAGAAGAGGAGGTTAGAAGAGGAGGGTGGAAGAGGAGGGTGGAAGAGGAGGGTGGAAGAGGAGGGTGGAAGAGGAGGGTGGAAGAGGAGGGTGGAATGTTGATGGAAGAGAAGAAGGAGAATGGGGAGGAGGAGAAGGAACATTGGGAAGAAGCCAACGAGTTGGGCCGCCCGTCCTCCCTGAAACGAGGGGGCTTGAGGCGAACCACCACGACAGGCGAACCACGACCGAGCCGCAAAGGCAACAACACGCTCCGCGGCGACGCTAACCTAGAATGGAGTAGCGCCATGCACAATCCGCTCCTGGTTCCTGTGCCTTTGAGTCTCCTACTTCGAGTCCGTCCATGGCTCGGCTTCAACCACCACGGCGGCGAGAATAACGTACTTTGATCAGTGCGAACTCGCCTGACGCCAGTAGCTGACCGGTTATGACCCCGGTCCGCGGCCTGAGGTGCATGTTCGCTGACTTTCCTACTGGCTGTGGTTACCAGTGCGCAACTGCTGTCAGCTATGGTGGCACACTTGTACATTGCACGGTGGACGGTTATCTCTTTTGAGAATACGACAAATATAAATCTGCCTGACGCCCTCTTGCCTTCTTCCAGTTCGATCTCTCTTCTCATGCCACACAAGCTTCGCCAACTGCGACGTTTTTGTTAATAACAATAAGAGACTAGAGCACCCGAACATTAGCACTGAGGTACCTTGCTATGGCAGAGTACGCCTCCACCTCCCCTTCTGTATACCCTTTCCGTGACGCATTCCTAACGTAGGCGCATGTACAGCACGCCGTCATTTTCCAAGCACAAGGAGGCCCGGGAACTCAAGAAGCAACTGAGGAAGCTGCTGAAGAAGCAGCGACTGAAGGCCTTTCGCGAGGAGCTAGTCGGCGACGGCAACATCCTTGTCGACCTTCCGTCGGAGACCATCACCACTCAGCAGAGGGCACAGAATATGAACGATAAGATCGTCGACATCCTGAAGTGTTTACGCGAGTAAGCGAGGAACTCAGAGATACGTGTATGTCATGTGAGAGATCACAGTACGTACCACATCTCTTGACAGGGGTCTGCAACTTTGTCCCAATGGTACCAAATCTTGAGGTGCGTAGCACCAAAGCCGACCCGCACACATGTATGGCAACCTTGCATTAGCAAGGTCGCCGTCTGTACCATTTCCCCGGTCCCCTCGCATACCGACCCCCACTCCCTCGCCCGTGACGGTTTGCTAAGTTAGCAGTTTTGTCCTGGTATCTGCTCACCCTTTGGCGCTACAGAGTCTTGCACATCTCCGCAGCCCTTGCTGATCCTTGAAAAGTATCGGGAAGGCAACCACTTCTTCAGCATCATCTTTTGCCCCCAAAGCAATTGGAGGAGGCTTATCGCATGTACTTCGTGCCTTGACAGCTCGCACAAGAGACACAGCCGGGTCCTGGTAGTGATGAAGGTCGACGGTATTATAGATTATGATTAGAGAGTTTCCAGCGGGCGAAAATCGGATTGTTTGTCTCCTTCCCCACTCATAAGTCGTATCTTCATCGTCTGTCGCGAGGCTGTCCATCTCCAGCCCTCGCTCATCCTCCCGCTTCTCGTCTTTTCAACTTCGCTTCGTTCTCACCCGGCACTACTCCTCGTCTCCGTAAGATTCAGCACATACGGCATCTCCCCCTCCTCGTCCTCAGCCAACCTGATGACCACACTCCCCGCATCCGACCTCATGCTGCTCGCGCTAGAAGCCTGACTGACCGGATACGGGTTCCTCGTCTGCGCAAAGCTGTTCCCGCTCACGCTCGCGCTAGACGACGACCTCGACACGGCCGTCCGCCTGCTCTTCGGCGTCGTCGGCGCAGTGCGGAAGGACTGCTGGGCCCACGTGTTGGCGGACGAGTTGCGCGCCACCTGCAGGTAGGGGACGGCACCTCGGACGCGCGAGGACCGGGAGCTGCCCGTGCTCGAGCTTGCCGAGCGCGCGATGCTGCTCTCCGGGGTGCGGTTGTTGCCGCGCGGCGTCCTGGGCGCGTTGTTGTCGATGTCGCTCTCTGGCGGCGCGCTGTCGCCGTCGTCGGATCCGGGGTCGATGAGCGATGCGAGGACGGCGGGATCCAGAGGCTTCATGGCGCGTAGGATCTGGGCGAAGAGGTGCATCAATTCGCGAAAGCGTATGTTGGGTAGTGGCCGAGTGGAAAACCGGGCGTATTCGTACTTGGCGATGAAGTCTGCTGTCGTCTGCGATGCTTCCAAGACACCCAGGTCTGCCAGGTGCGTCAGGTAGTCGCGCAGCGCCATTTCCTCGGACCTCTGCAGTAATGACACGGCTTCAGGATCCAGCATCGGTGGCTCTGTCTGGGATTCCGGATCCGGCGGCGCGAGGGTGATAGCCTTCGCCTCGATCAAGTTCGGGAGCTCTGAGATGACAGACGCATACTGCAAATCCCGCAGATCTGGTGACGTTGGCGACCCCCATCCGGGATGTTCTATATCGCCCCAGACAGGCTTGACAGGCGGCAGACTGATTCCCATCTCATCCTCGACAGTGACCGTTTTCTTCAGTTTGAACGGCGGTATCGACCTCCTCTCCTTCTGCGCCTCTCCAACTTCGGCCTTTTCCCCGTCCGGGCCCAGCAGCTGCGTCGGGAAGTTGGGCTTGACGCGCGGCCGCGCAGCATACGCGATGGCCGCGCTCCTGCTTAACCCGGCCACTATCATCTTGCGCACATGCTTCTTCAAGTCTCCCTTTTCGATCGGTAGATATGACTTCGGGATCGATGCGAGGACGGATCTATTGATGTAGAGCCGGATGGCGTAAATGAACGCGAGGATCAGGATTGTGACGATGTAGGCGATGGCAATGACCAGGATATTGAAGGTCTGCTTGCGTAAGACAGCTTGGCGAATGATATCTGTTGCGAGGGAGAGAAGAAGCGCGGTGAGGACGAGGTAGAGGAAGCCGTAGATCGAGTTGTACGCGACTCGGAAGGCTACTGCCAACGGAGACCTCTTTTTCGTGGCCATGTCGCCGCGTTGCTGGTCCGGTGCCCGGCCTCCTCCTCAGATGGCACCTCGATATGCTCGGCGAACGCGGTAACGGCCGTCATGACACAGTTCTGCAATAAGCCATGATGAAGAGGTCATATTAGAAGAACGTACAAGCTGGCCGACTGAACATGGCACGAAGCAGTCATCGTCGATGCCTCGCATTGTCCGTGAGGTTGGATTAAGAAGCTTAACCGGAAATAAGATTGCGTAGCTTCCCGTCGTAGGGCTGAGCTTCTCCACTTCCCGCAATTAATTTGTCCGACGATTATCCGGTCGGTTCCTCCATCCCGGGAACGACGCAGGAAGTCAGGGGTTGAGAAATGGATTATACGTACGAAGTATGTCTAGATGTTACAGGGATTGAAGACACGCGGAATGAATGGATGAGGGGACCATGGATGAGAACACTCTTGGCCCAGGATGAATGCCAGACTGCAGCAGGTTGTGTAAGCAGTCACGTCATGCACCATACATGAAGAACGACAAGATAGCTGAAAACATCACGAGCTCGTGAACTGAACTAACGGTGGCATGGATAGGTATTTAAACACCCATTTCTCAGAGCACACTCGACACACCAAATTACCTCGATAGCAGGAACTCCACGTAGTTTGCATAACTCATTTCCAACCACTACCAAATCTCCCTCATCTCCTCATCCCTCCTAGCAAGCTCGTCGTCCTTCGCGATCCCAGCCGCCTCCCTCGCAAGCCTTAGGTCCGTCAGACTCAGTCTCAGATCCCGCGCATACGGGCCAAACGCCTCCACAAGCTGCTTCAGCCCCTCCCGCAGCGCCTCCAGTACAGAGTCCACCTCGGCCGAGGTCCTGTCCTTCTCGACGTCCGTCCAGTGCACCGGAAAGCTGTTCTTGAACGACTCCAGCTTCGACGTCACCGCGGTAAATGTCCGCAGGATAGTAGCCACGTCCCTCTGGACATTGCCGTACTTGTCCTCCTTCAGGCTGTGCACGGCCAGCAGGCCCAGCGCGTTGATGGCGTTGACGTACAGACTCGGCTCGCCGTACGGAATCCCCAGCACGGCGGCGACGAGCCGCCTGTTGAACTCCTGCCTGAAAGGCCAGCCGATGGGCGTAACCAAGACCTTGAGGGCAAGGTCTCGGAACAGGCTCTGCGTGTCGTCCGTGCCGGTAGCCTCCTTCTGCAGCTCGAGGAACCGTTCCTTTGCCGTCGCCATGGCTTTCTTGGCAAGGGGACTGAGCTGCGATGGCTGGCCCGGCGCGGTGGCGACCTGGCCAACGACCTTTTCCACCTCATTACGGAAGGACCTCTTCTGGGGTGTTGACTGTATGATCGAGTCTTGTTTCGGGGGCTGTATGGTGTGCCTCTTCTCGTCGACCGTCGCGACTGTCGTTGAGGTAACAGGAGCCGGAGCCCTGCCGTAGTTGTCTATCCTGGTCTCAATGCTCTTTATGACTTCGAGACAGATGGCGTAGACCTGCGACCACATCGGGCCGCCCTTCCTGTCGATATCTTCGTAGATGAGTTTACGCCTGGCTTCGTAGTCGCGGGCGATAAATGCAAGCTCCCACATGGCGAAACACTAGGTCCTGTTAGCTACTACTCGCACGTTCGAGTGTCTCTGAGAGAGACATACCTTGATGGGGAGCTTCTTGCTCTTCAGTCCGTTCAGAAGGCTCCCATTCGGATCCTTGGACTCGCTAGTAAGAGGCTTGCCATGCTTCAGCGGCTCTCTAACCAAGAAGATCGAGAACGCCGCATTGCCCGCCTGCCAGACAATGGCAAGCAGAAAGCCAGCAAATGCGCACTTCCCGAGCACCCAGAAACTAAATGGGTATGCCGAGGGGAGCATGTTCGTCTTGGGCAGGTTATAGAACGGCCGAAGGAAGAAGAGCGAGGTGCGCCACACCAGCCCGCGCATGAAGATCGGGTAGACGATGAGGCTCAGGAACACGGAGAATCCAGCCAGTACTATTGAGCCGGCGAGCAAGCTGGGCCCCTGCGCCAGAAACTCCCTGAACTGGTTGGTCGAGGCGTTAGTCTGCTGTCCGGCCGGCTTGACGACGCCGAGCGACAGTCTGTCGTTGTCGTGGAAGAGATGCATGATCGCCTGGGTAATGCCGAGCGTCACAAAGTAGCAGGTGAAGAACAGCGGCTTCTCGTTCAGCCTCGCCCGGTCGCCGCTGAAGTATGTGATCCAGCCCAGGCCGCTGTCGGGTCCGCACGACCACAGCCATATCTGACTGAACAGCCACCCCGAGAAGACATATGTGAAGATCGCCTCGAGAGTCGGGAGTGTGAAGACGTTCTGGGCGAAGCTCTGGAAGCCCGAGCTAGTGGTGCGCGCGCCCACGTGGTATTGGGCTATTCGCAGGACGATGACCGAGAGGCCGCATAGCGAGAGGAAGAGGGTGCGTATTGCGGCAGGCCCGAATGGGAACCAGGACCAGAAGACTGCTGACGGTTAGCGAGGGTCTATTTTCGCTGGGAACTCGGAGGTCCTTGCACCTACCAGACCCCGGAAGTCCAAAGAAAATAGCTTGCAGATATGCGATGAACAGCAATATGGAAGCTGTCGTAGAGAACCGTCTGTGTAGTGCAGGCTGCAGAAAGTCCTTGTATGGCGCCCGCCGGACTGTAGCGGGAGGCATCTTCAAGGCATTGTCGAGCAAAGCTGGTGCTCTGCTGTGTAGTGTTTGGTTCGACGTTGATGTTGTAAATAAAATGTCCTAAAAAAGGCGTCGCGGTGGAAACACGCTGCCAACTGGAAACTGCACAAAGGGACTCCACATTAGGAAGGCACGGGCCACATGAGGCAAGCTGTGGCTGTACTGTGGTAGTTACACTATGCCCTGTAGCCAACCGTAATCAATACGCCTTCAGCGCCTGTACCACTGTAAACCCCAGTATTTAGCGCTGTTGATTAATGCTTGATGACTGTCGGTCCCAGCATCACGAGTGTGGCTTGCGCCATTTTCACTTTTCTCATCCATCTCCCAAGCAGATGATGTGTTCACCGTCCGACATGTAAAAAGACTTCCATAATTTGCGATCGGCTCAAATGGAGCCTTACAAGGTCTCTATTCTGCTCTTGGGCGACGACAAATGTGGAAAGTCGACCTTCCTATCGTCAGTGCTCCTGTGTCCATCTCAGTCATTCGTGATGCGGGTCAAGCCCCCCCATGCTGATAGTGCTCGCCATCGTACAGAAGAATCAGCCAAGGCAATCACAAGGCCACGGACAACGCTCCAGTAACCCTTCTCCGCGACCTAGACCAGCCCTTTATCTTTGAGCTCCGAGGTCGCGTAGCCACATACCGGCTCGAGTTCTCCGACACGTCGTCCCCAGAAAACTGGCAGCTCCTGCGTCCAGACATAGTCATAATCTGCTACGACATCAGCAACCGCCTCTCTCTGATAAACATGCAACGCCTAGTCCGTGAACCCCCCCTAAAACCCCTACCGTTAACCCCCATCCATGACTCCTAACTCCCAATACCAAAGTGGATCAAACAAGTCCGCCAGACCTTCCACTCGGAGACCCTCCCCCTCCTCGTCCTCGGCCTCAAGCGCGACCTCCGCTCCGAGTCCGACCCGAACGGCGTCATCTACCCACAAGAAGGCCACCAAGCAGCCCAGGAGATGCGCGCGGACATGTACATGGAGTGCTCCGCCCTGACCGGCGAGCTCCTCTCCCAGGTATTCGAGGACATCTGCCGGCGGGCGATGAAGACCGCCTCCTCCGAGGGCGGGCAGAGCGAGGGCGGCTGTCTTCTCATGTAAACCATCATACAAAACCAACTCCCATCTTCGTCGCGTCACCAACTCTTCCCCCTCCTCGTCATCTTCCCTTTCCTCCGCTCCCCGACACCGATCTAAAAGAGAGCTGAGCACCCTAAGCCCCGCCCTCGACGGACTCGATCGCCTCCTCGCCGCTTGTCTCATCCCTCCCCAACACCTGCGCGATGACCTCCAGGATAGCAGCTTGCTCGTCGTCGCTGAACCGCTCTTCCATGTCCTCGATCACGGTGCTCAAGACCGCTATGCTCGACGGCCTGAGGTTGAGAATCATCAGCACCTCGCCCTTGGCCAGGTCCTGGTTGAGGTTCGCGTTGGCTAAGCCCTCCAGGAGTCTGGTGACGACGTTGGCGTCGTATTGGTGGGTTTGCTCCTGTTTGGCGAGTGGGCTCGGGGGTGTTTGGAGGTAGGCGAGGACCTGGGGGTGTTTTGTTAGCTTATATGTAGTCATAGAATGAGATGAGGACAAGGACGTACTTCTTTGATGAGCGTAGCCAGATTCCCTGGCCCTCGACGTTGTTTCTGCTTGAGGGTCTTCTGGTGGTCGATGAGGTGCTGGTAGACCTCGTAGTTGGATAGGACGGCATTTTGTGATTCGAGGATCTTCATCGTGTCTTTTGCACGCAGTGCAGGACTTGGCGATGGTCGTCAAATATTCTCACTCAAAATGCGACTGAAGCCGCAGCCTAATGATTTGCAGAGTTTCCGATATTCAATGATTAAGTAGCCGAGTTGCTAACCTGCTATTCCCGATGTAGCGCTGATTCTTGTGAGTGATTCATGTTGTCGCCTGAGATGAGAGAGAGTTCATCAAGGTAAAAATTGGTTGGGTACGGCTTCGTCTAGCACCGTGTGGATCTCGCACTGTGCGAACTGTGTGATGGTGAAGTGCAAGTCAACAGCATTCATAAAGTTCCGCACAATGATGTTCCAGCGATGTGAAGGAAGGTACTGCTATACGGGTATGGTACGAAAGGGGATGGGGAAGTCATTACCATCTGACCCAGTCCAAAGTAGTGACCAACGCAACAGCATGCTTTATTCTTCTATTATCAAGCCCGCTAGCAACTGCACGCTTTCTATCATTCGCGGCGACGTGCCATGCCAGCCCAGCCATCTATGCATCACCGTCTAACAAAACCTTCAATGCCTGCACAGTAACCTCGACGACCTCGGACCGCCGACTTTTCTTCGCACACTCCATGAGGACCTCCACACCTCCAGCCTCCTTGACCTTCTCTCTCGCCTGCTTGCCCAGCTCGCCATCAGCCGCGACCAAGTTATACACGATGAATGCGCCCCTATGCCGCAGGTCCTCGCTATCCTCAGAGCATAGTCCCAGGACGACATCAACGCCC
>Ga0209127_100519_pt1 | contig 13483 bp, 7 predicted proteins | sample LakSupMetagenome_FD_187469 | JGI IMG/M metagenome (GOLD analysis project Ga0209127, IMG submission 187469) | Freshwater microbial communities from Lake Superior, Canada - Sta WM archaea (SPAdes) (version 2) | ecosystem: Environmental > Aquatic > Freshwater > Lake | place: Lake Superior, Canada...
CCCTCATCCTTGCCGCGTCGAAGAAGCCCGACTATGCCGCTCTGATTGACAAGGCCGTCGACTACGCCAAGAAGCACGGAGGCTCTAAGGAGGAGCAGGTCGATGCCGCCCTCGACCGCCTCCTGGTCGAGTTCGGCAAGGAGATTCTCAAGATCGTGCCCGGCAAGGTCTCAACAGAGGTCGACGCCCGCTTCTCCTTCGACACCAAGGCTTCGGTTGACAAGGCGCTGCACATCATCGAGGTATGTGGCGACTCCTCCCCGCTGTTGAAGCGACTACAGGGTACTATGTTACTAACCCGCGAGGACAGCTTTACGAGAAGGAGGGCATCAGCAAGGACCGCGTCCTGATCAAGATCGCGTCGACGTGGGAGGGCATCAAGGCGGCCGAGATCCTGCAGCGCGACCACGGCATCAACTGCAACCTGACGCTCATGTTCTCGCTGGTGCAGGCCATCGCCGCCGCCGAGGCCGGCGCCTTCCTCATCTCGCCCTTCGTCGGCCGCATCCTCGACTGGTACAAGGCCGCCAACAAGAAGGAGTACTCCAAGGAGGAGGACCCGGGCGTCGAATCGGTCAAGAGCATCTACAACTACTACAAGAAGTTCGGCTACAAGACCATCGTCATGGGCGCGTCCTTCCGCAACATTGGCGAGATCACCGAGCTTGCTGGCTGTGATTACCTCACGATCTCGGTATGTACCCCACCCCTTACGCTTGTCTCTTCTCTGTTGAGTCCATTAACTGACGCCCGCACGCAGCCCAACCTGCTCGAGGAGCTTATGAACCAGGACGCTCCCGTGCCGAAGAAGCTGGACGCCAGCCAGGCCAGCTCGCTAGACCTCAAGAAGAAGTCGTACATCAACGACGAGCCGCTGTTCCGCTTCGATTTCAACGAGGAGCAGATGGCCGTCGAGAAGCTGCGCGAGGGCATCTCCAAGTTCGCTGCCGATGCCGTCACTCTCAAGGACATCCTCACCGCTAAGCTCGGTGCTTAAGTAGTAGAGATGGCAGATTGATTCGGGGCTGGGACTTTAGTACCAGCAGTTGGAGCTGGGAACAGGGAACGGCTTGTGTCGTAGGACTAAAATGATGCTACGCTTGGCAGGATAGTTAGCAAGTTATGATGAATGGATTCTCACTCAATACATTACATGAAGATTGAGTTCTCTTTGCTGAGTGACTCTATCTATGTGCCCTTGTTCGTTCGTTGCTTGATATATGTGAGGATACATGTGTGCCAGGAGTGGAACATGACTTGTTTCTTTCAGGGGCTCGGGGTTTGTACTACTTGTCTACCATAGCTGGCGAAGGCGGAGGTTACGCGATTTGTGAAGCCTCGGTGACCTCACATGGTCTGTGCCTGATAGACCAAACTTAGGTCCCTCCTTTCAACAACCCGGGGGACACGTCCCGGGTTGAGTGGCGGAGTTGGTAATAGCGACACGGAGCAAACCCCGCGGGTAGAAATCGCGGCGCGGGGTTTCGTAGCCGGGCACCTCCCTTAAGGGGGCTGCCCGGTGAGCTTTTGGTTCGATTCCCGGATACGTCCTGTTTTTTATCAACTTTTTGGCATTTCGAGTATCCCTCCTTGCTTTCCTCTCTGCGTCTACCGTCTGCTTTTATGCGTTCACATCTTTTCCGTATATCCAAACCAAAGTTCGGTCACTCTAGTCATGCTGGTCTGGAACGGCGTGTGAAGTGAAAGTGCACTGGCAACCAGCCTTCTTGAATAGACAAAGTACCGCCCAGTTTCCCCCAATTTTACAAACCTGAGGTGACCACTATCTCCAGCGGTCAAATATACAGTTACAAACGGTCTCCAACCCTTGCTGCAAATCGCTACACAAAATATGTCCACGTCCCTCCCTCGAGCTCATCTACAAACCTTTGGCTTCAACACTATTATACTTAATTCTTAAGGTCCGCCGCCTTCTCGCAATCAACCTGCACAATCCTATGTCCAACACCACCATCGCTCCCCATCTCCAGCACCAGCGCAGTAAGCTGCTTCCCGTAAACGCACCCGGAGTCGAGCCCGAAGGCATACCTCTCCGCCCTCTTCTTCCCCTTGCCCGTGGTATCAGGCTTCCATCCTTCCGGTCGCGTCTCTTCCTCGACCCCCGCGACCCTCAGCCCGGCCTTGGCATCATGTCCGTACACGACAACAGTCCGATCCTTTTCTTCCTTCTTCTCGCTCATATACCGACTCCACACCTCGCTCCACGGCTCGCCGTCCCTCCCATCGACAGGGAACCACACCCTCCGATCCACGCTCCTATCGAAGCCAACCTCCTTCTCAAGCCGCTTGAGCTCAGCATCCACCATCTCCTCCTTGACATCCAAGTGGCCCTGCACCTTCCTCCCCCTCGATGTCTTCTCGATCTTGGCCTTCAGGTCTTCCTCAAGCTGCTTCCGGACCTGATCCCTCCGGACCCCCTCGGCCGGGTACACCAAACTCCGCATATTCATCGCGGCCCGGAGATCCTGCTTCTCGAGCGGCACCCCGGGCACCAGCCCGGCGTGGACGACGGCCACCGTCCCGGCGTTCCAAGGCCTCTTGCTCCGAGCCGGCAGCGGGCCCAGCCTCAGTATGACGGGCAGGGAGGCGAGCCACTTCAGCTGCGCCTCGCTCAGCACCGCGGCGACGGCGAGCTCGGCCTCTGTCCCGGGGCTGGGCTCCGGTTTCGGCCCCGTCGTTCCGGCGGACGACCCCTTCTTCTCTTCCGCGGCTGCCGGTGACGAACTAGCCTCCATCTCCCTGCGGTGCGCGAGGAGCACCCTGTCCTCGTGATTCCCCCTCACGGCGGAAGCGCCCAGCTCCATGGCCAGCCGCACCACCCCGCTGCTGTCGGGACCCTTGGCGACCATGTCGCCGGTGAGGATCAGGTGGTCGGTGGCCTTCTTGAACCCGACCTTTTTGAGCAGCGACTCCAGCGCGGACAGCTGCCCGTGCACGTCGCCGACGATGACCAGCCTCCTCTCCCCAGAACCCGGGCCGGGTAAAAGCTCGCGCGGCAGGTCCGCCACCCCACCCCGATGCTCTTTCCCGAGGTAATCCTCGAACAGCGCCGGGCGCGAGGCTGTGCCGTATGACATGGGGATCTCGGCGACGAGCTTCTGCGCGGCATCTTCCGAGGGGATGAGCGGGGTAGGGTCTTCCTTCAGGAGGTCCTCGGCTTCTACCGTCTCCTCCGGTGTCGGGGATGGTTTGGCGGCCGCGTCCCCGACTGGCGTACCGCTGCCGATGGAGGAGGAGGAGGAGGAGGGGGGGGCGCCGTGTTGTTGCTGTACTGGCTTCATGATCCGGGTCATGAAGTCTTCGCGCTGGTAGAGGGCGACGTAGGTGATCAGCGCTAGGGCGACGCCGGCGAGGATGAAGTTGCGCCGGCGGCGTAGCCGCAGCATGGCGGTTGCGTTCATTTATGAGATTTTTTTCATGGGCCTGGTGGCTGTGTAACCGGCCGACTCTAATAGGAATGGGGTACCGTAATGGTTGGGGATGTACGTGGTGCTACGTAATCCCGCGCCATCCAGAGACTGAGGTGGTTCCCGTCGCGGGCGGATCTGGGGTCTGTGTTGCCGTTCTAGTCGTAGATCTCGTCAATCTTGTGTCTTAGGTATAGAGTCTAAAGCTGAGTGGCGTTGCTATCCACAGTGGAACGGCGATAGTGGAAAGGATTAGGCGTTGAAGAAATAAAAGCATATGTTTACGGACCGGAATACTAATCGGAGAGAAAGATAGAGTTGGACTCCAGCTCATAAATTCATCCTCCTAGGACAACTCTCTCTTGGTCTCTTGGCTTTGCTCTCGGTTCGCCAACAATCCCGGTTCACTGTCCGCTTCGCCAAGCAGGGCCAAGATACGCTACAGGTACCTTGCGTACCACAGCACAGGTGAGAGTGACGTTGTCCCCCACAAGGGGGGGCTGAAGTGGGCTGATTAGGAGCTTTAAGGCTGATTGCGCTGCTGCGATTGGAAGGAGGGCGCGTGCTCCAGCTCTCGAGTCAGTTGCTGAGAGGATTCACTCTCAGTACTGCGTAGGTACCTTGCTTTTAGCATGCTTCTTCAGAGGCCTGATGAGAGGCAATCTCCAGAGATGTTGGCGCGGGGGTTGTGGCGTTTTAATGCCTTGCTGGAGAAGATAAGAGCTGCCGATACGGTCCTGCATTTGAACTTCTCCCTGTCAGCCTTTCTCTGCCCTGCGACCAGGATACACACCAACGTTGGAAGGGCCAATTCGTCCAGATGCATGCCGGAAGTTCGGCATCTTGAGGACAGGGCATGGCAGCAGGAACGTATCTTGGCGCCGCTCATCTAACGGCCCGCTCAACCCTCCTGGGCACCCTTGCGGCTGAGATTTATTCGGACATGAACTTTAGCTCGGTGATATGACAGAGTGCACGGCACATCACCATAACGCTATGCACGGTGAAGTCCATTGACAGTGCGGTGCTTCCAAAGACAGACCTGGCTGAAGTCGAGCCTGATACCTTTGCCGGTTCACCGTTCTAGACTCAAGGTACTTCTAGATATAATGGCGAAAGTCCCACAGCACGACGCATGTGTGACTGCCCACGGAAAGCATCGCGACAGAATACCACAAAACCCGAATGGCTGCCATTGAAATGCCCAACCGTAACGCCGCCTCCCAATGCATCATACCTAGTCCCACTATATCGTACATCTTTATACAGACACAGACAGACAGACCCGTAGCAAGCCGTAACCCTTCACGACTTCCTATTCAGCGCCGCCAGCTCGGCCTGGTACTTCTGATTCTCCACCTCCCTCCAGTCCGCCGGCCCCTTCTCGTTGCCGTCGGTCGCGTGGGTCGCGCCGCCGAACGCGCTCTTGCCGGCGTACAGCTGGTAGCCGTCGCCCTGCGCCGTGCCCTCGAGGTGCTTCACGGTGACGGCCTGGTTACCACGGAACCGCTTGCGCATGTCGACCATCCCCCTCTTGCACTCCCCGAAGCCCTTCTTCAGCTGCTGGCACCGCGTCGGCAGCTGTTCGGCCAGCGGGCTGCGGAGGCACTCGGCTGCCGTGTGGCGTTGGACCATGACGCATTCCGACTCTTGGAGGCATTGCGCCAGCGCGGCTCCTGGTGGCGCGGGGATTAGTCTCGGCGTGGACTGGGTATGGAGAGCTGGGGGAGGGGATGGCGTACGTAGTTCTTTGCACGAGGACGGCATCTTCGCGGGGTGTGATGCGGTATTGAACGGTCTGGAGAGTACCTTTTCCGGGATCATGCGATGGTCGACACCGGGAAATCTTCAAACCAACGATGCACGGGCCATCTTTAACGGGCACGGGTAGGGGTCCAATCTCATCTGATTGGCCAGCTCTCCCCACTGGTCACTGAATGAAGCCCAGTAAGGAACGTAAGAACAGTAACTTCGCCTACGACGCTCTTCTATGCTTGCAGTCAAGGAGGCAATAAAGTTTGGACGTCCGTGTTGCATATAGTCTGTCTAATAAAGTTAATGGCAGATAACAGGAAGATCCAGCGCCATCCGAGCTAATTCGAACCCTGCGGGCGCAAATCTGCAGGCGTTGGGCAAACTTCCGTGGGGAATTCGCATGTGACACTGGTGACATCAACCCCCGGAGTCAACTTCCGCCCTTATCCCGATTCTCAATCATGGCGATAACATCCGTGTCCCTGAACGTAGTGCCAACGAACAACGATGGAGCTACGAGAACACCGTCTTCACCATCCTCTATACTCCTGATTGATTGCTGTTTTCGGTCACTGTACATAACGGTCCCGACGCAGCCGGCGCGCAATTGAAGTCGCCGAGATGCCGGTCCCTTTCCTGGGGAGATTGAACATGTAGGCCGCTCGTCCCTCAGACCCAGACATATAGGGGCAACACTGACGTATTCCATGTATGACAGCTCCGAGTACATCGCTCTCATCGGCTCATTCCTGTTCGTCGGCTTCGAGTCCATCATACGGGTTCTGACCCTCGCCTTGCGTACGACAGCCCCCTAATGTCTCACCACGACACACTAACAACGAGCGTGATGGCTAATCCCTGGACAGCTACATCCCTATTCGAACTCTTCTACCGAGCGTCTAGACGCCTATTCGACAGGTTCATATCACCTGCCGAGAAACGAGCGGGACGGAGGAGAAGACGTACGTCTACGCGCTCCGATGACATGATAGATCTCTGCTAACCCCCCGGCAGCTATATCTGACGCTATCCGCGATGCCTCCGACTTTGTCGATATATGCGCATTGTTCGGGTACACGGCGGAAGAACATGTGTTGCAGACCAAGGATGGCTTCCTCCTCGGCCTGCACCGACTGGCGTGGAAGAAGGGCGAGGAGGATGTCAAGGTTAACAGCGGCCGCAAGAGCGTTAAGAAACGGGTGGTATACATGCACCACGGCCTACTCATGAATAGCGAGGTCTGGGTCTGCTTGACCGATGCCCAAAGGGCCCTTCCCTTTCTGCTGGTCGAGAGGGGCTTCGATGTCTGGGTAAGCATTGCACCATCGTCTGGACAGGGACATCGGCGTCGCTTGCTAACTTCCGCACAGCTGGGCAACAATCGCGGCAATAAGTACTCCAAGAAGTCGGTCTTCCATGCGCCCACGTCGCTGGAATTCTGGAACTTCTCCATCGACGAATTTGCCTTCCACGACATCCCCGACAGCATCGCCTATATACTCGAGACTACACATCAGAAGTCTCTCTCGTACATTGGCTTCTCGCAAGGCACCGCCCAGGCCTTCGCCAGCCTGGCCGTCCACCCCAAGCTGAACGACCAGGTCAACGTCTTTATCGCCCTCGCGCCCGCCATGTCCCCGGCCGGACTGCACAACGGCATCGTCGACGCCCTCGTAAAGGCCTCGCCGCAAGTGCTCTTCCTGCTCTTCGGCCGGCGTTCCATCCTCAGCTCGGCCACGACGTGGCAGGAGATCATCTACCCGCCCCTCTTCACCAAGATGATCGACATGTCCCTCGCCTTCCTCTTCAACTGGCGCACTGAGAACATTAGCGTCTCGCAGAAGCTGGCGGCCTACCCGCACCTGTACTCCTTCACCAGCACCAAGTCGGTCGTGCACTGGTTCCAGATCATCCGCAACAAGTCCTTTCAGATGTACGACGACGACGTGCACCCACCCCTCGCCCTCTCGAGCGGCAGCAAGTTCACCAAGGTGGCCAAGTACCCGACCCGCAACATCAAGACGCCCATCGTGCTGGTGTACGGCGGCAGCGACTCGCTGGTCGACATCGACGTCATGCTGCGCGAGCTGCCCAAGCAGACCGTCGCCACGGGGATCCCGCACTACGAGCACCTCGACTTCCTGTGGGCCAGGGACGTCGACACCATGGTGTTCCCGCACGTCTTCGACGCGCTCGAGAGCTTCACCGACGCGGAGCACACCAAGGAGGAGTACGAGCGGTATCGCATCGCCAGGCATACGAGTATGACGGCGAGCGCGAGCTATTCCCACGCCGCTGCGCGTCAGGGCAGCGTCAGCGATGTCCCCGACAGCGACGTGACGGCCAAGGAGAATGGGGACGACGGGCAGGTGACGGGATCGCAGTGGACGGGGCAAGGTTCGGGTAATTCACCCCGTGAGAACGGGTTCCAAGCTGTCTCAAACCAGATTACAGCATCCCCCCAACAGCAGCCACCACCACCAGCCACGCAGCAGCAAAGCCAAATTCCCGTTCTATCTCCCCTCCCCGCACGCCTATCCGGCCGCCGCCGCCAGCACGGTAGGACCGGAAGCATGGACGACGGTTCCGGGTCAGACTACCAGTCTTCGCCGGACCGGACAGCGCACAAAGCAGAATCCGACGGCGGCCGCCGCACCCCCGACACGACGCCAACCCGGAGGAGGAAGCTGGGCGGCAGCAGCGGACACAGCGGCGGCAGTCTCAGTCTCGACTCGGTGCACTCGATGCGGGAGGGCAAGGGCATCGCGCTCGGGGCCAGCCGGGCCGTGGGCGGGGTGGAGAGGGTTACGACGCAGCGGGCAGGAGCGGGGGAGGGTACGTAGGGTGGTGGTGTCGTCTGCAGAATAGTTGCGATGGGTTTGTTACTCCTATATATGTATGCTATCAGAACAAGTCCTGATTAAGGCATTGACCGCTGCAGCAGCTTCTCCGGTCGGTCATCTGATACAGAGGACAAAATCCCCTGGGAAACTGGATACTCTATCGCAGAACAGCGTTGTGACTCGCTGCTAAGAAGCGTTCCCAGTCGTCCCTTCTGCACTGTAAACTTCTCCGGCCTGATCTCACGATTCCTAGGCAATCACCTCACAGTCGTGTATTACATCGACAACATACTCTGGCCGCCGCACATCAGCCCTCCTCATCAGACTTCCGAAGTCCCCTTGAGCTGTCCAAGAGCTGCCATCACTTCACCACCGGTGCGTAACAACCTCGTCGGGAAGAGCCGGGCGACCATGCGTAGGAGTACCCATGAGCAGAGACGAGATATCTGGCTTCCGCGCCTTAGCCTGTTGCTCGGCCACCCCGAGATCTGCTGCCTTCCGATCCCAACTGGAAGACGGCCGAAAAGAAGACGAGGGCGTGATCGGCCACGATGGCGGCGGCGGCCAGGACGTTGCCCGGGGAGACGATGACGGGGACGAGCATTTCTGTCCCGGTTTCTTGGCCTGTCTATGGTCTCCGCGGCCCCCGGTGAAAGTTGTACTCCTGTCTCGATGAACGCTTGATGAAGGGCGGAGGACAAGGAGTTGTAACTTCGGTTGGATTGGTACGTTAGGAGATGATGTTACTAGGAAGGGTCATCGTCATCATAGCGAGATATCTAAATACAATACGATTTCACTACGTCGACTGAAGCTGCGGTGAGACTCGGTCAGCCATGGAGCGGGTGCTTACTTTACGTTCGCTACGAGCGGGAGGAGACTACTGGAAGAAGATGCCATGGCCAGGTGTTCCCGGCAACGAGTGACCTGGCTGGCGGTGCTGGGTTCATGGCGAGAGTCATCTGCATGTTCTGTCAAACGACAGAGAAGTACGCCGTAGACTAGACTTTAGCAGGATGGCGCTTGGTAACTAAGGCCGCCTCGCATGTAGCGGAGTCGAACCGTCTGGCTATCTGTACCTTGATGGTCGAATTGATCCCGTCTCCAATGGGGTCCGCCTCATCATATAGCCCAACTCTCCGCTATCATCGCTTGAGGAGCTGCCGGATCCAGCGCTATCTGATGCTGGGATTAAAAATTGAAGGCAAAAATATTGTTGAATAAGGTAGGCTCAAAGGAGAAGTACGTTCTTGACGTCTGACCAGGGAAGACTGTGAGATACTCTTAACACGTGGCGCAGACCGAGCACACGTTAGCGCCCAGATTACCCATGTCCGACCAGGAATGGAAGGATCTGCTGCGGCCGACGATCGCTTGTCTTGCGTCGTATGCTAGCCTTACTTTTGGTGATGTGGTGGTTGGATGTTGGTTTGATTGTTCGTTCGTATTGCTATCAGGCAAAGAACAGTCATGGGAGGTGTTACGTCGTGGAGTCGGCGCTCGGTGTCCTTGGCAGCCGACTGTCCGGCGGAGTGGAGGCTCTCCAACGGCAGCGGAACCCGGAAAGTCATGACGCCTGGACCCACGTGGGATGACACGAAGTCCTTTCCATTTTGGGCGGTAGTTTCAGCCGCTTCCGTCCCTTGATGTCGACTCCCACACTTCTCACATCATCGTTTGATCCCGTTCCATCTTTGCAGGTTCCTTACGTTACTCCTCATCGCTAGTATTCGACTTTCGCTTGGCAGTTGGAAGCGACTGGGGGCGTTTCATAAGCCCACCATCATAGCGCCATGCTCGACAAACGTGGCTCGGATGAGTCGGATCACTGGCTTACAATAGGAATGCATACGGTGTCTGGACGCCGTCCCACGCCATCCAATAGGATTGCCGAGATACAGCCGCTTGCGCGTCGTCGCTGTGCGCAGCAATAAGCTTATCCACAGGGACGGGGGCTCCCATGGTTGATCGAGCGGTTTGATAGGTTGACTAAGGACCGTCGGAGGAACATCAGAGTTGCTGTCCTAAACCCTGACCTTCCGAGCGAGTGCTTTGAACTACATACCACAGTACGTACAACGCAGCGCCCGACAAGAGCCAGACCTGGCTTCTGGGACGGAAGCCTGGCGTCTCGGCTCAGCCCTGCGCTACGGCATTAGCGAGAGATTAACGCATGGGGCTAAAACATTCGCGCCATGGTGCCGGATTGGGCGACAATGTTGAGCGATCCTCTGTTGTCCCTGCTGTCCAACCTGCCAGCGAGACATGGACATGTTGTTGTTGTTGTTGATACTGCCAGGAAGCAATGAGTGTACTGCTCTCGAACTAGAACATCGAAGACAGCAAGCAAAAGAAAGCCATTTTTGGCTACAATACGGGGTGTTTCCCGAGGAATCACCAGCCTCCACCCAACTTGGTCAAGTCTCGGGCGCAATGGCGATGACGCCCGTTGGGACAAGCCTCTTTTCTTCTAGCCTGCTCCACTCCGCCTCTCCAGTTTCTGCGCCGTCCGTGGCCCCTGTGGGCTATAACTCCGATCATGCCTGCTAAATCTGACACTCCTTGTCGAGACTCGCAGCTCGGACATATTTTCGATCCTGATGTGTTCTGATTCTCGTTCTCACTGCTCGCCTACGTGTACACCCTGATATCCAAGGGAGGCTTGGTATCTTGGCTCTTATTTACTTCGTCTTCTCTGTCGGACCTCTCTCATGACAAGTTCCGACTATTAGAGTTATATAGAACAAGGGCTTTCTTCCTTGTCGATCTGTCTTGTACTATCATAGAACGTCGGCGTCTTCAAGGTTCGACTTACAGACAACTCCTGACGCTCTCGTCCGGACATATCCGGCTCACGCCAACCACTCTTGGGACAGCTACGCACAACATCCATCCTCAAAAAAGAAAACAACAAACAAGCGTCACCATGTCCGTCGACATAGGCGGCCAGAACTACACCTGGGCGCAGATCGCAGACTTCTGCACTGCCAACCCAAAAGACGAGGGCTGCGGCATCCTCTGCCAGCAGAACCCGGACCTGGACCTCTGCCAGCACGTCAACAGCTACTACAAGTACCGCATCAGCCTGCCCGCCAACGCCGTCTTTCTCGCCCTCTTCTCCCTCTCCTTCCTCGGTTTCGTGGGCGTTTACGCCGGCACCCGCCGGGGGCTCGGCTTCATGGTGGCCATGCTACTGGGCGTCGCCTGCGAGGTCATCGGCTACGTCGGCCGCGTGCTGAGCTACGAGAACCAGTGGGAGGAGAACGGCTTCCTGATCCAGATCATCTGCCTCACCATCGGTCCGGCCTTTCTGGCGGCCGGAGTCTACCTCTGTCTGAGGAGGATAGTCTACGCCTTCGGCCCGGAGAACTCCCGCATCCCGCCCGAGTATTACACTCGCATCGTGAGTTTCTCTATGCCCCCATGCCTGATCCGTAACCGCCCCTAACACAAGAGCCCAAACAAAAGTTCATCCCCTGCGACGTCATCTCCCTCGTCCTGCAAGCCGCGGGCGGCGGCATCGCCTCTGTCGCGTCGCACAACAACGAGCCCGTCGAGACGGGCGACAACATCATGATCGCCGGCCTCTCGTTCCAGGTCCTGACGCTGCTCGTCTTCATCGCCTGCTGCGTCGACTTCGCCGTCTCCGCCCGCCGCCGCCACAGGCGCCTCGGCGACGCCGCCTTCGACCAGGACGCGGCCGCGCTCAAGCTGCGGGGCAGCTGGCGCTTCCGCGGCTTCCTGCTCGCCCTGGCCGTCGCCACCGTCTGCATCTTCTGGCGGAGCGTCTACCGCGTCGCCGAGCTCAGCAGGGGGTGGGACGGCCCGCTCATGTACCGCCAGGACCTGTTCATCGGGTTCGAGGGCGTCATGATCATCGTCGCGTGCCTGGTGCTCAACGTGTTCCACCCGAGCCTGTGCTTCCAGGAGATGATGGACGGGAAGGGCGGGATCGGGAGCAAGAAGAAGGCGAGGAAGGCCGAGGTGGTGGAGGCGAAGGAGTCGAAGAGCGAGCCGGTCAGTGATGTTGAGAGGCAGAGCTTGTAAGGTGACAAAGAGCTCTGGGATAAGGGTCGGGGCCATAGACGGATGGGCGATATCTCGGGTACAGGTTTTGGATATTCTCACGAAAGCGTTCTGAGCGGTGTTTACGTCTGGGTTAGATTGGCGGTCCTATGTTTGTCTTCTGTTATGTCTCCTCTGTTATCCCTGGCCCTCGAGCTGATCTAGACACCATGCTCTCTAGCAATGTCACACGGAACCTATGAGGTTGATTTTGGTTACTTCTGGCTATTTCTGTCTGCGTCTACGTCGTCATCATTTCCTCCAATTTTCGAAACTCTAGAGGAGGGAGAGGGAGAGCACAACGACATGCCGAATGCACCAAACCCTCTAATCCTCATGTGCTGCATTTGGGCTAAAGGGCATCCTCTAGTGACTGAGCCAGGGTCTGACATACTGACAGAGGCAGTTCTTTAACATGTATACCGCGCGTAAATAAGACAGAGAATAACCACTTGTTGCTGACCGCACCCGCAAAATGGACACGGTGCCGGCAGGTCGCCGGTTCGGGTCCCGCGGAGATTACTTCGATACCCGCCAGAGCATCTCAATATTTATTGTCTTCCGGGACCTCCGGAAGGCATTTGCTGTGCAGACCCCAAATGATGATTGAACCACGTGCACGCTTACCTACTGATTCTCGAAATTTTGATGACAGAGGACTCCAATAAGGCCTGAGGCTCGAAGTACCCAAGAGGTGTCTGAGTAGAGTAGTCTAGAGGAAAAGAGGTATCCAAACCGTGCATACGCCTTGAGAGTCCAACAATCCGCTGCGCCTTGAAAGCCATGATCACCGTTGATACCTCTCCAACGCTGCGGGTTCCAGACGCATAGCGACACCAGTCCAGCCCTTATTGATCAGGTCCTCCATAGCAATGCCCGTTCAGCATCCCATGCCGCCATCGCTCGCCATGCAGAGCATTGCGAAGTCTTTGGCGACCTCGGTCGTCGCAGCTGATGAGCCGCAGGGGCTTATGTCCATACATTGTTAACACCAAGGCAATAGTGGTTGTAGACCCTACTCAAGATCCCTTCCCGCGTATCCGGATGATGTGAGCTGGTCATCGTGCGAGTCTTCTTCCACAGCGCCGTCCCTCAGTCAGTGTCGCCCGGATCAAGACAGTCAAGCTTTGCAGCCGCTGAGGCGCCGTCTCCTCTTTACATTAGTGCGTACAAGTACCCCCTGTAGATAACTCTTTCCCTAACCAGTCCGGGAACACCACACGTGCATCCCCGAGCGGCCAAGCCCCAGCTCATTCCCACCACAGATATAAACTGCTTCGGCAGGGCAAACAGTCACGTACGACCATAGATGTCTGAGAACTCGGGATCCCGTCCGCTCTCCCATGGATAAACAGACAATCGCCAGACTAGTACTCGGGTGGGTGACCACCG
>Ga0209127_100520_pt1 | contig 13459 bp, 9 predicted proteins | sample LakSupMetagenome_FD_187469 | JGI IMG/M metagenome (GOLD analysis project Ga0209127, IMG submission 187469) | Freshwater microbial communities from Lake Superior, Canada - Sta WM archaea (SPAdes) (version 2) | ecosystem: Environmental > Aquatic > Freshwater > Lake | place: Lake Superior, Canada...
CTCACTCGTGTGTCTTTGAGATACAGTGTAGGTGCGTTTGGATACCAAGTTTTGCGCCTCGTGGGCCTCTCGGTCTCTGCTTGTTGGCTGGGAACCGGCTGTCTCCATTGGAGTGCCTGACGTAAAGGGTCCCCTCCTCACCTGTTCGCTCAAGCCCGCTTGCCGGCCACCACTCGGCGCTTGCGCCATCCAACCTCGCGAACCATGGCAGTTTCGTCCGTGTTAGCTGCAGCAGCTACGCAACCCTCATCATTAGGTATTTTCACCCTCTTTAACCTTAGCCACGACCGTCATGCTATTATTCCCCCTCGCCCCGGTGTTTCTGAGCATCCATCTTCTCTTCCCCCTTCTTCTGCCCGCACTCCTTTGATTATCAAGCAAGCATCCAACTCAACGTTATTCCCGCCTACAGACCCCTCCAGAGGCCCTAATTCCAATCCGCACCCACCTTTGACCTCGGAGGGCGATTCCAGCATTTCGTCATCGCCCCGCCAATTCCCTACAGAGCTCAGCAGTCCGATCCCAGAAGAATGCGACGAAGAGACCGAGAGTGACCATCCCAACGAGCCTGTCACTCCTGTCAGCGGCCGTCAATCCCAAGACTTCAACACCCTCCAGACCCACGACATCGCCTCCTCTGACCCGAATCCCGACTCACTGCAGCACGCTGCCGGCTTCTCTACCCTCCGTCACGCCGCCAGCAACCTGACAGCGCCGAAACCTCCTCTGACGCTCAACACCTCCTCTGTCAGCGTCCCCGTTCCTCCAAGGACTCCGGGCGGCAACAACGAGATCTCGAAACCGCTGTCGACACCTACCACGACTGACGCTGAACCCGGGTCTGCCCTGCAGAGACGGCCCACGCGTGGCTCAACTTCTAGTTTTAAGCGCACCATGTCGAGCTTCTTCCGCCGGACAAACTCAAATTCAATCTCACAGACGGACAAATCTGCACCTAGCTCCACAGACGGCGGTGACAGGAGCGGCGCATCAGAAACGAACCTCGCCGACGGACCTCACCGAAACCCGCCTACCCGCCGGTGGTCGATGAATCGGAGCTCGGCCACAACGCGCTCAAACAGCCCGCCGTCGCCCAGCTCGCCTCCCCTCGAGATGGCGTCGACCAAGACGCGAGAGCAGGCCTCGATGCCTACGGTGCCCAGTCCAGACGAGTTCCTCAAGAAGAAGTCTCGCGCCTCGACTGGCTTGAATCTACGCTCCCGGGCTATCAACTTTGTGGTGCACGGCAACAACCAGTCCAATGGCGGCCGCTCAGGCCCGGCAAATCCCCGCCCGGTGCGCCGACGCGCATCGAGCTTTGACATGTCTAAACGGCCGCGCCACTCTCCCGAGGCCCCTGCGGACCCGAACCATCCATTACACGCTGACCGGTCTATATGGCCCTTGCCGGCTGAGACTGGTACCGGTGCGAAGGCCCGGCGTATGAGCCTGAGTCTGCCGGATGATCTGCAAGTCGACGTTGCCGAGCTTCTTACCGAGTTCGAGTACCACCACAAATTCCTTGGTCGCCACGGAAAGCACCTGGGAAAGGGCGCTACCTCAAAGGTTACCCTCATGGTCCGGAAGGGATGTCCTGGAGAGCTGTATGCCGTGAAGGAGTTCCGGGGCAAGTCGACGCGCGAAACGCACGAGGAGTATGAGAAAAAGGTCAAGTCCGAGTACACGCTCGCCAAGAGCCTGCACCACCCGAACATCATCGAGACTGTACGCCTCTGCACGGACCATGGCCGATGGAACCATGTCATGGAATACTGCGCCGAGGGTGACCTCTTCGGCCTGATCAGCAAGAAGTATCTGAACAGGGAGGACCGGGAGGCTGACCGTCTGTGTCTCTTCAAGCAGTTGGTTCAGGGTATCAACTACCTCCACAACAACGGCATTGCTCACCGCGACATCAAGCTCGAGAACCTGTTGATTACGAGTGACAGCAAGCTCAAGATCACCGACTTTGGCGTGTCGGAGGTGTTCTGCGGCATCCACCCTGGCCTGAGGGAAGCTGGAGGCCAGTGCGGCGTCAACATGGGCGACATCCGCCTGTGTGCCCCTGGCATCTGCGGCAGCGAGCCCTATATCGCTCCCGAGGTTCTGGCAAAGTCGGGACCTTACGACCCTCGGGCCTTGGATGTCTGGAGCTCGGCCATCGTCATGCTCCACCTCATCTTCGGCGGCGCCATCTGGAGCCGTGCCCAGGTGTCGGCCAACAACACCAACTACAACGCTCTCGTCAGGGGATGGGAGAAGTGGGGAGCCAAGAACAGCGGCCCCGACCGGGAAATCACTGACATGGACTATCCGCACGTCCTGGCCTTCGACAGCTACGTCAAGCCACCAGCTCTCCGGAGGGTCCTCCTCCAGATGCTGAATCCTGATCCGTCGAAGCGCATATCCATTGCCGAAGTCGCCAGCAACCGCTGGATGAAGAACGTGGAGTGCTGCCAGCCGGAATCGTATGACGATCCCAGCCTGGCGATTGACGCGTCCAAGAAGATAAATACGGTCCGTGGGCAGAGGAAGATCTTCTGCCACAACCACCTCCCGCCAAAGGAGCACAACTCCCTCGGCAAAATGAACTCGCTCGGGAAAATGCCGGGCAGCGCAGGCTACTAAAGTCCTCGTCGCGTCACCTGATCGAAACCACGCGTTTTAAACAACTCCGGCCTCGTCCGGGACCGCCATGATAGCGTTGCAATTGCCTGATTCAGAGCACGTTATCCGTTTCTTTTCTGTCTAGCTCTCATACCAATTCTGTTGTTGTAACGGCAGCATAGCCCGCCATGCCGTCGGGAGTGGAAATTGGAAGCATATCTCGGTGGCGTTCAGGGGGGAGGGCAAACCTCATGGCAGCGAAACTAGCTTACATGGCAAGGGCATCCAGTCATCATGTCCGCCACTCTGTCACTTTCACTTGTCTTGGCCTTCTACCTTAGCACATTTCTAATCGCACGCCTGCGATGTGACAGGCCACCTGCATACTTTTTATACGAGGCGCACAGAACAAACCGCAGATACTCCGTGGCCCATTTCCTTGCTTGGTGCGCTCACACTGGCACTTGCTCTCTTTCTTCCAACGCACGTGTACTGTCCCCTGCTTTGGGCAAGAGTAGGTAGACTGCTCATACATAGGTTGAGGAGTTGTGGTCGAGTTCGGTAGACATCGTGTACATAGCATGCACAAGCCGACATTGGTCTCGGACGCTTACAGGTCGGGTGAACCACGAGGGCATGAATCCAACTTCAATGGGATCACCGGTCACAGCCTGTAAGAGGATTCTGGTCGTGTAGACCCATGTAGACTTGGATCGTCTTTCTGTGCATATCCTCTTCAGCCATAAGCACGATAGCATAGCCCAGAGGCTATTTGTTTGCCTCATCATTTGCCGCTCGATCTTGAGATGTCGTCGTTGGATATCGCTCACCGTCCGGCACGGCCCCTGTGGCTTCGTAAAGGTGGGCTGCAACTGTAGACCGGGGAAGATATCGTTTGCACACCGGGGCAGACCACGGTGTGGGCTCAATGACTTTTTTGCCCTTGGAAACTAGCTATAAAAGCACATACAAGACACCTTTCCAGGTCCCATGGGGAATAAACGATAGAGCAAGGGGGAATAATGTTAATCGGGGTAGTAATATGCATTTGCATGCTTTCTCTCGTGCACAGCGACCCTGCCTCCAATCCATACTTGCTAGACACATGCTCGCGTTCCTGCCCCCATGTCCATCCACTTCCTATAGCACTGCAGGGGTTTTCCGTGTGGTAGCGCAAGCTTTTCCGCCGCGTGACCTACGGAGATACACTTGTATCGTTCGCGGCCCGGCAGCAATCCTGCCCTCGATTCTCTTCCGCGCCCCGAGAATCAGTCCCCGGACATCGTCGGATACAGTGTTCCAACAAGTCGATAGCACGCAAAGCGTTTACTCAACCCCCTAGACCAATATTGACGACGGGACCAGAATCTAGAGCCAACCATCGGTTTCATCGCGATACCGGTGGGCTCCACTGCAGACTTGGTCTCTGTGCAGAGCCTTGGCACACCTGAACTTTGCTAACATGCGTTTTGTGATTTGACGGGTCCCCGCCATCCCAAGGTTCACCTTCAGCATCTAGCTAGTAGAACCGTTGATGGCACCGCCCGCGGCGGCGGCGGCGGCGGCAGCTTGCTGTTGCTGGGCCATAACCAGGGCAGCTTCTGCCGACTGGTAGACGTTCTGGATGATGCTCTGCTCCTCGGCGGACAGGTGCGACGCCAGGCTGGCGTAAAACTGGGGTTGCTCTTGTTGGATTTCTATGGACACACGTTAGCCTCCGGTCAGACCTCACTGGTACCGATTCTCACAGAGAAGGGGGGAAGTTACGCACTCATTAGAGCAGAGCGGAAGATCTGATAAGGCTCCAGTTTGTCTAGCGGAGACTCGAGGAGCACGGAATCCTCTCCGAGCTCGTCGTCAGAGAGATCGAGCTGTTGATCGCCACTGAATTTCTGTGCCTGCGCGCGAAAAGAGTCAGCACCCGCGACAGCAGGGGCGGCGGCATAGGGGATAAACTTACCTCCTCGTTCAGGAACTCCAGATAGGCGGTGCTCTCGTCCTTGACGTCTTTCGGCTCCTCGCCCTCGGTCTCATCCTCGGCGTTCCAGGTTGCTTCGTCTTCGCCCCAGTCATCATCCTCGTCATCATACCCGTAGTTGGTGTCCTGGAGGGTGAAGTCATCCTTCAAGGCCTCCTCGCGGCTCTTCATTGCCGCAGGCAGAGTCTTGAACAGCTGAGTGATGCCCTGCAGTAACCTAGGCCAGCCAACGCTGACACTCGCTGGTATCTGGTCGGCGGGGAGTTGGAGCAGCTCCACAATCGCCACGATGCAGAGCTTCTTGTCGTGGACCCGGGTGAAGGAATCCATACTGCCGAACCAGAGGCTGAAGAACTTGTTGGTCCAGTTCTTGGACTCGAGGATCTGGAGCGCCAAGACGGGGTTGTAGTAGATGGCGTTGATCACCATCTCCATCAGGTGGATCTTGTACGACTTGATCTTGACCTCCTGGCCGGCGAGCACGCTCATGGCCATGGTCACGAACCCGTGCACGCAGTTGTCGATGTGTCGAGGCAGGCTAAGCATCATGGCCTCTGCAAGCTTGCACGCGCAGATCCTGTCGACGCCGCCCACCTTGGAGTCGGTGAACATGTCCGAGACCATGCCGTACAGTGCCTCAACGTACTCTGGTTTCTGGAGCAGCTGCGGCACACCAAAGTTGACAAAGTTGTCGAGCGCCGGAAGCATATCCTCAAGATAGAGCTCTGCGCCCGACTTGAAGGTGGCGTGGATGAGCTCGAAAGCCTGCCACATGGTGGGCGAGATGGCTTTAGCCGCGAAAGTGCAGCTGTCGATGATCTCGAACACCTCGTTATACAGGTCGTAGAGCTTGTTCTCAAGCGTGACCTGAATGACGGGCATCAAGACGGACTCGATGTGGAGGAGCACGTCAGGTGTGCTCTCGAGGGTGAGGATGAGAGTGCCGATCGTCTGAAGAACGCCCAGGGCTGTGATGCTCTTGTCGTCCAGGTAGTCACCGTAGTCGTCTTCATCCCGCTCCTGGTTCTTCTCGACCAGCTCCCTGACTATGCGGAGATACGTGTCCCGGAGCTGCTCGCTAAGCGCCACCGCGAACGGCGTCAGCTCCGTGGCGAAAACCTCGACAAAGTCCTCCATCACGTTCGCAAGCGCGTCGATATCGCACTCGTTGGCCAGCTTCAGGAGCTGCTGCATGATGGTCGGGATGCTAGCCTGCATGCTTGTCCGGATGGAATCGTGCCGGATGAGCGGCTGCAGAGCGAGGGCAGCCGTGACACGGACAGGCAGTGCTGGATCCGCCATACAATCCAAGATGTTGCGGTAGATGGTGATGAGGTTGTTCGGGTCCTTGAAATCCAGCTGCTCAAACTTCTCGATGGTGTCGCAAGCACGCGCCCGGAGGAAGCCCTGCTCATTCTTGAAGTCGGGGAACACATAACGGACGAGGAAATACTCGACCTGGTCCGCGATCGGCGACTTCTTGCCCAGGATGACGGGTGCCAGAGTGCCTATCATGCGGAGAGCGCCTTCCTTCGCAATGTGATCCTTCTTGTCCGCGGGTGCCTGTTCGTACTGGTTGACCACCTCGTTGATGAACTTTAAAATCTCGAAAGTCTGCTTCCTCCGGGCCTTGGTGAGGGTAACCAGGAAGTTAGTGGCAGACACGTCAGGAGCCGAGACCTCCTCGAAGAAGTTGAGTTTCCGGTGCAGGTACTCCTCGGGTTGATCCTCGAAATTCTCAATGTCCGACTCGGACAAGCAGAGGACCGGGAAGATGAAGTGCGTCACAAGGTTGCCCAAGTGAGGCTTCAGGTGTGCCCACATCTCCTTGGGCCGGATGCACTCGTCCAAGAAGACAATGGTGTAGGAGAGGCAGGGCCGGCTGAGCCAGACAGTCTTGGCAACCCACTTCTCAATCTGCGCGAGATAGTGCTGCAGGATCTCGGGTGCGATCTGCGCTGAGAACTCGGTGGCAAATTGTGTCTGGGCGATGTTGGCCTTGTCGATAGCTTGAGGGTTGCCATGTCTGCACAGCAGGTCAGCAATTTGGTGACACCGCGCCTGGCAAGCCCGTCTTGCCGTAGGGGGTTCCCCTTTGCGCAGCCCCGGACCACATACCTGATATAGAGCCTGTTCAGGTTGAAGTAAGCCCACTTCTTTGCCTTCCACCAGTGATGCCTCTCCCGGTCGGGGAACTCTTCTTGCATGGCACTCGCAGGGATCGGTTTGTCGACAGTCTGCAGAAAGATGGTACACCAACCGATACTGTTCGGCCGTTCGCGGAGGAAGTCGGAGAGCTCGAGCTGCGAGACGTTAGACTCGTCCACCTGCAAACAACCGGGGTTACTGGGATTGGGAACCCACCCATGTCGCGTGTTTGTATGCCTTCAGGGCGATGTGCAGCATCTCACCAGCCTCGTCACTCTCCTGGGTCACCAGCTCGTTGCACACGGTGAGCAGCCTCGGGAAGCTGGCCTCGATGATCTTGTCGAAGTAGGCTCGGTTGTCGCCATCGTTGGCCTTGAAACGATATGTCCTGCAGATGGCCAGAAGACACTGGAGGCCGGCTAGGACCGAAGAGGGATCGTTGGTGTTGAGGAGCTGGACGGTGAAGTCCAGGAAGCTAGACCATCGTTCTGGGAAGTCGTACCCCAGGATTCTCTGTATTATAGGGATAAGCTGGTGGCGGACCCGGGGCTGTGAAGCGGCCAGGATCGGCAAGAGCCGTTCTCGTAGACGTGCTTTCTCCTCCTCGGCGATGCGAGTCTCTGTGGGGAACTGGTCGGATATCGACCACGCTCGGTTGACACGGTTCTTGAGATAAATGACCGCTGCGGGCGTGGGTTTGGTTAGCTGGGGGAGGGGGACGAGTTGATGAGGCTGGAAGGGTTGGGTTGGGTTATGTGCGTACAGGCCAACTGGAGGTTCACATCTTGCTCGCCCTGGAGTATATCGGCGAGGACATCAGTGAAGCCCGGATGCTCCTCGGCCTGGCAATGAAGTACGTCAGCAGTATATTCCCTCTCGAGGCCAGCCGGTGGTGCGTTGGGAAGGCAAGGCCCGAGGAAGCGGTTGTTGATCCTCGGCCTGGCTGCCAGAAATACGGGCGGTGACAGGCCGTCGCCGCTGGTGTGGTTGTTTTTGTTGTCGTTGTCGTTGTTGTCGTTGTCGTTGTTGTTGGCGGGGGACAGATAATAGAAGCTTGACATACCTGCTTGAGTTGCAGCTCAGCACGGCGTCGGACGTCGGCGTCGGCGTCGAGCGTCGCGACGATGCAGCTTCGAATGGTTGCGGCATCCATCTTGCGGTCTGCTCTGCGTCGAGAAGGACTGTGTGCTTTTCCTTGGGAGATTGGAACTTGTCGAGGGGGACCTCGAGCACCGGGCAGAAAAAGGCGACCTAAAAAATTTGGGGCCTTGTGAATGGCGGGGCAGGCACTGGATTTTATGGCAACAAGGCACAGGGGCAGAAGGGTCCCTGGAGAGCGAGGGCTTCGACTCCTTGTAACGAACTTTGCCAGCAGTGGGCAACCTGGGGCGAAGTACCTGTACACGCCCGTACTTGGATGCCTTTTTGTTTAGGTACGTACCGAAAGCTCGGGTCCATCCGAACTGATTGACTTTCTTGCTAAAGTTCATCTGCAGCGTCAAACCTTCCCTTCCTCCTCAACTACCGTCGCTTCCTGCGCCTTCGCCAACTATAACCGCAGTCATGTACACCACATCTTCTCTGTTCCCTTGGGAAAATCCTCCCACACAACAAACGACATCAAAACACCAACGAACGCGATGGCTACTCGCAATCGCCGCCGCCTCTTCACGAGCTCAGAGGAGATAGCCCACCCAGCTCCCTCAGAGCTGGATAGTGACCTCGAGCTGAATTTACGTCTGTTCAGCATTCTGGATGCATCCTCACTTCCCGACACAGACCATGCTCTGGCAGATACGGCTACGACCTCGGATTCTCGCTCAGACATATCGCCACCCTCGGATGTTCTCAGCGTCAACCAAGACCTACACCGCATGCTATCGCTTCACAGCGTAGTGTCGACTACCTCCTCGGCCGCTCAACGGCACACTCAGGCTCAAGAACAGGGAGTCAAGGCTTTCACAAAGATTGGAGCAGGGGCATGCGGGGCTGTGTTTGCCCAGGACGGGCAGTCGCTGGTCATCAAGCTGGCGAAGGGGGACAGCAAAGCGCTCTGGAACGACTATACAATGCATGCGAATATTGCCTCGAAGTTCGCCCGCTACGTCATCGACGAGGTTCGCGTCCCGGCATGCTACTTCTTCGTCCCGCCGGAAACGACATCCTACTTTGACAGTTACCCCAATCTCGTGCAAGCAGCAGAACAGCTCGTCAACTTCCCTACCGCCGCGCTCGTTAGCGAACGCATCCTCCCCCTCCCGCATGGAACGCGTATTTCTCTGATCGAGAAGTACTGCTCGCCGAGAAACAGGCAGAATGCCCTCGCAGACAGAGCCAACAAAGACTGCCTTGTCAGGCTGTACCTCGGATCGATGCAGGGCAAGACAGGCGGCATGTTCTTTTCCCTTCGAAACTTCAAGCTACACTTGAATCACATGGTCGACCTAGGCTTGGACGTGGAGGCACTTGCTCGTAGGATGGGCACTTCCTTCGCATTGATGCACTGGGCGGCAAAAACGGACGGACGAGATGTGGAATTCGTGCTGGGAAGCTCCGCCAAGAAGACACCTGTCGGCCTCCCGGTGGATGAAATCATGGCGCTCCAGGAACCGACATATACCGGTCCTCCCTCATGTGTCAACGAGGACTTCTTCACCCGGACGACCGAGATGTGGCTCCTGGACTTTAACCAAGTACAGACGATTACGCTCGATGATGCGGGCGTGGCGATGGCTGTCGAAGCTGTAAAGTTAAACGACCCCTATGTTCCAAAGCCTCTTCGAAAGTCCACCGTCGAGAGGCGGATCTGGAAGGCCTTCGTCATTAGCTATCTGCATGCGTCGGACATTGTACTGGAGGAAGAAGGAACTGGACGGGAGTTGCTAGAACTGCCACGAAAGTTCATCGCCGGGATTACCGAGTTGGAGAGGGAGAGAATACAGAGGCGGGAGGCCTAAGCCCAGGTCCATCAATGGAGCATGATGTTATCAGAAGCACTCATCGCATTTCATGACATAGATAGATAGACCCTTTTATCAAATCACGCGAAAATCCCCAGAGCCGACGCGCGCATCCAAACTCCGACTCCCATACTCAGATATGATTCCCCTCCAACCATTAGACAAACAATGTAGACGCCAGTTCCACCCACCAGAGATAGGAGAGATAGCCAAGATTAATAGAGAAATCGCAAAAATCCCATGCAAGCGAAGGCACACCAAACCAGTTGCCGAAGGAACCAAATACATGCACATGTCGGTAGGCAGACCCCTCCTGCTGTCTGCTTTCCACGCGACGCCTTGGTAACTAGGAAGGATATCGGAGCCCTGAGAGGTAAAACGTCCACGGAAAAGTCATGAACCCGGCCCAATGAATCCAAACCGTCATAGTCTCGGAGAGTGACCACAGAACGCCGAATATGCGTCAAGCCTGGAAAGAGAGGGCTGTTGTCAGTCTTCAACCCAACGTCTACCACTCCGATGTCGAGAAAGCCACACAAGACACGAGACAAGATAGAGACTTCGTGAAAACACTAACAATGCAAGTCCTGAAAACGGCGCCAGATGTGCTTGATCCAAGCCCGGGTTTGTGGTCCATTTCCATTCCATGAGTCCAGTCCCGGAGTCCACGAGGCAGTCCTTAAGAAATCCTGTTCCCGGAGTACAGATGGCAACCAACATCCATAGGGCTTTCAGAGACCAGTAAAAGAAGAAGACGAACAGAGCCGACCGGGCGTCTGAAGGCAGGCGATGGCCAGTGCTCAACTCCGGGATGATCTCGAGGTCACTGATATTTGGCGTGTTGTTGTCCAGCGTCAACTGTGACAGATCACCACGGCGACGCAGCATCTGACCGCTGTGACCGAGCATGATAGTGACAAAGCACGGGTCAAATGAGCCACAGTCCGTGATGAAATGGCGTATCGCCAGATCTCCATCATTTGGACAAGGTGTCTTCCCGCGGATAAGAGTCTCACCAGGTAGATTGCTGGCGACCAGCCATCTCAACTTCATATGGATCCAAATGATGCCATAGATATGATCCGGGTGTTTAGAGCCTAGTATGGGCGGAACCCTGTGGAATGACTTTGTGGACCTCCAAGCCGGGAAAAGCACCGAACGTGTGCAGAGTGTAGATTGGCCGCAGTAGAATCCAGGTAGATATCCAGAAGCAAACGTTCCACGGTCTGTTTCCGCAGAGATCAAGATGGGAGGCTCCGCGCTTGCCATTGAGTTAGACTGATGGGCTCACTTGCTCATGGAACTCGAGGTTGCGACACGCGGCGCCGGATCGAAGAGGCTCGTGAGGAAAGCCTCAGGTGCAAGGCTGTAGACGCATAAAAATAAGACTCACCCTGCTGACCGGATGTTGCCGATGCCATCCGGGTCCTTGCTCAGGTAGCGCGAGTTTCTGGCTGCGAAACGAACTTTGTAGACGAGAAAAAGCTATCGCTCGGCTGAGCGGCTTCCGAGAAGGGGGCAGACATCCAGACGGGGCAAGCTCCGTCCCGCAAGGGCGAAGCCAAAAGAATCTCGGCTGCAGAATACACGGCGCATTATCGCGTCCTGATCCGGGATGTTTCCAATTCCGAGAATTCCAGGTTCGCAGAGTATCAGCGCCGGGAGCGATCTGGAGAAGATTGTCTTCCGGATAAAACGTCAAGCAGCACAGCAAATGCTTGTTAGACCCGGTCATCCTCCTTGGAGATGGGAAAGGCATCCAGAGGGCGGCGGCTGCGCTGAACAGGTATGCCTAACAGAAATGGCTTCCAACAGCGGCAGGTTGGATTTCCGCGATGTCCAACCCTCAGGAACAGATGAGCTCAAGAAAATCCAGGGAGCACTCGAAAATAATCACGGTTCCGGAAAGTCCAGTGGTATCCAGTGGAGATCCATCCTCAGCTCCTGCAAAGCTCACGGCCCGATCTCTGAAAATGGTCTATTCCGGAGAAGTGGTATCATAAAGAAAAGGAGACAAGGGGGCGCCGAAGCCAAATCCCTCGTGACGCTTGGGAACCGCCGGATCCAGTGTAATCAACAAATCATGACGAAGAACGCACTCACAAACAGAAACCGGCGGTGGCAGCGAGGGGCGACGCAGGCGTGCTTAACGGCCTCCGTGGCGGCGAGCGTGTCTTTCTGCTGCATGTCTGTCGGTGTCCCGGTCTCTGTCCTCACGGCGGTGCCGGTCTTGGTCACGGTCACGGTCACGGTCACGCCGGCCAGTCGACGTCGACGACGTAGTTTGTCCACTGCTTGAAATCTGAGCCTGAGAACTGGGAGCCGGAGGAACGGAGTTGCGTGAGGGGACTTGGGCTGGATTTTGAGTTTGGATTTGGGGCTGGGTCTCGCTGTACTGGGAGTCGGGGAGGACGGTACTGTACCCTGTTTGTGCTTGGTTTCCTGCAGAAGACGCTAAATAATCAGACGGAGCTGGGATGGTGGCAGGCTGTTGTGAAGACGAACCACGACCATAACGGGCGTCAATAGGTTGAGCATATCCTGTGGCAGCTCCGGAGACTCCAACTGGCTGGGAGTAGCCATAGTCCGCCTGGGCAGCATAGACCGGTGCAGCCGTGGGATACATACTCCTGCTAGCCACAGAAGTGGTGACCATGGGATTCATGGAGTTCTGGTAGGCCGCGCCCCTGACATACTGCGAGTCTGGGACATTGGGCGGCTGTCCGAAAGCCGGCTGCGGGACCATCCCGGCGGCACCAGCAGGCATTCCAGTGGCATACATATCAGGAGCCTGAGGAGCAGGTGAGTATGACTGTTGGGCGGGCGCACCATACTGGACGGCAGCTGTGGAGTTGTAAGCATTCTGCTGGGCCTCATATCGCTGCTGTTGGGCAGCATAAGCAGAGTTGACGCCGTTGTATCCAGAGTTGCCAGTGCCGGGGTACCGCATGGGAGGTGGGTTATACGAGGGGGGGTCTACAGCCATGGCATCCCCGTAGGCCGGATCCGCGGAAGTAGGTCCGTAGTGCTGGCGCTGGTAATGAGTCTCCGAATTGCGATAGCCATCGTTACCTCTGGACGGAGCTGTCGGAGAGTTAGAGCTTCTCACAAACTTGGCGTTTGGCTGGCTCGAGAGCATTGTACCTCCAGCGGCGCCGGGTTGACCCCGACTTGCCGCTCGCCGCTCCGCGTCCCATCGGGCAGAGTCGGCCTTCAGATCTTGTATCATGGCCTGCAGAGGTGACGGTGTCAATTAGGCACTCACGGTCGAAGACAAGAGAGAAAGAGGCTCTTGGGGGGGGGGGGGGGGGGGGGGGCCGAGGGCTCGACACCGATGTGGGACTCGGGACTCACTGATGTTAGGTTACGATAGGCCGTGATGTAGTAGCCCTGGGTGACTCGTCCGTCGGGGTGCTGGCACGAGTGTGAGTGAGCGACAGATGCGCTAATGGGCCGGAGTGAAGTGCCCAAGGGAGGACGAACCTCGTATGTGCCAGGCCGCACGAGGGCATCGTTGCCGAGATAGCGACATATGTCTGCGGTTATGACTTCTCGGTCGATGCCGTCGCGCGGGACGAAGTACTCGTTTTGGCGAGCAGACCCCGCCGACGCCGTGGGTGGCGGCGCGTTTGTTCTCTGATGTCTGCCAGCCATGGTGTGCGACGCGCGAAGAATACAAACAGTCAGCACCAAATGATGATGGAAGGGCTATGCGCGGGAGGAAATGTATAAAAGGAGAAACAAGGTTCCCGGAAATGGCAGCAGG
>Ga0209127_100521_pt1 | contig 13455 bp, 18 predicted proteins | sample LakSupMetagenome_FD_187469 | JGI IMG/M metagenome (GOLD analysis project Ga0209127, IMG submission 187469) | Freshwater microbial communities from Lake Superior, Canada - Sta WM archaea (SPAdes) (version 2) | ecosystem: Environmental > Aquatic > Freshwater > Lake | place: Lake Superior, Canada...
CGATTCTATGCGATACGCGATTTTGGACGGCCGGATCCACAGCGTCGCGCATCTCCTGACGCAAAGCTTGAACATCTTTGCGGCACTCGAACCCAGCTAGGTCTTCCGCTGTTGGATTGACAGGAGCCCGCTCGTCACGACCCAGAGATGAGTTGCTTAGCGACTCAAATAACTTCGCATCGCCGCTGTCGCTGCCTGATCCGCCGAATTTGCCGAAAGCGATGAGGGATAGGTCGCCGCCAAACTTTCGAGGCTGATAACTGTGGTGGAAGACGCCTGACGAGTGCGACAATATGTAATTTCGCAAAGTGGGCTCAAGAACACCTGGGTAAAGAGCATGAGCATTCCGGGTACGCGAAAGCGACAAGATATCCATACGTACCGTTAAGCCTACCGGCGGCACCAACTCGCAACGAGTAGGGCTTCATCGACTGTCGGAGGCCAGCCACCAACACAGTACGGTTCCAGATGGCATTCAGTTTCTCTTGACCCAACGGAATGATCCGGCGGTCCAGTACGTCGCTCTTGAGTGGCAGGGGGAGATAATCGATCCCCCGTTCTAGTAACGGCCTGTCGAGCAACTCCTCAAAGGTCTGATACTCCGCGTGGAAAGCGTTGTCGGCGAGCGCGCGGGCGACAAGGAAACTTAAAAGGCAGAAAGTACGGCCGGGTGCGAAGGTAACGGAGAACTCGATCCTAAGAACCGTAGTATGATTAGAGATCGAGTACTTAGACAATGGACAAGAGGGAAGGGGTAGAAGGGGCCGGGGAGGCTTACTTATGATCCTGTGCACGACGTATACCTTTCCTACGCTTATTCTGGACGATCAAGATGTGGGCGACGAGTTTCGAATGTGATGGGCGATCGGGTTCCCGTACGAGCGCAAACCGGACTTGTTTGTAGGGCAGATTCAATATCGAACCATTTCGAAAGCCGCCAATCCCGGCGACTAGCATATATGTGTGAAAGGCGATCCGTGTCGAGGCTGTGAGATGAATATCGGCTGACCGAGTCCAAAGGGTATCGAGGAATAAAGCGATATCTTCCGGCGTCGTCTGCTGCTTTTCAAAGATCTGCTCGGTTATCAGGTCAAGTTCTCTCGATAGAGGTCCGGCAATCCACTGCGAACGGCTGATCATTAGAGGCTCGCATGGTTCAAAAGGGAAAGGACGACACATACCCTCGATATTTCCGCGACTGGGCCTGTGCCCTTCTCGACGAACGAGAGCACCCATTGCCGCCGGTTCACACGATCCTCCTTCCGCTTCCGATATAGCACCGTCGAATGGGCTTCGACGACCAGGCGCTTCCACACCTCTGTCACGGTTATAGCCGAAGTGACCTCGCGCTTCCACTCGGATTCGGCTGGTCCTAGGCACACCTCCCATCTGCCCGATTTTTTCACGTACCACTGCAGGAAGACCTTGCAGTTGACCGTGGCCTGGTCGTCGTCGTGGCATAGGCCGAGCCATACACTGTCCGGATCGATTTGTTTCTTCTCTTTGAAGAAGCTGGAGAGCTGTTAGCCTACGGGTTGGAGGGGGACAATCGCCTGCCCTAGGTTTCTTAAGTGTAGAGAAATGGCAGCAGGGATGGAGAAGAAATCGTGATCGCGTACTAATTCCACTTCTGCATTGCACGCTCTCTATCAGCCTTCAGGCGGTCGGAGACCTCTCGCACGTCATCTGTAGGAGCAGAAGCGAACTGCTCGAGCTTCTCGAGACAATCATCATCATCGGAGCTGTCTTCGTAGAACCGGGTTCGTGGTGCCATCTGGCGTTGCCGGTGCGCGTCGCTGGACAGGAATCGAGTCGCGTCGGGCCGAGTCGAAAGGAACAGGAGATTTGATTGCCGGCAGCTTCGAGGCGACCCTATTTATCAGGGAGAAGAGTGGACGGGAGAGGAGGTACGAAAGGGCGCTATGTCTTTCTGGGACGGTGGGCTGCAGGACCTTGACCGGGAGAAAAAGGTGGGTTGGGGCCCCCGGTCGGCCTGGCGAGAATCGAGAATCGAGCATCGAGAAGGGAAGAAGCGTAAAGAGAGAAACGGACGTTGTCGTTGAAACGTGTTGTGGTGATGGTGGTGTTGGTTGGTTCCGTCCGGAGCTATTCTTGGTATCAAGCTTTTATACCCGGGGTTTAGCCGGGGACGGGCGGTTCGGATGGTTTATACGCGGCTAGAGTTCTTGCAAAGTCCATCCTCGTGTGAGCCAGCGGCTGTGACCAAAGTCCTGCCTAGCACCGGCTGCAGTTGGGACGTCGGAGAGGTAGACGTAGCAACAATCGGAATCGCCGTACCAGGCCCACATGGAGTTGATAGCCTCTGACAGCTCGGCGCTGCTGCGTTTGTCGATGCAGCATGAGTCGATCCATGCCCACTGAAACCCGTCTCTGACAGCCCGAGCACAGCATCCCTCGATCCTCGAGAAGCCTATCTTCTTCTTGGCCGCCTCTCTATGCTTCATTTTTCTCATTTCGGTGAAGGTGACCTCTTCCGAGCCCAGACATGCGAGAGGATCGCATAATCAGGAAGATTGCCGCCGATGAATTTGTGTAGCTCGAGGGTGTTTGTGTCAAGTAGCCACATGGCCGAGCTCTGCTCTGCTCTGCCTTTGAGGTGCAAGTCTTTAAAAAATTAATGTGCGTGCTGAGTCGTGAGATGAATGCGATATCAATGGTGTTGTTCTGCTGTTGTCGGGAGGGCAGCTGAAGACTGGGAAATATCGACTATTGTTACGTGGGAGTCACGCAGTGGCTGAGCAAGCGGCTCTCATTGGTGCCACGTCAACAGGCAGACATCGGGTTGCCACAGTCGTAGATCCTCAGCACATTGCGTCCGGTAAGGCTCCTAACGCCCGGGCGAGGTTGGTTCCCGTGGAGCGGGCAACATATGGGACAATCGTAAGCAGTGGACTTTCGAGTTCACGTTCCCATGGATAAGGTATTTTGGTGCCGTGATGTGACGACCGCAAGACTACCAAAACGGAAGGAGGATGTAGTGTAGAAGACACGTCAGTTGCGGGAGTGCGATCGTTTTCTCTTCTCCGCAAACTCGGGGCATCCTTCGTGAACCGCGCCGTCACATGTTACCCGTGTGATCTCGCCCAAATAGGTACCCTAGACCATCACTAGCAACGACACCCTTCCTTGACGTCATCGGATTTGTGACAGCTCAGGCTCACCACCATGCATCTTCTTCATAACAGCCGCGGCCGTCGCCATCGCCGACACAACAACCACCATCCTGCCCACCTCAAACTGGGGCATAACCACGGCTTCAACACCTTGATCGTCTGGTAGGTCAAGAAATACAGCTCCTGCGACAACCTAGCCGGTATCTTCTTCCTCACCGATGCTACCTCCCTCTCTGACACCGCCGTGCTGGGCTACGGCCCAGTAACAGGCTCCTACAACGCGGGCGCCTGCAGCTCGAACTCCATCGAAAGCATTTACATGGCTTCCTCCCGAAGATTGTTGTCTCGTGGCGGATAGAGGACAACCAGCGACGTCTTAACATTGACCTGAGAGCGCCCTCAAAGCCGTAGGCTAGCGGCGCTAAGATGTTGAGGTGGCAGACGAAGATTGGGAGTGGCGAACGGTGTGCCCGCAGGTCGGAATACGAGCGTTAGTTGGACGGAGTCCTGGACCTATTCAATAGGGAGACCTTCCTGACGTTCAAGATGTCCAATCTCGTGTTTTTTTAGGTGGTGATGAACTCGTCGTGAGCGGAGGGAGCTGAGTGGGTTGTGTAGGGCAGTCACAGCTTTATGTTGAGAGGTACCAATTGCACTCCCTCGCAGGTCATGCGGGAGCTGTGAGACTGTGATCAAGGCTATACACAGATAGCAAATACTTGTTGGTTGCGAAAGAAAATAACTGCAGAACATCGCCACCTCTTGATGTGCTCCCTAAACCAAGCTCCTTTGGTGCCGCTGGATACGCGAAACCCCCCGGCTAAGTCTTGTGAACCGTCAGAATGTGCCGTGTCAGGTTATCCCGCCGCTTCACCATCCTGCCACACTGGGGGCATTTCTGCCGCTGCCCCATATGGACCGCGCTCTGGTGACGGTCTAGATCCCTTCGGGTGCCAAAGCGAATTCCTGCTTTCCGACAGCGGTCTTCCTTGCAAGCATAGCGCTTTGTGTGGCAGCGCTTGTGTTGGCTGTACGTCAAGTCAGCGTGTTGTTGTCGAGAGGTGTCGTGCAAGGAGGGCATACGCTAAGGCTTGGGCTGTTTTCCAGACCTGGCGGCATCTCGGATGGGGACAAGGGTATCTTTTCTTCTTGACAGGAGGTGCAAAATTCCAGTCCTCCAAAGCGGTAACGGCAGCCTGGGAATTTGATTCGCTTGGTCCTGGGGTGGTTGGTGAAGAGAATGCGCCCCTCTCGGTTGGAGATGAGGGCGTGTCGTCTGAGGACGGCCACATGGCCGACCTGTCGAGGAAGGCCGATGTAGGTGGCCGGTTGACGATAGCCGCTGGAGGTAGATGATCCACTTGATAAGACGGTAATCCGCCTGGGTACGATGGTGACGGAACTGGACATGCTAGGTCGAAGAATTCACCAGCGGACACAGAATCTGTCCCGGAGGGCAACCACTCGCTTCCGCCAAAGCTAACTTGGGGTGAGACTGAGGAGTAGCTATCATACGAGCCAACATACTGCATTTGCTCGCAAGACGTATCCCAGGAAGCTGTCGACCACTGGCCGGTGTAGCTTGTGATTCCAAGCAAGAGGGTCGTATTATCGCAAGGGGTCCAGGGGTGTAGTTCGATATCGGAAAGGGTGATGCTGACAGACTGTGGCCATGACGTAAAATCGGTTGCAAGTGCCCATTCTTCCGGCACGTCGCTGGCTGTGTCGCTATATGTTGAGAATACCATGTTCGGTCGTATTGCTCAGAAGTCATCGCGACCGGCCTGTCACATGAATATCACCGATGTCGACCCAGCGTCCGGGCCCGTGAGCGGAGTTGCCTCCGACGATATGACTCCAGACGAATACCCTCGATGTGTCTTCAGAGGCAATGTCGCAGAAAAGGGCGGCGGCACACAGGACAAGAACTGAACACCAACGGGAGCAAACCACTTGAAGCTCCTGATGAATCTCTTAAGAATGGGGCCAGCGAGGCATCTAATAAGGGGGTTGATAAGTCTCAGCGAAATCAAGGTCTCAGATGACGAGGCACTAGCAGAGCTAGCTGCCCAATGAAAGCCCCCTGATTCACTGAAATTGGTGATTTGGTGAGGCTCTGGCCTCGAATGACGAGACCTGCAGAGCGTTTAGCAAGGAAGGTGGATCTAGGGTGCACTTCTCGGTACCTGCGCCCCGAGACAAAAGGTCCGCGCATCTCCGAGGAACCATGGACAGCCCGCTTGGTGCAAGTCCAGGATCAGCACGAGGTTGGCAAAGCCCTGCGCAACCTCGGAACGAGATGCGGTTGATGAGACAGCCAACCCTAGCAACCCCGAGATGGTCACACCTGGCTGGCCGCTTCAGTCACTAGGCAGACGTAAGGTGGTGGACCCCTGCATGTCTATTGGCAATTCACATCGACAATTGTGCCTGTATCTCGTCTTGTGCTCTGAGCTTGACATGACATCCGACCCCTGCTGCCACATGATTACCGCTACAAGTGGCACGGCTACAATTGAGTCCAACCTGGTCGGTAGTGGCCTCAATGGCTCAGCGGGTAGAGCGCTCAAGAAGAACAGAATGTGCCACACCAGGGCTATATTATAAGTTGGGGTTGTTCCCCGTTTGACGATGATGAGAGATGTTGAGACCTGGGGACGTCCTGGCCCTGCTGCACATGCAATCAGTGCTATCCTCGAGGCTCAATGGTCGCCCACAGGCCTTGTGACTAAGCAGTTTGTGCCAAAGGGCCCCCTGGTCTCCACTTTTCGCGAACCACGCGCACCGCTGGCCGAGAAGGCAACGACAACTCGAACCCTCGAGACTCGATCAAGCGTCCTCGAAGCTGCCTGGTTGTCCGAAACTGCCTTGCGCAGCGCCTTACCAATCAAGCATGCGGTGTTTACTGCTGATAAGAGATCGGTCAGCCAATGGACCGCACATCGTCCTCCCCTCATGACCGACGCCGTCACACCTCGTTCGCTTGCTTGAGGAACGCGATTGGGCCCCTTCTCTGCTTCCGCATGGTGCTAATGCTGTGCAATCTCTCCCAGCACATCTCGGTGAGCGACAAGAGCGCTTCACAGGTCCGGATGTCTGACCTGACAAGCCGTGGCTGCACCGGACAAGGTATCTCTTCCGGCCGATGGCCCACGACAGCAGGAAAGACGAGCATCTCGACAGCTCATCAGGCGACGGCATCATGTCGGTCCTACTGGCGCTATCCAATGGCCACCATTGGATCACCTCGAGCGCTGAGATTGGGCCACTCCCCTCATTCTGTCTCTGAGACCGGCCACTTTCCCGTCGAGTCCTCTCCGATGTCATCTTGTTTGGTCAAGGTTGCTGCCTCCGATCAGATATCCGCACCGCTCGCGGCTCGTCTTGGGGGGGGGGCGATGCTAATATTGGCTTGGCAAGCTCTGACGACGCGCCAGTCTCACCATTGCTGCCCAAGGACGCACAATTGACCACGAGATCAGCCCACTGGGCCGGTTGCGTCCCCAGGCATCCGTGCAATCAAGATGATCCTTGACTCTTGCGGTCTGGATCACAGCAAGGCCGACACGCTGGGATTATTCTGCCTTGGCGCGCGAATCTCCTAAGGTCAACGATTGCAGTCAAGCTCCCTCCTCGTGGGCTGGACCTGGTCATGGTCCGTTGAACTTCCATTGCTCGATCTTTTTGCATGCGCACTCTGTATCTTGCATCGATCGGAATGCCGGAAACCAACAGCTCTCAGCCGGTGAAGTTGTGCCCCCCGTCCGTTGTGTCTACTGAACCCTTTGCTACTTTACTCCATGCATCCCCCGACTTCCCCTTCGCAGTGGCTCGGCGATGGTTTCTTTCCTCCAAGTCCAGATTTTAGATGCAGACATGTCACGATTACCAGCGTGATGTCCGTGGCATGCCCTGTGTTACCGCGCGCATGAAATTGAAGCTCTATTAATCACTCTGCTGCTGCTCCGTCTCCCTTGCGCCTGTGCCATCGTGACCGGCCCACACCACCCACACAGGCTCCTCGTCACCCCGGTTCTTGCGTGACGGCGGCCATTATCATTGTGAGTTACAGCCAATTGTTCCTGGATTCAAAGCTGTGGAACTGACTTCGCTGCCAATAGGGCTTCTCCCACGGTCAACCGATGAGCCTATCCTGCTCAAATACTTGCCTGCTGATCCGGTATTGGTTGTCCGTTGCGCTATCTTGCATCTTACGCTAAGAGAGATGAGATCTCCCTTGTGCTTAGATTCCTGCGCGTTGCTTTGCTGCCGTTCAGGAACCGGTGCTCACATTCGCCACCCTCTAATTCCGTCCTGTTGATGGGAGCACAAATATGTCAGGAAGAGGAGAAACAGGGTGATTCGGGGTGACCTTGCTGTCGTCTGTGGCACTGCGGTCAACTATCCTCATCTCAAGTCGAGCATCGAATCCCGTCGGCCGCTCCTTCCACGCATTCTATTTAAATGGCCGCTGTGTTCCGGTACCGACCATTTCTCGAAGATTCCTGCCTCCGACACTGATTCCCGAATCTCTTTCTATCGACAATTTAGTTTCTTCCCACCTTATCAATCCTAGACCTCCCGTCGCAATGTCGCGCGCTTCAACCGCCAACTGCGATGACACGCCTTCTTGGCCATCCAATTCCGGCCGTTCCGCAAAGTCTAACGCATCGACGAAGGGTTCAATAGCCCACAGGTGAGATCCTTGCCGCTCCCTTTTATGTAGCTTGACATCAACACAATCGTTCTAACCACAAGCTCGCTGCTAGCTCCCTCGGCGGTCCCCCAGAAACGGGCGAGGCAACAGAGACGTTCAGCTACGCGACTACTAGGTTCCTCCACGACGATGATCAGCCCTACGTACCCGCTGGCATATTCGTCCCGAGAACAGAGCCGCAGACTTTCTCCGGCTCTGCTCACCGACGGATTGATATGGCGCGGAAACTGGAAACACTCATGGTCCCTTTTGCTCCCTCTGGCGGTGCTTCCGGTAGCCCTGTTGACGGCCATGACGGCATGAGCAGCGACGGTACTTGCCATCCCTTACCCTTCACACAAACACTCGCTGACTACCGGCAGATGAGGGACTTGACGCCGTCATGGAACCGAGCTCTGTTGATGAAAGCGCCGACTCTGACAGCATGTTGTCGCTGTGGGACGATGAGGATCCGATGGAGCGTCGGTCGGCATCCTAGTCGCACACCTCTTAACAAATATTCTGTATTTCATCGTTCGAGCGACTCGGTCAATAGCGATGATTGACCTATGGGAAATCAACAGGTACTTTGCTGCTGCCAGATGTCGCAGTCCTCTCTTTGGTCATGTCAGGCTCTGCCATCGAACATTCCATAACCTCGGGAGCTCATCTCGTGTGGTGACATCTTCCATTTTCCATCTGTTGAGGACCTCTGTTATCTGTTTCTTTCCGGGGAGCAATCACTTGGTGGGGAGTCTAGGGCGTTTCGCAGAGTGCGTGGCAGTCTAAAAGCAATGTCGTTTACTAGCTATTTATTCCGCGTTATACAGTCGTCCATCTCTTAAGAATTTCTAGCCTCGTGGTGCGAAGCACTCGTCTATTAAAAGAGTTGAGTAACCATCTTCTCCGAAGGAGTTTTTCCGCAAAGTCACAATCCATGTGTCGTCGAATCGAGGATCATCCCTTCTCGTTGCCAAACAACCTCCATAGTTCATTCCATAAGATCAGCCAGCACATGCGGGGCCCTTCATTATCCGGTGGCGGGCCGACTGTGTTTTCCAGTAGCTACCTACTCTCCAAGAACATGACGAGAGTCCCGCCGCTTATCCCACTCCGGTTCGAAAAAAGCGAAGGCATCACTGCTACGTGCATTGTTGAAAACGGTGCTATCTGGTACCTTTTATTGCATATAAACTAATGTGCTCACTCCCAGGGTTGCTGTGTAGCTGTCTCTGGTGGTGTAGGTTGCGGAGGACGGCCGCATTGCTATAACAGTCTGCGAGGCCTTCCAGATGATCGTACAGCTTCATCCTATCAGTGACGCCAGTTATGGGCTTGTCGTCCATGTCACTGAACTGGATACTCCGCCAAGAGGATGATCCTTGGTGATAAGGAAACAAAGCCGTCTAAGCGGCTTAAGCTCCGTTAGCGTACACAGTTCCTGCAGATATAACTGAGCAATCATAATGTGAGCTGTGTCCCTCATGTCCGCGGTGATTTGTGGTGACGGCTGAACTTTGGATGGCGGAAACGTGGTCCTGACCGCTGTGGACCGGGGACCTCCCTCGGGTGGAGGGATGGAGGATGCTTCATCTCGGTGCTCTGGGTGGCGGCTTTTGTTCTGGTTGTGGTTGTTCTTCTTGAGGCCAGATCCATGTCCTGCAACTTGTGCACTGTGACGGCGTGGGCGTAAGTGGGGGGAAACTGCTCGTTGGAGTCACTTGCTCCTTGCGCTAGAGCTTGAAGTACCTGCGCAAGACGGGGACGACACGTTTCCCTTCAGTCTCGCACAGACACGACCCCCGTTTACCCTTCAAATGCCACGAGCACGGCACGCGGTTGTGTGGTTAGAGTAGGATCCACCCTCTCGGCGAAGTTCACCACCTCGCCGCAGCTGCCGTTGCCAAGCTTCGTCGCCGTCCATAGGTTAGTAGTCAGCATGCCACGGCATTGGACGCTGATGGGCACCTCCACTTCCAAGTTTCCGGCGTTCTGGCCGTCCACCAGGTGGTGATTTACCGTGATTGAAACCGCCGCCCTCTGCTATCGTTCAATAGGCCAGCAACGAAGCAAGAAGAATAGGGCAAAGCCTGAACATACCGGAGAGTGATGTCGTCGGTTTCCAACAAGTGACGGCGCAACTTTGCGACATTGTCCGTAGTCATGTGTGTAGTGCCGGGGAAGACGTCGTTGGAGTGGTCTGCCTCGTTCGAACGACCGACGGCGTACACGAGGACATAGTGAGCTGTGCTCTTTTCCACAGGATTCAGCTTCACCATGTTATACCACACTTTTAAGCCCATAGCCAAGATTTGGGTGACGTTCTTTATCAAAAGGCAGGTAAAGCAGCGACAGCGACTAACATAACTGATAATGTCGATTGAACATATACACTTGAGGAAAGCCCAAAGTTCTGATAGTTTAACCACTATGGTCCCTGATTCAGGTGTAAGTACACCCCCCTTCCAGCAATGTAGGAAGAGGCTTCCGCATCGTAGTAATAGTAGAAGCGAGGACATGCATAAGTCCTTGAGGTGTGGAACAAGGCATCATAACTAGCTGGTAGGCCTTTCGGCTTGCTTGTGTATGTTTGCATCCTGGAACAGCTTCACAACCCCCTCATGGCCATGAAAGTTGGCAAATTGGAGTGCGTTCCAATGCTTGTTCCCAGAAGTGATGCTTGGGTCCGCACCAGCTTCAAGCAATCTCCTGCCAATGTTCACATTCCCTGCCTGGGCTGCAGCAGCAAGTGCCGTATAGCCGTTGTAATAGCTCCCGGTGGCATTGACATCAGCTCCAGCAGCTAACAGAGTCTCGAGAACTTCCGTATGGCCACCCAGCGCTGCACCTTGCAGCGCCGTCAAGCCCTTGTACCTCTTGAGCGGCGTGTTGACCTCTGCGCCGCGCGAGAGCAGGTGTGTTACGATGTCGATATAGCCGTTCTCTGCAGCCGCCTGCAGTGCTGTCCTGCCATGGTTGTGTGAAGGCTCCGCATTGACGTTGGCTCCGATATCGAGAAGCTTCTCCACCATTGTCAGGTGTCCACCTTCGGCAGCAGCTTGCAGCGGCGTCCTGCCGCAATATCGATGCGGTGAGATGTCAACGCGTGCGCCGGCAGTCAGCAGCGCATCCACGACATCATCGTGTCCCTGTCCCGCGGCCAGGGTCAGAGCTGTATGTCCACCATTGTTACCCCCTGGTGCATCGACCTCGGCGCCGGCCTCCAAGAGAAGTTGAATAACTGGTAAGTCACCAATTGCCGCAGCCGCTTGAAGGGCAGTCTTTCCGTACCAGCCTCGCGGAGGCTCGTTGGGGCTTGCGCCCCCACTGAGAAGCTGGGCGACTGTGGCAGCGTCTCCTTTTGCGGACGCAACCTGCAACAGGGACCAAGTGTTTTCGTCTTTATTGTTCTGCCCATCATCTTCCTCGGAAAACTTTTGGACGGCCGTAATGGAGACGTGGCCGTACATGTCTTCCTGTTGTTCTCGGAGTCGAACACTTCCATGTTGCGGGGTGGGGAAGGTCAAGGCCAAGCTTTGGCGAGAGCGGCTATTACCTAGCGCGCCCCACATGTTTGGCTGCAACCGTTCTGTACGCTAACCTTCTTCTGTCTACCATGGGGATGTAACAACGACAGAGACTTGTGCCCAAAAAGCCGACGCGTCTGGTTATCGTCGTGTGACTGGCCGGCAAAACTAACATAGAGAACGTCCGCTAGCAGCTCCCTTCATTGCTGCTTGTGAAGTCAGTTCTGAGAGGCATATTGGGTTACAGTGAACAAGGAGGGAAGCTCATTCATGTACGAGGAGGTTGCACTCGCGCCTTGATTGCGAGGACGCGAAGTCCGACAAGTTTCCAAACCGTTAGTCTACATACCCCTTTCACCCAGTCTCTCAAACATGGCCCTGCAAACAGGGACAAAACATCGAAGTTGAACCACGGGGCCCTACTGCTGACATACTCACAACGGCTGCCTTCATCCAACTAGAGAAGCGGACTGGGGGAGTTCTAAACATATTGCATTGCTTAGGCACGAAAGAATGTACGGCAAAAGAACCTGTCGTCTATGCAACTACAAGCCGTCTTATACCATAACTATGGAATTGACATCACTCGAAGCCAACGACATCTCGGCGCATTAAAGCCATACGACCAACCATACAAATTATCCTCCTGGCTTTTATTCTCCTAACAGCTTTTCCCTCCAAGCCCTGTGGCCTCCTGGTACTAGTTTGTGGACGAGTTTGACTTCCTCCAGCACTCCCGCTTGGGCTTGGTTTGCGTGATACCTAGCCAAAGAAAAAGGCTCAGTGTCATTGTCCTGGACCTCGGGACAATCGATCTCCGTTATGCGCTCAGCAACAGAGACGTCCCAAGCATACCCTTTGAAGAACACGACCTTGCCATTGCGGGGACCATGGTGCACCACAGCGGCCAGACGCCAAATCAACGACTCCTTCGCAGCAACCCAAGAGGCATGCCCTGCCTCCTCGGCGGGACAGTGCACAAGCGACACGCAGGCATGATGGGTGTGACCCAGCACGAAAATTCGTCTGCGGCAGAGCGCCAAAAGCAAGTGCGGCAGTGGCACGACAAGGCGCCAGCGCTGCGTCGTAGGCTGGTCGCGCCGCCTTCACAGCTTGCCAGCATAGTCATGTAAAGCGGGTGCGAGGGTACCTACCGGGGACGGTTGCCGAGTGTTAAGAGTTGACGGCATAACATTGTCACCCTCTGCGGGACGATGACTGCACCGGGGGAGTCCGAAACTTTCGGGGAGAGGGGCAGGGAGCCGTACTCGAGCTCTCCCCAGTCCAGGATCTTCTGTAAGCGTTAAGACTCCAACATATTAGCCAGATCCGCCAGGCGGATGGAGCCGTTCGTCGTGGCAAGCATCTCAATCACAGCATTGAACGACCGAAAGATAATGCCGCCGTCAGCTTCATGGCGCTGTGCTGCCACGAGGTCACAACCTCCATGCGAGCCATTCGTCCAAGAAGCCCCGTATGAAACGTGTCCAATCCTGGTTGCTGGATCTCCGGGGGGTTGTTGGAAAGGTCAAAATGGGTGCTCTGTCATGTCGTCATTCGACTCTGTGAAGGTTTGTTTGGCGTTTCTCCCGTCACGTGTTCCCGCCTTGTTCGTGAAATTGCGCAAGACATGGTTTTGGTCATCTCTATCAAGGGACGACTGTCGCTGATGGATGGCCTCCAGACTCGTTCGTGTGACCTCGGCCATCTCGTCCTTCAGATGTTGGACAAGTGCCTGAGGCGGTGGCGGCGCGAAGATTCGCGTTTTCTGTCGCATGTCCTGGAAGGCCGCGAGTGAAGAAAACTTGACTCCCCCACCAGTTGCGTGCTGATGTTGGCCGTTGATAGAGCAACTATCATGTGTGCCGTCCTGCCAGACGGCATGGATATTCTGGATTGTCAGGAACGGGTCACCCAGACGTGATGGTGCGGTGGTAGTTGACTGACGGCTTTGATGACGAGGTGTGATGGTTGCCCTGTGGGTGTTCGTTGCATTAGGCTGAGGTGCCATGCTGCGCAGCATCCCCTTAGTTGCTGGCGCCTCGGTGCCCTCTTCTGCCAGGCATTCCATTGCCTTTCGCTGAGGCTTGTCGCTGTT
>Ga0209127_100522_pt1 | contig 13412 bp, 8 predicted proteins | sample LakSupMetagenome_FD_187469 | JGI IMG/M metagenome (GOLD analysis project Ga0209127, IMG submission 187469) | Freshwater microbial communities from Lake Superior, Canada - Sta WM archaea (SPAdes) (version 2) | ecosystem: Environmental > Aquatic > Freshwater > Lake | place: Lake Superior, Canada...
GGCGAGGGACCGATGGAGCTGCAAACTACCCAACATTCCAATGTGATTTCCACCCTGCTTGGGAGTCGTTGCGGATATATAAATGGTTGCCATCGTGAACGACCTGCCCGCCATTGACGAATTGCGCGATAAGCTGGGCGGCTGACGTGATAGCTTTTGTTCGCCTTGCCCGGATGTGGAAGAGTGCATCAGCTCTCATAAGCTCGGCGCCGTGGCATTCGTGTTGTTGTCTGCGTTCGATTCAAAGGCACCCCGTTCGGGAGCATACTGGCACTCGAGCACTCCTTACTTCATAGGCAAATCAACGGCGGCGGTTTACCAACAGTCTGTGTCAGTCATCATCGTCGCGAATTCTCCAGCCGATGAGCTGGATTGACCGAGCATGCTGGCATACATCCCGCCGTCATGAGGCCGTCTCGTGACGATTGGAGCGCGAATTGCGACGTTGAACTCCTTTGCTGGGGAACCTGTTAATTGTCGAGGCAAGCTTCGTTTCCATGCCTGGCGATATTAATCCGTCCAGTCTCAAGTTTACTGTGCGGACTGTGCAAGGTTACCAAGCAGCAATAATGGAATCTGAAAAGGGTAACACACAGGTACGCGTCTTCCTGTGGCTTGCCGTGCTACACAGTACACTCCCATTCAAGAAGGATGTGTCCGTCCCTCCATTCTGCTCTGGCCCTGCTGAACACGGAACGAATGTCGGGGTTTACCACAGGATGGTACATTCGTACTTTTCTAGGGGAGCTACTTCTGTCTTAGCGGATCTCATCGCCAAGGATGGAGGTACCTTACCCCGCTACCGTTGCGGGGTGTGGATTGATCATGCTGTTGAAAAGCGCGTGAATACGAAGACTGCGCCACCTGTTGCCCTGGCTGATGTCGTTCCGTCATCCGTCATCCGACATGCAGCATTCCACTCAAGCATTTTTAGCCTTGATTCCCGCTTCCCTCTCCCTGCCCTTTGTCTGCATCCTGTCGCGCCGCATCTGACGAAATAACCTTCAACCCACAGCGACCGAAGGGATCAAAGCGACATGACTTTCGTTATCGACACCATCCACCATCGTTCAAACCGAAGTTAAAGGCAATTCGACACTCGTTTTCGTCGCCGTCGCAACCGAGAAAACCTATCCCAGGTCATCCGATACAGTAATCAGCAGTTTTAACGCTGACGACAAGACACGAATCTCAATCGAACCTGCGTTCCCATCCATCGAACCGCGAACTCAAGACAGCGAGATACCCTCCTCTATCCGAAACCCTCCATTACCTCTAGTCGAGTCCCATGACTGCGCGCATTTAGAGGCGCAATGTGGGCCTCGACGACGACGACGACAACGACAACGACAACGATCATGTCACGAACACTAATCGCAACGCTCCTCGTCTGGGCGGCCGCACTCGTCCCTCGGGTGGCCGCCGACGAGCCGCTCCTCCACTCCAGCTCGCTCAACACGTGCCAGGACAACTCGGGCTTCACGGCGAGGCTGTTCAACTTCGTCTTCTTCCCCAACAACGGCAGCGTGTCTGCCAACATCGTCGCCGTCAGTTCCATAACAGGGAAGGTCGTCTTCGATGTGGCCATCTCGGCCTACGGCTACCAGTTCCTGCGCCAGACGGTCGATCCGTGCGATTCGGGGAGCGACCTGGCCGGCCTGTGTCCCATGAGGGCCGGCAACCTCCAGCTGCCCTTCAACTTCCAGCTCGAGAAGTCGGACACGGCCCAGATCCCCGGCATCGCCTACACCTTCCCGGACCTCGATGCCACGGCCAGGGTCTACATCAACATGACCGAGGGCGAGGATGCCGGACACAGCGCCGCCTGCGTCGAGGCCAACATCTCCAACGGCAAGACCATCAACCTCGCCGGCGTCAAGTGGGCCACCGCCGCCGTGGCCATCCTGTGCCTCCTCGCATCCGCCGTCATCTCGGGTCTCGGCCACGCCAACGCCGCTTCGCACGTCGCCGCCGGGGCGGTCTCCCTGTTTGGCTACTTCCAGGCGCAGGCCATGCTCGGCTTGACCGGCATCAGGCTGCCCCCCGTGGCCCGGGCCTGGACCCAGGACTTCCAGTGGAGCATGGGCATCATCAGACTCGGATTCATGCAGGATATCTTCACGTGGTACCAGCGGGCGACGGGCGGCATGCCCTCGACCCTCTTCGACACTCTGACGACCACATCGGTGCAGGTCGAGAAGCGAGACTTGGGCCCCGTCCAGGTGTCCGAAGCAGGAGCCAGTCTGTTCTCGAGAGCAGTGGCCATGGCGCCCAAGGCTCTCACGCAGGCAAAGGCTGCTCTCGTCAAGCGCGGGAACATCCAGACGGGCTCCGGCAGCTACGTCGTGTACGGTATCCAGAGGGTGGCCTTTGCCAGCGGCATCGAGTCGACCAACCTCTTCATGACCGGCCTGACATTCTTCTGCCTCTTCGTCATCTTCAGCGCCCTGCTCGTGCTCATAGCCAGGCTTCTCTTCGGGTGCCTCGCGAAGCGTGACGCGTTCCTCGAGTTCCGCAACGGCTGGAAGACGGTCCTCAAGGGCGTCCTCTACCGCGTGTGCCTGATCGGCTTCCCCGTCGTCTGCATCCTCTGCCTCTGGGAGCTGACGCAGCGCGACTCGGCAGCCGAGGTTGTCCTCGCCATCTTCTTCTTCTTCGGCATCCTCTTCCTGCTCGGGTATGCGGCGTTCAAGATCATCAGCATCGCCCGCCGCTCCATCAGCCTCCACCGGAATCCGGCCTACATCCTCTTCTCCGACCCGCAGACGCTCAACAAATGGGGGTTCCTGTACGTCCCCTATCGGGCGTCGGGGTATTACTTCTTCATCGCCGTGTTGGGCCACGTCCTGATCAAATCCATGTTCATTGCCCTGGCCCAGGACCACGGCACGCTACAGGCCATCGCCCTGATTCTCATCGAGGCGGCCGCTCTCATCGCCGCCAGTGTGCTGCGGCCGTGGATGGACAAGAGCACCAACTCGTTCAACATCGCCATCTACGCCATCAACTTCATCAACGCCGTCTTCCTGCTCATCTTCACCGACGTGTTCGACCAGCCTCCCCTGGTCACGGGCGTGATCGGAGTGGTGCTCTGGATCCTGAACAACGTCTTCGCCCTCGTCCTCCTCCTGATGCTGATCATCACGACGGTCATCATCCTCTTCCACAAGAACCCGGACAACCGCTACCAGTACATGCTCGACGACCGCACGTCCTTCATCAAGTCGCAGACCAACCTCGGCGTCAACCCGGAGCTCGACGCCCTGGCCGTCACGGCCCGCGGCGCCAAGACGGGCGTCGACCTGCTCGACGACGACGACTACGAGTCCTCGACGGACGCGAGGGGCAGGCACATCTACGAGAAGCCGAGCATGTCGTCGGCGTCGGCGTCGTCGTACCGCGACCGGCACAGCTCGCCGGTGCCGCCGTTCCAGCAGATGCAGGAGGCGGGCGAGCCGTCGGAGGACCACAGGAAGTACCAGGTCTCGCCGTCCCCTATGCGGGATTCCGTGCGGGATTCCATGCGGGATTCCGGGAGTTACTCGAACCCCTCGCTTGCGTCGGCGAGCGGGAGGGTGCATCATCATCGGACGGAGAATAACAATAGGTATGTCTGATATGTCAGAGCCGAGTAGTCAGGATTTCTGCTAACGAGTCGCTACTTCAGTCCCTGGCAGCGCGGTGCAGGGTACGAGAACGGCTCCTGATCTGGCCTAGTATTTTATAATGTATCTTGTTTTCATTGGTTTTGGCGTTGGTGGTCGGGTTGCTAGCGAGCCCTCCCAAGACAGGATGTCTTGGGATCTTGGGCTGTATTTGGAACAAACGTTCATGTTCGACCACAATCGGGAAGCAAGCTATGTAGCACGCTGTAGCAAGACAGGGTCAATATCTGTCCTTGTCGCATGGACTATTCTCTACCGCCTACGACCGCCGATATCTCGCATGGATGAGGTCTCATTTCGTGACAGTCGTCCTTACGTCCTCCGCCGGCACCTGTGATTCAGCGCCTCCACCTCCCTCGCATGCCCGTACACCAACTCCCGCGCCTCCTCGTCCTCCAAGTAAATCGTAAACCCGTCATCGTCATTCCTCCCGTAACTATACCCGCCATACCCGAACTGCCAGTACATATCCCCCGCCAGCCCTTCCTCAACCCCAATCCTCTGCCACCCTCCCACCACCTCCTTCCTCGTCGCATCACTCGTCGTCCCCAGGTTCCGCAGCCGCGCCTCGTCCGTCATCCACCCGTACTCCTCATGCACGACCGGCTTTCCCGCCCGCCTGCCCGCCTCGGCGTGGTCGCGCACCCACTGGTCCGTCCAGGACACGCTCTTGCCCCACCAGTCCGGGTAGCTGTGGAAGACGCCGAAGTCGATTGAGGGCAGCGCGATCTCGGCGGCGAAGTCCCCGCCGTCGGCGCCCGCGTAGGCCCAGTCTGGGTTGTCGGGGACGTTGAACTCCCCCTCGCCGCCCCAGGTTACGAGGTGGTTAGGGTCGAGGGTCTTGATGTGGGCCGACATCTCGGATATCCAGGACGTGAGCGTCGCGGGGGTGCAGGAGGTGGAGCGGGGGAGGTTGCGGGTTGAGTCGGCGCCGCAGCGGGGTTCGTTGGCGAGTTCCCAGGCCATTATGGCCGGGGAGTCGCGGTAGCGGGAGACCATGGCGGCAAGGTAGCGCTTAAAGGCGGATTTGATGGGGGTGGCGGTGTAGAACTGGGGATTGTTTGTTTCAGTGATTCTGCATTCCTGAAGAGACCGCGGGCAGAGAAGAGACGGGGGATGACGGAGGAGCGACCTACGTCGTCGTGGTACTTGTACCCCAGGTTAGTGGTGTAGACGTCCATCCCGCCGTAGTCGGCCCAGTTGTTGGTCAGGGTGACGACGAGCTTCATGCCGACTTTCGTGGCGGCGTCGACGACCCTGTCGAACCCGGACACGTCGATTTTCGAGGTCCCGTTGCTCCACCACTGGAACACGGTCGACGTCGCGCCCGCGCCCTCGCCGCCGTACTGAGGGAGGCCGGCCGGATCGAAGGTCACGTTTTTGTCGTTGAAGCCCCAGGTGCGAAAAACTTTGAGCCCCGCCTCTTTGGCGGCCGTCATGCCCTTTTCGACGTCCGCTTGGTCCTATTAGTCCCGGTGTCAGTGTGGCTGGGAGGAGAGGGGGGTAAGAAGGGTAGTGTGTGCGTACGCCGTTGAAGGGGAAGTAGTACGCATTGCTGCCGGCGAAGTAGAAGTCCTTCCCATCGAGCTGGAAGCGATTTCCCTTAACCGTCACAAATCCGGCCGGGGCTACGCGGGCGGACGTTGCAGCGCCTACGGCGCAGGCCGCAAGATGGCCGAGCAGGGCGATACTGAGGAAATGCAGCACCATCTTCACCACAGTCTGAGTTCAACGGAGAGCTCAGTAAAACTATGTTTTGATTCAAGCCGCGGTCGTGAAATTTATATTGCCTGCGTGCGTACCTGACTTACACGCCGGGACTTGCCATTTTCGATCTCGGAGCTGCTTGACCCGGGACCCAAGGATGTAACCTTGGCCCCATGGAGTGGCCTCGACCGACAGGCGAACAAGAGTTAGTTGCGGGAAAATAAACAGCGTATACCCGGCGCCACGGTTCTTCCCTCCGTCATTTTGGCTTGTGGAAGTCTGTCGTTGTGTTGAGACAAAGCAGGAGGGGAATGTCGTATTGGCCGCTCCGTCCGGTCAGCCCAATCTGTTTTCAAGCAAAGCATACAGTCTTGATCGTGGATTGGAGGCTGACACTAAACAAAAGTCTATCATGATGTCGGGGCGATGGCTTATAGCGTAACTCCAGAGCACATCCTGCCACCGGTCAACTGGACAAGCATGCAATCGAGCGACGAGCAGATCTCACTATGAGACAACCGGCAATTTGACGGCTGAACGACTGATGGCTGCACACGACTTGACGTGAGGACTAGCCCTCAGCCTTCGCAGGGCTTGCTCTTCTGCTCCCGGGAGAACTTTGTGAGCATTGACTCCGTGATCAGACCGCCATCCGAGTCCACTTACTACCATCAGGAGCATCGCCTGCGCTTTCTGTCACCTCAAAGCTGGGCGCAGCCATACTGAGATGCAGTTACCCATCGGGATAGGTTAGGTACAGTACCTCAGGCATGCGGTATGGAGCAAGCCAGGTACCTTAGGTACGCGTGCGGCGCATCCCGGCATCTGGAGCATAAAGACCGAAGCCGCCATGTCGTCGATGGATGGCATTTGCCTGCCGTTCGATAGACGACCTGGGCGGAAAGGAGCAGATGGCCAAGCTCTTGTATAGTGACACGGACAGGTTGCGGGTTGCACGCCCAAGAATGTTGTGCGACTGAGCGGTTTATTCTTTCCTGAATATCCTGCTTGGCCCCCTTGGCGAGATGCCACGGTCTGTCCTCCCGCGGCAAGTCTGACCGTGCATCGATATGGAGAGGAATAACGACGTATAAATAGGCCGCATACGGCCCGTACGAACGAAGGATCCTGTACAAATTCATATAGTCTTCCACTCGTCCATCTGTCCTCGGCACCCAGCAAGACTTTTGCGCGTTCGCCATGTGGTCCTCGCTCGTCCTGTTCCTCGGACTCTTGTCCCTCTCTGCTCTCTCGCAGGCTGCCTACACGGGCCCATGCTCTGATCAGGCGTGCGGAGCGGCGGGCAATCCGTGTGCTAGGGGCTACTTCTGCGTGCCTTATCCCAACTTCGACCCGGCACAACGACAGGGTTGCGCTTGCACGTTTGGCTAGGTCGGAGATGCAAAGGTACGTGTTGTCGTGTTCCGTGTTCCGAAGGGCAATGGTGCAGTGATGATGGCTGACGACGAGGAAGGCAGATGTCCGGTCAATGGCTAGGGGAAGTCGGCAGGAGACGGGTTCACAGTTGATGACTCCACGGGATCACTTGAGGATGGCTCGACCGGGTAGTTGGAAGGTGTGGGCGTCAGCAAGTACCGGTCCGATGGCACAAGTCAACATGGCGTAAGCAGGAATGAGGAATAGACGGGAACCAGCATCACAAGGCTTCGATCAGCATTACGACAAGGTCACCCTCCTATTAAACTATGCTTGCATCGGTCAGGATTCTGTGGCTTGGCCTCAACCGGTCTGTCGGGACACGCTTACGAAGTCAGCGTCGGATCGGGGGCCGCAATGGTGAAAGCGGTTCTGGACTGTCAAAAGCAGGGTTCCTTAATAGTTTGAACAGTGTCTTGGGGTTCCTTCTTCTCTATGCAGTCCACCCTGAGTCTTCGGGTGCGTAGAAGCCATCGCAGTGTGATCCTGGTCGTGTCTTCTCGAGGTGAAGCCATCCACACTCTCGACCTTCCTCAGAGGCCACAGGGTTAGGGTTCGCCATGGTTCTTCTCAAGGTGCGGTGGCTAGCCTTAGCGCCCGCGTTTCGAACGCCAGTTCAAAGCCATTTGAGGACCGGTTGCCGACACCAGACGCTCCGTGTCATGCGGCGGAAGAGATGGACGGGCTTTCAATCCTCCTCGTTCGCGACAAAAGGGGATCCTCTCGGCCTTAAGCATACAGATTCCGTCGCAATCTATCGCTCGCCGGGATGACGCAGTTAGTCATCAGCGATCCTTGCGGGAAAAGGGCGTAACGTGCATGGTCCCGTGCTGACTCCCCTCGTTCTCGTCCACTGGCGACACGAGCTTCAGATTCATTTACCGAGATCGCACAGTCCACATGTGTTGCACAGCCAATCCATCGCATCGCATCGCATCGCATCGCCGTCCGCACCTCGAGCATCTGTCTTTTCATCCCAAATGCTAGCTTTACTCCCCGCTTCAGGGAGCACCCGTGACCACTTCTTTAGACCGTCATCGGATCATATCTCATCGAGGAATCGCGCGTCATGCCGGAGACGGCTTCCGATGTGGCTGCGGCTGCGGCTGCGACAAGGAAGTGGGCGGCCGAAGATGACTGGGAGCGACACAAGGCTACCATTACGAGGTTGTACGAGTCCATGACCTTGGCTGAGCTGAAAGATTACATGGAGGTCAACCATGGGTTGTCAGCGACGTAAGTACGATGCCATTGGCGGCGACTGCCTGATCCGGGCTCCCATCGGGGCGCATATCTCACACATCTGCAGAAACAAAATGTACAAAACCCGCTTCAAGCGGTGGGGGCTGTGGAAGTACACCAGAGCAGCCGACATCCCCCAGATCCTCAAGGCCAAGACGGAGCGTGTAGCGGAGCAGAAGCCGACCGAGGTCTACCTCAACGGCAAGCGGGTCGACCTGGATAAGGTCGAGAGATATCTCCGGCGACGGGGCTCGATCCGCAAGCAGGTCGAGGCGGGAACCTTGTTTGTGCAGTCCCCACCGTCATCCAATGGCGTGGTAGCCAGGAAACGACCCCCCGACAGACGAGGGTCGACGCCAGCATCACCGGCGTCGACCGTCTCGCTGGTGTCCCCAATCTCTCCCACATCGCCACTGTACCTCTCACCGCCATCAACCCTCCGCATACCAGAGGACACGTACCGTGCCATCCGGGACTACTACGACGGGTGCTTCTCCGGCCGCCGCTGGGTATCCGTCTCCCCTGTCGACGAGCGCGTCTTCCTATCCACCGAGGCCGGCCTGCACGACGGCAACAAGCAGCTCACCGAGTTCCACCAGCGCTTCAAGCTCGCCTTCCGCCTCCTCCAGGCCCCCGCCAAGACCGGGCCCGAGGGCATGAAGATGACGCGCGTCTGCTTCGCCGAGCTGCCCGACGTCCTGGCCGGCGAGGACCCGACCATGCTCTACTGCATCCTCGACCTTGTCCGCCGCCTCCGCGACGCGGGCATGGACTTCCTCGCCGTCCAGCTCCTGCAGTACCTCGACGGCCTGTCCGCCGCGCCGCGCCGCGGCTCGGGCGGCCAGCGCCACGCCATGGCCGGCATCTGGCGGAACCTGCTCCTCGGTCTCGAGGAGCTGGGGCCCGAGCAGACGCGCCACTGCGCGCAGATTGCGGCCTCGCGCTTCGGGGCGCACCTGGGCGAGCACCACATCAAGACGCTCGAGGCCAAGATATGGAGCGTGTTCCTGTCGGACGCGACGGTGGAGGAGAAGGAGGTGTTCAACCGCGACCTGTACCGCGGGATGGAGGCGCTGCCGACGTTCGACTACCGGAATCTGATGGTGACGTGCGACTATGCGAGTTTTGTGCGGAAGAGGGGCAGACTTGACGAGGCGGCCGGGATGGTCACCAGGGTCCTGGATGACCCTGCCAAGGACGCGGTGCTGAGGAGTTTCCCGCCGATGGCGTACAACTTTATCAGTGTGCTTGCGAAGATCAGGATCGCGCAGGGCAGGTTGGCGGAGGCGGAGGTGCTGCTGAGGGATGCCATTGTGATCGCCGAGGGGACGAAGATGGATGACGATTCGGACCTGATGGACGGGTTGGTGTACCTGGAGAACTGCCTGAGGGCGCAGGGCAGGGACGAGGAGGCGGAGGGGGTGCTGGCTCGGCGCGAGGCGGTGGTGAGGGAGAGTTTGGAGAGGGTGGGGGAGAAGGAGAATGCTGTCTAGCCGGCTGCGTACAGCACTCCAAGGATTCGTGTTGCGAGATGGCAGTATACGAAGGGTGTCTGTCCAGAGCGATGCCATGCCTGATGGAGAAGTGTGTCCAATCCACGAAGAACCCACACAAACGTGCGATTATACCGCGACGAAGTGCCATTGTATCTATTCGCAACAGATCTATGTACTCTATCAAGTAACCACCAGCTGCCACGCCAACCCGCAGATGTGAGCTGCTTAAGAAGTAGCATAATACCACTCCTGGTTCGCTACAGGGCCATAAACCGCCTCCCTCAGCGGCGCCTCAAACAGGTCCCTAATCTCATCCAGGCTATAACCGGCATTAATAGCCAACTGCAGCACGATGCGCGCCTGCTCGGCTCCAACATAGCTAGAGAAGAACACCGGACCGGGCTTAGGGCCAGGCACACCGGTACCAGTCACCGGACGCGCCACGGCAATGGTCGGGATCCCCCTGGCGTACAGCTCGGTCGCAGCAGCGCGCGCGCTGGGACTGAGCTGCGCCGCGCCCGGACCGAGGACCACGAGGCCCTTGGCGCCGTTGGCGACGGCCGCGTACATGAGGGAGGCGTCGAAGCCCTGGTGGCCGTAGAGGATGATCACCGAGGGGAGGGAGGTGGTGTTGCTGACGTCGAAGTAGGGGCGGCCGGTCGGGTAGGAGGGGCCGAAGAAGTAGTAGGGCTGGCCGCCGAGGAAGGCGCCGAGGTTGCCTTGCTCGAGGGACTTGAAGGTGTCGGGGGTGTTGGCGTTGAGCTTGGTGGAGTAGTAGATTGATGTGATCCTGTTTTTTTGGGGGTTCGTCAGCGTGTACCTACCAGCTGTGTCTTGGACTTTGCGACAACGTACCTGTCGTTGAAGGCGATGAGACCACCGCGATCACGGGACGATGGTGATACGGCTGCTGCGACGGCTTGGAAGAAGTTGGATCGGCCGTCGGGCGAGACGTAGGTGTCCGGTCGCATGGCACCTGTGGCGATAAACGGCTTGGAGCAGTTGAAGGTCACATCAACACCGAACGCCTGCTTCTGTTAGCATTCTTCCCTCTCGACCCTGACACGCCAGCAAAGCGGTTCTCGGTGTGCGTACCGTCTCCTCCAACGTGTTGGTTCCGTGGAACATAATAGCTCCGGCAATATCAGAGCCCTCGCTGCACAGCTACCGGTTGGCATATTGCGTGATGTTCAGGAACAGCGACGAGTTCAGCCCGGAGCTGCCTCCTGACGCCGGGAAGCGGACGACGGCCAGCTGGGCCACGTTCAGGACCTCCGAGACGTTACCGATCAGCTGCTCGGGCGTAGGACCGACGCCGGAGCCGTAGTTGACGTTGTCCAGGCGGCTGTAGTTGGAGGCGGACAGGATGGTACCGCCTGCGCTGTAGATGCTGCCGTTCGTTAGCATGGAATCCTGGTTGCTGGAGGTGAATATGCACTTACACGACTTTCGGAAGCGAGGAGTTCGTCGAGAGCCAGACGAGCTCCGAAGGATCCGATGTGGCAGCTACATGGGCTATGGGCCAGACAGCAACGCCTAGAGCCACTGCCTTCACGGCAGCGGAGAGAGACCGGAGTGTCATGTTGAATGCTTGACTGTCGGGAATGTCTTCCTGCCACGTCTTGCGATGTCGCTCAACCTTCCTTGATGCCCCCTTCCAACCAGCGGCTATGTCGGGCACCCAGCTGCTTTATATGCAGACTTGCCCTCCTCTGCATGTCGGCTCGAGCTTCCCTCCATATTCAGCCCTGCGCCTACTCCGTCCCGACCTTATCGCATCAAACTGAAGCCGTCCTCTCGGCATGTCGCTAGCAACATGCGCCAAGCGCTTAGGCGTGGTGTTGTTCTTGATTCCAGACGAGCTAGATTCACTGGGGCTTGACCGACAGTGCGGTACGATCTGATAAGGCTCCGGCATCGATGCCGAAATGAAGCTGAGAGCTGGATCCTTAGCGGGGGACAGGAGCGCATCTAGCTCTAGCCCCAGGCTGATGGCACCAGGCGTGAGTGGGGTGATGTCAACACAATTATGTACGCATTGACTGAAAGAAATCCTTCAGCTGCAAGAGCTCTATCGCGCAGCTCTTATCGGAGTCTTGATGCTTTCTCTGCTGGACGCATCCGGCCCAGGGAAGTGGTTCTGCGGAGGAGCTAACAGCTCGGCTTCTTGGCGAGGACGAAAAGAGCTCCGATGGCAGGGGTCCTTATCGGGGGACCGCCGGCGGTATATGAGCCGACGCCAAGGTTTCAATAGGGAGACAGCAGCGAAAAGGAAGGAAAAGTAAGACCGAGAAGCCCAAGGGAACCTGAAGAGGAGCAAAATATTAAGATGTGCGCCAGCCGCGAATCGAACGCGGGGCCAGTCGATGGCAACGACCGATTTTACCACTAAACCACTGGCGCTGTTCTGATTGGGTATTTTTGAGGGCCCATAAAGCTGATGATCAATATGCTTCGAGGCAATGAGTGGATCCCGCCTTCGTCAAAGTCGCTTTGGACAGTACCAGACAGCGATCGCACACAAATTGGGGTATATGTATTGTCTAATATAAGAGCCTATGTCGTATATATCGTAGTCTGTTCGTCGTAAAAAAAAGCCTCCAAAGATTCTCGCCTACCCACGAAACTCCCCTCGACACCCCTGACAGCTGCGTCTAGAGTCTAAGTCGTCGGCTTCCGCCCGAAGACATCGTACCTGTACGCATTGTCAGCCATCATCCCACTCACACAGCCACAGTCAGACTTACACAACATAGTAGAAGTGGATATCCCTGTTCCGAAGATCCTTCCTCACATCAACCAGAAAGAGCTCGACTGCTTCCGCGTTCCAGCCCAGCACCCTCGTAAACAGCTGCAACGACATCCCCTGCAGCCCGTCGAGGATGTTCGTCATCTGCATCAGACCCAACATCTTCTCCCGCTCGCCCTTGGCCCACGCGTTCCCCGGCAGCGCGAACTTGCGCTCCACGACGTCGACGAACCCGGCGGCGAGCAGCTGGCTGCGGAACTTGGCGGCGGCGCGGCCGTTGCGCCTGAGCTTTCCCGTGGCCTCTAGTATCAGGTTGTTCCATCGCTCCAGGGCGGTGCCGGAGAGGGTGTCGTCGATGCACTGAAACTCGACGTAGTACTCCTGGAACTCGACCCAGCCGCCCGGATTGAGGTTGTCGTAGCAGGAGCGGAAGACCTTGGGCCAGTCGCTGAAGGCGGCGATCATGAAGCGCGAGTGGATGTAGTCGAACTTGTCGTTGAAGACCCAGACGTCCTCGGCGTCGTCGACTTCGAAGCGGCAGTTGGCCGGGACACTGGGGGAGGTGAGTAAGATGTGTAGGCAAGGGACCACGGGGCGTTGTTCTGACGGTGAGGGACGTACTACTCTGGTTGTATGGGGCTGAGATCCGTTCCCAGGACGTCTGAAGCAGGGTTTTCGTTCGCTAGGGGTTTCAGCGGATGAGCATAACACAAGGGACTGGATGTCTCACCAAACTCAATGGCCCAGATACCCGTACCTGAGGGAGGAGGTAACATCAGCATGCATCTTCATTATAGTAAGCGACCGTAGGATGCCTCTTGCTGCTCACCAGTGCCAATGTCAAGGACCCTCGGCGGATTATCGACAGGGGCAAGTGCGAGCTTGCCAAGTAACCGCATGGCAATTGCATGCTGGAGATCTGTTGAGACGTAAGCAAACCCCTATCCACATTGACGGCAGCGACAAGTAGATGTACCGAGCCGTTCTCGTTCGGGGATATCGTTCGGTAAAAAATACTCTGCCCCGGTGTCAGCACTGGCATCGGAGTTTGTGTAACCGTCAACGTCACCGTGCACTTACTTCCCGCCTTGTATCTGTGGAACGTCCGTCCGTGCT
>Ga0209127_100523_pt1 | contig 13409 bp, 19 predicted proteins | sample LakSupMetagenome_FD_187469 | JGI IMG/M metagenome (GOLD analysis project Ga0209127, IMG submission 187469) | Freshwater microbial communities from Lake Superior, Canada - Sta WM archaea (SPAdes) (version 2) | ecosystem: Environmental > Aquatic > Freshwater > Lake | place: Lake Superior, Canada...
CAAAACTGGGAGCAGAAAGGGGGGACGAGAGGGGATGATGGAGGACAATGAAGAAGAAAAGAGGAACAGAAGATGTTCCAGAGACAGGCTGTCAGAGTTTTATCTTCGACAGTCTTTGTCCAGGTGACATCAGGCGACGGGCTCGCTTCCTTGCGATGGCAGGAGCAGTCGAGATATCAGGAAGGAACCACAACTTGGAGTCTGCTCCGACCACCCGCACATGGCACCTGCCGGAGCCACTCGTGAGGCTCCTACCCGACACTGGCACTCACCTTTCCTGGGACACGAAGCACACACGCAGCTGGAGTTGGATCAGAACCTGGAAGTCCTGCCCCTAAGGCATGTCAGACCGGCAAGGGATACCCTTGGATATTCTTGCTGTCCGCTTGACACTTGTCGATAAACCCACTAGTCCAACAGCGATCGGTGCGGGCATGCAGGCAGAGGGTTTCTCGATTCCAGAAGCCAACCCGGTTGGAGAGACGAGGTAAGGAGGCATGATATACGCAACGATAGCAACTCGCATGGGGGGGATTGTTATTGAAGTTTCATCTCGATTCAGGCCATAATCTGTACTTTTGATAGGCCTCAATCTATGCCATTGCCGGAGCCCATGCAAGTTGTTTAAAAAGAACCACAGACGCCCCGACGATACCCTCGCGATTGCCGGTTAAGCAAGCACACATCTCTCCGCTCTTCCTCCTGTCCCGCGCCAGCCAAGTCACCGCTTAGTTGGCGTACCGCTTGCCGTCCCTCAGGGTGTCGGCGAACTCCTCCAGCGGGCTGCGGATCAGCTTCGTCTCCTTCCACAGATCGGGCGTCAGGAAGCCGTAGGTGTTGGACACGGCGGCGAAGGTAGCCTTGAGCGTGTTCTCGAGGGTCTTGGTCGAGCCGGAAGACGAAGAGTAGGCATCGTCAATACCGGCGAGCTGGAGTAGACGCTTGACGGCGGGAGAGGCGACGATGGCGGTACCACGGGGAGCGGGGATGAGCTGCGAATCCGACAGTTAGCATCCAGAGTTCCCTTCCAATGCGCCAGATAATCCAGGTTGCACTTACGCGGACGGTGACGGAACCGCACTTGCCGCTCTCCTTGGTGGGAAGAGAGTGGGGGAGACCGAGGTTGGTGCCCCAGTATCCGCGACGGACGGGGATCACGCTGAGCTTGGCGATGATGATGGCAGCGCGGATAGCAGTAGCAACTTCCTTCGAGGTCTTGATTCCGAGACCGACGTGGCCCTCAGAGTCGCCGATGAGGACGATGGCCTTGAAGCGGGTACGCTGACCGGCACGGGTCTGCTTCTGGACGGGCTTGATCTGTTTTCGGGGAGGGTTAGCATCCTCCCGATGTTCTGACCGTGACTGCGGCTGTTTTTGGCTGGCAGTTTCCGCACCTTCATGACCTCGTCCTTGAGCTTGGGCAGGAAGAAGTCGACGATCTGGTACTCCTTGATGGGGAGCGAGTGCAGGTAGATCTCCTCCATGCTCTTGATCTTGCCGGCCTTTACGAGACGGCCGAGCTTGGTGACGGGCTGCCACTCCTTCTCGTCGCTCTTGCCGCCTCCACGGCGTCCGCCGCGGCGGCCACCGCGACCCCGGCCGCGATCACCTCCGCGGTCACCACGCGAGCCGAAACCACCGCCACGGTCGCCGCGGGGAGCACTGCCTCGATCAGCCATGTCTGCGATTGGGACAGAAGAGTCGAGGGGGATTTGTCGTTTGAACCGGTGTTGGTGGTGTTTGCTGCTGTCGTGAGATCCCAACTGGCTGCAAGTCGACTCTTGGGGAAATTTCACAAAGTTCCGTTTTCGCAGGTGGATTCGGTTTGGTGCGAAGGAAAGAACCCTAAGGCAAGTCCCGCCCAATGCGAGGGAAGGAAGCAGTGGGGAAGCACCGTCCAGTTTGCGTGGTCTGTGCGTCTCGGTTTGCTTCTCACCAAGCCAAAGTCACGGGACCACAACCGACGACAAAGCTCCACTTGATCGACGTGAGCGAACAGCAACGATACGAAATACACTAACAGTACTTTGATCAGCTAAAGATATCAAATCAGAAGCTCAAGAGCATCTTGACCAGATAGTCCTTGCCGCCTGATACGCAGCTTTCTCAAAGGCAAGCTCATTAGCAATCTACCACCCCTTCCCAAATGCCAATTGCTTTTGAAATGAGCTGGCAGTTTCCGGTTATGTTGTTGTGATGCGGGGTTGGCGAGGAAAGGTTGCACCGTTGCACCCGCGCAGGAGATCGACATCTCGTCGGAATAAGCTCTCTCCCTCTCCACGCAACGTTGAATCGGTCCTTCCCTGAGAGAGGCACATCCTGGTAGAGGAGACTACCTACTTCCGGAGGGGAGGATACCTGCAGACGAAACCCAGGCAAAGCTGCTGCCATCGCCGGCGTTCGCGGGGTAGAAAGGGCTATCAAGTGATATCCATTACATCATGGCATGGGAGATGAAAGTGTCACGATCCAGAGAGCGCCTTATTAATATGGGCAGCCAGTCCTCTGCTCGTCTTGTCTTCTGTCGCTAAGTAAGGTCGGCATTCTCACAGTCTCTACCATTTGACTACCAGGTAACCAGTCACTTATGTTGATATTGCTACGGGATGACAATGTCGAGCTTCAAGATTGTCACGGCCCTGCTGCTATGGGCAAGCGCCATTGCTGTACGGTGCCAGTCCTTTGATCCCAACAAGGCCGGCCCCCAGAGCTGGGATCCGTCTCAAGTCGGCACCGACAAGACAACAAACCAGACGTACCGGAACCCCATCTTCACACAAAATGTCGGAGACCCGTGGATGACCAGGTACTCCCACAACGGCGAGGAATGGTACTTGTTCACGTACACTACCAATGACAACATCACCCTCAGACGCTCCAAAGCCCTCACGGACAACTGGGACAATGTTGAGACGCGCGTGGTCTTCAACCCGGATCCCGACAACGGCGAGCCGTGGGCGACCGACATCTGGGCTCCGGAGATTCACCAGCTGAATGGCTCCTGGTATATCATTTTCACCGCCACTCCTGACCGTGACAATCCTCCACCGATGCAGGATGCCATGTGCCCGATTAACTGCCCGGCCATCAACCACCGGATGTTCGTCCTCGCCGGGGACGGCCCCGACCCCTGGACAACCAACTTCACCATGAAGGGGATGCTCAACACGTTCGACCAGTTTGCCATTGACGGGACCTACTTCCAGTACGGCGGCGAGTTGTACCACGTCTACTCGTGCTGGGAGCAGCAGTACTCGGCCTGGCCTGCCAACCTCTGCATAACCCACATGTCCAACCCCTGGACCGTTGACTCCAACCTGACAGACCGCCGCATCATCTCCGTGCCCAACGAGCCGTGGGAGCGCGTCCCATATGGCCGCGCCGACACGAGACTAGCCACCAACGAAGGGCCCCAGCAGCTGACCAACCCGACCACCAACCAGACCTTCATCATCTACTCGGCCGCCCGCGTCAACACCCCCTTCTACTGCCTCGGCCAGCTCGAGCTCGTCGGCAACGACCCGATGGAGTACCAATCCTGGCGCAAGCACGCGGCCGGCTGCGTCTTCCACCAGAACACGCGCGCGGGCGTCTACGCCACGGGCCACGCCAGCTTCACCACCAGCCCGGACGGCGCTGAGGACTACGTCGTCTACCACGCCATGACGACCCCGGACCCGCCGGCCGACATCTACCGCACCGTCCGCGCGCAGAAGATCGGCTGGGACCGTACGAGCGGGGAGCCCAAATTCCCGCTGGCGGAGAACGGGCCGTTCCCAGTGCCCGCCGGCCAGAACGGGGGGAATCCCGCCGCCGCGGTCGGGGGTCTGCCTGGCGGGGTGGAGGAGTTGGCGTGGGACCGCGTGGCTCCGCAGTAGGGCTGTCGCCCTCCGCCGGACTGCGACTGCCCGAATACAGACCGAGCAGTCTCTCCCGGAGCGACGCCGCAGTCTGCGTGGTCGCCACCGATTTGCCCGTTTCTCGACGATTAGCAGTTGTCCCCGGCGCAGCAGCACAATACGGGAGAGGACATAGTGAGCCAGGTCATCGTCAACCGGGAGACAAGCAGCTCCTCCGCCGCTGTAGACAGACCTGAAGATCTGGGGCGTGACTTCCGCGCGCTGACGGAAGAAATGCTCCGTCTGCTCGCCTCGCGGTGGAATGCGCGGCCGGATGACTACGACCGGTCGCTGCGGCTCTCAAATCACGTCGAGGCTATCACGGGCTTACTCCGGGTGCTGTGGCTCCTCGTCAGGGTGCTGGCTGTCTTCGCGTGGGTCGTCTTTTGGGAAGAAATGCGGCCGACGGTGATGAGTTGGTGCTTCTTTCTGGGGGTTTGTTGGCGGCTTGTGAGGCAGCTTATCCGGCCGCGCAACCGTGATGCCGGGGTCCTGTTTGGGTTCGTACGCCGCAACAGGGGCGGATGGCCGGACTGCCTGCGGAATTGGTTGGGTTGAATATTGACATGCGGTATCAGACAGCGAGGGTATCATTGCGGGTATTTTTCTTATTCTTTTCTGTGTGGCTTTGTTTTGGGGTCTGGTTAGGTATAGAACAGCGAGAATCATAATGATGTCAATGCTTCGACTGGATCATTGGTCTAGGCATGTACTTCGGGTAGTCCTGTCTGAAGGGATGATGTCCACGTGACCACCAGACTTGGCCCACAGGGTTCTGCGGCTGCGCTCGTCTGCAACCTCGCCTCGCCTCTTAATCTACATCCTCCCACAGAGTTCTGTTCTACCTCTTGTCGAGAAAATGATGGGCACAACTTACTTTTCCTTACATTCGAGCCTCCGATGGTCTATCATTGTCACCGGTTCTGCTCATGACGTCACATATGTTAGCCTGGAAACGCCAGGTACGCCATGATGGCTAATGCTTCATATACCCTCGGCATGCGATTGATATACACGATCATCAATACAGCATGCTTTTAGAATTACACCCACGGTCGGTCGCGGTGAGACAACCTTAGGAAAAGCACTTATCCAGCTCTGTGACGACATGCTTCTCAAACGCAACCTGCAGTGAGAAACCGTCCGTGTCCGAGGCCTCTCGCCTGATCCGCCAACCCGAAGTCATTGCTAAGGCAACGCTGGACCACACGCCAGTACACGCCGCCCATGGTTGACAGCAGCCGGTCGCAGTACTCGCTGCATACGCGGAAGCGGAACTGGTTGTCGTCGCGGCAGCGGACGCATATGGTGTCGATGGACCGCCACAGTCCGATCTCGAGCAGCACGAGCCCCATGCTGTAGAAGTCGAACTCGGCGCGGTAGCGCTGACGCTTATTTGCCGAGCACGTACCGGCTCGCTTGTGCGCTGCCGGGTGGCCCTACATCTCGATGGCATCTCGCCTGCTCTGGTAGCCGCTGGTCGAGACGGACAAGGTCTCGGACAGTTCCGAGGGGTGGTTTGGCCGCGACAGATCCCAGCCGACCAGGTAGAACGGAGGCGGTGTGGGCGGTGGTGTGCTCAAAGTTGGAACGATTGAGCCACCGCCACTGGGGCTGCCACTGGGGTCCTCTGTGGCATCTTCCCTGACCTCTGGAGGCTTATTGACCGAGAGCCGCTTTCCGCTCGTCAATCCCGAGAGCTCGTCTCGCGCATTGCTCTTTTCTGGGAAACTGACAACGTTGTCGCTTCTGATGGATTTACGAAACCAATGGACAGAGTGAAGGTGGTGTAGGGCGGTGACTAGCCGGCGGGCAAGGTCGAAACACCATCCTATCGGCGGCGGCACGGCTTCGTCGTGTATGGTGTTGAACAGTGTCTTCATCCTTCCGTTGGCCGACTCTCCACACGCAAAAACAATTACTATCCTCGAATTTCCGACATCGTTGACGAGTCCCCTACAGAGTAGGGTAGCAAAACGGCGGAACAGGTCGTTTCGGTTCAGTAACCCGACCAGGGCTCCAAGGCGCAGTGTCTGCTCAATGCGAACAGGATGGCCGCTGTCATAGTACTTCCACTCCACCATCACTCGCTTGCCCTCAAGCTCCGATAACGACTTATACTCTCCCAGGCGCAATGTCCCTCTCGGAAAGTCCTGGATCTGGAAGGGCTGCACCTGCCTCACCGGATACTTGTCTCTTGTGCTGGCCAAGCTGCTGCACAATGACTGCCCTTCGTCCTGGTTTTCCTTTTCTTCTCGGATCTGCCACTTCCGTATCCCTGCCAGGGCCCGGATATCATTGTCCTCTGGAAAGCTGTACATGATACTCCTCGGGGCGCTTTGATCGACGTTGTCTAGGATCGTCATGTCGGTCCTACGGCCAATCTGCGTTTGAAGAGAAGGTTGGACCAGCTCTAATAACAACTTGTTGTTGTCGTCAATGCTATTCAACAGATCAGTCACTACCTTCTTGTCGCTCATCGCCCATCTCGCCGTGGAAGACATGGCTGACAGTCCTGTCGCTCTCGGTGCCGTTGCACTGGGTGATCCACGTCATCCCTTCCATGTCCGCTTGTTCCACTTTGTGCTTGGTTTAGCTGGCTCGTCCTCGACTGACGGCTCGTCCATGTCCTTCGAATATCTGCGTAGAACGTTGAAAGCATCGTCAAACTTCTTTCTCATCCCTTCAAGCGCAGACTGCGTTACAGCATAGATGTCGATATTTTTCAAGCGGAGTTGCGGCATCAGCACATTTTGGAGTACTGCCATTTCTTCCGCTCGCTGGCTCTCTTTCGGATGCTTCGAAGCTTGGATACGGATGACGTCCTGGATGCCGACACTGGAGCACCACCTCTCGAGTTTGATGCCTTGAACAACGAGGCTGAAGTGGGCGTCCGACTGCTCCCCTATGGCTAGGCTGATATTGCGGACACCGTTGAACACCGAGAGACATGCTTTGGCAACCTTTACAATCTCCAAAGACGCACTGACAGCTCCTAGTATCTCGATGCCTGTTGCCATGGCCTGAAACAATAATGAATGAAGGTTGTTCTGGACAAGTTTTCGAGGGCTGAAACGGCGAGAAAAGTCCCGCAGCGGTCCGATCAATGCGCAGCCGACCTCGTCCTCCTTCGTGCGACAATAGATTAGGCCGCGGCCAGGTAGCCCAAGAGCTATCACGAGCTACCATTCGTCGAAACTGCTGCTCATAACAGCTACATCATGCATCGCCCACCTCAACCCCGCCACCAGCTCAGCCGCAGCCTGCTCTGGCAGCTCAACAACATCTCACCATGTGAAATCTCTCTTGAGTGAGGCTCTTCCTTTGCCTTCAGTTCTTTTGTCGGGCCCGAATGTCCTGCACCGATGGAATCAAGCAGGATGCCGACGATGACCTGTGAGAGAACCGCCCCCAAGGGAAGTGTGAATGTCAACGACTTGCGATACTCGGTAACGTAGACCAGGGCCAACTTCACTCGGATTCGAGGCTTCAGACAAGGTGGCACGGCAAGCCGAGAGCCGAAGGCGGACTCCATCACATTCGTTTCCCTAGCATGCGATATGTATCGCGATCATGGGGACGAGCTTGTGCCGGTCCAGCAATACTCCCCGAAGCTGGAAACATACCAAGGTCAGGGACACACCGGCCTCGTGACACATTTCGAAATTTCGCGGCTCACGCCCCTCCAACTCCTTGCGGGAAACCACGAACACTTATAGCGAAGCTATCGTCATCAAAAGACACCGGCACAGCATCCTGGAAGAGAAGTCATACGGACTAACGAGCTTTATCACGGAACTACGGGTACGGAACCATGCTCCTGTACGGAACAATCCCCACATTGCCAAGTTGCGTAGCATTGGCTAGGACTTCGAGGACCGGGAAGCCACAATGCCGCGCCCGATCCTGCTCGAAGAGCTGGCACCCCATAGCGCAATGGACAACCTGTAGAAGAACTGGAACTTCGTGCGGATGACGTTCCAGTCGAGGCTGGAGTTCTGCCGCGACATTGCTGAAGGCCTCTATGCATTGCACCTCTGCGGCGTGGTGCACGGCGATGTGAAGCCGGAGAACATTCTTGTCTTCCCTCGGGAAGGCAAGCGGGACGCGTTCATGGTCAAACTCACGGACTTCGGGCACTCGGTATTGGAGCAAGACGGCCTCGACGCCCTCCCGGCATTCACCCCTCTGTGGTGTGCGCCCGAAGCGATGCAGAGGGCGAGCATGACTTTCCAAGATATGGTGGCAACTGATTGCTACTCTTACGGCTTCGTCGTACTGTCCATCTTGATTGGCCGCGCGTTCCATATTGCCTTCGATGACGTGGAGGGCATCAAGTCTAACGGGAGCATCCTTGAGCGGGCTGTTGCCCTTGTGGAGCGGGAGGACAGGGAGTCCAACGACTCAGACCTGGAGCTTGATGTCGTTGAATTGCTTCTGCGTAAAACCCTGCGTCTGAATCCCAAGTCACGCAACTTGCGGCATTGCATGTCAATTATTAACAGGTATGTCTTCCCGCAACCGAATCCGAGACGCATTGCAACTGCTGCTGACGTCGCCGCCTGCTTGATACTAGACATGCAAGGCGGAACCAAGCAGCGTCCCTTGGGAGGAAGCACAGACTCACGGACAAGAAAACACCATTGCCGCATCTGGACGTCGCGGGAAAGGTATCCATAGGTGCCCCGGATAATTTGCAGCTCGGACGCAGCACTAACCGCTGCTAAGTCGATATTGGCTATCAAACCTTGATGCGCTGCAGTCATCAGTTTAAGACATACCTCGTCGAGAAGCTCCTTCTGATCGCGAATGATACAGCTGACCGGCGAAGAGCAGCTGCAGCCAGGGAGCTCACTGTATGTTACTTCTCCGGATTTGGAGTCCCTCTATCCTTTCAGGAGAGCTCCCGGTGGTTGACAGTGGCTGTCTCAAATGGTATTGTAGCGGCTCAAGACTATTTCAAAACCGTCCACGAGGCCATGGGGATCGACCCGAGTTCCGTTGGGTGGTCAGCAAGCGACGTGAACAGGAGCTGCTCGAGCATGACAACTGCCTTCTGGGAATTCGCCCGATTGCTGCCGCCTTCTGATGAATCGCTAGCGGGTGCTGTGATGGAACAGTCGGATAATACAGATGCCGACTCACATCTCTCAGAAAGCGAAGATGCGACGGTCGAGCAAGCGACATCCGTGGCCATGCCGAGTCGGATAACCCGACTTGATCAGTAACGGCTCGATCAACGAACTGCGGATCCTGCTACAGGATGACCCCTCCCTGCTGATCAGTCATGACGCCGCGGGGAATACCCCTTTACTCCTTGCAGCGAAAAACAGCCGCTACGAAATGGTGGAACTGATGATGTTGGACTTTCCCTCAGTTGATGCTAGTATATGCAACAAGTCAGGGCAGAGTTAACTACATCACCTACCCGGATTCTCAAATCAAGAGATCGAAGTCCTCGTTCCACGCTTGATCGAGCTAAAAGCGGACCCTAATGTCGAGTGTTTCTCGACCCAGCAGGACGGCAACGCTGGCGGCCTTGCTTCGGGCATCCGTTCCTGCTCGATTCTCAACGCGATCCTGCGCAAGAACACGGTGCTTCTGCAGTGTGTCTTGGAGGCCGGACACTCGGATCAGTGCGTCTCAGCCTGCCGGGTGTGTGAAGCCGGCTCAGCATATCGTAGGATTTCGGCCGCGTCACTGTCGTTCTTCCAGGCCGATGCGCTGGATATTCTTGTCTCCCACGTTCGAGCGCACAAGGGCCAGCAAGTCCTCCAGCTGGAAAACATTGAAGTCTGGGCTGGCCGAGAACTCCTACCGCTGCACAAGGTGCCCTTTCATAGCGTCGCCGTCGCAGCTATGGACCTTCCGGAGTCATTCTTTCGAGCACTCTTCTACGGCATTGATCACCTCAACTCCCTGCGCCGTACAGTCGAATTCTTGATGGACGCCGGAGAAGACGTTGCTCATCTGTCTTATGGCATGTTACACGCAGTTGTAGACAAGAACAGCATCGATGGCGTGAGGTTGCTGCTTGTCAACGGAGGCCCGCGTCATTTGCCACAATCGTGGTGGCTTAAACAGAAGAAGATGAAGAACGACGTCGGCGTTTTTGACCTGCCGATAATGAAGCCAATTCGAAACGGCTTCCGCGAGATCTTTGACATCTTTGCCAAACAAGATATCTCTCTCTTTACGCAGCTGTACAACGAAACTTGTTCTGACCTTGACTGTCCGTTCTCTTTCTCTCGCTGAAAGAGAGCACTCTACAGTTTGCTCACCCAATTTTCTCATTCAAGACGACCGCCGCGACCGGTTCCTCATTGGCAGCCCATCGATCTGGTTAGAGGTGCCTTGGAGAGTGTACTCTTTGCGAGACACCAGGATATATACTTTGTGTGGGCGACTCGTAAGTGGTAATATCCCACCACGACTTTACTGATTCCTTCCTAGCAACACACTGCTCTCTATCATCAACCAGGACTTAGTGGGAGGCTTTTGGGCATCCTATCTCCTGGCTTGTGCGATATTGGAATCTTCTTTCAGACCAGCAGAACGGTTCGCCGATTGCTTTCCCAGGCTGTGGACTGCCGACATCACATCTATAGTTCGATTTCATGGTATGTTGTCATCCGTGCCACGTGAGCTTCACCAACGCCCCGGGCTCAATGATTAGCTCACAATTCGCAACGGGACACCTATTGAGTGGGTGTTGTACAACGGATCCTACGAACAATGCCAGTTCGTCCTGGAAGCTCTGCGATCCTCCAGACAGCCGACTTCGAATCCGTTGGTAGCTGCACGTCTGATAGGCCGTCGGAAAGAGAAAAATGACAGGTCGGACGACATAGGCCCGCACTGGCGGCAAGGCTTACTCAAGGACACAGAATACCACGCCTTGCTTTCTGGGAACATTCGGCGAGCCGGCCATGACCGGGAGCCCCTATGGAGCGTCATCGCCCAAGAGATTGCCAACGGCCACTCGACATCCCCGTCCTATCTAATTGCTGCTATCAAATACTGCAACGTGGAAGCTCTCGCCAAGATGCTCGAAATCGGCTGGAAGGCCGGGCCGAAGCGATTCTGGCTCTCGCGATCGCCGCTGCAGCACGTGGACAGTTTGCTGGAGGAAACACAACTCGGCCGAGACCTCACGCCAACGCAGCCGTTGTCCGACATGCTACAACGGGTCAGCGGTTCTTTCATGGTACGAATGTCGCGGGATAGTTAGCATTCCTACGTCTACGAGCGCTACTGGGAGACGCGGAAGGAGCTCTTCCGACAGCTCCGGGAAAGAACACTGCAAGAAATGGTGGACATCCTCGTCAGACACGGCGCTCGTACGTCTCAGAGCCTTGTCTTGACGGATAAGCTGGCAAAGAATCTGGCCATAGCAGTCTACTTTCTTTTCTACGCAGCGTGTCTTCCGCCTCTACTGGTTTACAAGACGGATGACATTTGGACGTCGATGACGGAGTCCCAGAAGTTCGGGTTTATGTACTTCTGGGCCGTCATTGCCCTGCTCTCCCCCGCATTCCCTCTTGTCATAAAGGGACCCCCGTCGGATGGGTACCGCTTCGTTTTAGGCGGCCGCGCGATCTGGTATACGACATGTGCGGCTTTCTTCCTAGTCAACCACATAGTCCTTCCGGTCCTCGTCATCCACGCCAACTGGCAACCCTTTCTGACCTGCAAACCGACCTCGGAATGCCGCTTGGACTGCAATAACTATACCTTTCTCCTACCGCTTGTCCTGGGCGCGTTGGAGTATGTTCTCGGGACTCTTCTGTATAAATACGGAGACTGGGCTGCTTGGTGGTAACCCACTGTATCCCGTGCTGTATCGTTAAGATACGTCGCTAGAGGCTATCGGGCTGGGATACTTGTGTAGGAGGACTAGTTTGGAGACTCAGCATCTGTTTCTTGCCGTACATCCACCATACAAGATATCGCCGCAGTGACTGCGTCAACCTTGCCTCCCGTATCAAGAAAGCTAGGTCTATGATAGGATCCGAATGCCAGATCAAAGCGAAAGGCTTGTGATAACCTCTGATGCAGAACATCATGAGCAAAGAAAGTCAACCTCCTTACGACCCACATGTGGTATACCCGTACCGAGCCCAGAATACTTTGCCTACAAGTCAATTTCGCAGCTGCTGAACCTATGTCTAGAGAAGGCAAACCTTATACGACTTCTACGTCACGGCCTACGAAAAGAGACTCAGTTCCTACCTCTAGTATGAATTATATATCTTAGCACGTAGATAAGACATAGTAATCGACTCCTCGGCTAGCAATCGTGCCGTCGTCTAGTCGTCTATTTTTTAAGTTACGGTAAATACAATGTTAACATCCGTTGTAAGTCACCAAAGGTTACGATTTACAGTGCTAGCAAAATTGCAGCCTTCCATTCGCTGCGTCTACCTTCACTGGCAAAAATGACACTTTTGGGCCGCAAGGAGATTACGAGTGCTTTCTTGAGGGAGATGGGAGTCCGCCCGGTCTTGTCGTCACGGTTTTACGACTTGCTTCTTTTCCCGCAGATCATTAGCCTCGAAGGCTCGAAGGGTTGACGAGGTCGTATTCACCTACCCTATCTGTTCCTGTTCCAACCCAGTTATGATCTGTCTCCGGCGCCAATTCGTCTCGGCCACTCAAGCGACGTAAGTCCAGATACGTGACCGTACCGCTAACCAGGAGCTTGAGGTTGATTTACAGTTACACGGACCCATATGATGACTAAGCCCCCTTGTCGCTCATCTTTTCTGCTCGCCCTTAGCACCAGTACATGCAAATACCTTACCGACCTAAACAAGGGATCATCTGGGTTATGCAGATCAAACTGGTCTGCGTCTAATAATTACTACTGTCTTGCGCCTGTGTTCATTCCTATCTAGCGTTTACCCCCTTCCTTAACCGTGTCCTCCTCGCGTCTTGTCTTTCCATCCCAGCTTCAATCCCAATCACCAGCACCGAGCTCAACGTTCTTCCCCTGCCGCAGATCGTCCATGATCTTGTCGATGCTCCACGGCTCGTATCTGTAACCCGGCGGGTAGTTAGGCGGGAACCCCTGATCCCCGCCGATGGGCACGCCGCGCCTCACGTTCTCGACGCACCTCTCGAAGTTCTGGCGCGCGTACCTCTCCGGGTCGTGGCTCCACACCCACCGCGGCAGCTTGGGCTGCGCCTTGCGCGGGTCCAGCCTGACCTCGCCCCAGTCCGTGTCCTGCAGCAGCTCGGCGTTGGCAAAGCCGAGCTTCTGCGCGCACGCGTTGCGGACGAACCTGAAGCGCACGTGCGCGCGCACGGCCGTCGGGATCTCTTCCCTCCCGCCGAGCTGGAGGCAGGTGGCGAGGGAGACGGCGTCTTCAATGGCCTGCGTGGCGCCGTTGCCCGACGCCGGCAGGAAAGAGTGGGCGGCGTCGCCGATCTCGACGACGCGGCCCGCGGGCGAGGCCCAGGACGGCTGGGGGTTGCGCCAGAAGAGCTCGAAGTTGATGATGGTCTTTG
>Ga0209127_100524_pt1 | contig 13323 bp, 9 predicted proteins | sample LakSupMetagenome_FD_187469 | JGI IMG/M metagenome (GOLD analysis project Ga0209127, IMG submission 187469) | Freshwater microbial communities from Lake Superior, Canada - Sta WM archaea (SPAdes) (version 2) | ecosystem: Environmental > Aquatic > Freshwater > Lake | place: Lake Superior, Canada...
CTCCCGTCAACAGTCGCCTCCGATCGGATATTTGTCTTGCTGACAGTGTGACCCATCAGGTACGACTCGTCGAAGCTTCTCCAGCTGTACGTCTTCCGGGAGCTCGCTACCCTACTGCCGTACTCCAAGACCGGGGTCGTGGTCAACTACCTCAGTCCCGGCTTGTGCAACACCGGTCTGGCCCGGCATGCGACACTGAAGACGAGGATCGTTATCCGCTTGTTCAACATGCTCCTTGGCCGGACTCCAGAGATGGGCAGTCGGACTTTGCTACACGCGGCTGTAGCCGGGCCGGAGAGCCACGGGAAGTACTGCGCTGACTGCGAGGTGAAAGAGTGAGTTTACCCCCATCGTCTTAACTTCTTGGTGCGACCTTTTTCTGACAGTCTGAAAGACACTACGTGCCCGACTGGGTATGCAACGAAAGCGGGAAGGCCATTCAGAAGCGTCTATGGGAGGAATTGTCGGGGATCTTGAACGATATTGAACCGGGCTGCCTAAGCCGAGCACTTCCTACGGCGCGCTGAGAGAGTCGTGGAGGCCATATGTTTCGGTGGTGTTGGAAGGTCAGTTCAAAATGCTCGAAGCAAATGCCACAGTCTTCTTGCGGCAACGTCGTGAAGTACGCTCACCCAAGGATACTGGGACAACACGTGCAGGATACTCTCCCACCCACGGATGCCCAGCTCCCCTGCTGTCTGCCTTATCCCGGGAAGTAACCAGCTATAGTCGGTTGGGCCAAACTCCGAGATTCCGCCAACAATTAGAGCCCATAGAAGAAATGAAGTATTTCCTGGCTCACTCGCCCAAGATCCACGAAGTGAATGTTTGAGTCGGACCGAGAGATCATTGAAACGGATTCGCCTCTGATGCCCAAACTGCAAGACGAACGTTGTCATGAAGGCCGTCAGAGCCAGATGCAGGGCTGCTTGCAGTGTGTCATGACCTTGCGAGCCACATGGCGGCCTGGACTCCAGTAGTCTGTAGCCGAGGTCGATCACCAAGTCTTGGTAAGCGGCAGGGTCCAGTTTGCGCTGTTTAGTCTCGGCGTTGAGGAAGTCGGCGACGGTGCTGACGTCGGCCGCGATGCATTCCAGGCCGGAATCTGGCCGAAGCTCGGCAAGCCGGCTGTGTTTTCTGCTCGAGCCAAAGACTGCGTAAACTTGATCGCCCGAGACTCCCGGGTATTGGAGCAGTGGAGGAGTTCCATTGTGTAGGGCCACGTCGATATCGCATCTAATAGGGATGTCAGAAAAGGAGCAGTCCCGGTTTGCGATAGCTTTCTGCGGCTCACCGGCATATCTTCTGTGCCAGCTCTCGAGGTAAATGCAGCAGACCGCCTCTCAGACCAACCATCTTCGCCAGGCCGGCAAGATGGATATGGCCAGTGGCATAGTCTGTGAGCAGCTGTTCATGGAGACTGAGACTGACGAGGGAAGCCATTGTATTGTCAGCAAGTGCCTCTTGGGAAGCCAGCTTTCTATTCGTGAGTTGGAAGGCCTGAGCAATGTGCAACAAGGCCTCTCGAGGAATGTCCGGCCTTCCGATGACCTCCTGTTTGCCAAGGAAGAGGTCGATGAATGACGCACACATGGCAACGGTGCAGTGGAGAACTGCCCCAGTATCAGCGTCTATTTGTATCTGTGTTCCCTCGAGCACCTACATGCGGCATCTGTTGAAATGTACTGAAACCACAACGATGTCACATGGCCTTGCCGGTAGCAGAATTCCGGGGGATACAGTGAGTCATCTACCAGGTGGAAGACTATTCTTTCGTGAGCCTTGCTTGCAAATCGGAGTATAATATCACGTACATTGAGTGAGACGCCTCCTGGCATACGGTCCTGGCTCGATAGGTAGTCTCATGGAGGAAAATCGGTGGCCAAGGGGGAACACAATGCCCGTAATGGATGGCTCGTGTGCTTGTTTGGCAGTCGATATCCCTACCCTGTTACTAGAAGAGGATGTTGAATTCGACGTTATTGGTGAGGCCGTCTGTTTACCGAGCACCTTTTTGGACGGCCTTGTGATTGTCCTCCCTTTGTTTATGCCTTTCATGACATGGCTCCGAATGAGCTTCCTCGACCGGCGGTCGATCGCGGCGTTGTCGACGAACTGGAAGGACATTTATTCTATGCAACCCCGAGTCTGAAGGAGCCGGATTTGATGAGAATCAGAGAGTCCGTCGTCTCGCTATCAATGGAGGTGCCACACGTAGAGCGTCAAATCTTTCGGACTTAGCAGGCTAAATCCGGCTCATGCACGGCGAGTTAAGCATATCCTCACGGGAGCCCAACTGTTGATGGAGGATGTGGTTTCCCCTTTGTGGTCGAATAGAAGGAGAAAGCTAGCAATGAACATTTTGACTGTCTTGCATAGAGTTAAAAGTCGGCCCTCTGTTGTTTTTGTTCAGGTGCATTCAGTATAGACTACAATCAGCAGCAGACCACCATGGCAAGTTTTCCCAGGTCTTGATCTCCTGACAAGCATAGGCACATGCGGCAACATCAACTTCAAGGTGGTGCAAATGCTGTAGGTCCTGTTACGCAAGCGCCATCCACGAAGAGGCACCTGTCTCAACTTTCGAAAAGTGCAGTTCTTATGGGGAATAATGACTTATGTCATTAATCCAGTCACTGCCTTGCGTCGGCTTGCAAATTGGGGGATATGTTGCTACGGAGCTCACAGATACCCACCCATATGCACTTGCATCAATCGTACCAAAAGATTCGAGCTTCCAGAAACTGTCACACCAAGATCTGAATGCTTTCTGGCCATGACATCGCCAAAGGGTCCAATGCTGAGGCGTCATCGTCACCTAACCAACTGAGATGCTTAAGACTGGAACTGCCCAGGAACTCGCAAATGGACCGGATAATCGCGATATTGCCGCAAGCGAGCAAGGTCTAAATGTATTGCGTAGAAGACTTGCCTACTTTCCAGCTCGCGCCTTGTGTCGACGCGCAGGTTGGGTTTTGGTGCTGTCATTTTCCTGGCATTAATATCAAGCGAAATGTGCGTGCCTTCTCCCTGGCACAGTACACGCGTAGGTCATGAACGCGGCCGGAAAATAATGACTGTCTCCTCGCCGTGAACTGTATTAATCAGTCTTGTGCGGGTGCGATGACCTAGATGCACACCAATACGCAGGCCAGTTGGGCCGCCCTCAGAGACGAGCAATATGGAGAAACTTCGACGCCAGGGCGACAGCCAATCTTTGACCGTCTGTTTCTGAATCGTGTTGATGAAGAACCCTCCCTCAAGACGAAAGATCAGCCCACTCCAGAAGCACGCAAGACACGTTGCCGACAACTCACTCTTCCCTGGGCAAGAACAGCGCGCATTGCAAGGTAACCTAACGTGTCTTGCCACAGCTTATCGAACTCTCTTGTCGCTGCTTCGACGCCTGCACACTGGTGCTGGTCTGGCCAAGGGCCAAGTTTGTCTTGAGACGACTGGCGACGTCAAAAGGCAATAATATCCGGCCAGCATGAATGATCGCCTGAGGCCCTCCGAGTCCAGCCTGCGGCCAGTAATTCGAACGCGAACTCTAGACTGGGCATTCATGCGATCAGAAGATCGACAACCCTGCCTTGGGTTAAGACATGCAAAGTCTCCGGCTGTTGTCTAGAGTCCAGGCGTGTCTTAAGATCGACAGTCTCTAGTAGTTTGCCACGTGCCGAAACAGAAAACGGCCACGTTCTGCTCGGCAACCTTCCGAGGTCTTGAGATGGTCAGAAAAGTCCGTGAAGAAGGGATGTCGTGCGTGACGCCCACTTGAGCCGTATGCGGCCTGCATGCAGGACTTGAGCGCTAAGTTTCATGTTTCTTCAACGTGGACGACAAGTTGCCGCCAGCAAAAAAGCGATCTCCCAATCGCGCAGCGCAGGGCAGAAAAGTCTGAGCTGCAAGAGGAATCACAAGACTCACTCCTGACTCGCCATCATCATCGTCATGAGAAGTTCCATTTGCTGAAAGAACAGAGGCAGACTGCAGCTGGATGACAGACCCCCCCCTTCCCTCGAGAAACATGAAACACCCCGATGGTCCGAGCTCTCCAGTGCCGACAGGGCGCCAAAACCTGCGCTAGAAGTTTTAGCTTTGTAGGGACGTCGGCACCCGGCAGGATCTGTGGTGATCATTTTTGTCGAACCTGAATTGGAAGATCCCCATCATTGACCGCATCAGATGGACGGGGAAGTCTATTTTGAACTGCGATATACGTACACATACATCTTGGTCTCACTTGGGCAAAGTCTTTCTCAGGCGAAGCGAATTTTGCTGTAGGAATCGGATCGCTCACCTGAATCGCCGCGCACCCGAGGTTTAGGTCCTTATGAGTCCCGTCATTGGCTGACATGACTGCGCCATCCAACCAACCCTCTGCGTAGATTAGAGGTGCAGCACTCCACAGCACTGTCTCAGGGGTCGAAAAACCACACCGAGGAACGCACCAGCACGCGGATGCCATGCTTGAAGGGGGCATCGGAATCTCCATCTATCACGACGTGAAAAATATCACAGTATTAACCTTTTTTCCTGCATATCCGGGGACCCACCGGCTCGCTTCCTTTGCAAACATCTCCAGACAAACGGCGCTTGAGCGTTGCTTGTTATCTGTTGCGCTGCGTAGGTAGGCCCAGTAGTTGCGCTTCTATGCGTGTACTTGGTACGTTCGATGGTGATGTCAACAACAGCAGCCCCCCTTGTCTTCAGTAGAGAGGCTCTGTCAAGCGAACTGGAGCTTGCAATTTGCGCTTCACTAGCATCTTAATGCGCTTGAACAGTGAAAATGAAGGACAACGGCAACGGACGACAAGGTACCGGGTCGAAACCCTTGCCTGCCGTCCCAATCTAATCCGCCATCCGTTCTCCCTGTTTCACTTCCTTGGCTCCATTTCGCCCCATTAGCGGAAAGAGGCTTGGGACGACGCCCAGAGTATGTACATGTACCTACACGTCACGACTCGGCCTACCTCGCCAGTCATCGTTTACTGGGTGTCGGCATTTGATCGAGTTGTTGGGTTGCGTGTCTCTCTATTGCTACAACTACACTTTCGTGCTGGGACTCGGCTAAGTTGCAATTACCATGTCGGGCATCATCAGGACAAGCGAGCTGCTTGGCAGGGGAACTGTCCTGTCGAAGTCCAGTGGCGACTCGTTGGCATATTCGCAAGGGGCTTGTCTTAACAGCTGTGGTATGGCCTTTAGACATCGCGATTCGCCCATCTCCAATAAGGCCTCTTTTGGCTGGCCGCCCCCACACTGGAATGTCGCGACTCGCCAGCAAAAGTTGCTTGCGTTCTCGACCGTCGCCACGTCTCCGCTGTCAGGAGGGTGCGTCTCTCGCGCCATTGGACTCCCAGCAAGAGTCGGGATGTTTCACCTCTACCCTCCATAAACTGATTGTCCCAATGAGGTCAAAGTGACTCGGGCTCTAGAGCATCCCTATCCGCACGTACTTGGCCTATTCGGGACATGTCCCGATGTGAGGCACGGTACGTACCACTTACACGGTTCTCGATATGGGATCTCGACCTGGCTTCCCCTTGCCCATGGGTAGATCCACCATAGCCGGGGACAGCAGACATGAACATGGGCATGGCCACCCCGAGGGATGAAGTTGCTCTGCCGAACCGCTTTCAAGCTAATCTCATATATATGGGCATGTAAGTCCTGCCTTTTATAAGTACCAGCAGGCCACGATCTTCCCGCCGCTTTCATGCCTTGGTTTTGAGCCTTGCTTTCGGTCTTTTCTGATATTGCTTTCTCTTGTTCCTATCGGGACTTCACGATACCTTGCCGCTCCATTTCCTGGTTCTTGAAGAACCGTTCGTTCCCTTCTTGGATATATAGCACCGCTGTCTTCACCACTCAACCTTTACCGTGTGCCCCCAGGTAGCTAGCTATCCGGTCGTCTTCACCTATATCCGTGCTACGCACATCTGCGACGACCTTTCACTCCTTTCTCTTCTTATACATATATACGGGTTATATCCATTCCTTCGACCACCATGCGTTACTCAGCCGCCATCCTTCCTTTTCTGCCCGGGCTGGCTTCTGCCTGGGCCGTCCCAGCATTAGGAGGCTTCAACACCATTTGGCAAGACGCCTTTGAGGGATCAGCCGGCGCAGGGCCCTCTGGCCAGTGGAACATCGCCCAAGAGTAAGTCAACCCCTAATCTCTCCAATCCGCTCCCCCGACTGACAACAACCCCCGCAGCATCCACACCAACAACGAATTCGAAGTCTACACAACCTCCAACTCCAACCTCCAAATCTCAGGTGGCGGCACGATCCAGTTCGTCCCGCGCAAGTCGCCCTCGGGCACCTGGACCTCGGCCCGCATCGAGTCCAAGCAATCCTTCACCCCCGCGCCCGGCAAGGTCCTGCAGGTGGAGGCATCCATCCGGCTGGGCGACAACGCCCAGGGCAACAAGCAGGGGATCTGGCCCGCCTTCTGGATGCTGGGCGAGAGCATCCACCACGGCACTCCGTGGCCGCAGTGCGGCGAGCTCGACATCTTCGAGCAGGTCGACGGCGTCCCCACGGGCTACGGGACGGCGCACTGCGGCGGGTTCCCGGGGGGCGCGTGCAACGAGCCCAACGGGCGGCCGGGGACGGTGGGGATCCCGGATAACTCGTTCCATACGTGGAGCGTCAAGATCGACAGGACTGCGGGGGACTGGACGAGGGAGGTCATCAGCTGGAGCCTGGACGGGAGCGTCTACCATACCTTGAGCGGATCTGATCTGGGTGACGAGGGCGTCTGGGGCACGTTGGCGCATTCGCCCATGTTTATCATATTGAACTTGGCTGTGGGCGGTGACTGGTGGGTTTCCATCCTTTTCTCTCCTGCCCTCTTGTTGTTAGCGTTGACTGACAGATTCTGCAGGCCCGGTGCGCCCAACGATGCCACTCTGGACGGCTACGGCAGCATGATGGAGGTCGGCTACGTCGCCGTGTACTCGACCTAGACAATCCCAATTGAGGTGATTGTGGTCCTGGCGGAGCGAGAAGTAATCTCGTGGTATATATATCGGCGGGCACTTGATATTATGGCAAAAGATATCCGGGATGGCGTTTTTGGGAGACTGGATGCTCACAGGTCGGCACCGGCCGGAGTTGGTTGGACTTTTGGGTGAAAGGCCCTCTTTTGGAATTCCATACCTTTCCTGGCGGACTCGACTTCTCTTCTTCTGGCCTAGAGTTTAGACTTGTCCATATTCTCCAACAAGACCAAGCTTGGCTTGGCTTTCGATTCTGACCAGGCTTTTCCTCGTCTCTCAGGTGCTGCGCATCGTCTGCCTCAAAATGTCTGTGCTAGGCGCAGAGCTCGGGAAACCCCAAAAAGGCCATGATGCGTTGTGCTTGTAACGGCGCATCATTGGAGCGAAGCGTCCGGAGGTCTTTTGCCCATGCAATGCCGGGCTCGATGTATGCTGTCCTCAACCCCTTGACTGCTCACAATGACTCGCCAAGCTGAACAAGCGTATTCTCATAAACCGTCGCAACGCCCATGTACAGGTCTTCGTCATCGTCATCGGCGTCACCGAGGCCCTCGGAGTCGCTCTCGATCGCCACAGGCCTGTCATCGTCCATCTCTTCGTCCCCGAGCTCCTCCACCTGCGGCCTGCTCATGACCTCGACGATGAGCAGCCGCGTCTGCTCGACTATGCTCTTGCAGCGGATCTTGTCCGTAACGCTCATGCCGAGGTTGGACCCGGCTTCGAACCCGGGTAGCGGCTCCTTGGTGGCTATATCCCTGCCCAGCAGCAGGCTGGCGAAGCAGTGATCCAGCTTGCCCAGGAGTGAGAATGTCGGTTTCGGTGAGGGCGGAAAGTGGGTTACCCACTCGGTGAGGCTGCCCGCGATGTTGAGGAGGTAGGGTATCTGGAGGCTGGCTACGGGGAGGGTCAGCATCAGTATCGAGAAAGGTCAAGTAAGTGTAATAAAACTTACGTGTCGCGGATAGCCATAGGATGTTGACGAGTGCCTCGACATCCCTGCATAGCTCGCCCATGGAGTGGTAGCCGACCACCGTGTCACCCGGCTCCTCCACGGCGAAGCTCTTGATGTACCGCCGGCTTATGTAGCGGAGCTGTCCTTCCACGTAGTTCCGGACCTTGTCCTCCTTCGCCGAGCCTGGTAGCAGCGGACGGACACGCGGATGGGGCAGACTAGTGGTGGACTTGGTGGTTGGTGTTGAATTCGGTGCCGGCGACGGGAGGGTGCGGATGAACCCGCCGGCGCCGACTGACTGGGGATTTTCAGCCATTTTCGATTGCGAAGTGGTGGTAGTGATTGAGAAATCGCACTTGGTGGAGGTCACATATCATCTTCCAGATTTGAGTGATCGTGAAGTTGTTGGTTATGGCATAAGAGAGCGAAAGTTACAACCGCCGCTGGTCACAAAGCACCGTGATGGACCGGGAGCTGTGGTGGGGAGAGTTATAGTGCATTACGTAGCTTGGCGCCTTATGTCAGCAGCTTCCGCCATCAAGCCTCGACGCCAAAAATTTGGATGACCAGCACCCGGCTGACCTTGGCGACTACCTCAAACGCTCCTCAACCAACCGGCTCCAATCAACACACCACAACCATCAACATGCCTGCCCCCAAGAAGGTCTACGTCCAGAGGCAGTCGGCCATCGAGCCCAAGGGCTCTGTCCGCTCCACATTCGACGCCCTCACGTCGCCCGAGAACCGCGCCGTTGTCACCAGCATTGCCGCTTTCGGGGTATGTCTTCACCTTTGCGCCGCTCCATGATATCCTCTATATGCTAATCAGTACCAGGCCGCTGTTGCTTTCCTCGCAAGTCCTCTTGGAGAGGCCTTCCTCCTGTGCGTACCGTGCCCCACCATCTATCGGCATCCGACCTTCGCTGACAATCGCAGACCTGGTTAAGATCAACATGAACGGACGAGCGAGTGATGGACCGATGTGAGGGGCCTCGAGACGATCGGAGAGCTGTATGATAGGATAGAAGCGCTGTACAATAGCGGTGCCGCCTCGACTGTGGGAGTCTGCTGATGGACGAGACACCGGCCATAGACGACGGAGTTCTGCTGGAGGGATACCCCCCTCCTTATACGACACATCTGTTTGATACCCTCAATATCGGTTTCTCACATTGCTCGAGGTGGATGCCCATGTATCTCTTTCGAGTGCGTGCCTCTGACAGCGAACAAATGGATAGAGTTGACCGGGACGTATACCGGTCATGGTCCCGGGCGTCTGCCTCGGGTCCCTTGTTGACACCGGCCGTATCCGTACATACTACTACTGATCTGTGAGTAGGCACCATTGCTGGCCTTGTCTCCGGAATGAAATGCCATCTTGGGTGTTTGGCTCACAAGGCTGCAAGTTTGCCGAGTACTCGCGTCCGGTGTCTTTGTGTGTACATTCCTCCTTTGATGGGGGATCTCTTGCAAAGACCGACTGCTCTGGAAACAAGGCTGTTGGTCACATGCACACTACCGAGTGCAAGGCACTCTATTCTCGACGATGTGGCGTTCTTGGAAGCATTTGAGGATGGCTCGTCCCTGAATCCGTTTGCTTGGTGTCCCTTGGGCCAATTTCCTCCCATCACTCCGGAACAAACAAACAAACAGACCACTTCACTCTCTTCGTACCAACTATTCAGGGACTTCGCCTGGCTCGCGACAATAAGAGCTTTCGCTTAACTTCGTCCACTTGGATAGACGGTAGTGACCGCCTTCACTTTTGAAGACTCCTCCAGCCTTCGTCTCCTCGGACTGCCCTTCCAAGTCTTCTTGCAAGAAGCAGAATCGTCATACCACAGTCTTTATCCCCGAGCACATTCTTTTACACCCCTAACTGCTGAACAGTCTTCTCCAATCATGGACCTCTCAATCGCCCACCTCGTGCACATGGCTCTCGTCCTAGGACTCGCTGCCCAGACCAACGCCTATTGGGTCCTCGGCTGCGGCAAACCGGTGGCAGTCGAGCGTCTCGACCCCATCGTCTCGCCCAAGAACATCTCCAGTCATGCCCACTCCATCATGGGAGGCAACGCCTTCGACTGGGACCTAGACTACAACAAGACGCAGACCTCGACCTGCACTACCTGCGGCGTTTCTAAGGATCTCTCCAACTACTGGGTCCCCAAGGTGTACTTCCATGCCGGCAACGGCAGCTACATCAGCGTCGAGCAAATCGGAGGCGTAAACGTCTACTACCAGTCAGCAACCTCTTCTTCATTCGCAATGATCTCACTAACAAGCAATCACACAGACAGCGCATGGACTGGACCGAGGAGAAAGCACGCAAGAAGATCCAGCCCTTCCCTCCCGGCCTCCGCATGCTCGCCGGCGACCCCGACCGCCGCACCTACAACGCCAGCATGAGCGAGCACCGCGCCATCGAATTCGACTGCATCCCCGCCAACGGCGACAGGGGAAGGGACCCCACGGGCGGGTTCCCGAGCAACACCAGCTGTCTGGGCGGGCTCCAGATCCGCGTCCGCTTCCCGTCGTGCTGGGATGGGAAGAACGTGGACTCGCGCGACCACCGCAGCCACGTGGCCTACCCGTCCGGGATGGATAACGGCGCTTGCGACGGGGATCACCCCGTCCGCATCATGGCGCTGCTGTACGAGACTACCTGGGCTATCGACCGCTTTGACGCCCTGCGCAAACCGGGCGATCAGCCTTTCGTTGTTTCGAATGGGTGAGTCCTCGCCTTGCGCTCTCCTCATATCATTCCACGCTTAACAGCACGAATAGTGACCCGACCGGCTACGGCTGGCACGCCGACTTCCTCAACGGATGGGACACCGAGCTCCTCCGCGCCGCCATCAACGACACCGCGACCTGCGGCGACTCGGCCGGCGGCGTCATCGACCGATGCGCCCCCTTGAAGCCGTACCTCCTCACCGCTGATGAGCAGAAGGCGTGTCCGGCCCTCGCGAGCAGGGTCGACGAGCAGGTCGACGGCGTGCTGTCTGCTCTGCCTGGTGCTGCGGCTGCTTCGACGATGGTGGTCAATATCCCGGCTCCGACTGCTAATGCTGCGCGGAGGCGGTTGAGGAGGGTTTGGTAAGGGGTGGATAAGAGGCAGGTTTTGAAGTGGCCTGAAGGGAGCAGTCATGCATAGAGTGACGGCTTGGTAGCGGAGTGTTGACAGGATAGACTACTCCATAGAGCGCAATATCGATATGGCTTGGCAGTGAACCAAGTTTCATATCCAGCCCGTGAACTGTGTCAATCAGCACTCAACCTTGTGTTGGCGCCAGAATCATAGGTAGACTCCCTATCTCACGATCCACCAAACGTGTCCCAAAAGCCAAAAGCGCGAAGCCCGGAAGCGGAGAGGCTTGGATTTGTTTACCCCCCGAATATTGCGAAACGGACCACGGGGATGTGTTAAACGCAACAAAAAGGAGCAAAATAGAGCGTGGAGACACGGGAATTCGAATCCCGGACCTTCTCTAGTACAGAGGCTTGAAAGCCAGTGCGAAAGAGAAATCATACCCCTAGACCATATCCCCCGCTTATGAGTCAGCCGCTTAACAGATCCTATCAAGCTGATGGCAGGACGAAGTGTGACTGACTCGCGACACACTTCCTCGGGAGCTCCTTGTGGAAATCTTTAAATGTGGGACAAGGAGGGGTTGCTAACGATGACCTTAATCTCTGTAAAGCATAATACGGCATGAGTTCTACACAGCAACCTTGGTCTAACGGTTAGGATTCAACCCTTCCAAGGTTGAGGCAGGGGTTCGACTCCCCTAGGTTGCATTTTTGCTCCTTTCTGGCACTTCCCAATGTTCTCACTCGACTTCATGTTCGCAAAGATGAGATCTTTGCTCTGTATCATCACATCTTCTCCTATGTTAGGCGCAGACAAGGCTTAAATAGGGATTCAATGATGGTCCTCGTGGACATGCCTCGATATTGATGTGAGCGCTAATGTATTATAGCGACCTAGTCCCAGCCATCTTCACCTCGCATCGACATCATGGACTCCTATTATACGGTGCCCCGGAGACACAGGCCATGTCAATCTCGCTCGCGCTTACATTGACAGCAACCTTATCCCCGACCGCAAACCTCATCATGTTGCCCCCCTGACTAACCCTCTCCGTATGCGGCGCCCACCCCTTCTTCCTCAGCCCGTTCTCCGGATCCTCCATAAACGCGAGCAGGTAATCCTGCATCGCCTCGGCGACCTGCCTCTCGAACCCCGTCGCCGGGCCGGGCCGCTCGTAGCTGCCCATCAGCAGGGGGATGTCGGCGGCGTGGTACGCGCCCAGCCACGGCAGCGGCGTGAGGTTGCTGAAGTTGCCGGCGTACTGGTACCGGTACGTCGTCACGCCGATCGCGGACCGGACGTCGGTCGCGTTGGCGGCCAGGCACACGAAGATGCCCACCGTCGCCTGGTCGACGGCCGTCATGTTGGTGGGCCCCGCGGCGACGTCCTGCACGGGGTACTTCCAGAGGCTGGCCTCCTCGTTGGCCGTCGTGGAGATCAGCGTCGGGATCCGCGCCACCTTGCCCTCGTCCACCGCGCGCGCCGTGTAGTTGGCGAACCCGGTCCGCCCGTCGTTGACGCTCTTGAACCCCAGCGCCGGGGTGGTGCCGTTGTCGGCGTACTGCCCGACGAAGTTGATGATCTTGCTGACGGAGAGCCGCTGCATGCAGGCCAGCTCCGCGGCGCCGTCGTCATCGGGGAAGTCGCAGCCGACGTTCTTGGCGACGAAGGTGAAGTTGCTGTACCGCGGGTCCCGGCTCGTGGCCGTCGCTCCGGGCACGTGAGCGCTGCCGCTCTGGAGGAAGAGGCCCGCGGCGAGGGGCTCGTCGGGGAAGGCGTAGGCGACCATGTCCACCACGACGCCGCCGGCGGACTGGCCCCAGAGGGTGATGCGGTCGCGGTCGCCGCCGAAGGCCTCGATGTTGGCGTACACCCACTCCAGCGCCATGCGGGCGTCGAGGAGGCCCGGATTCTGGTCCTCCAGCCCCCTCGCGAAGGAGGGGAAGCCCATGATGTTGACCCGGTAGTTGGCCGTCACGGCGATGTGCCTCCCGCTCCGCTGCACCCACCCGCCCGGGATCTGGTAGGGCACCTCGACGCCGCCGCGCTGGAAGCTGCCGCCCGGGATGAATAGGATGACGGGGAGCTTGCTCGCGGCCGTGAGGTTGCGCGGCGCCCAGACGGCGAGGGAGAGGCAGTCCTCGGCCGTCGTTTGAGCGACGGTGCCGGCGTAGTGGCTCTGGCCGGCCACGTCGATGGAGAAGTCGGAGATGTTGGTGTTCCAGACCGACAGCGGGGCGGGGAGGTACTGCGGGCAGGAAGGGGGA
>Ga0209127_100525_pt1 | contig 13314 bp, 20 predicted proteins | sample LakSupMetagenome_FD_187469 | JGI IMG/M metagenome (GOLD analysis project Ga0209127, IMG submission 187469) | Freshwater microbial communities from Lake Superior, Canada - Sta WM archaea (SPAdes) (version 2) | ecosystem: Environmental > Aquatic > Freshwater > Lake | place: Lake Superior, Canada...
AGCATGTAGATGGCCGTCACTAAACCAAAGACAATGTTGAGTATGCCGGTGATCCAGATGAACTGCTTTGTGAAGGCGCGCGCGGTCCAGAGGTAGAGGTAGCTGAGGACGATGGCCGTCACGAGTACCCAGGCAAAGAGGATGATGGTATGCGTCGTCAGGGTGAAGTTGTTGACTTGGCCGTTGAGACCGCCCCCGTTCTGGTCTCTCGTGGCGGCTGTGACAGATGTCAGTTACCAGGGCCATCCACGTCACCCATGTTATGGACAGAAGCATACCATATCCCTGAAGTGTGATGCCAGACACGGCGGCGAAGCCGAGACAGACGAGGATGAACTAGGAGAAATGTTAGCATATTACAAAAAGAGGACCTCGTTGGGAAGAGTTTATACCAAGATGCCAGCCCACAAGTCGTTCCATTTCGGCTTCTGGATCTTGAAACTCTGGTCGAAGGTGACCTTCTCGTCGCCATAGCCTCCTCCGTTCGGGGCACCGTTGTTCGGAGGCGGCATGTTCGGTGGCTGGTTCGGGTAGGGCTGCTGGTAAGGTTGTTGGTTGCCGTAGGGAGGCTGTCCGCCGTATTGTTGCGCAGGCTGGTTGGCGTTGGGGTCGTACGAGGGTGGCGGCGCATAGGGCTTGTTCTCGTAGTCCTGAGTGACTACCTGTGGCTGACCGTATTGCTGGCCATATTGCTGGCCGTATGGCGGCTGACCGTAAGGTTGGCCGTTGGACATTGTAGCTGTGCGCGTCGGACGAGCCCCAGAGCTGCTATGACGTTTCGTTCCAGTTCCCTTGGGTACCTAATGTAGCGTGATGTTTCGTAGCAGTTGAAGCGCAAGCGACAGGTGACAGACAGCACTGGCTATTGCACGCAAGCCAGATAATCTAATGGCGGCGCGGTGTGGATTGATGTTGGAATAAAAGAGCTGAGATCGCACTAGACAGAAGAATTGGCATTTGTTTTCTTTCCCATCGTGTCTTGCATCTTCTTGGAGCTAAGACTAATGATATCATCACTCATTGAGCTTCGCACGTAACGCCATTGGGTCAAGTGCCGCATCGGCAATCGCTAGAGCTGAGCTTGGGTTCCACGCGGGAAGCTACATTGCCCCGAAGAAGCCTAGCGCGGGCATTCTCAGCTGGAGTAGTCCCTGGCCCGCGGGGTTGTAAAAACCGAGAATTATTCTGCCCATAGAGTCCGCCATAATTTTGAGTTAACCAGACCGCCCCTCAACATCGCGATAATACATTCCGTCTGTCCGTCTTATCGATCTGGATTGTAGGAGCGGACCCCGACAAACCAGAAATATGGCTTCCTTCGCTGAAGCATCTGCCCAGGCTCCGGCCGTCCAACAGCCCTCCTCCACAAATGACGCTCCCTCCCCAGCACCGCCCGCTGCGAAGTCGACGACGACTAAACCGATACACAGCCTGGTCCTCGATACCGGCCCACTGATCAAGAACGAGATCTCCATCTCAACGCTGATATCCCAAGCCGAGAAGCTCTACACGATCCCCTCCGTCATCGCCGAGGTCCGAGACGAAGCGACCCGGTCTCGGCTGCACACCACGCTCGTGCCCTTTCTCACGCTCCGCAGTCCGACCCCAGCGAGCGTAAAGTTTGTGGTCGACTTCGCACGCAAGACAGGTGATCTAGCGGTTCTCTCGAAGCCCGATATCCACCTGATCGCCCTGACGTACGAGTTGGAATGCGAGCGGAACGGCGGCGACTGGCGGCTGAGGAGACAGCCGGGGCAGAAGGGGACGAACGGCACGAAGGCGGGGAGCGAGGATGTCCAGACTACAACAACAGAAGACTCGCAAGTGTGTAAGGAGGATGCTGTGGAAGAGGACAAGGAGACACCTGCCGCTGGCGACGTCGCGAACGTGACAACGCAAGCGGCAGAGGCGGATCCCAAGGATGGGCTGACAGTCACCGAAGACGCCGCAAACGAGACCTCGCTGGGGGTCGAAAACCTCACCCTCGAGGAAGCAACACAGCCGCCACAGCCGCCAGCAGCAGCCGATCCCTCATCATCCACGCCCGCCGCAGCGGAGTCCAACTCCGCCTCCGACTCCGAGTCCGATTCCGACGGCTGGATAACCCCCTCCAACCTCAAGAAACACCAAGCCGCCTCATCCCCCCCAACATCCCACGGCGGCGATCCGCAAACCACCCTCGAGGCCGCCCTCCTCACCTCGGACCACGCCATGCAGAACGTAGCCATGCGCATCAACCTCAACCTCGTCGGCGGCACCTCCTGCACGCGCATCACCCGCGTCAAGACCTGGGTGCTCCGGTGCCACGGCTGCTTCGCCGTCACGCGGGACACCAGCAAGCAGTTCTGCCCCTCGTGCGGGCAGCCCACGCTGACGCGGACGGCCTGCAGCACCGACTCCAAGGGCACCTTCCGGGTGCACCTCAAGAAGAACTACCAGTACAACAAGCGCGGCAACGTGTACTCCATCCCGAAACCGGTGCACGGGAGCAGCAACGGGAAGGTGGAGCGGGTGGGCGGCGGGGGCAAGAAGGGGTGGGGGAAGGAGCTGATATTGGCCGAGGACCAGAAGGAGTATACGCGGCAGATTGTCGAAGACAGGAGGGCCAGGACGAGGGATGTGCTGGACGAGGATTACCTGCCGGACCTGCTGACGGGGCGGAGGAGCGGGGGCCATGGGAGGCCGAGGGTGGGCGCGGGGAGGAATGTTAATGCTAAGAAGAGGTCGTAGGGTTATGCTTGTGGTGTTACGAATAGGACACTGGCAGCTCTGCTTGCCGTAGATGTGGCTTCACGCAAAAAGTTAAGAAATGAATGATACCAGATGATCAGGATGCCAAGTAGCCAGGGTATCTTGGTTCGAAACAGTCCATTTTGATGCCTCTAAGCAGAGCATATCCGCCGTACTCCTCCTTGTAGTCCTAAACCGGAACGCCGTAATCCTCAACACACACACATTTTCTTTCACAGTCCTTCAATACCGGCGCGGCTTTCCGATCCGTTGTGGTATCACCCAGCCACCATTTATCTTCCACCGACACACTTCCTCCCCGGCCCGGTCTCTCGTATGACGTTGAGTGCGTGGATAGTCTGTCGGCGTCGACTCGCCGCAAAAGACCTATCCACGCCTTTCCCATGTCCCCGTTCCTCCGCCTCAAGTCTCGTTCGACATCTCAAACCCCGGGCGCGGCGACAACCTTGAGATCCTCTGTGTCCACCTAAAGTCAGCATCCTCTCCCCTCATCTATCTCTCCGAGAAAATGATTATGGCGGCAAACTCACTATCCCTAGGCATAAGCAGGTTGAACCGCTTCCGCAGCGTGATCCGGTGGCGCGACCACTTGTCGTCCGGAGAGAAGCGCGCCGGGTGCGCCGACTTGGTCACCTGGCCGTCCAGCACCTTCTTGAGCGTGTACAGGCGCTTGCCGCTGCTGTCGAGGTTGTACATGAGATGCATCTTGGCGGGGGTTATGATTCGGAAAATGCGAGAGGAGGTTGGATTAATTGGATGGGTGGTATGCGACGGTGAGGTTGCCGTTGATTCTTGTGCTCTGTCGGGTTGCTGGATATTTTTTTGGAACTTTCGCAGGGTGGGGACGGATGCCGCTTGCCAAGGGCGCTAGGCTGTATCAGGAATGGTGATTCACTTTACACTGCAATTTGGACCTCGTGCAAGACCATCAATTTTATCGGTTCCGGTGCATAATCACTACTTCGGGCCCTTTAACAGAGGTAAAATGGAAATAACACTAAGAGTAAAGGACAACTACATAGCGAGAATGTCATAACTTCGTATCTTACCCATATAACCCAGCCAATTCATCAATCGTCTCACCTCATCATCTCCCAATAACGTATTCACGAACCACTCTCACCCCCCTACCATGACCATTCGACTCCGGATATGAACCCTAAGTCGAAACCTGAGTCGTTCCGCCAGCTCCTCTCGCACCCTCCTCGTTCCGGCGTTTATTAGCCTCAATCAACTCCCCCATCTGCCTCCTCAACTCCTCCTGCTGCGCCGTCCGCTCCGGGTCCTCTTCTTCTTTCACCTCCCCCTTGCCCTTCTCCTCGTCCGAGACAGTCTCTCTGCCCGCTGACAACCGCGATCTGACACTAGCAGCCCCGTCCGCATCACCACACAAATCCATCCCATTCACGTAATACTCGTCCTCAGACTCGTCTAGGCCGTGACTTTCGCCCACCATGAGACTGCCCACCGACCCATATGCAGTCCCGGATACCGGGTTCGGCTCGCTGATAGAGATGACCCGAGCCGGCCAATTCACCGCTGGAACGCGATTTCCCGGACGGGGAGTCGCGTAGGGGTACAAGGGAAACGACGGAGGCGGTAGAGGAGCAGAAGCACCAGGCGCAGGAGGTGGAGGCGGGGTAGCAGGGGGATAATACTTATCCTGCGAGGCATTGTAGGGCCCGCCGCAGTGGATCGTCGTGTATGGGGAGCTATACGACCCGAACGTCTGCGTCCCGGGCCGAGGCGGAGGATGCGGGTGGGACGGGGGAGCGTACATTGTTGACGCCCGTGGTGCCGGCGGACCAGCGTCCGTGGATGGGTAGCTTGATGTCGGCCGATCGGGCGCGGAGACAGGGTACTTGGGCCCTCTGAAGCAGTCGGCGATCCCTCGCGCGTACTGCACCGGCGGCGGTGGCGGACAGCTCACCGGCGGCGTCGGCGCGGGGGGAGGAGGATACTGGTACGAGCGATAGTACGAGGTAGGGTCTGGCGGGGGCGGCGGGATCCGGGGGCCCGAAGGCATGCCGATGTGAGGCCGCGAGTAAGCGCCCGGAGCGGCGTACATGCTGCGGCCGGGGAATGTCTGACGCGGCGGCGGCGGCGATGGCGGAGGCGGAGAGGGACTGTACCGGTACGAAGGCGGATGCATCGTCCTGCCGCGCTTCTCGTTCAGCTTGGCGTATCTCTCGCGAGTCTTGCGCCTCGTCTCGGCGTCGTCGACGTGCTGCCAGGGGTTCTCGAAGCGCTTGAACTCGCACTGCCCCTTGGGGTCCGCGATGCGCTCTCCCTCGCGGCCGCGGATGATGACGAAGTACTCGGAGCGGTCGTGCTTGCCCGGGTTCTTCCAGAAGCGGACCTTGTGCCGCTTGTCGATGACCTTTGGGTTGGCGTCGGCGAATCTCCGGTGCAGCTGCTCCTGCATCATGACGACGGTCCAGGGGCGGTTGTGGTACCTGTTGCTTGAAGCCTCCTCGCGGTCGCTCAGGAGGCGACAGATCTCGGACTGCACGTGATTTGGGAGCTTGCGGATGCGGCCGTCGATATCGTCCTCGTAGCTGGGTGTGCCACTCCGGACGAGTCGGGATGTCCAGCTGCGCTTGTGCTTGGACTTGTACGTCTCGAGGGACTTGATGTGCATGTCCATCAGCTCTTTCTGGTCGTACAGCTCGGAGATGGACGAGACCACCCCGGGATAGCTGTCGTAGCCCCGGATCGTGGTCATGCCACAGAACTTCTTGGTAAATCTGGGCTCATCGTAGTCGCCTGCGAGGTAAACGGTCCAAGCCTCGTACACTTCCTTTTCGCCCTCAGCCTTGGCCAGGCGACTGTGCCGGTATTAGCAAGTCTGAACGGGACGCAAGCAGTCCAGATACGTACAAGGGCGGAAGCTTGTCGTATCCACGGTACGGCATGAAGGAGCTGGTCGAAGCATTGGAGTTCGAGTAGATGCTCCCGGTGTCGCTGTAGAGGGTGTAGTCATCGTCGGACCCCATAGACTGCTTCTTCAGCGGGGGACTCGGAGGAGGAGTCCGGGAAGGCATGGTGGTCTACGAGTATATGCCCGTCCGCAGACCAAGAACGTAAATATACTTGGTCACACTGGGGACTGCCGTGGTGCCGGGGTGTGAGATTCGAGTCAGGGCTGAAGTCCACTACCTCGCGGGACGACAAAGGAAGAAGAGCAGCAGAGTGAGTTGAAGCTGGAGAACGGGATGCAGCGCTTTATCACTGGAGAGTGGTTACACACGAGGATGGAACTGAGTGAGCGTGGAACGGGGTCCCCGCCAATTGGACAGAGAGGCTCGACGCGGAAGAAAAGCACTCAGGCAGACACGGAGGCCAGCGGATCCTCGACTGGCTGCTCGTCGCGAGTGGGTGTAGTGGGATTGCAAAGGTAAGGCTGGACTCGTGGTAGGTGACAGGGCGCTCACAGCGAGGCAGTCTCTAGCCTTGTCTCTGGGACTGGCATCATTCTGCTTACAGATAGAGGCCGGTGCTGCCTGGTTTGCCTGGCTCGGCGCAGGGTTACGGTGGTCCAGCATTGGTGCCAGCAGCGACCCGTGCCACTAATGGAGAGAATTGAGGCTCTCAATTGGAACGGTGAGCTGCAGGAGGTGCGGCATCAGATGCAACTGTACTGCATCTCTGAGTGGAAGAGATGCGTATTCACACGACGAGGCAGTGCCCGGTCACAGAGGAGCTGCGTCCAAGCCCTGGCTGGAATTACCTGTCTCCCCGAATGTTGGTCTGCCATTGGCTTGAGGCTGTCAAAAATCGGCACAACCTTGTCCAGCGGCCTGTGTCGGAGAGCCCGCAGCTTCTGGTCATTGCCCAAGAGGAGAAAGCACTGCGGTGCTCGTTACCTCTTACCCTTGCTAGGATTGGAGGCCTGGCAGCTTCACCCCTGGTCTCTGCACGTGATGCATGCGGCCCTTGACCCTTGCCACTCTTGGGTTCCCCATCGCGTGGGGCCAAAATTGCAGTGAGAGCAGCCTCGCACGGTTTTTACCCCCCCTGCCAACTTTTATTACCCCCTGTCATCTGTATGCCCTCAGGGAGAGCGAGGTCAGTTACTGAATGCACGGACCGACGGGTAAGTCCTCGTTGGTTGGGCGTAGTACAGAGAGGTAGTTCCCAAGATCAGACACCGTAGGAAAGCACCGAGTTGTGAGGCCATTGCGCCAACAGCAGCACAGGTACTTGCTTCCGCAGTAGCTGAATTGCTCACCAAGCTGTTGATAGCTCATGCCACGACCCTTGGTTTGCTTTGATCTATGTCTGTGAGTGATACTTGCTGAATCACATGCCTGATTATGGAAGTTCACCCAACCTTGAACCCTTCCGCGTCAGAAGAGATCTGGCTGTACCTGGACTCGAAAATGTCTTGCTGGATGAAGACGTCTTGCAAGTGCCTTGCCGTGATCAATGCTGTTTTCTTACGCAGCAAGCGCTTGCTGATCTACAAGTGAACACATTCGAGAGGATGGGCATGCTCTTGTCATGGTCAAGAACCAATGCCTTCTCGGCATGGCAATTCTCAAGGTCCAGTGCCCTTCCGCCCAAGTTGGGACAAAATGAGAGCAAGCCTAACTTCATGCTGTACCTACTTACCTACCTGATATCCAGTTCTTGCCAGAATCTCGCTGTGAGTGGAGGAAGTATGGAAGCCGCGGTCATCAAGAGGTCTGGGATGGGATGCGTCGAGGGTGTTGCGGAAGGAGGCAGATGGCTGATGATGGGTTTGCTACCTCAGGCTCTCCTAGACAATGGGCATCATGGAACCTGGACACCACATTCCAGATCTCTCCTGCTTCGCAAGAGTGCATCATTTTGGGAGGTGTCGAGGCCGCGATCCACGCATCTCTTGCTGGCTGGACCTGATCATGAGGCCCTGGATGGCAGCTATCCTCCACTATCACTCCTAAGCTTCGTTTGTGATGCTTCGGTTGGAGTCCATCCTTCTAGTGCTTCCCTTCCCATCTTGCTCTTTCCAAGTGCCAGGGACGCGACAGCAGAGTTCAATGCTTGGTGCAGTGGATTGATGAGGGCCGACGTCCCGGTTCGGATCGTGGAGTTGCGTGCTTTCCAAGTTGCTTAGTGTTCCTTCCTCCACTGCACGCCGTCACCCCCTTAATGACTCGGAGTTCCATCTCTCGCAGGATGTTGATGGAAGGAACATACAACGGCAGGAAACTTGACGTTCTTGACGTTCTTGCCGTGTCTCTCGTCCTCCGTCTGGACGCGCCAGATGCCCGTCTATAAAGGCCTCCTCTCCATTCTCTTCTCTCCCAGAAATTCTTCTCTGCTCCATCCATTCATCCCATTTACTCTTCAAGTTGGTCTGCCGGCACCAGGTCTCTTGGAAACATTTCTTTTCCAGCATCCTTTTCTCGGCGGTCCTTTATTGTCTGTCTTTTTGGTCTCCCCACTTGTGTGTGTCTGGCATCCCATCGCTGTCACCATGAAGGCCGTCACTCTCTTTGCTGCGGTTCCCACCGTCGCCCTGGCCTTGGCCACGGGTCTCCACAACTCGCAGCGCTGCCATCAGGCTGCTCTCGGCCACCATGCTCCTCGCTGCAATGATGTCTCGCTCGTCAAGCAGGCCAGACAGGCAGACGATGACGACGACATGTCTTCGGACAACCCGAGGCCCACTGCCACCCGCATCACTCTCAACTTCCCCCCAAGCGGCACTCTGACCGTCAGCATTGGCGACACAGACGAGTCTGACGCTGATGTCACTATCACCGAGACCGACTCTACCACTACGACAAGCCTGTCGGCTCCCTCGAGGACATCTGCTTCGAGTGCTTCAATCTCGTCAGCGTCGTCAGCTTCTGCCTCAATCAGCATCGTCACAGTGATATCAACGGTCAAGTCAATCGCCACAGTGTCTGCCCGTGCAATCCAGGCCGATACTGTGACCATTACTGCCTCGGACCAGTTCACCAGCCTTGTGGGCACTTCCGTGAACGGCGATGCGGTTCCCTCTGGTCCCATTGTCGTTACGATATCGACTTCCACCATCACGTATCCAGGAGTCTACAGCCTCGATCCAACCTTCATCAGCTACTCGACGACGACACAGGCTGCCTCGACGACTGTCTTCGAAGCCGGTCCGACAACGTCCATTGGTGCCATCATCGACCCTCGTCCCGGCGGCTTCACCATCATCAACGGCATGCCGTACGACGAGTGGACCAGCCAGAACCCTGGCGCCTTCATCACTTACACCACTGGACCTGGTCAAGGTACGTCCTCTTAACCCCTCCTGTCGCAGCTCCTTCCCGTCGTCGAGGCCCTGCTAACAACGGCTCTTAGGCACCACGCTCGGCGCCAGCCCCGAGGCGGATGGTACCGTCACTGTGACTACTTCGAACACCATCACAGCAACTACTCCAAGCATCAGCACGACCACAAACACCGCAACCGTGACCACTACAACAGGAGAAGGCGGTGCTCGAGGTTCGATCAGCAGTCTAACTAGCGGCATCAATACAGCCGCGGCAGCTCAAATGACGGCACTGGCTGGCCCGGCAGCAATGCTTCTTCTGGCTGGCCTTGCGCTAGTCTAAGCTCCGGTTTGTCGGCGAATGGGTTTCCCCTGGTCAAACATCTGGCTCGACTAATGTTCTGTTGTGGTGACGGTGTCGGTGTCTGCAGTTGTGGGGGGAAGCAGCTTGACCTGTGTTGGAGACGTTGTGTGCGGGTAGGGTAAGGTAGTGTGCCGCAGAGGATGCGGGTTGATGGCGAGCGTTTTGTGGTAGGGGAGTGTTGGGTTCAGATTGTCCCTACGGGTAGTGCTGCGATGGTATCCTGCTCCTCAGAGACAAAGTGAGAGACTCAATGACAGACATGAATTTCCGCCACACACAAGCCTCCCTTGTGCGATATGGATCTGCCAAACCTAGCAGACTTCATATTCTCGCTTGCTGCTTGGATCTCTCCCTGTGCATATGCCCTCTGCAGCTTGTCGATGTGAATCGCAGCCATATCACCATGTCTCAGTTAAACGCAATATCACACCTCGCCGCCGATGCTATGCGCCATATAGGAGTGTGGCAAAGATCCTTGTCTCAGGGGCAGGCCGTCAGTGAGACGCACAAAACACCGGCTGATCCGACACAACTGTCAGCTTTTGAGGAGGATTCAGAACCAGTGTGTTACTCTGATGATTTCTTGCTCGGTTGTACTCTGCTAACAATTGTTCCGAGCGCAACCTAGACGCCGTAATCCGACGAGCCTCTCCGTTCCCCCGAGTCGTACCCCCCGCACACCTTCCCCGGGCATGAAATCTCCGGACCCTACATCCTGCAGGAGGGCACGATAGTCTCAACCCCGCGCATGCCGCCTGATGGGACCGGCGTTTCTTCCCCTCCCACAGGAGGACACCCCGGAGATGGGACAACATGTCACAGGCCGCTTAGCCACAGCCCCACGGAGAACTCCCGAGGCCAGAACGCCCGAACAAACGAAGTTGAAACAACCCGACAACGAGATCAGAGATACGAGCTAGCCTCATACGCAGCAGACGTATATTCGTAGCTCTCATAGCTCTCATAGGTCTCGTACGTCTCGTAACTCTCCTCCCCGCCTCCCATGTATGCAGCCGAATTATCCAACCCCTGGCTAATCGCCTGGTTGGCAATCTCATCGGCAGCAAACGCGTCGTAGCCACCTGCATCGGCGTAAACATCCTGCGCCCCGCCGTAACAGTCCGCCTCCTGGTAAGCGCCGTCTGCGCCCCCTGCATAAGCACCATCTCCCGACGCGTACGCCGCATCCCCGGTGTTATCGTAGCCGGCTTCGTTTGTTGTGTACGCGTACACGTCAGCGGCTCCCCCTGAATAGGAGGTTTGTTCCGTACCCACGTACGCCTCGGCGCCGCCCGTGTAGCTCTCCGTCCCGGTATAAGCGGTGCTGCTCGCGGCCCCGGCGTAGATTTCAGTCCCCACGTACGCCTCGGCTGCGGCGCAGGGCTCGTTGCCGGCGGGAGTTTCCGCACCTGTGTAGGCACCAGCACTTGCGTAGCTTTCCGTTTCGGCGCAGGTTGTCTCGGTCCCGGTATATGGGCTCGCACCGGCGTCTGCTTCGTTACCGGCTGGCGTCTGCGTGCCGGTCACGGCGTCCGCTCCGGCGTAGGTCTCTGCGCCGCTATTGGCGTTGTTCTCTGCAACGGTGTTGCCCCCGTTAAAGGTAGTGTTGCTGACAATCGCGTTGTTGTCCTGAATATTTGTCGAATTTGCCACGGACGAGTTATGCTCAACAACATTGACATTCTCGACAGTCGCGTAGTTGTCGACCGAGTGACTGTTCTCCGTGAAGCTGTTATTCTCCACCACCGTGTTCTCAATGACAGTGTTATTCTCCACAACCGTCGTGTTGCCCATTCCACCACCTCCAACCATCCCCATCCCGCCCGTGCCATTCTGGTAGACATCGACGTCGACATACGCCCCCACCCCGCCAACACCTCTCCCGGACCCTTCGTAGATGTCAATATCCACGACCGGTCCGCTCGTAGCACCCATCATCATCATCGGCGGCCCGTTTCTGGCTCCGGCCAACATCGGTGGCGAACCACTGTCCGCGGCATGCATGATCGCGGCGCCGGCGATAGCTCCCACTACTGCACCTCCCGCGAAGGCAAGTGCTGTGTTGGAACCCCGTCCTTCAGGCTGCCCTTGGGCCGCCACTGGAGGGCCGTACTGGTACTGCCCCGGGACAGACATGGGCGGACCGACGGGTCTCATCTGCGGGGCTGCTGCCATGGGAGGCCCGCCTGGCCCGGGAATAGGCGCGGGAGGACCCTGTTGTCTGGGACCAGGCATAGACCGTGGTGGGGGAGCCTGCCAGTTGGCTGGTCGCGCTGCGGCGGGAGGCGGGCCGTATGTGCCTTGCTGAGCGCTCACGGAAACATTGACTGTGCCATTGACAGTGAGGCCTGTCGATGGTGGGGGCTGAGACGCGACGTTGTGTGGAAGAGCGGTACCGACAGGCTTCGCAGCTGTGGACGCTTGCTGAGTACCGATCTGCTGAAAACTCGTCTGCTGCATACCTGACTGCTGAGGACTGGGCTTTGGCGCTTCGCCCTGCTGTTGTGTTCCCTGCCCCGAGGCATTACTGGGGGTGTACCCAAACTTGGCGGCTTCCTTTCTGAACTTGGTCTCGATGCCCTGGGTAAGTTCATGGGACTTGATGGCCGTGGCGATGCCGCCGGCGATGCCCATACCAATCTTCTGGCCCGAAGTGAGCTTGCTGAGGAAGCCTTTCTTTGCAGGCTCGGGTTGAGTGCTCTGAGTCGAGCCTGGCGCCGATAGCTGCTGGTTGATTGGTTGTGTCGGAGGGTTGTAGTGCTGCTGAGGTACCTGATAAGTTGAAGTCCCGGCCGTCGGCTGGGTAAACGGTGCAGAGGTTTGGCTGTAGCTTGATGCCGTCAGGTTCTGTTGTTGGTTCGCAGGAGGAGCAGATGACGGTGGCCCTGGGAGCGTCTGTACACCATAAGAAGGCTCGCTTGAGAGAGGTGATGGTGATTGCTGCTGAGAGACTACATAGGGTGCATATTGTGATGTCGCTGGTACACCTTGCTGCGGTAGATACTGGTTGGGGCCGGGAAAATATGTATGGCCATGGCCACTACCAGTCTGTTCCGTTAGTGGAGGGGTAGGGAGGCTGCCGTGCATAGTCGCTTGAGCAAAATACCCGGCTCCAGAGTGCGGTGCGGTCACTGGCGGGGATGAGACATTGGTTGATGGCGGAGTAGGATAGGGGTTGAACTGTTGCTGCTGCACTGACGGTTGCGCCTGGTATGGCTGATACAGTTGGCCGAAATGGTCATTCCGTGGACTTGGTTGGGCTGGCTTGTCCGTGAGAGTCATGTGTACCATAGCATATTGGAGATCCCCAGTGGGTGGGCGCGCATTCTGATGAGCCTGTCCTTCGTTTCCCGGAGAGGCTTGTGCGTGAGCCTGTCCATACTCCTGGGGTTGCGCTGTAGCAGGATTGTAGCCCTGAGGCACAGGCGCGGGCGCGTAGTGTTGTTGCCCTGGATAGCTCATGGCAGCTCAAGTAACGAGTATCGTTATGTGGGAGAAAGGAAGAAGTCAAGACAGGGAGAAGAGAAGAGCAAGGAGCCTCAGAAAGCCTCGTCCTTGGCTCCGTTTTAACGCCCGGCATCTCTGCGGTTCCGTGTTCCTTGCAAGAAGCTTGATCGAGACAAGCAGCGTGCGGCTGAACCCAGGTGCGTCTATCGGGTCGCGCGATTGGGCGACATCGCAGTAGCTGAAGAGCTAATGCAAGCCTCGAAAACACAAGGCTAGTTCGGGGCAGAATCGCGAGCGAATGGGTGATAACTTGCCTTCCAGCAATGGAGCGTTGGAAGTGTCCGGGATGATGCACTTGCATACAAATAACGTAACGCGCTGCGCGAAGAGGCCTCGGCCTCGACTAGCACTAGACCATGATGCCGTCGTCTGGCAAGGCTGCCAGTCTCTAAGCGAATGGAACAAAGGAAACGTACTCTCTCTTCTCTTCCATGTTAGGGCCAGTCGCATCCAGGCT
>Ga0209127_100526_pt1 | contig 13306 bp, 16 predicted proteins | sample LakSupMetagenome_FD_187469 | JGI IMG/M metagenome (GOLD analysis project Ga0209127, IMG submission 187469) | Freshwater microbial communities from Lake Superior, Canada - Sta WM archaea (SPAdes) (version 2) | ecosystem: Environmental > Aquatic > Freshwater > Lake | place: Lake Superior, Canada...
CGTATCGCCGAGGAAGATCGCCGTGTTGTCCTTCACACCCCACAGGGGATGGCTGGAGTTGATCTTCTTCGTGAAGTAAGCTGACTCGGCCAAGGCTACCTGGGCAACGTCCGGGCTATCGGTGAGATACGTCGTCTTCCCCATGTTCGTCGTCTTGATGACCGGGCCGTACTTGCGGAAGAGCCTGTAGTGGTTGCCGAGGTGGTCCGGGAAGATCTCGTAGAAGCTCCCGACCAGAGGCAGTCCTGAAGGTCCTGGGGGGTCCCGGACCGGCTGACCATCGATACGCAGCGAGACAGGCCCCGCGTCGGCGATGATGTCCTCCAGGCTCGTCAACTCGCCCTTGGACGAGTGGAAGCTTATGCCTATGCGACGACATCGTCAGTCTCTGTCTAAGTGCGCAAGTGGGATGGATGAAGGCTGTTGCGTTTGTCTTCTTACCTAATGGTTGAGCAACGTGGAACACCAAGCCCACGGCCCTCTTGACCTCCTCGGGCTTGAAGGTTGGATCGAGCGATACTTCTTTTGCGGTTGAGGCATCGTCGCCCAGGAGGTAGAATCGTTGAGTTGCCATTGGAGCCATTGTTGGAAGAAGTGCAGAGTGCCAACGGGACAATGATGTGTGCGTGTATCTCTCAGAGAACAAGGAGGATACACAAGAGCCTGAAGCACTGTGAAGAAGCAGCCCTCTTTGGACATTATATGAAACGAGGTACGCAGGTACCCTATGCCGTTTGTGCAGCAAGCAGCCCTGCCGAGGCGAACCGTCAGCAAAGCCTGCCGAGGTGAACCCCCATGTGGGGGGCATGAGAGCGTCCTTTGCCGCTTCGCAAAGCCTCACTGTAATTGAAGATCTCGGGCTTCACTTTGCGAGTCAATCTTCAATCCGTGGCCTCAAGTGCCCACTTGTTCCGAAGTCCGAGCCTGAAGCGAAATTCTTGCGAGAGGCTTCTCCTATTTTGTGGGACCGACCACCTCCGAGCCGAGGACACTCGATATCTCTGGACCGATATCTCTGGATCGATATCTCTGGAAGAGGGTTGAGAAATGTCTTCATAAATGGTCAAGGAGTTATCTATCACTGGCACTCGCTCAAAGCTGGTTGTGGCTGTCGGTGCATCTTCGTCTTACTTCACAACTTCCTGCATCTAGCCCCTGATCTTCTGCGTCTCAACAGAAGCACAACGTCAATCTCAATATGTCTAAGACCTATACTCTTACCGATGTGCAGGAGCACAACACACGCGAGGATGCTTGGGTGATCATCCACAACAAAGGTAGGTCTGGGCGCCACGCCTACGTCTCGACAACCAAAATTTAGCAGAGTGTTCACATCAAGTTCGCAGTCTACGATATCACGAAATACTTCGAAGACCATCCCGGCGGCATTGAGATTCTATTGGCGACTGTAGGGACTGATGCGACAACGGAGTTCGAAGAGACCGGCCATTCGCTCGAAGCCAATGACATCTTGAAACAGTTTCAGATTGGAGAGTTGCCGGATGAAGTATGAGAACTACAAGCTCCAGTTCTATCACTAGGTGGAAGCCGCTGACAAAGGAGCAGGAGCACGCTGCCGAGGTGGAAGTATATCGGCCAACGTTTGCCAAGGCTCCACACGTTGCCGCTGTAGATACCAAGAAGCGTGGATCGGCAGGCCTTGGGCGGACAATCACCAAGCTTGGAGTGGTCGGTGGCTTGGGCGCTACAGCGTGGGTCATGAGCGGAAGGGATCTCCAAACTATTTGGGACCTGGTCCGCCAGCTGCGCCTCTCCAAGCTATTCAACCACTCAACCTTGTCAACTGCTGCTGGAACATCCAGCCGGATCTTCTGGCTGGGTGCCGGAATTGCCACTGTGGCCGAGATAGCCGCAACTGTAGGTCTCGCGGTGTGGGCTGTGTCGAAGCTAGACATTCACCAGGATTTTACGAAATACTCCTCGCATCGACAGGCTCGTCCGGAGGCGGTGTTGAAGCCCAAGATGACTCCGACAAAGACCGTTACCGCACCGGCTCGGACGTCGCTGGTTCTGAACCCACAGCAATGGCGGTCGTTCAAGCTTGTTCGCAAAACACTGGTATCGCCTAACGTTTACCGATTCGTCTTCGCATTGCCGCATCACCAAGATGTTCTTGGGCTGCCAACCGGACAGCATATCGCATTGCGAGCCACCATCCAGGGCAAGAGCGTGTCCCGCTCGTACACACCCGTGTCCAACAACACCGATCTGGGACGGGTGGAGTTGCTTGTCAAGGTCTACGAAGCTGGAGCCATGACCAAGCACCTCGAGGGCATGCAGGTCGGGCAGACGATCGAGATTCGCGGTCCCAAGGGAGCCATGCAGTACAGCAAGACGTACGCCAAGCACATCGGAATGATCGCGGGCGGCACCGGCATCACGCCCATGTACCAGCTCATCCGCGCCATCTGTGCCGACGAGTCCGACAAGACCAAGATCAGCCTGGTATATGCCAACAACACCGAGGAGGACATCCTGCTGCGCGACGAGCTGGACAACTTCGTCCAGCAATGCCCTGACAAGTTCCGGGTGCACTACGTCCTGACTAAACCGCCCCAGGGCTGGACCGGTAGCTCAGGCTTCATTACGGAAGATGTGATCAAGAAGCACCTGCCGGCGGCAAGTGCTGACACCAAGGTGGCTCTGTGTGGTCCGCCACCCATGATCAACGCCATGAAGGCCAACTTGACCAAGCTGGGATTCCAGCAGCCCGGGGCGTTCTCCAAGGTCACTGATCAGGTGTTCTTGTTCTAGACCTGACTGTAGTCTGTCTTCATTGTCTCAGTCCTGGGTTGGGCTGTTATTGTGTCAAGAGACGAGGTCGGTTAGTCGATGATTGGCAAAAAACCAAACCAGTGTGATTAGTGGTGAAATTGTAATTACCAGTTCGATAGACTACTTGGGTTCAGGACGATACAATGGATTTCAGTGATACCCAGTACTGTCCAGTGAAAGGCGATCCCAAGGTCTTTACTATTACTTAGTCATTTCTCGGGAGTCGCAATCCGGAGGTCATAGTGTCAGTTTAGGTACGGCCCGAAATATCGTCCAAATCCCAAATCAGGGTTCCACTGTCGCTTGGTTTCTTTTTTATGGGGACTAGCGTTTCCGCAGCTTTGCAGGCACTACACGTGTACCGACTTGACCACTTTTGGGAGGGCACGGGCCTCTGTCCTCCTTCCACATCTGGATCCCTTGTTTGTTTCCTTGCAAAGACTTCCACTCTGCCAATGTTGCAATTCGCTGAGCATTCGGAGGTGCGAGATCGCAAATGCGCCTCTGAACCATGCCTCTGTGAGGCATATACCGCACTACACAGTCGTAATGGCGAAAAGTCGAAACAGCCGCGCGTTGTCGTCCATTGGTCCAACAAAGCCGCGGTTACCGAATCCAGGTAGCTACGTCATCCGCTCCCTGTCTCGTCACATCTTATCTCTGACTGCCCTGTGGACCCGCGGTAACGTATAAGCCGTTTATCTGCAAGGTCGATCCGCCGAGCTTATCTCTGGCGCCATGACACCCTACACTTCCCGCGGCGGGTCCGGCAGTTTAAATTAAGCTAGACCCGCCGCTAAGGTCAGGGCTTCCAGACGTTCCGGTGTCTCGGCCCATCGTTTACTCTGGGGCCCAAAGGTGAATTACCGAGGCATCGAGAATGTCTGGCAGCGCTGAGAAGATTCTGAGACCCCTCAGAAGTGAATTCCGCCAGTTGCACGTACTATGTCTGACAGCCACAAACAGGACCAACCCATTCTGCTCATCAACTCGGGCTCTTCGGTGCGGTTTACCTGCCAGCCCTGCCTGATCTCGGCACTCGTCAACTAGTCCCTTAGAGGTATGACTCCATACCTGAGTTCGAGCCGTGGAAAAGCGGGCCCTGGACCGAGATCCGACATACCTAGTGTAGTCCATCTTGGCGGTCCCAAGAGTCATGACAAGGTCCCTGATTGGTTGCCGCTCTCAACCGTGCCGTGGCTGCTGCCCTTGCCTCGGCAACAAGCAAGTCTCCACGCTTGCCGTCGTCGCGGATGAACCCAGGATCAACAAGCGACGCCGAGCAAGCACACGTCTTTCTCTACGGCCTGGCGCTTGCCATCCCTGACATCTCGTGTCTCCGCCTGGTGCTCGGTGCGGCCTTCTCGGAGATGTGGGTACGAGGCAAAGGCGAGCAGCTCGGAGGGCCCGGCGTTTGTCTGGCGCCAGGCCCGGGTACCTTACTCTTGCTTTGCCTACGGATAGCACGGTGACATTTCCAGACACCCATATAGATGGCCGTGTCGAGACTCACACTGCGTTTGATCAACCTCGACTCGTCGTCTTCTCACCAAAGCAACACATCTCTCCTTGCACAAATCATACCATATCCGAACCAGCCTACAAGATGACTTGGCAACCTTCAGCGGTCGGCGAGCGTCCCGTCGTCATACTTGGTGCCGGTGTTCTCGGTCGTCGCATCGCGTGCTCGTACCTCGCTGGTGGATACAATGTCCATACCTACGATCCGTCCGCTGAGACTCGTCAAGCAGCAGCGCAATATGTCAAGGAACATCTGCACGATTTCAAAGCCTCTCCGCCTGGTAAAACCGGCGAGTTCCAGGTCTATGACGATCTTGAAGCCGCCGTAAAGGACGCGTGGCTGGTCATTGAGGCTGTTCCTGAGAAGCTCCAGCTGAAGATTGATACTTTCGGGGAGTTGGACAAGAAGTGTCCCGCGGATTGCATCATTGGCTCCAATAGTTCTTCCTACAGGTCGAGCCTGATGCTGGAGAAGGTCAGCCCCGAGCGGCGCAAGCTGATCTGCAATGTCCACTACACCATGCCCCCAGAAGTCTGCACGGTTGAACTCATGACCGACGGCGAGACCTATCCGGAGATCTTCCCCTATCTGAGCGAGGTACTTGGGCGCTGCGGCATGCTTCCATTCACTGCCAAGAAGGAATCCACGGGGTAAGTGAAACCGGCTACTGCCACGACACCAACGCTTGATCCAACTGACCGAACCATGACAGCTTCATTTTCAACCGCTTATGGGCAGCGGTCAAGAGAGAAGTCCTCATGATCTTGGCCGAGGAAGTTAGCGACCCGGCGGAGATAGACAAGCTCTGGTCTATCATGTTCAAGGCCCAGATCTCTCCGTGTAGGTTGATGGACCAGATCGGCCTCGATACGGTGGCATTCATCGAAGACAACTACATCCAGGAGAGGAAGCTAGATGGTACCCTCACCGTGGACTGGCTGCGTCGCAACTATGTCGACCAGGGGAAGAAAGGGCTCAAGAGCGACAAGGGTGGCCTCTACCCCCCGCCTTCATCTGCCCCGCAGCCCGGCTCACTTTACGTTCTCGACGTCGGGCTCGGCACCAATGCGTCTAGCATCGCTGCAATGTCGACCAACGGCAAGATTCTCCGCCTTGATCCTTCAACCGGCAGGTCCTCAGCCATTGTCACAGGTCTGAACCTGCCGGACGGCATCGATATCTCCGAGAGTGAAGGTCGCATCTTCTGGACAAACATGGGCCGGAGCATGTCGACACGTGATGGATCCGTCATGTCAAGCAAGCTGGATGGCACCGACGTCCGCACGCTGGTTCCTGAGGGGAAGGTGCACACGCCCAAGCAGCTGGTCGTGGCTGACGGGCAGCGGAAGGTGTACTTCTGTGACCGCGAAGGACTCGGAGTACATCGCTGTGATTTCGACGGCAAGAACCACGAAGTACTCGTGCAGAGGCACAGTGACGGCCTGGACCAGACACAGTGGTGTGTCGGCATCGCGGTAGACCTTTCCGCGGGCAAGGTCTACTGGACGCAGAAGGGGCCGAGTAAGTCTGGGAAGGGTCGCGTATTCCGCGCCAACCTTGAGATCCCTGCAGGAGAGTCGCCTGAGAACCGTTCCGACATTGAGTTGCTCCTCGAGAACTTGCCTGAGCCGATAGATCTCGAGCTCGACGTCCAAGGACAGACACTTTACTGGACCGATCGGGGCGAGCATCCCACGGGCTGTACTCTGAACCGCCTTCCCCTGAGCAGCCTCGGTGCAGGAGCGCGCCAGGCATCCCCGGAAATCCTCGCGCGACGGTTCCATGAGCCGATTGGGCTCAAGCTTGACAGCAAGCGTGGGCTTGTCTATGTTACCGACCTGGGCGGTAGTGTCTACCGAGTGGACCTCAAGACACGTGAGAATAAGGTCATCCACAGCGATGAAGGAAGCTATACGGGCATTGCAATGCTGCAATAGTTGATCAACTTGTCGGACGTGGCCATAGATAACTACAGATACGCTTGAGCTAGCTAGTATAGCGAGTATAAGCAAGATTTTTGATCAAGGCTGATACTGCCATAGACTTCATTTTGAGATATGATCTCCTAATCAACAGACCGGCCCTGGAAACGCTCCTGGTCTGTCAAGTTTTGGCTGGCTGGCCGATAGCACTCGGGCCGGCGTGACTCTTCCGTTGATGGCTGTCCTTGTGAGGGAGGTATGGCCAGAGGGGACTGAGCCGCCTTCATTGGGCAGTTTGAAGTTAGCAATCTAGTAAGCGATGAATGCCATTCAACAGGACATCCTTCCCATCGACATCCTTCTCGTTCAAACATGGGATGACCACGATATGCTTGATCTCAGTGTCTTAATGTTGCAGTAGATTATATGGTAACGGTTTCGCCCTGGTCATGGGCGAATTTCACCTGGTTCTTCCGCAAGCCCAGTTTCTCCATCACAGCATTGATTAGAGTTGCAACAAGGACAGCACCAGTAGCTGCCCAAACATCCCACTGGCCGACTGAGCTCATTTCCTCAACGGATGGAATCTTGGGTGTCATGGTCAAAAGATACTGCTCCGTTGACACCATCATGAAGATGGCGATCGCCGGCAGGACCAGCCACAACATGACTTGGGCGACCCGATCGATCAAACGACGTCCATTGAGCAGTCCACCAGGCTTGTCCTCCCGTATTTCGCGCGCGTTCTGCTCCATATCGACTTCCCCAGCCGTCGTATGTGGCTTTGTCGATAATGAGACACCAAGAAGGGCAAGGGCCGAAAAGATCAGAGTCGGAACTCCAACTTGTCGCTCAAGCAAGGCGAATTTCCACCCCGTCGAGCCCAACACGCTAACCTTCTCAACAGCACCAAAGACAGTCAATTCCTCCATCCAAATGCCTTCGCAGTCTTCGTGTGCCATTGCGAAACCTCTGCCTCCTGCGGCCACAAGTGTGCCCAACATCGCAATGGAGACAGATGCCAAAGTTGAGCTGATGGCCACCACAGCAGCCCAGCTGCGGATGAGCGGCCGAGCAGACGACTCACTGGCCCTCCTGGACGCAAGAAGAAGCCAGCATGCGACGATGACTGCCAAGCCCAGCATCTCGAGCAGCACCACCGCGTCAATTGGCACGGGCTCTGTCGTGGGCGCCGCCATTCTCGAGACTCTGCGGAGGATAACCGCCGCATCCACGGCGAAGACAGCCGTACGGGTGGTAAACGCAGCGAGAGCAGCACGGAAGAGCCATCCCCTGGGCAATGGTAATGTTAGTGCTGCGACGAGTGCATATGTGTGAGCTCTCGTAAGGAGCAAGTATGGGCTCGATAGCGGCGCGACACAGATCTGTCGCACTGTGGCTGTATGGTCGGCCATGTCGTTCTTGGGGTGCTACCAAAGTCTTTCACGACCTGGCAGCACAGCTGCAAAGGCATCGGAAGGTCGATTTTGTTGGAAACCTTTCAGCTTTGCTTGGCCCTGCCCTTAAACGCTTCGTGGCGGAGGCTGTGTCCGGGGCACAGCAGCTGCCGCGGGATCGCAAGGCACTCTCAACCTCCACGCGCTCTGAGATCAAGCATGTGATATCCCCGCAAGAGTGGCTGAACAAAGATTCTATGATTTTCTACCTATTCCTTGGAGGTAGTATCAGAGGCAGAGCAGCACCTATCTGCTAACACCCTCCGTTTCGGCGATGCGGAAAACATACTTCACACCACTCGCCTTTCCGTCCTTCAGATTCTGCAGAGCTTGCTGGATGCCTGCTAGACCGCCTGGCACGACCTCATGTCTCTGCGGCTTGAACCAGCCCTGCTCCAGTCCCCGGGCGAAGTATCTGAAGAAGACGAAGCCAAAGTCCCTCTCCGCCTCAATCTTGCTGTGCACGCTGCCGACACTGGTAATCGACTTCTCAATACCCTCGGGAACCCCCTGGTACTCTTTCCCGGGCAGCACAAGGGTCATCTTGGCACCCTTGGCCAACACTTTGCTGATGTTGACATAACTGCCCTTCTCGGAAACGGCGTCAAAGGCGTGCAGCGCCGGCGGCAGCCCTCCTTGGCCCAACGCTTCCTTGAGACCGGCGACGACGGCCTCGTCGCCATCGCGATAATCGACAATGGTATCACCCTTAGAGCGATCGATCACTGTCTCGACGTGGTCCTTGGCGCGGCCGGCGACGCAGACCAACGGGTGGATGTTGCTCTTCCGCGCGAGCTGGGTGGCATAGTAGCCGACAGCCGATGCTGCACCATAAATGACCAGCGGGGTGGGTTCCGCGGCAGGTCGCCAGGGCTCTGGCAGGCCCAAGCGGGTATACAAGCCGACTGCTGCCGTCATGGCTGCGAGAGGGATCGCTGCGGCTTCTGCAACCCACAAGCAAACGCGCCTGTGTCAGTCGTGGGCAAGGCCTTGACGTCGCAAGCTTGGGTGGGGGACTGTAAACGAAACGTACTTTCAAAGCTGGTCTTGGCTGGGATATGGAACGTGGTATGAGCCCATGCAATGGCATACTCGGCATAGCTTCCGTGCGGAGTCCGCATCTCGTGGAAGGCAGCCACGCGGTCGCCGGGCTTGAACTCGGTGACGTTGGCGCCGACCTTCTCCACTATGCCAGCGATATCATCGCCCTGGTTGATGTTGGTGTCCATCCATTCGGGCACCTTCCAGTCCTTGGGGTTACTGCCGCTGACGACGACCTTGATGAGTACTTGGTCTGCGCCGGGCTCCGGGACGGGTGAGTCCACAATATGGACCTTGGGACCTGTTGCTTCTGGTCAGTTCAACCCCGATAACGGTCTCTTTGTGGTTCGACAGCGAAGGAATCAAGTCGCTCGAGGTACCTTTGCTGACTGTGGCTTCCTTCATGGCGAGTCCCCTCGTGGCTTATTACTAGATGTCACAACGGTACGTGATCTTGATCAGAATGCGTAGTGACTGGAAAGAGGGCGAGAGCGAATGACGGCGGTACCTTTTATCGTATTAGCAGGCATCCCGCTTCCACAACCAACATAGCGCACCAACAAAGTGAAGCTTGCATGGTCCCGAACCTTTCTGTGTACAAAGCGGGACCGAGGGACAATCTAGCATTGCGTCATGGAAAAACATCGAATGAATGGTCTGATGAACGGAAAACCAACTCCGCAGCAGCAGTTCGATCATCTCTCCCTCCAATTGGCAAAATGCATGCTAAATCCAGACACCTCTAGAATGTTTTGATGTTGCATTACAGTATTGCCCTGCAACGAGACTCGTCGCCGTGTGCTGCTGCATTCGTTTTACAAGCTGCCTCAACAGAGCAAGACGGTCCAGAAGAGCGCAAACATGAGGCCCCCGATCCACATAGCCGCCCCGCCGGTCCCCCAGGACGCCTGCTGTTTCCCCCCCGGAGCAAGTGAATGTGACGTCCTCGATGTTCCGTCCTCATCTCGGCCGGCAACTATTCGAGGCCCATTCGCGAAGGGCTTCGTGCCGTCCTTGGACCTGAGGTTAGGCTCGTCCCGCTCGTCCCGCTGTTGACATGGGGCGGCCAGCATTATCGCTCGATCCCCAGTACCCGAACCTTTATTCGCCGGTGATGGTTTGGTACGGTTGAATGGTGTTGTTGTAGTCGTCTTCCCGGGCATTTCTTGAAGGCCCGCCTCAACGCCCAGGTCTTGTGATATCGCCGTGTCCCCTGACCACTCCATTTCGTCGTGGGCTCCGGCATGGACGAGGTTGAACGATGTAGGATTTGCATTGCACACAAGAGCCTCGCTGATACCTCTCCTGGTGTTGCCCTTGGGAGGAAAGGCGTTGATATCTGCTTCGTCTCCAACATCGACCCTTTCCGCGAGGGAGGTACAGGAGTCTCCTGAGGCGCAGCCATATGCTATGGAGCCGCCATTGCCGCCCGCGTACGTCCTCTCCTCGCTGTTGATTTCTTGTGCCTGGCAGATGATACAGACGGCTAGGAAGAGGAGTGCTGTCTTTCCGCACTGCTTCCTCATTGCTTCATAGGGGCAAGTTCTGTTGGAAAGCGGTTGTCTCAAGGAGCAAAGTTCCAAAGGAGGATGGCAGTGAGGACTTGGCTGGCATGTCTCCTCAAACCTTACTATATATCGCCAGCCGTAGCTCAAGACTCCGTCGTCAGCGGCGCGCCAAACATATCCTCATTCGATGCCAACTGTTTGCACGAGCTTACAATGCCACGAGGGTTTGTCTTGGCATGACCTCTAATGCGGCCTTGAAAGGCGGGGGGAAGGGCGCTCACGAGGCCGATTGGGGCCGCTTCCAGCATGCAGAGGGTGGCATGACCTACCTTATGATTCAAACAAATTGTCACGAGCACATCAGTGCCGGTGTTTCTCGGGTTCCCGACGACGCTAAATCATTTCTGCAGCGCCCTGCCTCAGCTGGTTACAGCCTCGTTGTATAGTTGTCACGAACATCTGTGCCGCGCAGGTAGTATACATATAATCGTGCCACTCATCTTGCAATTGTTGCAACTAACTTTGCTTCCGGCGACAAATCCACCATATAGAATCGAAACAGAGCAACGCCAATCCCCGAGTGGCACACAAGCCAACTATCGTTACAACACAACACAGACTTCCTTCGTAGTCTCTTACGAATGGCCAACGAGGCCCGCCTGGGGAGCATTGTCCGGGTTGGTATCGGTGCCAGCAAAGCCAAGCTGCGTGTTCCACGCATCGGCAGTGGTGACGTCCCGAGGGCCTCCTCCAAGATCGGCCAAGGCAGTGGTGCAGGCAGCCTTAGCAGCGGCATTGGCTTCGCAGACGTTCGTGAGCTGATCGCAAATTCTGTTCATGATGATGGCCGGGTTGAGCGCCTCTTGCTGGCCCTTGTTGACAAGGGGGTCAATGGCCTGGAAGGTGAACTCCGTATCCTTGCGACCGTTGAGCCCTGCCTCGAACTTCAATGTTGGTACGCATAGGCCAAAGTCCAGGCCGGCGACGGTTGACTTCTGGACAGCACCTCCTGATGCAGCAGCGGCGGTGGTGGCAGCTGGGGCTGCGGGTGTGACAGTGGTGGTGATGGTCGCTGCACCGGCGCAGTTGGTGGCGGCATCTGTAGCTGCAGGTGCGGCCGCTGAAGCGGTAGTAGCAGCGTCACCGTTAGCAGCATTATCACCAGCAGCAGGGGCAGCACCCGCGGTGCCGTCAGCGGCTTGCGTTGTGAAGTTGCTGAAGCCATTGGCGGCCATGACATCGGCGACGCTGAGGCCAGTGGCGTCAAAGGGGGTCTTCAGGGACGTCGCCGAGTTTGCGTTCTCAACATCAGAGCCAGTGACGGCGGGATCGACAAGAGGCACGATGCCGCGCAGAGCTTCGGTGGCGGGAAGGCTGGCGTCAGAGCATATGGTGGGAATGGACTGAGCGAAAGGGTTGAAGTTCTTCTCGGCGGCGACAAGCGCGGCGGCACCGGCAATGACGGCTGGATCGTCGCCAAGAGTCTGCACGATCTTATCTGCAAGTTGAAGCTATGTGGCCGGTTAGCTACGTCCCGTTCGAGCCCGGGACAAGATCCCCTTACCTTGGCACAGGCGTTTGCGCCAGCGAGGAGCACACCAGGAGTTTGGCCAGCAAGAGTACCGGCTTCTCCAGGGTTGCCGAAGTCGCTCAGACCCTGGATTATGTTCTGCACGAGGCCTTCCTGGGCGAAGCGAGCATCGGACAGGGCCAATAGGGCCGTGAAAACGATAGTCTTGGACATCATCTTGAAATCGTTGCACGTTGCAAGTCTCGATAGGGGCGGGAAAAAAAGGCGTGCAAGTAGAAGACAAAGCAGAACAAGGCGAAGACCGTCCGAGCGGTATGCTGATGATGTGTACGGCAAGAAGCGAAAGAAGAGGCTCAGAGCTGAAAGAGCGTCAAGAACAGAAAGTTCACAGAACTAAAGAGCGAAAGAGAAGAAAGGACAGTTTGGTAACTTGCATGACGATGAGAGGGAGCTTGAGTAGCAGAGATGGAGAGCTCGAGAGTGTTTATATACCGACCCCGAATGGGCATGCAGTGGAGGCCATGATGGGCCAAACGCGGTGACACGCGCCAAGAGGCTCGAAGGCAGCCCACAAGCCCCCCTAATGGCGATCACACTTGACGCATTGGATATGGGACGGCAAGGCATGAAGTTGAGACCTAGAGACGCTGGCCAGGCTGGCGGAGGTGGTGGCCCATACAGCTGGGACACGGCTTGTATCACAGCCAGCGCGATCTGGATCACTTGGCCGACTGGCTGCCCCGGTTTGAGGCCCCTGGTTCTCTATCTTCATCAGGGGAGCCCAGACAGTTGTGGCCGCATACGAACCGTAATACCCTAGTAAACTGGACCGTTCGGCGTCTTCGCCAATAGTTACCTAGCTTCCATGCCGGACGACACGGAAGGACGATGCGTCGCTCCGCCTGCATCTGGACACAGCCAGGGGGCCCCGTCCCAGGTCAGTCATAACTGACCCGACAGATGCATTCAGACAGTCTTGACGCCTGTATGCAGGTTCATTACCTACTGCGTTGGCTGGACTGCTAAAGGTTGGCGCTTCTGCCGCTTACGGTTGTTGTTCCTGACCTCAAAGGTTGCTGCTCCTTCCTTCCTGTTGTGGCTCGATGACCCCATGCATAAATGCGATGCATGGATCAGATCATTTTCATCTCTTCTGCGTCCCACCAGCCAGAAGTCTGGTAAAACGGGTTTGCAAGGCACGATTTTCCAGCGATCTCAAACAGAGAATAAGTCTAAAAAGCTCGCTTGTCGACGTAAAGGGACTTCAACCGATAGGTAGTTCGTTGGGTCGGGCAGAGAGGAACCCGTGTGGACACACCTGAGAGTGGAAAACGGGAGGTTAGAAGTGGAGTTAAGGTGTGCCCCGCCATGCTCGCTTACTTCGGATCAGACCGATCAAACAGCCGCATCCAGGGTTCTGAGACATCAAGACTTCGAACCTGAGACGGCACTGCTTCTCCGCTTGCCATCATGAGCCGCTTTGCTGAGGACGCTTCTCCATTTCGTCAACCCCTATAGGAGAGTGGTGA
>Ga0209127_100527_pt1 | contig 13300 bp, 8 predicted proteins | sample LakSupMetagenome_FD_187469 | JGI IMG/M metagenome (GOLD analysis project Ga0209127, IMG submission 187469) | Freshwater microbial communities from Lake Superior, Canada - Sta WM archaea (SPAdes) (version 2) | ecosystem: Environmental > Aquatic > Freshwater > Lake | place: Lake Superior, Canada...
CCCCCTTCTTCCCCCACTTCTTCTCCCACCGCCCCTGCTCATCCTTCGCCTTGTTCTTACTGTCCTCGATCCTCTTCTCCAGCGCGTTCGCGCCCAGCCCGCCGACGGCGGCGCCGACGATAGTGCTCAGCAGCGCCGCGCCCTGGTTGTTGCTGTTGTCGCTCCCCCGCCGACTGCGACCACCCTTACCGCCCTTCCGGGTGGCCGCCTCGGTGGCCTCCCTCGCAGCCAGGCCGCCGATTATGGCGCCCATCACGCCCACGCCCAGTCCCGAGGTTGAGTCGGAGAAGGTGTTCTGCACGATGTGCCTCGCCTGGTCCAGGGGGCTGCGGGGGCGCTCGCGGCGGGGGCGGTCGTCTTCCGAGTCGCTGTCCCTACCTCTGTCCCTGTCGCGCCGGCCGCGCCTGTCGCGCGAGCGGGAGCGGGAGCGGTCACGGTCCCGGTAGAGAGGGGGTTGGGAGCGCGGGCGGGCGGGCGAGTAGGGGACTTGCAGCGCGTTGCCGCCGGGGTTGTGCGGAGGGGGGTAGAAGGGGGTGACCCCGTCGTAGGGCACGATATGCGGGTGGGGGATGGCGCCGCTCATGTGCGAGCCGCCCGAGTGGTAGTCTGGGCTGTAGTCGCGGCTGCGGCGCGAGGATGAGCGGTGCTGGGGACGGTAGTCGTCGTCGTCACCGTCGTAGTAGCCGCGGGAGGCCATTGTGCGGTAAGGTAAGAGTTGCGCGATAGCCTTGTCTTTCAGTGTTGTTCAGGCTTTTGGGAGTGTGTAAGGTGATGGATTCTCGGGTGATCGGTGCTGATCTTGTGTAAAGTTATATCGATCTCTCGAATATGCGATTGTTTCAGGCTGCCAAACTTGAGGCCGCTCACACCACAGCCACTGGTCACTGTGTAAATGTCGAAGTCTAGGATTGGTCAACCAGAACTTTGACAGGCCGAATGGACGCGAGAGAAGTAGTCCCAAGAGGGGATATATAAGCTCAAATATTGACGATTATGGGTTGCTTTGCGGCTGAGACGCTGTGGAGGCACCCGGGCAAAATGCAATGAGAGCATGCAAAGGTGAAGAGGGAGAGAGCCTGACGGGTGCCTTGCGATGAATGGTTGTAGTCAGTGTTAACTCGTCCATGCCACCACACCACTTGGCGGCGATCACAGCACTCAGCTGCTGCCGGAGAGGGCGGCGAACGAGCACTGGTGGGGTGTCAAAACCAGATGATGTCACAAGACCGTGGCAGGGGACGTGATCTTTGGTCAGTACAAGGCTCTAAACAAGACTTCTTGCGTGCGTCAATCAATCCAATAACGGTACCTTTTAAGTCTAGATCACACATGATCAATAGTCCTTCAGATGAGGTGATGTTCCAGAAGCATTCCATGGCGGTTTGGCCATCCCCGAACAACGGCCCCCGAACAATGGCACTTGCTTAGCCCCGGCTGGCTGGGTCGATAAGAATCTGGGGAACCGAACACTCTGCGACGAGGTTAAAACTTTGTTTTAGGGCTGTGCTTTCCGGCTGCGGTTCATCGGGGTACGATGCAAGCAACCGGGCATGCAATTGGTTCCGCATCTCGGAGCCAGCTGCACGACGCCAGCGCCTCAACAGGCAACAACAACAACAGCACGTTATTATCAGGTGCTCAGCCTCGAGGAGACAGACCTAGACTGATTTCCGGCAGTTGAGGCCGTAGGGCCAGTGAACGGTCCACCCGAGTTGTTGAGGGTGAGTGCCGATGGACTGATACGTTATGTCCATGCGTCAAAAATGCGGTCAGAACCCAGATGCCAGACCGTCCGAACTCGGAGAAAAATGATGGCGCAGGACAGGCGATGCTCAAGTCCAGTCTCGCACGATGTGCAATCATGCAAAAGGATCACGAGGCCATCGAGACCATGGCGAGCTTGAAGGTGAGGTATAGACGACTAGGTAACAGAACGAGGGTTAGGGTTCAGTTGTCAAGGTCAGCCGGCAAATCCCTTCACGGCTTGGAGCTCGTTCCGCTGTTTCTCTCGCCAAAACTCCATTTCGTGTCGGCATCTTGACAGGTTCTTTGGCCATAATGAGAGAAAGACGTCCGCATTGTGTGACCCTCGATGACAATAATAACGCTCGTCGACCCAGAAATGTTATTGCCGTGTCGGAGTCAGATATTCTTGGTCGGAGCTGCAGAGCGGAAAGCGGAAACTCCGTCCGGGACACCGCGCCGGCGGCAGAACGTCGGAGCGTCCCAACCATCCACATCTGCGCAATCCCCCGTCATAAACCGGCACCATGTGGACCGTCCCGTCGTCGGCCAAGACACGCGGGGGGCGGATAGCAAGAGTTGATACGATGTCAAAATCGGCCAAAGGATTTCTGTGACTGTTTCGTTGCTTGGCTTTCGTCTTGTAAGCGCTTCTCCCTCGCTATTACTTCGGCTGTTGGCTTGAAACCGGCTGTTGGTCCATAAAAGAATATTTCGGGACTGGGCTGTATCACAGGACATATGTATTCGGTTTCTTAGGGGCCTTTGACCAGTCCAACGAAAGTTTGGAACCGCACGGTGTTCTGCTTCTGGTGCCGTTGTTGATTCCTGTCTTCTTATATATATCATGTCTTACACGCATCTCGGTTGAGTTGGATATCTGTGAAGGGGAAAGCCCCTCACCGCCTCTCGTGTCTCGAGCTCCCAGTTCAACTTGTTACAAGCCAGCATGTCGGCTTCCGCTCAGTTCACAGCAGCCAGCGAGGTAGAGCACTCAGTGGAACATACACTACCCACGGTTATACCCTACTCGGACCCTGAGAAACACGACACCACCGCTTCGGCAGCCAACACAACCGACGATGATGCACCAGTCCCTCTCACAGAGCGGGAACGGCATGAAGCCCAGCTTCAGAAATGGAACCACCCTAGAGTGAACCTATGGCGAGTGCTGACGACCATGTGGTGCTTCATCCTCATGGGCATGAACGACGCAGCCATAGGCGCCCTAATACCATACGTAAGATGTCCACATGCCTACGTCTTAGACTTAGAACCCGAGCCTAACGTCGCTAGATTGAACCATACTACAACATATCCTACACCGTCATCTCCCTCCTCTTCCTCGCCCCCTTCATCGGGTACCTCCTCGCCGCCCTCTCCAACAATCTGATCCACCACCACTTCGGCCAGCGCGGGATCGCCTTCCTCGCCCCCCTCTGCCGCATCCTCGGCTACGTCGCCCTCTGCCTGCACCCGCCCTACCCGGCCCTCCCCGTCATCATGCTTTTCCCGGGCTTCGGCAACGGCCTCGAGGACAGCGCCTGGAACGCCTGGATAGGCAACATGCAGTCCGCCAACGAGATCCTGGGCTTCCTCCACGGCGCCTACGGCCTGGGCGCCACCATCGGGCCTCTCATCGCGACCACCATGGTCACCCACGGCGACCTGCCGTGGTACACCTTCTACTACCTCATGATCGGCCTCTCGGCCCTGGAGTGGGCCCTCTGCGTCCTCACCTTCTGGCGCGCCACCGGCGCCGTCCACCGCGCGCAGCACCAGTCCCTCCATGACGACCACGAAGCGGCCACACCCGGCGAGCCCGCCACCGAGAAGAAACGCACCACCACCCGCCACGTCCTCAAGGACCCCATAGTCTGGCTCATCGCCCTCTTCCTCCTCGGCTACGTCGGCGCCGAGGTCAGCCTGGGCGGGTGGATCACCTCGTTCATGCTGGTGGTCCGCCACGCCGCGCCCTTCGACGCGGGTCTCACCGTCACCTTCTTCTGGCTCGGCCTGACGGTGGGTCGCGTCGCCCTCGGGTTCGTGACGGGCCGCGTCGGCGAGAAGGTCGCCATCACGGCCTACCTCGTGCTCAGCATCGCGCTGCAGCTGCTGTACTGGCTCGTGCCCAGCTTCGTCGCCTCGGCGGTGTTCGTCTCGTTCCTGGGCTTCTTCCTGGGCCCGCTGTTCCCCGCTGCTATCGTGGCGGCGACGAAGCTGCTGCCGAGTGATTACCACGTCTCGGCTATCGGGTTCGCAGCGGCGTTTGGGGGAGGAGGCGCGGCTATTTTCCCGTTTGCGGTGGGCGCTATCGCGCAGAGCAAGGGGGTGGAGGTGTTGCAGCCTATTTGTTTGGCTATTCTGGCGTTTATTCTGTTGATGTGGTGGTTTCTGCCGGGTGGGTTGAGGAGGGGTGGCCTGGAGAGGGCGAGGGAGAATAAGGAAGGGGTTGGACATGAGGTTGGCAGGGCTTGGAGATGGGCGAAGGAGAAGGCTAGCAAATCAGAGTGATAGATGTCTATTGGGAGATAGAGATCATCTAGCTGTGTATCTTTTGTCGCAATTCATCCGCCAGCCTGACGAGATAGAACTCTCTGGCTTGGGCAGGAAGCTTGTGGAAGTTGCTGACAAGCTTGTTAATGTCTTGTCGACCCTTCTCGTAGGCTGCCAAGTCCCGATTTCCGTACACATCTCGACCTGCCGAGTAGCCGCTTTCAAGGTCGCGGAAGAATATGTTGACGGCCACGCTGATGTCAGAAGTGGGCGTTGCAGTGTGAAGCCACAGTGGCGGAATGAAGAGGACATCCCCGGGTGACAGGATGGCCTCGAAAGGATGGGTGCGGCTTAGTGCTGGAGAGTCGAGCTTGGAGAACACGTCGATGCTGGAGCTCGACGCACCGGGCGCGAAGCTCAAATATTCGACGTCTGGCGGAGGGAACAATATGAGGCGTTTCGACCCCTGAATCTGGCAGTAAACGTTGGCCATGACCTGTGGATTTTGTCAGTAATTTGGCGCAATGGCTGCGTTAGATGTGCAATACATACATCGTAATGCAACCACATGTTGACTGGCCCCGAGATCCGAAGCACGGAGCTGAACGTGTTCTCCTTCACAAAAGAAAGTTGCTGAGGGAGCACAAAGTCGCCGGAAAGGCTCGGGAAATCTGTGGCCAAGTCGGCTGGAAGCGCGGATGGGTCCTCCGTCGACAAGGCCCGCATATACAGTCTGCTTCCCTGGCGCGCTTCGTTCGCGAACTCAGCAAATGTCTTGGTCACATAACCGAAGTTCTTGGAGTTGAAGTCCATGTTTGGGGTGGTTGAGTCGTGTACTACGACCTAACGGTGTGCGGTGTATTAGCAACTGACCCGAGAGCATGCCGACCAAGACATTCGACCTACCTGTCGTCCTGCTCCGACCTTGTCAACAAGATAGTCGAGATTCCAGCTCGCAACACACGGGCCAAGGTCAAGACCCCTCAATATTACAGGATCCCCTCTGCGCAGGACTCCCTCAAATTCCTCAGCGGACTGGAGAGCAACACGTGGTATTGAGGTAACTCGAGGCCTCGAGTCCTGCTCGGAATCCAAGCCCAGGGACTCTCCCTTCGCGATTCGTGGTACAATCTCAACAGTCTGGACATAGTCGACAGACTCTGTCACTGGTTGGCTGACGTCCATATTAGTCGTATACGCCCCTCTGTTCCAATAAGTCCCCATGGAAAAGCAGGTGGCGCCGCCCCCGAGGATGGCCACGCGGTCGTCTTCCGTCTGTGCCACCGAGTGTCCGACCAGAAGGGGCCGCGGAAGCGGAAGGCTGACTGAAGGCGCTTGGTGCGGGACACGCCCAGCGAGGATAACGGCACCCTGTAAGTTGCAGTCGACTACCTCCAACTGATGAGGGAGCAGATGGTCTCTCATGATACCACCTATGAGCATCTGGCGACTGGCGCCGGACCGCGCCGATATGCAGACAGCACCGAAACGGTTGAGTATGAGACCTTGATCTGGGTTTGAGGCGATTTTCTGGACACGGATATAAGGGAGCTGTACATGTTAGCCTCCTTCTGTTACTATCTAGATGCGGAGCGAGTACTCACCTCGGGCTGTGAATACGACATCTCTAGCGTCCAATGCAGAATTTGGTCTGCCACCAGACCGTCGGATGATATGCCTCCAGCTAGATAACCCAGCCGTCTGACTGCATCTGTGCGATCGGTCGTGAAGTCGCGGTCTTCGACGAGAGTTGCCCCGAACACTGGGTTATAGACGACGCTGTCTGTCCTCAATCCCCTGGCAAAGTGCCGTATATCGACATTTACCCAACCCTTTTCCGGGTTGAACAAGAGACATCCGTCGAAAATGGTGCTCGAGCTTGTCTTGCCGCCTATCAGAAGCGCGAGAGATGTCTCGCCCAGCCTGACAACAGAGTGACGGTACAGCGGCACCGGTAGAGCGTGCGTCCTCTTCCACCTATTCTCGCCTTTCATGAACAGCCAGCAGTCGCGAAGCGCATTGGCTGGAGAAGTCCGTCCTCCAACCAACAGCTCCCCCGTCGCACCGAGGCTGGTGATAGTATGACACATCCGGCTTGACGGTCCCCCGTCCATGACCGGAGTGACGATGTGCTTGTCGAACGGGTCCTTCTTCCAGTGATAGACGTCGGATGTCGAGAGACGTGAAGTAGCCCCCAGGCCCATGACATTGGCCAGACACGGCTGTCCCCAGCGGTCCTGCATCTGCATCGCCGCTCCGAAACGGCGCTGACCTTTCGATCCCGGATTCGCCCGGTAAGAAAATGCCACCTCCCTGATACAATGAGCAATATCTTCTCCATTCGGCCACTGCACCCTCGGAGATGCCGCCGTGATATGCTGGGCCTGCTTACCCATCACGGCATCGTCTCCGCCTTGCTTTCCAGTAGTACGAGCGTTGATGATGCAGTAATGGCTCGCGAAGAGGGCAAATTCCTCCCACTCGTCGAATGGTTCCACTTCATCGAGCTTCTGCCTCTGAACCGATGACAAGAAGGTGCTGTCGCCCCAGGCTTGCCACAGATTCCGAGCCTCAACGGATACCCAGCCTCGAGACGTAAATCGCTCCTCCTGGTCTTCGAGCGTCTGATAGCGGTGGACTGATCTCAGCGGCGTCGATAACTTGTCGAAATGGGAGAGCATCGTCTTTGCGAAGGGGTGCTTGGGTCCATCCGGTAGTATCTGCTCTAACAGACAGAACTCCACGCGTCCTAGTCCGCTCGCCCACTGGATGAGGGCGTCGGCGGCATCTGTCTCCATGTAGGTGATGGAGACCTCCGCTACGAAGAGAAAACTGCAGGCTGAGATGTCCACTATATCCGACAGCGCGGTGCGTAGTGCGTCCAGTTGCCGAAGATCGCAGCCGATCTGGGCGTAGTTGTCGCTCTTGAGTATGACCGTCCCGGGGGTATCGAAGGTCTTGACGTTGGTTAAGGGGTCTAGCAGCTGCGGTGTCGCCAGCACAGTCTTCTTCTTCCGCAACATCAGGTCCGGAAAGTCAATGTCAATAAACTTGACATCTTTGCAGTCCTCAGGATATCGAGTCCATGTCTGCCAGGGTAGAACATCACTGTGTCTCGTAAGCTGAGGGACCACAAGAGGAAGTGGCGTTCACGGCATAGTCATTCATGGGTGAACTTACTAGCCGCAGCCAAGGTTGATGACAACCTTCTGTCTCCCCCCCTGGTTGTTCTGCACAAAGTCACGCACAGCAACGTCGATAACGTGCATCCTGAGGTAGTAGCCCCTGTTGATGAGAGGAGCTCTCCGCTGGAACTTCTTGACGAAGTAGCGGAAGAAATGGGGCTCGTCGGGGTAGTACAGCTTCTCGACGCTCCGCTTCGAGACTATGCTACTGTTGTTTGTCTGGATGGCACATTAGCGAACGTCGCGGTGAACTCTCGACCCATGATATCTGCCTCTGTAACCAGGAAGTATGCACACTCACACCCATGACTTGGTCATCTTGTGCCCGGTCTTTCATAGACCTTCCCGACTTTTTCAGGCCGTTGGCAGCCGACGTCTTGATCTCTTCAGCCATTTTGGAAGATTCACCTTGCCGCAGCACGGTCGCGGCTGTTTGTGAGAGCCGGAATTTGAAGAGTCCAGAAGTGTAGGTGTGAGTTCTGATCCACTGGATTTTCGACGGCGCCGTTTGTAAAACTCCACCGCACTGTAGGTCGCGGTAACAATCACGCGAAGGGCACAGTGTGAAATGATCAGATATTCACAGCCATTTCCTATTTACCGTCTAAATCGCATATATAAGCACGAGAAAAAGGACGCTATTGAACCCTTGCGCAAGTGATGCAATGCTCATACTAGGGTTAAACCACGATGCCACGCTGTGACCAGCCTCCCTTTCCCTTCCAAGCCCAAAGAACCATCAAACAAGCTACCCAAACGCTGACGGCCATAGCCCAGAATGTCGGAGCGTAGCACTGCGTCCCGTAGCAGAAGATCCCGTCTCCTTCACCCCCATCGCCACCAGCAGCATCCTCAAGAGGCTTCCTCGCTCCGGCCTGATAGACCGCAGAGTAGATCAGACCCCACACCGTAGAGCCCAAAGCAGGGAACATGGCTACTATGCCCCAGTTAGTGCCGAAATTCTCGACGCCCCAGATGACCGTGATGATGATGGGCGTCAGGCTGAAAACGGCGCCGTACCCGGCCCCGACAAGGCCGGACACGATCCAGAACCTGTCGCCGTGGTTCTGGATGAAGCCCGATGCTAGTGCTACCAAGCCTAGCGACATCGCCAGGGCGAAGAATACCAGGAACGGAATCCGCGATATCGAGAAGCGCCTATTTGGCAGCTCCTGCGAGGACATCATCTGCATATGCTGCGCCTGCGGACTCGGCGCCAGGAGGTCCGTCAGAGAACCAGTCAACAGCCGTGCGGCAGTGCTGGTGATGCCCAAGATAGACACATGGGTAGCCGCAGACGTGGGATTGCCGACGTATCTCAGCGTCGGCGGATACAGGGTCCCGATGATGGTGCCCAGATTGTTCATGAAGGCCTCGCCGGGCCCAATCATGAAGAAGAACCCCAGCGCAAAACACCACATGGTGTGATCGCCAAGGAATCGCCGCGTCTCGGCGTTGAGAAGCCACTCTTTCTTCTTCCTGGCCTCCTCGACTTCGGTATCTTTGGACGGATCCAGGATCCTCGCGTCGTCCTCGTCAAAGGGATCCGCTCGCTCGACGGCGCCGTATCCGCGATGCAGTGCGCGGCCGGGACTGAAGAGCGCGCTACCGTCGAGCATGCCACTCCGCTCGAGCTCTTCGACCGCCTCGTCAATGAGATCCTCCTCGTCAACGATGCGCAGTCCCAGCGCCCCAATCAGCCCGACGGCGGACAGGAGTATCGCCAGAAACAGGAAGAAGCGAAAGACGTCAACATCGCCCCTGCTGCCGTCGGGCAGCCTCTCGTACAGCAGTCGGCTCCCCACCTGGCTCTCCCACATGCCGCTGAGCCCGAAGGCGGCAGTGGGTATCGCGATCGCGAGACCGCGGTGCTTGCCCTTGCCGAAGTTCTTGGCACACGTGGCCACGGCGGCGAGGTACATGGCGCACGTGGCCACGCCGATGGTCGCGAAGGCGGCTATCATGGCGTAGTACTCCCAGGCGGACCAGCCGCCGAGGCCCTTGCGGTACAGCCCCGCCGCCAGGCCGTAGCCGACGCCGAACAGCACGGCGGCCATCAACGAGAGGGGTGCCGGACCGAGGCGGTCGCACATGTAGCCCAGCACCGGCACGGGTAGGTAGAGGGCGACGCCCAGACTGATGGCCAGGCCGTTGACCTGGAACTGCGAGTAGTGTAGTCGTTCTTGGAATATGTGCCCGTATAGACTGAAGACCGTCACCGAGCCGGCGCAGCTGGCGGTGAGAAGGGCACAGACGAATGATATCTTGCGAGACAGGGAGGCGGCTGCGACCCGGCGGGGGCTGAGGGTTTGGGAGGCGATGGAGGAGGCATAGGGGCTACTGGCGTTGCTGGGCTGTGTCCCGTCTGAAGGGATCGTGTGAAGGAGGGGTGTGGATGCGGTAGGCGCTCGGCCACCGGAGGCCGGCGGTCGGGACGACATGACCGATGAACTTTTGGTCTTCTCGAGCTGTGTCTGGGGCTGTAACGGGTGGTTCGGACGCGGTGCGCCTGGATGGTTGTGGTCGAAGCAATGAGGAGAGTGCCCTGCCAAATGGTTCCTAGTTTAGAGCGAAGGAAGTGAGGCGCGGAGCCATTGTCCGACCACTGCTCCAGCAATCCTCCCAAAAGCTTGTTGAGTCGTATTTGTCTGTTCTGTAAACTACCACGAGGATAACCCCAGAAGTCGTTGTCATTCAGGCACCTTCCGGCTTCCAATGGAGCACGAGACGCCTTATCGGTTATCGGAGGATGACGCGACCGTTGCTCCTCGTGGACAGCTGGCTTTGACATACCGGCAGCTGGCAACAGGTTACTTTGGTAGTGATCGCCAAGGCCTCAAGGGAGACCCTCACTTCCGACCATGCCTCTTTTCTGCTGGCTATCCTTTGGTCGTGTAACCGCGATAACGTCTTTTCTTGACTGCGGGATGTCCCCACTGGTCTATTAAGATCTGAGATCCTCCCGCTCTTGTCAGCTTGACAGGGGTCAGTGCCTTTTAGCTAGAGCATAACTTGCTTCGCTCCCAGCGCTTCTTGGTGAGACAAGATACACTTTTGTCAGCTCATATCTGTCACTTCTTTCTCACCGCGCGTTTCTCCGGAGGTAATTTTTGTCGTATGCATGTGCTTGTATAAGTTCGGAGTTGGCAAGCGAGGCACCTTCCCTGACGCTCAAACTTCGTCAGCCTCCGGACTTGGGTCACACCGATTTCTGACCATGAGGGCAACCTTACTACGTATTATCTTCGACGCCAGTCACGGCATAAAATTCTCTTCTCTGTCTGCGCCTGTAACGATATCATGGACACAATCCTCTCTCAGCAGTTCCTAGGTCTAGGCCAGGACTCGCACCTCAGGAAGCAGAATCTCCTCAACCTGATCCCATGCCTCACTCACCAGGAAGTACGAGACCTTATGGCCGGCCTTTCCAAGGTAGAGATGCAAACTGACATCCTGAGCCGCTTACCGCCGGAGCTGCGACTCAATATTGCCGGACAGCTCGGGAATTTTGACGTCTTCCCGCTCCTGAACGTGTCGAGACATTGGCGAGCCATGTGGCTCCAGCCTGATATGCTCAGGATTGCGGCAGACCACTGCCGGTACATCGACCTCAGCCTCCTGACCGACGAAACCAGCGGTGGAATTATTCCCGAAGAATGGATTGCACTCCAGTACGAGATCCTGCGCCGACGCCGCAGACGCTTCCTGGGCAGGTTCTCGAGCGCTACTGTGGTCCGCCACGATATCGGTGACGGTCATGAATGGTTAGAGGGGGGACTGAAACTGATAGGAGTATATCCCGCAAGAACAGCTGGAGACTTCTATCTTGGGGGCCTCTCCAGCCGCGAAGTATCGTCCCTGACACATTCTTCGGTGGGAAGTTCGCTCTACCATTCCGGAAGACTCGCCTGGCTGCCTGAAAATTTACCACGGCCTGATCAGAGTCTCGTCGTGATTGAGGACTTGTACAGTAAGACGAAGAGGGTATTCCGAAGCCCGTCGATCGTTCAATATGGCCGGGACCTGGAACTCAAGGCCTTGGGCGACAAGCTGGTTGTCGCTGGAACTTCCCGTGTCATGTAAGTGATGCAGCTCCATCTCCTGCCTGTTAGGTCCGGCTCTGACTGCCACCATAGGTTTGTATGGCACCTTGAGTCCAATCAAGGCTCCCAAGTCTTGCTACCTCAACAACCAAGTTGCTGCGTCACCCGCGGCGAGTATGTTGCATTCCTGCGACGGGACAGTGCGCTCCTGTGGAAGTTTGGGTGTGAGCTGACGGCTCTTGACCTTGACCCCGTGCTCGACAGCAATCAGAGAATCTCGAATGCATGGGCCGATGTCGCATCATCGTACACAATGGGCATCTTCTTCCACCCATCCGAGAAAGGAACTCTGTACATCTCTGTCTGCTTCACATATGTCCGTCAAGTTGCTATCCACAAGTTCACTTCCGCAGGTTACTCGGGGGTTCACGAGATCAACCTCCGAGAGATAGGTGCGCTGTCACATTTGAGCTTCGGCGATGTACCGGGTTTCAATATCGACGGCGCTAATGCCTCCTGTCGAGCAATATCGCCGGTCAACTCGTCTGGCGATTTCGCAGTTGCAGAGTGGAGAACTTTCTCCTCTGGGAAACCACTCCATCAAGGGATACATGTCCCGGGTACGACCTTCATCGAACTTAGATTCAACGCCGAGACAGGTAATTTCTCATTCAAGGAGAAGTCACTGCCCAGTGGCAACTGGGATGACACGCGTGCTTTGGACCTTGGTAATGGCCTTCTGTTACCCTCCTGGAACGACCAGATGGTATTTGCTGTCAGAGTCGAACAACACAGGCAGTTACCTGGAGGAGCTGGTTCGGTGGAGAAACTGTGCTGGAAGCCGGCGTTGGTTGTGCTGCCACTGTGCTTCCCGATCACTTCAAAGGCGCACGTCACGATTCACGGTCTTCACCCAGCTGGCAACCAGAATCCCGAGGCTGCTAGGACCTGTTCACCGCGCCTGGTTGCTGTTGAGGCACACTTGGCCGATAACAGACTTGACCTCTCACCAGCAACATCACTAGAGCTGGAGACTGAGGAGAACCAACGTTATCCCCTAAAGGCCCAGTCCCATGAATGGGACGCCAGCACACAGACACTGAAGTCACTGTATGCCAACAGCGACTTCATACTGGATCTGCCGTCATTCCTAGAGTGTCCTGGATACAGCAGCTGGAACTTGGATCCGCATCACATCTTCCAAGACGACGATTTCATCATCCTGTTCCATCGACATGGCTATACAGCCTGGGACTTCAGGGCCGAGCCCGCTCGCACCTAGATACTCTCGTGGAGCAGAGCACACTCGAGGCGTTGAATACCCAGTACCATCTGGATTGGTTACCACCGGCAAGAGACATGACACCCACCAACAGCACGCTATACGGTCACATACACAACGGACCCCGCCGCCGTTTCTGTATCCTGGCCGGCCGCCTTGCGGGTGTGCCCCGACATGACTGCTTCAGTGGTTGGGCAGTGTGTCGTAGCCTGCTAGACCGTACGTAGAGCTACGTTCAGTTAGCCAGCGTGCGTCTGCTTGACAGTTGGCGGCCTTAAGCCCCATGGTTGAAGCAAGACCCGGGGAACAGTAATTTTTTTTTCTTCGAGGTATTGGAAGCATCTCCGCACGGAGACACGCCCGCGAAGCAAGCCCACCGCGGCTCTTTTCTTGCATTGTTAGGGAGGAGGGTGCGTGGAAAGTACGATAGCTAGTTCGGATTTCACTCCGCAGCAGTCTTACGCCGGTTGTCACATGCAGAGCTGCCATTGGTGGGCATATTGTTGAGAAAGTGATGTGCAACCGCAAGTTGGATGTGATGTCGGAGAGAT
>Ga0209127_100528_pt1 | contig 13291 bp, 10 predicted proteins | sample LakSupMetagenome_FD_187469 | JGI IMG/M metagenome (GOLD analysis project Ga0209127, IMG submission 187469) | Freshwater microbial communities from Lake Superior, Canada - Sta WM archaea (SPAdes) (version 2) | ecosystem: Environmental > Aquatic > Freshwater > Lake | place: Lake Superior, Canada...
TTCTGCGCTGAAGGGTAAACAGGTGGACAGCGTAGGCGTCAACTGTCACGCTGCCCAGAGTCCTCTGCAGGCTCTTGCAAAGGATGTGTCTGCGATCGTGGAGGTACTGTTGATGGAACACTGGAGACGCACGAACTAGTAGCTTGAGTTCGGGCAGTTCCAGAGTCGAAAGGACGAGACGGCGGACCTCGGGCGGGAGAGACTCCAGCCCACCAGTGGAGGTCTGTTTCTCTGGCGTTGCGAAGCTCGCCTCGTTATTCGACTGCTCAATATCATGTCTGGTTCTCATGTGTATGTAGCCCTCAGGGGTTCTTGCGACACCTGTCGTGGATTTTGGGCCGTAGGAGGTCGCTGAGGACCGGTCCAAAACTGTCATCTGTGGTTCCATTGGGGGCGCAAATGCAGTGGGGATGCAACACCCAATACGATATCTGCTTCAGTCCATTAGCTATCGCAAACTTGAGAAATACAAAGGCGGGCGGGCAAGTATTATATCGAATAATGAACACTCCGTTGGTTCTTAAACTGGGCGCAGTAATGACTCTAGTGAACCTGTGTCGGGTACGACTGAAGACGAGTCACGGGTATTGCTCACAGTCCGCTGCAATAATCCCAAACCGTTGAGAGGGAGGATAAGCCACACATGCGAAGCGACTGCCTTGTAACCTTACTCCCTGACCAAAGGCGTTACCAGAGACCGACCATAACCTCCTCAGCTTACTGGGAATATTCAAGGTGTCACAGCATGACTCATCTCCACTGTTGGTGATTGCAAACGCGCGAACCACGGTAGTAGGTCCAGTGCGTGCAGTGCTTGCCCGCTGTATCCAAGTGTCACTGTCACCAGAAGTTTGCGGTATGAGTCGCAAGTCATTTGGGCAGGGCACGCAGCACCATGCGGCGATAAGATAAGAGCGACTGTGGACATAGCGGCGCCAAGTGCGGCTTGAGGGTGGACACCTACAGCTCCGGTGCCGGTGACTGTCTCCGCCGGACGCCGTGACGGGGCCCCATGTATCTGTCCGAGTTGCCATCAGCTATTACGTAGTGATTAGCGCGGGGAACTACATTGGTTGATCTCGGATTCGGGACCGGCCGACGTTCCACCTTGTAGTCTGTCCGATGTTGCTGAGCATCTGGCATGGTGAAATCGCTTCTCTTCCTGGTCTATTCGTCCCTCAACCACCGCTGTCGTCGTTTCTAGCACCGCGTCAAAAGGACACTAATCCCGCAACACATCAGCTGTTACTGATACTGTATACCAAGTGTAATTTCCTCGAGCTTAGTCAACATGGCGGAGGTCGACTACAAGTTGGACGCCGTCAAGGCGACGCGGGTAGCGTCGGAAGATATCGACAGGACCTTCCGGTCCGGCTGCATTGGTAGGTTGACCTCCGTAATGTGGTTGCAATATCATGTGGTGCTCACTCTGCTTAGATCTGACGTCGGCAACATTGGGTGGAAAGATTTTGGCTTTCTCAGATCAATGGTTCGCCGAAGCATCAAACCTGATCAATCCGGCGCCTCCAATCAGGCAGCCGGGCAAGATGGTATTCAGCGGAGCCTGGTATGACGGCTGGGAAACGAGGCGTCACAACCCGGAGCCGTTCGACTGGGTCGTGATACGCCTGGGCGTCGCCTCTGGTACGGTTAAGGGTATCGAGGTTGACACTGCTTTCTTCAATGGCAATGAAGCCCCAGCGATTTCGGTCGAGGGTTGCTTCAATCCCAGTGATGATGAGGTTATATCTTGGAAGGGCGGCCGCGGTGGCTGGCAGACCATACTCGGTGTTCGGGAGTGCGGACCGTCTCAGAGACACGGCTGGAAGTTGGACGAGCCCACGTCAAAACAGTACACTCACGTGAGGCTCAACATGTATCCCGACGGAGGCATTGCCAGGTTCCGGCTCTTTGGGCACGCGGTTCCAGTCTTCCCGGAAGATCGGGAGGCTGTCTTCGACCTTGCCGCTGCGCAGAATGGCGGGGTGGCCATCTCCTGCAGCGACCAGCACTTTGGCACCAAAGACAACCTCCTACTTCCAGGCAGAGGCAAGGATATGGGCGATGGATGGGAAACGGCGCGATCCAGGACGAAAGGTCATGTTGACTGGGCCATCATCCGGCTCGGTGCACCGGGATATATCCAGAGCTTCGTGGCCGACACGGCCCACTTCAGGGGAAACTATCCACAACAGGTCAGGCTGGAAGCCATTGACTGGAAAGAGGAGGGCTCCGAGCCAAGCGTGGACAGTGCTGGATGGGAGCAGGTGGCCGAGCCCATCAAGTGCGGACCTGATCGCGAGCATGAAGCTGCTTCTTTGGCCAAGGACAAGCGGTTCACCCACGTCAAGCTGGTGATCATCCCGGATGGTGGAGTTAAGAGACTGCGGGTGTTGGGGAAGAGGGCCTAACAAAACATTGCTGAAAGCTACGGGGCCAAGGCTTCAACTGTTGATTATCGTCAACGAATAAGTTGATGAATATTGTGTACGTATGTACTGCATCTCACATGGAACAGGTTAGTTTGCAGCAGCCTGGTTTCAAGCTCAATGAACCACATAAGCCTACCACAGCCGGCCTTGCATATACTTATCATGTCCTGGATGCTGAGCTCCAAGGAGCTGTTCACAAAGGTCATTGTTCAGAAGGCAGGTCGCATCGTTGACAAGTGGAAGTCCATGGAGAAATGTGGGCCACGCTAGACTGATGATCCTGGTTGACGCACGGACTCCTATCGGATTATGGATTATGGGGTGTTCTCAGTGATGGTGGATTGATTGCACGGCGGAGCCCAACACTAAAGGCGACCAGCTCAAGCTTTACTGTTCAACGTTTCCAAGCTGGATGCGATTCCGCACACGGTTCTACTGATAGCACCCGGGTACCTGCAGCGAATCAGGCAAGGATGCGACTTTATCGAATATCGATCATCCGGATCAACTCATGAGACACGGGCAGTCACCCCCTGAGGCGACCGCACCCCCACCATGGACTTCCCGGAACCTCAGGGCGGAAGCCCTGGAGGTTTCGACCCAGGCTGGGACGAACCGAGGGAACAGCCGAAGAAGAAAGAGCTTCCCGCAGACCTGCCGCGGTCCCTAGATGACAGGAGACACGTCCCTGCAGAGCTGGTGCCTGAAACGGAGATGTACGACGGCTGGCAGGGTACGTACGGGCATCCACCTCCTGTGCATCGCTTGGACTTCCCACTCAGCGCGACTAACATGAGCTCAGGACAGTCGCAGTTCCTGACATCACCGATGCTCGCAAAACCCCTGACTTTCGACAAGCTCAGCTTGAACGATCCCGGCTATGACGAAGACGTCACCCGGGGCGGCCCCGACAGCGAGAGCCGGCTTATGGAGATGCTTGCGGCCCAAGCCGCGCACTCAGCGGTGGGATTCCAGGACGAAGATGCGATAGCCTCGGACGAGAAGCTTTCGGAAACCGAGAAGCGAGACCTGCTGCAGAAAGCCCTGACGATGGCCGCCAGCAACGGGAACATCGACTCGGTCAGGAAAATACTGGATGGCAAGGCGAAGGAGTTCGTGGACGTCAATGCTGTTGATGAGGACGGCACACCAGCTCTGATATACGCAAGCTGTTTTGGCCACGAATCCGTCGTGGAAGCCCTCATCAACGCCGGGGCTGATGTCGACAAGCAGGACCGCAACCAGTGGAGCGCCCTGATGTGGGCTATGACAAACCGGCACAAGGGAATAGCGAAGCTGTTACTGGACAACGGCGCTTCTCCGGAGGCGAAGACATCGTCAGGACGGACTGCCTTCGACTTTGTCGCACCAGACAGCGACATGTCATTCTACCTCCACGACAGCGGCTACGGCATTGGCACTGCCGGGACTAGTGATGACTTTTACAGCCCGGGCTTCTCACAAGACAAGTTTGAGGAGGAGTTGGCGGAGAATGAGTTGCGGCGGCGGATGATGATGGAGAGCGCGCGGGATTTGGAGGTCGACCTGGGGAACGTGGGCATGGACGACCAGCCAGAGGTTCGTTACATCCTCCCATTACTCCAGCAAGTTTCGTTTCGCTAACGATAGTAGCCCGTGGACGAATTCGAAGAGGAGCAACAAGAGTTCGACTGGACTCGGTGCCTCCACGATCAGATGTTTGTCTTCCAGGAGAACGAGCTTGATCGTATATTGGACATCGTCATCACCAACATGACGCCGCAGCGGTCGCCGTCGCAGAAGCCAGTGCCGGCCAACATGATATTCTTGAGCGCCAGATATGCGCATTATCATTCCAGCCCTGAACTCTTGGCGAAACTTCTCATCGCCGCCATGGACAGGATAAACGACGTGGTCGAGCGATACCAGTGGGACATGACTATCCTGGCGTTTTGGATGTCGAACGCAACACTTCTACTACACTACCTGAAGAAAGACACTGGCCTAGTCGAAGCTACGACCGAGTTCCAGCTTCAACTGGTGGAGCTGATCAACGAGATATTCATCCTCATCGTCCGGGATGCCGAGAGACGCCTCGACAAAGTTCTAGATGCGGCAATGCTGGACCACGAGACGATTCCAGGGTTCGAAGACATCACCTTTCAAAACGAATGGAAGATCTTCAAGCGGAAAGCGCAAGTGAAGGAAGAACCGCCAGAGAAGCGGTTCCGGCCGCCATCGCCAAAACAGCGAGCAAAGCCCGCGCCTCGCAACGTCACCTCCCTCCTATCGTCCACCCTCTTCGTCCTGGACCTCTACGACATCCACTCCTTCATCACAGCACAGATCATATCGCAGCTCCTCTACTGGCTTGGCGCAGAGCTCTTCAACCGCATCATGTCCAACAGGCGGTATCTGGCGCGGACCAAGGCCATGCAGATCCGCATGAACATCTCCATCCTCGAGGACTGGGCGCGTTCCAACAACAGGCAACCAGAGCACTACGAGCACGGTGAGATGAAGTCGTCGGGCGAGACGACGGTCGACGCGGCGCGGCGCCACCTCGCGCCCGTCATCCAGCTCCTACAGTGGCTGCAGTGCTTCTCCTCGTTGGGTGCGGACGACCTGGAGGCCCTGGTCGGCACCCTGCAGCAGCTGAAAGCGCTGAGCCCGCAGCAGCTCATCCACGCGGCCACGCACTACCGGCCGGAAGTGGGCGAGAAGGGCCTACCCAAGAGTGCGATGAAGTACCTCGTCGCCGTCCAGAAGGAAGCGGCCCTGAGGCGGGAGAGGCAGCGCAACAGCGCGCTCGGCTCGCCCAAGGGCAAGCAGCTCCCGCAACTACCCGACAGCGCGCCGTCGACGCCGGTCAAGTCGACCAACGGGAACGGTTCCGCCGCCGCCCCCGACACCACGCCGGCGGCAACGCCGAACCCGCGCGAAGGCTTAGAGGAAGAGGAGGAGGAAGAGGACGCGCCGCCCAACCTTCTGCTCGACCCGGCGCTGATGCTGCCGTTCACGCTGCCGAGCGTGACGGACATGCTGGTCAGCTACGGGGCCGGGTTTGGCGGCGTGAACCGCGAGCGGGAGCGCAAGTACATACCCACCGTGCCGCCCGAGTTTCTCGACAAGCTGGAGTCCAGCAGTGGCAGCAAGAAGGGGCCTATGTTTGGGGAGAAGGACTGGGAGAATGAGGAGGTTTGATTAGCGCCGGCTAGCCCTGTGAGGGAAAACATGGCCGGGAGGACGTGACAAGGGACTACACGCGCCGTTAGCCGGTGGCGGTTTGATTATGCGATGATCTGTCAATGTCGTCTGCTGGGGACGCCACAGCGATAACACACATGTACGTACTTCGGAAGGGAGCGGTGAAACCGGGTTTTAGGCCGGACGGGCTTGCCGTATGCATGCGAGCACACCGGTAGGTACCCGGTGATATTGGTGAAGCGAAGACAGCATGATAGAAACCAGTATTTCCCCCCCCTGCCTTCCTACTTTCCTCTTCGACTCGAGTGGCGTATACGGTGGGACGAGATATGCAGGCACTCGATACGCGTATGCAAGCTGCAAGGGACGGCGAACAGTTGGCAGGACGCGAAGCTGAGGATGGGCAAGTGACACATGCGTGCGGCGACAGAACGCGTTGGGCTGCAGAAGGTGCCAAACCACCTGCAGATTTGTGATGTGGCACATATCAAAGGTCATGTTCGATCTGTACTTTCTCCTTTTCATGGCACACCAGTGGTTGGGCTATCGTCATCCTGCTGTAAAACTTTGCGAGTAGAAGCACGAGCAAGGGGTAATATCACAACCAAGGGCCAGAGACTGATGAACACGACTCCCGCTTATGGCTCATTGACTGGATGGGGTTGACTTTGCGCCAAGAGCTCTGCATTGCGTTCTGCAGCTCCAAGTTCTGATGTTCGGATTCACCGCTTGTCAGGAGTCAGTCCCCCAGGATGCTTGGCCCTCGTGATAGCAGCTCCACAAGCGAGCTTGAGCTGGTCAGAGAGTGCCGGCAGGCCAAGGCCGTTGCGTCCCTCGATCTTCTGCCCCCCAAACCAAATGGAGTTGTCCACGGAAGGTCAGTGCCTAAATCGCGGTCCGCGACGGCGGGATGAGCTGGCTAAAATGGACACGTCAAGAGGCTCGGTCCAATCAGCGCTGTCCGGAGTGCATCTTGTTTGGTTCCTGGGATCTCCCGTGGAGGGTTGGCCCGGGGGACATGGTTCCGGTTCGAACCACGAGGCATGGCGGCTGCCCTATCATCGTTGGACTGTGAATGAAAGCTGCGGCGTTGATGAGAAGAACCCCTCCGACCCCGCGCCGCTTCGAAAAGGGTGTCTAGGAAACAAACATGTTCTCTTCACGGGTCGTGGCAGACAGACCGATTGCTTGATTGCTACTTGAAGACTAACGGACGTCAGTATCCGAGACAATCCCCAGGGACACTGAGTACTGGGGAGAGAGGGCTGTAAAAAAAATCCGATGTCTGGTTGCAAGGCGGTAACTTCCATAGCAGCTGCGATAAGATATACCTGAATATCAACATAGGCAGCTTTCTAAGGTGTTTTTCTCTAAGTGGACAGACAGTTCTGCCGGAGCCACAATACCATGTTCGTGATATTGGCTTTGTTTAAGGGTACAATCTGGCCATAGAAAAGTTTGGCCACCACAGTAAAAGGTTGGGTTTCTTGTCATTCAGAAGCATGAATTGAGCGAAGCAAACAAATAGTCTGAGCTCCAGAAGATGCCAGGAGTGTCCTCGTGATCAAGCATTTGTACGAGACCAAGACCATTACACGTGAGGACAGGCTTCACTCCAGCGTCGAGCTTGGAAGACAGAAACAGCTCCAAGCTGCTGGAGGAAGCGTAGAACTGCAGAATTCTACATGTACCTGTGAGCAAAGCGGGACTGCGAAAGTCAATGGAAAGCAGCCAAGTGGCTGTCAAGGCCAGTTCACAGATGTCCACAGACAAAGACCGCCTGCAAGTGACAGTAAAGGTGGTGGGTGGAAGGAGCCACACGGAGGTTTGTTGTCGATATTCCCAATCCAGGGAAGTCACCAACCCAGCCATAATTAAGCCGGATGGCCCGTTGGCCGGACTTCAACTTCCTCCCGTCTCTTTTTTACTGCTTTCCTCTGGTTTCCTTCCTTGTTTCGTCACCTTGTCGTTATCAGAAACTCAACAGAAATAGTCGGGCTAAGGCTTAACCGGGTTTGGACTGAGAAAGAAGCTGTACCTCGACCGGGGCGACTCACCCTCATCCAACTTGCTCTTACCCTCGGAGCCGTGGCACGGGCAACCACCGGCATATTCTACGCCACCTTTACCTGCCGAAGGAAACACTCAACAAGAACCACCACCCCTACTACGGGCAGTCGTCTGGCCAAGGCCAATAGGTGGTCTTGCCGCTGCCGCAGCTGCCGCAGCTGCCGCATTGACACCACCAAGAGCTCCGAGCGCCACACCGGCTCTGCGCCGCACCGGACATCATAGGCTCATCACGCCTGCCGCACGGCGTTGGCACTGCTGCTCCCCGCCATGACCCCCCAAAGGTCCAACAGCTTCCGCTCTAAGGGCGGGCCGGCTGCTCGCATCGGCCCTTTCAGAGATGACACCGGTCTCATCGCCTTCAGATATGAGCAGACAAAACAGGCCAAACCTCCCATTCCACTGCCCCCTCCGAGGAACCCTCTTCGCAGCTTCCGGCCTTCTTCAAACGTCACATCAGACAGTGCTCCCATTGTCATATCTTCCCCCCTGATTGCGCCACCCCAGGAGGAACATCCGCTGTTCCGCTCACGTTTGACTCGATCCACAGAGTGGAAACGGGATTCCGGAGCGCCCACGTCCTCATCCGTGACCTTCCAAGGCGATGCCGAGGAAGAGTACGTCTATCAGAAGCTCGGAGACGTGTCGTATCCCGTCAAGCCTCTGCATGCCGTAAACGAGACGTTCGAGAAGCCACTCAGGGTAGTGCCGAGGGTCTCGCCTTCCACACTGCCTCCGTTGTACACCTCACCACGTCGAGCGCCGACACCACCTGAGCTTCCAGCCATCCCTTCCCGAACAGAGTTCATACTGTTGCCCGGGCTTGACTTCACTGGCACGAGCCCAACTGATGCAAAGCCAGAGAGCAGGATGTTCGGAAAGAGTCTCAGCCTCTCTTCGTCCTCGGGTCCTCCGAAACGCCTTAGGAAGAAAAACATTTCGGTTTCCACCGTCGACGCAAGCAGCAAGCCGCCTGTGTCACCTTCCGCAGCGTCATCCATCCTGCACACGTGGGGCTCGCTACGGGGCCCTAAATCGCCAAAATCGCCTACAAATGCAGGGGCGCCACCCCCGCATCCCCATCAGACTAACAATAATCCCGATGCGTCGTCGCGTGGCTGCTCCATCTCCTCTGCATTCCAACAAAGCGACAAGGCCTTCATGCCTCTCACCACAGAGATCCCTCGAGACGACCTGCTGTCCGAGGATCTCTTCCAGAAGCTAGAGTTCTCCAAGCGCGGCAGTCTTATGTTTGGCGGCAAGCGCTCACTTCTTGGATCATCGCCCTCGCCAATGCAGAAGCCCGGCGACGACCGCGACAACAATGCGAGTCATGCGACAAGCGGCGCAGCGCGGGTCCCGGCCGGGGATGGAGCTTCGTCTGCCGTGCCGGGCATCCGGGTTCTAGCGCCGGACGTAGAGAGGGAATCACAAAAGGTGAGATCGCTCTATGATTCCACCGAGAGTGTCGACTGGAACGATGGGGGCTGGGCCTCAACACTCGTTGAGCTTGCTCAGGCTACAGTGGATGACCCATCGTCGCGCGGTGCACACAACGATCCGTATGGTTTCCTAGAACTTGACCCGGTGCGCATCCCTTTCCTCGGTACTGACAGGCCCAGTCCTCCCAGGCAATCAGATCCATCAAGTCATCGCTCTCCTTCCGAAGGGGCGCTGCCGCCCAGCGGACATATTCCTACGCCGAATTCCGGTACGCCACGGTCAGCCAGTTCGTCGCGGCCACACGATAGACCGGCGAGGGGAGAGTTTGAGCTCGCCGGGGGACTGGAGGATTGGGAGGACATCAGCGGCGGCGACGTCGATCGATACGGATTCATTACCCCGAGGAAGCCGCAATTGCGAGCCGACTCACCCAGCACGTCGCCAGACGACACGCACCTATCACCTACCGGGAGGAGAGGCATACTAGGGATAAGACCGAGTTCGTCGTACACATCTTCACCGCTCGCACCGACGCGCAAGCCGACGAAGAAGGTCTCTGCAAGGTCATTGAACACCCAAAATACCGACTCGTCGGCAGTCTCTCGGCGGTCGGCGCGTGCTGTTGTCCGGCAAGTCGCAAACCGCCTACCACACAACCGGGCGAGGAGATGGATGGACGAGGCTGGGGACATGCTGAATCTCTCTCCTGGGCTCGACGATATCCAGGAGGAAGAGCTCACGGGCAAGGCGGCCGAGGCAGCAAAGCGCAAAGAATGGGAGCGGGCCGAGAAGTGGAGGAAGATGGCCAAGGTGTCTAAGAAAGGAAAGGACGGAGAAGGAATGGAGTTTGAGTTTGATGCGAAGAACCCAAAGCTCATTGAGCGGACGTGGAAGGGCATTCCGGACAGGTGGCGGGCGGCTGCTTGGTACTCGTTCCTGGCCACTAGTGCTCGGAATATGCGCGCCAAAGAGGACGACAAAGACCTGTTCGTGGAGTTTCACCAGCTGCAGGACCACCCGTCGCCGGACGATGTGCAGATCGACCTCGACGTGCCGCGGACCATCAACAGACACATCATGTTCCGGAAGAGGTACAAGGGAGGCCAGCGGCTTCTGTTCAGAGTGTTGCATGCCATGTCGCTGTACTTCCCGGATACAGGCTACGTGCAGGGTATGGCCTCGCTAGCCGCCACCCTGCTTTGTTATTTCGACGAGGAGAAGACCTTCGTGATGCTGGTCCGGATGTGGCGTTATCGCGGCCTTGAGCGGCTCTACCAACCCGGCTTCGAGGGTCTGATGACAGCCTTGTCAGACTTTGAGAAGTACTGGTTGGACGGCAAGGATGTTGCTCGCAAGCTGGTATGCCGTCCACAGACTATTATCCGTTAACGACACTATGCTAACCCTAACCAGAAAGACCTCGCCATCGACCCGACCGCCTACGGAACCCGCTGGTACCTCACCCTGTTCAACCTCTCAATCCCATTCCCCGCCCAACTACGCGTCTGGGACGTCTTCATGCTCCTAGGCGAATGCTCGCCGGAACCTTCCACTCCCGCCTCCCCTGCCGGACCGTCGTCAAAGGGCAAAGGCACCCAGGGCCCGTCTCTCCGCGGGCTGGACATCCTGCACGCCACGAGCGCCGCCCTCATCGACGCCCTGCAGGAACTGCTCCTCGACTCGGACTTTGAGAACGCCATGAAGGCGCTGACCTCCTGGGTCCCCATCAAGGACGAGGAGATGCTGATAAAGGTCACCCGCGCCGAATGGAAGCAGCACCAGAGCAGCAAGAAGCCGTGGGACGCCCTGCGCTCTTCGGCGGCCTGAGAGCGTGGCCGCCTCTCCTATACCTTTCAATGTCTCTCCCTGGTCGTATGTCTTCGGATGGCGTTTTCCTTCGCTCCTATACCCATGATTTTACTCGTTATACATGTCTATTCAGATCAGGGCCACCGGCTCAGCCGTCACAGGCTTCTTTCCCTTCGTGACAACAAAAGGGCTTTTGTTCTTTGCGCGTGCATGATTTCTTATATACCCGCTCACTTGTCTGAGGAGTTGGACCATGAGACGGTCTGATGCAAATTGGTTTCCGAGTGCGAGGGGGGACAGATGGCAATGGGTTACGGACACAGTGGTCTAGACGACATTATGAAAATCAAAAACTGGCGCCATCATGTTGAGAGAGATCAAACCCGAGACGTAACGTGTAGTACAAACTGCGGATACCTTGTCATCTGAATAATCGCCGTCTTCTCTCTATTGCCGGACGAGGGCGCTGTCATAACGGACATACCGGCCCCACTACGCCGAAGATGCGCCCGATCGTGGTCCGTGCGCCTTCCAAAAGCGGCATTTGGGATCCTGTCCGGGCCGGAGTTGTGGGGACGCTCGGGCCGGAGCTGGGTGGATGGACGGACCGAAACCGGCGCTGGGCCTCCATGATCCGATGTGCAAACTGTGCGTTTCGTCCATGGAAGCGATATACTGCCTGTTAGGATGTACGTCTCTATAAGGTGTTCATTCAATGGTATTTTCCACCTCGGGTCAATAACCCTTGTCTCTCATTTGTCCTCGTTTTAGAGTCTCTCCCTTGCCTTGGCTCGGACCGTTGGGCGCCCAGAAAATAGGGCTGGGACGTTGGATGGTCGCCGTAGCAGTGTATTCCTGCGAAGTGAAACTGCTGTCTGGGTAGGTACCTACACTCTGTCAGGCGGATCTGGCCCGGGTGTCGGTCGCTCACCGCTGCGCGACGGTTAGTTGTCCTCGGTCCCGAGGAGCGAGACGCTATTCGATGCTTTGACTACTGTCGGGAGCAATTGTGTCAGCCTGTAGTTGTTGATTTGAGATTGTGGCTGGAAGAGGCGTCTTCTCTCTCACGGTGTGTGGAGGGTGTCTATCTACAAACGCAAGAGTGTATGTTCTGGCAGAGACTGTGCACCCGTCACGACCGCTTACAGTCCGACATCCATGATGTTGAGGCGGTAGAGGTAACCTTTTCGGTCGATGGTGAGTACGGATATAGATTTGGGAGTATGAACGTGACTCTCATTTCGGAAGAATAGAACCTCAGTGCAGCCTGTCTGGGATATGCCCTGTAAGCAGCTGCCCATCTAGGAGCTCTCAGTGCGAAATCCAAGTTATAAAAATAAACGCTGAGTTACGTTTTTCGTTTTCTTTCTTGAAGGGCTATCGCGCATAAATGGCCGCCAGCCGCTCAAAACGCGGGTACAAAGCATGGGCAGGACTTCGGCAGAGAGGACCCGTACGAGCACGCATGAGAGGAAATGAGCCTTCAGATACGCGGAAGGTACAAGCGCGTTGTGTGCCGTGTCTTTGTCGCTTGGACAGTCCGCGCTGCTTGGGCAATATCAGCCCGTCTCGGATGCGAGTCATTGTACATCCCGGCTGGATATTGTTGCTGTCGCCTATAGGACAGTGAGGACGCACTGTGCGGTACAATGGACGGGACCACCGATCACACTATGGATATCTCCGTCCCGTTCCTGGATCTTCGAGGGGAAGAAGTTGTTGGAAGGGCATGACGACGTTGAGAAACAAACAGGCTCTGGCGGCACGGTTTACGGCCTCGGATCAGGGATGCGAAGAAATATCGCCAGAGCGCATATCTGCAGAGTACCTCGTGTCAACATCTGCGGCGTCGCTAGCCCCGGCTCAACCCTCTAATGGAGACATGCATGCCCTCGTTCCCTTTGCCAGTGTCCGGTTTTGGGACGTCCCAAAGGGATTCCATTCGCAGCTCAGGAGGTATATATGGAGCTCACGTGCGTGGCATAAGCTGCACGCAGGAGTCGGAAGCAAGCCAACAAGCTTTGGTGGACTTGACACCGGAGGGCTGCGGTCAGCAAAGTGACGCAGGAACAGGTTTCTACGTTGCGTAGATCTTGGGCTGATGCCAAATACCGTGCCGTCCTGGCTGCTCGGTAGCGAGAGGGGGAGTTCCAATTTGGCCTGGCTGTATGTTCCGTCTCGTCTGCCGTCTCCAAGATGGCAACCAGATTCGGCCCGGGACAGTCAGAATCTGGGTTGTTGTGGGATACCTGTCTTGATCTCAGGCAGGCTTGTGGCCGTTTTGGCGTAACCGGTCTGTTATGGTGGTCGGTGGACGGAGAGTATCTGGATCACCGCCGCCTAAGCGTGAG
>Ga0209127_100529_pt1 | contig 13261 bp, 15 predicted proteins | sample LakSupMetagenome_FD_187469 | JGI IMG/M metagenome (GOLD analysis project Ga0209127, IMG submission 187469) | Freshwater microbial communities from Lake Superior, Canada - Sta WM archaea (SPAdes) (version 2) | ecosystem: Environmental > Aquatic > Freshwater > Lake | place: Lake Superior, Canada...
CAATCGGTAACACAAGCAGGCTTAACCTCAACGATCCCGGCATCGCGGTTCTCCCCGTCAAAGACTCCCGAGTCTGTAATGTATTGACAGCTCGCAACCTCACCGGCCTCGTCGTCAACACTTGTACCTGGCGTGGAGAACACATCGCGAGGCGACTCGATGGAGATATCGGTGTCGGGTGATTCTCTGTCGGGAATAGAAAGGACTTGGGACAGTGGGTCATATTTCTACGCGAGGAGCTCCGCGATTTCGACATGTCAAGTTTCGGCGCTCCCCCTGCAACCGCACACGGAATAGATGTCCGGTGAATCGCCTCATCAATTTTTTTGCTGCCATGTTCACTTGCCACTCCATTTACGGCATTTACGACCTATTGCACGGATGGATGGCTCGATACGTGTTCGAAGTACTGCAGCGCTTTGGCGCTGGCGTTGACTGTTATATATCTGCTTCCGAGGTAAAAGAGGTTGATACCAGTCTTACAGCAGGTTGTCGCATTAGGCGGATCACAGGCTGATTTTGGATTGCCGGTGTTGCTCACATCGCTCAGAAAATGTCTCGCTACGCGCCCCTCGGCCCAACTCTTCAAGGTTGGTCTAAGACCGAAGTTGTTTCATCATTACATCAGCTTATTCCAGCACGCACGGGGAACCGGCATTCTGGGTTCATAGCATTGATGAAAGTTCCTACACTTAGTCGAGGGTCCCGGGCCAAGCAGTGCGCTATGGAATTGGATTCAGCGGGAGGACCCGTGGTCGGGAGGGAAGCCGGTGAAAGGAGCTTCCATACGTGTACCGCAAATCCAGCTTTTGCCGTGGTCGATTTCTTCCCGTCCATTCCATTCACAGCGACAATAAGCCCCCAATCGGCAGTGTGCTGGAAATACAGCCGGCGACAAGGATGGAAACAACTCATGGCTCGATATCCTCGGCGTTGGTTACCCTCTCTTTTTGCCACCATTCCTCTCGTTGTACAGTACAAGAGACTGCCATGTTGGTATCAATGCATGCGCCAAGGTCGCGCAATGCCTCCGCTTTGGTTGTTTCAGTGGATTGTGTGCTTCCCACTCAGCTACTTGCTCTTGAACCAGACTGTCGGGTCTGCAAAAACCTTCAGTCTGTGGCCAGGGAACCGCGCTAAACGAACGGGTTACGCTTCACCGCCGATTTCATTAGTGCACTGTGGTAGATTGTGGCCCCGTGGCACTCTCAAACTGTTGGAATTCTTGTTGTCCGTACTGTGTAGTGGCGCCCTTAGTGGTACGATGTTACCACAATCTCTATCCGGTCTGTGGTTCCGCAGGCCTGGAATAGCACGACAGACATACATGACTAGGTCTTGTTGTATTCTTCCCCATGAACTGACACACTCTCATCGATGATCGAACCCGTCGGATGGGTATTGATAAGGGATGAGCTTACACTAGCAGCCTCGACCGGGCATTCTCCCTCTTTCGTAAGCTCGCCGCGAGAAATGCAGGCATTCGTCACATCTCATGTCCCGTTGCAACTTCAGCGGGAATAGCTCAGGCATGCAAGCGCATACTGACGTAGCGCCGCCCAATCGAAGCAACATTGGACGGCCAGCAAACTCCTGCGAGTCCTACTTCCCCGCCCCTTGCTGCTGCGGCTCGGATGTTCGCAAAGTGGGCATCCGGCCCTGGTTGTTCGTTGCCTTCAGCCACCTCGCGGTTCGCGCTCTTCTGTGATGCGGCCCGGCGCTACGACTCACCTGTACATAGCAGCGCCGATGCGAATGGTTCGATTTCTAGACAGCAAACTTGTTTTGGCATTGCAAGCCGAAACAACGAATATGCCTCGGCAGTTGCATCTCAGAACGTTGAACTAGGGACGGAGACGGACGGGTCTTCCCGCATCCTGCAAGTTACAGGGTCTTTCAACGCCTTTCAACGCCTTTCAACGATGCTTCCACCTTGACTCTAGTCCATTTAGGCTTCCCGGGCTTCACTTATCATCGCTTCCGCGTACAATTCGCAAGGCGGACTAGATTACGTTAGCGTGCCCCTGAAGACGGCAGGTGAGGCTATCCTCGAGAGCCGGGCAGGATCGGACTGCCGCGTCACAAGTGGCAGGTCGTTGTAGATGCTGGTTTTATCTACGCTGTCGCAGTCCTCGCAGGTCAGCTCATACCTCCCTGGGCGGGAAGCCCTATAAGCCTTTGCTGTCGTCACTCTTGTGCCCGAGAATTGCACCGAGACGTGGACAGTCCGGCGAATTGGCCTACGGTTTCTGCTAGAGTGTCAGCGTGATACTTTGGACAGCGAGCTCGTGGTCCTATGACGATCCTGGGCGTCCCGAGAATACTAGAGAACCGAATCTCACTCGGCGAAGGGGCGTGACAACGCAATAGCCACGCTATGGGACGGTTACGGTGACAAGGTAGTCTTCCGCGCCCTTCAGGACGATGCGGTCTTCAGTGCGAATCGACAGGCACTCTTCAGACCACGCGGAGATTTACACCAGGAGAATGTCTCTGAATGAATCTATCCAACGACTTTAGCGTGCCATGGGCCATGTGTGGCTCTGGTGATGGAGAGGATCAATGTATTGTTTGATAGTATTAGTCAAGATACGGGACGCACGAGACTACGTGAGAAGCCCATTCGATGTCGGCTCCTAATCTGTTTCGTCAATAGCAGTGTGCTTCTGGCTAAGTGACACAAGTCATCTTGAGCCTCATCTGCCGAGATTCCGGACGACACGAAATGACGTACTGCACAGGAACCTAAGTAACTGAGATACAAGTCATCGCAGGCCTGGAAGAACGCGAGAATGAGGCTACTCCAGATGCAGGGTTAGGGTCCATGATTTTACTCCTCCGGCTTTTCGTCGGAAGAAGCAGGAGAGAGTGTGACGACTCGGCAAATTCTTGTCGACGCGAAATCAAACACGTCAACTCAGCTTCATCAGTTCTTGCCGCCGTCCGATAACATTGCCAACACAGCCATTCCGTGCAAGCTAGATACTATCATTGTTCTAGGTACCCTCGAAAATAATTGACTGTGCATAACATTTCGCACAGTCGAACGCAGCCTCCTCCCCCGTCAACGAACCCCTACTTTATGCAACAAGAGTTGACCGCGGCTTCCCAATTATATCACACCTCCGGCTCGCCATCTTCGACCAGCACGCCTTTCCAGCATGGATTTCCTCGCTCTCAGCCCGATGACACCGACGGCCACCCGCTCGTGCGGACGGGAAGCTCGTCGTCACGGCCGGATTCCGTCGCGGGCGCGTCAAGCGCCGACGGTCTTGATCTCGACGCCGACCAGCTCGAGGAGCGACTTCGCCGGCTGAGTCATGGTAGCTACCGCTCGACCGGCAATGGACGCCCTTCGATTGCTGGTCAACGTATATCCGAGTATGAGAGAGCTTTGACCCCGTCAGCGCCTCGACAAGCCCTCGGCTTCAAGGTCACCAAGAGATCTCAGTCTCCGTCAGACGGGGTTCAGTTGACGGATTTCCCTAATGGTTAGCTGCTCTGCTCCAACTGGATCTAGCTCAGTCCTCATACACAAAGAAGCTAACCACTGTTTCGAAGAAATCCTGACCCACGTCTTGTCGCACCTGCACCCCGACTCACATGCCGCCGTCGCCCTGGTGTCGAAGCGATTCTATGCCCTCGTTACGACCCCTCACGCGTGGCGGATGGCCTTCCTGCGCTACTTCCCCGGCCAAGACGTGATGCTTCTTCGCTCGGCTGATAAGGAAGCGTGGAATGAGCAGGAGGATCCTGACCTCATCAGGTCCGAGCTGCGGTACTTCTCGCGCCTGTCGCCGCTCGCTTCGTGGCGCAGCGAATACCTTCTCCGCACTCGCCTCTTGCGGAGCGTGGCCCGCGGCAAGCCTAGTTCCAACATTGGCGGTGTAGGGTCGTCGGCGAAATCCTCCCAGCTCGGCAAGCGCTCGAGCGCAGTGCTCACCTACAACTCTAAGCTTCCCTGGACGGTGTCCAACCTGCATGCGGTCTTCTCCAACGGCAAGAGGCCGCCAAAGGTCATTAGCGGCACCGCAGCTCTCGCAGTCGGCACCAGCAGCGACCCCACTGTCGGTAAAGTCGACAAATGGGGGCTTGACGATCCTTTCGCGTTCGCTCAGCTGGACGAGGTCGTTCCGGGCTTGGATCCCTTCGCTCTGTCCGGAGACGGGCCTGCTGCCGTGCCAAATGTCATGGACGTGAGCCAGCCGTACGGTATACTCGGTGGTGAAGGATTTCCTGGTGGCCGTGCCTACTACCGCGCCACGAGCGATATTCGTGGTCGCTACCTCGGACATGACAGCGCTATCATCGACATGGTGCCCGAGATCCCCAAGATCCCAGAGCTGTCGGAAGCGATCTGCTCTGTCTGGATCGCCAAGTCATCAGCTGTTCCCTCCATGACCCAGTCCATGGTCGGTATGATGACCGGATCGACTCTCGGAGTGGTGACGACGTACGCCCTGAACTTTGAGGCGGGTGGATCGCGGTACACAAACGGAGAGATCACGGCGAAATGGGTGCTGAGCCCGGGCGTACCCATCATCTCGATCAAGGTCGACGACTACTACAACCAGCGGCGCAAGGTGCTGGGTCGCGTCTGGGCTGTCGTTCTCAACGCTCTGGGCGAAGTGTACTATCTCAAGGATAGTCCTACGCCGCCTACGAAGAAGACCAAGGGCGAGGATCCCACGCGGACCGCTTGGATGTCGGGGCGCACCGTTTACTGGGAGCTTGTCGAGTCTACTCGGCGTACAGCTCGTCCGGACGAGTTCGACAAAAACGCTGTCCGCGGGGCTTACTCACCGAGGTCGCCTTCGAACTCGATGAATCTCAGCAAGAACCAGGTGGTTGCAGAGGCTCGAGAGATCGAGAAGTTCTTACGTCACAAGCCATCTCACTTCAGGAAGGCTTGCGAAGGCTGGGATATGCGCAGGAAGCTCGAGGTCGACTTCGCCGGTGGGGACGTCAGCGGAGGGGGCGAAGGTATCTTCGTGCTTACTTGTGGTCTTGACAACGGTGAACCGGCTGGTATCACTCGCTATACCCGGCAGGCAGTGGTCGGAGGTGTTGCCGATGCGGAAGCCAAGATGGAAGAATCTGCTTACGACACCAACTTGAAAGCGACAGCCGGTTCGATTTTCGGTGGTCCGGCTGCTGGCATTGCTCCCGCTTCGAGCCCAATGTGCAATTCGGCCGGTTCTGGTGCTGCCGAGACGGAAGGTAGTCCGCAGCGACAAGGGTCAGAGGAGTGGTTGGTCTCGCACTATGAGGTGAAGCCCAACTTTAGCGGAGAGATTACGGCTGCTGCTGCGGATGCATCCACCTATGCGGCCATGGCTTCATTTGAGGACCCCCTCCTCAACGGGTCCGGGTCGTCCGCGGAGACCCCGGCAGCTAAGCAGAGCACTGGAGAGATCCCTGGTCGCCGTGCTCGTCTCTTCGCCGTTGGTACCGACACGGGAGCGGTATATGTGTGGAACATGCGGGCGACCGAGACCAGAACCGCCGTTAAGCCCTTGAGATGCATTCAAACTGACTCGCCCGAGATATCTTGTCTGGCTCTCTCAGCGCTGTACATTGTCCACGGAGGCAGTGACGGTCTTGTTCAAGCCTGGGACCCGTTGGCTTCGGTTCTGGAGCCGGTGCGGACCCTCAACGCCAAGTCATCCGGGCGGGTGCCTCGTCACATCGTCAACGCCAACCCGGTCCTCCGGCAGGCGGATTACTCGGCCGTTGGCGCCATCTATCTCGATCCGGACCCAGCTGTTCTCAGAGGCGTTCTGTCATTCGGCACCTTCATCCGCTACTGGGCGTACAACTCGACCCACCACGGCACCGGCCGCAAGCGGCGCGTCCGCCACTCGGACATCCACGGCCGGCTCGCCAGTCGACGCCTCTACGGGACAGTTTCTGGTTACATCGCGGCCGAGGAGGCAGAGCTGCGTCGCGAGCAGGCGCACCGGGCCAAGGAGCAAGTGCGGCTCCGCAACCGCTTCGGCGTCGGACTGGGAGACCTGACCGAGGAGGAAGCGATCAAGTACGCCGAGATGATCTCCCAGGAGTCCTACATGCTGGACGAGCAGCGCCGCTTCAGCGCCAGCGACACGGGCTCAGCGGCGGACTTCGGCGAGACGGCGTCCTCGGCCGGGAGCAGCATGTCGAGCGCCGACACCCTCACGCCGGAGCCCAGCGTCTCGGGTCGCAGCCCGCCTGGTGGACCCTCGGCGTTGCCGGTGCTGGAGGAGGAGACGGAGGACGACTACGAGGCGCAGATTCAGCGGGCCATCCGCCTGTCTCTCATGGAGGGCGTCAACGACGCCGGTCAGTCGCCGCGCGGCAACAGCTCGGGCGACTATGAGTTCCCTGTCACCGTCAAAGAGAAGAAGATGAAGAAGGGAAGGCGTGCGTCGTCTGCGTCTCCACCTACTTCGGTTGGAGCTAGCGAGGTTCCTACGCCGGTCGTTCAGTACGCCGAGGCGAGCCGGGGTCTCTCCGTTGCAGCAGCAGCGCCCTTGTCGAGTCCCGGAATCAATCCCGACGAGGACCTTGAGCTGGCGCTGAGGCTGAGCTTGGAAGAGGAGGAGGCGAGGCAGGCGACTGCTGCGGCTGCGGCTGCTGTTGGGCTGGGCATCGAGGTGGATGACTTCCCTCCGCTTAGCCCTCAGGGGAAGGGGAAGGGGAAGGGTTTGGCTTGAGACACGTTGCGAGTAACTGGGTGGCTGGTCCTTGCTTTCTTTCTTCTGCCTCGTCCTAGATGGGGCATGATTCTGACGATTAGCGGGATCAGTACGAGTCCCTTGTTTGAGCTCTGTTTCTAGCAACCGCGTTCAACACGGGTCGACTTGTTAATACATTATTTTCTGCGTGCCTGTCAATCTCTGTCACTACCGGGCCGTGTACCTTGTTATTTCCGCGGCAGGTGCTGCCTCCGAATTCGGGAAGAATGACGCCTCACTACCCCTGAATTGACGCCCACTCGGGATCTGTTTCCCCAATGCCGAGAACGGTGACTGCGGGGTGCTGTGGGCGACGTGGTCCCTAAGGGTCCAAGTTCCCCCGCGGTGTCCCGCAGCGCAACCGGCGTGTAATTGTACGCCCGAGACGGGCTGTCTATGTTATATTGACGATGGCCCGTAGAGATATGTCCTGCTTTGCTGATTGTTTACTTGACATCTCCGCTTGGTGGCGCTTCTCAAACTCACAACAGCATACAATATGTCTTTCCAACGTATGAGCCCACCACACTACTCAATCTCACATTACAGCAGCTGACAGGTCGCAGGACTGGTGCGCTTCGTGCCCAAGGGCGACTCGAGCGCCGTCCTCCTAGGCGAGCCGGTCGACAGCTCAGTCGATGTCGGCTTAGCCCTCCGCAAGGGAGAGGAAGTCAAAGTGAAGGTGTACAGCGGTAAATCGGTGCTGGACCCCGGATCGCCCACCGATAAGGTCGAGACCGTCGACAGGGTGCTCTCCCCGCTCGCCGAGGAGGAGATCGGCGGCAGCATCAGGTGCATCGGCCTGAACTACCGCCAGCACGCCGAGGAGATGTCCATCCCGCTCCCGGACGTGCCGACAGTCTTCCTGTATGTCCTTCCCAGTATCCCGCGAGCAAAACCCAGAACTAACGAAAAACTCCCCAGCAAACCCTCCCAAGCCCTAGCCGACCCCTGGCCCGCCCCGACGCCCATCCCGAAACACACCCTCGCCTCCAACTCGGCCGACTACGAGTCCGAGCTGGCCGTGATCATCTCCAAGACGTGCAAGAACGTCACCGAGGCCGAGGCCATGGACCACGTCCTGGGCTACACGGCCGCCAACGACATCTCCTCCCGCTCCTCCCAGTTCGCGCAGAGCCAGTGGTGCTACTCGAAGGGCTTCGACAAGTCGTGCCCGCTGGGCCCGGTACTCGTCTCCACCTCCCTCGTCCCGGACGTGGCGGCGCTGAAGATGAGGGGGCTCAAGAACGGGAGAGTGCTGCAGGACTGCGGGCTCGACGACATGATCTTCTCCATACCCCAGCTGGTCAGCTTCCTGAGCCAGGGGACCACGCTGCCCGCGGGGACGGTGATTATCACGGGGACGCCGGCGGGGATCGGGGCCGGGAGGACGCCGAAGGAGTGGTTCAAGGACGGGGATGAGTTCGTGGTGGAGATTTTGCCGCATATTGGGAGCTTGGTTAATGTCATGAAGTTTGAGGAGTAGAGGAGAGGGATGGATGGATGGGGCTGGGGATGTGTTGGAGAGGGGTTTAGAATTGGATATACACGATAGAACTTTGTCTTTACTGTTTTAAAACAGGGGCTTGTGTTACTTGCTTGTGTCCATTCCATGCCGAATTACCCATGTGTATGAAGGGAAGTGTGCAGATCGCAAAAACAATATACCATGATGCTTTATATACTAGGTTCCACGCAGTCAATATTGGTATCTTCTCTAACCAACCCTCTCAATCAACCCCATCTACATTCACGAGTCCAAAACCGCGGGCAAGTTCTCCTCGATATACGCCACCACGGCGTCCGGTCCCTTTTCCACCTGCAGCCCCTGAGGCAGAGAGAACGTCTTCAGGTTCGGCACGATCTCCTTGGCGATGCCGACAATCTTCTGGGCCTCCTCTGGCGTCCACATGGATGCGGTGAACTGAGTTTTTCAGTATACAGTGTGCTACAGGCTGTTGGGACTTGCAACTTACAAGGATGTCAGGCTTCACCTCCTCGACCGTGGCGCGGACACCCTCGATGGCTGTAGAGTATGCTGTGAGTATATAGGAGGCAGAGGGTACAGGTGGGCAAGGCTTGCTTACTCTCGACATTGGCCGCGTGAATGAAGGTGTACTTGTCCTTGAAGTCCTCGACGACCCTTCCGATGAGGAGCTTCGCCCGCTCTGGTGCGGTGTTGACGGTGACGAGTTTGTAGGGGCCGGCGGGAGCCATTGTGATGTATATCTATCGATAGAAGAGACTGATGCGCTTGAACAAAATGTCTTGCAGCGTGTTTAAATCCCGTGTGCAAACCAGTGTTGCAATGGTTAAGTATTTACAACGAAAGCAATACCACCGCTTCCAACGCTCCTGACTTCAGGGGTCCGAACCGGCCTCGGTACGTGGGCGATACTTCATTGCGGGGCCGGGACCCGCAGTGCCGGGATTTCGTCATACCGCCTCTCGCCCGGAGCAACAACCCCAGGTAAATAGTTTGCCCGAACAACGATACGCTTGGCAGACGAGCCAAACGACCAATGTTTGCAACAGATGTATGACCCGTGTTACGTCGGTGTAGGAAGTAGTTTGAAGGTTGTTTCGGCCAAGAGAGAGAGGGACGAAAGGGCTCGAATCCACGTGAAATGCCCGGCACAAGCGAGAACGGCGCTCGGAGCCGGAGTCGAGAGGTCTTCGGAGATTCGCACTCACCGAGCACACCAGCTGCCTGCCCTGTGCCACGTAGGAATGTCGTCCCGAGGCATGAATGTTTGGGTTTCGCCATGCAAAGCGTTTTGCTCCAGGTCGAGGGCATCAACAACGGTCTCCTGCCGGCATGTTTTTCGTCGTTTGACGGGCAGCATAGGCCCCGACCGACAGCGACACCAGTTCACCGACTTTTCGGGTGACCGCATGGCCCCTTGTGACACTCCTTTCCGTGCCCTCGGGTCCTCAACATGCAGTTATAGGATGACAGACATAGTGCAGCACAAGCACCTGTACAACCGTGAGATGAATATCCCGCACGCTCGCGCAGCGTTGCAGTGTCTTGGTTAAGTTTGCGACTGTTGAAAAGGAGACGAGGTTATGCCTCCAGCATGTCTGAGTTGTCACCAGTTAGGCGTTCTTTGCCAAGCCATCGAGGGTATGCTGCGTTATGTGTTGCCCACGAGGTCAGAGCAGGCCAAGGTCTTGAATTCGACGTTGTTTTCCGAGAGTTCGTCTCAAGAAGCTCGCCGTAAGCTGTCCAAGGGGCACGGGAGAAGATCGGCTGTCTGTGTGTTGACCGTCGGCACTAGTCTATGGTCTGCGCGTACCTTGAGAGTCACGGAAGCTTCTCTCAGTGTTCTGCAGAGCCTAGCGTGCTGCATGCCAACACTATGAACCCGATGGTTCGCTCTGTGACGTCCATCATGCCGTTACTCACATGATACATATGCATGTAAGCTGCACATAAGTGGCAGCAAGCTGACCAATGGTTCTTCTCTCCCCTGTCCTGCGGCGGTATATATCAGCACGGGGCCTCGTCCGCAGGAACTGGTCGCCTATTGCAGTGCCTCATCGTGCAGCACTCCAGTCACCCCTGTACCGACTGAAGAACTGATAGAGAACCCCTCGGGCCTCCTCTCGATGGCTGTTCAGGTGGCGATGGTCCGTAGTGGCACCCGGAACCCCGGCGTGCTGAGGGAGTCTCTCTGACTAGCTGGAGTACACCGCCGGTTCACCGCCCTTGACACGGCTCTCGGGAACGGGATGGGTTCGCAATGTCAAGGCTAACGAGTCGCGATGACGTGCGTCGAATCATTCACAGGACGTACCACCGGTTGAGCGTTAAGCGCGGCAAGAGACGCGAGCCTGATGATTTCCAACGCGGTGAATGGGTGAATGGAGGATGGACGGGGAGTCACTATCTCTCGGCGTTTTGCCTAGCATCATTCTGATTCCGCAGTGAACATAGATCGGGCGAAGACCCGTCTCGCGTCGATAGAGTCCGTGGACGCATCGCATGCTTTGCTGGCAAGACCCCCCCAAGCTGCGACTTTTCAGTGCCGTAGAAACGGTAGGGCAGGCGGTGGTCAAGAGTACTAACTCCAGGTCTCATATCTGAGGTGGTCTTCTCGTCAGGGCTGAAAGTGACGTAAGCCTGAGCGAGATTCCGGTTCAAAGGTACCTTAACGTTCGGAGCTGTTATTGATAAGATTGTTTCAAAGTTTGACCTCGTGGCGGTCAGGAAGTGCCAGTTATCTGATCGCTCCGGAGAATGTGAGCGATGGTCTTTGTCGGAACGAGAGCCGGGGCTCTCAGGTTGGATCTCCGCTGCACCGATCTGATCGATGATCATGGGGGGTCATGGAAGTGGTCGTGGGTGTCGTACACAACCCATGGTTGCACGCGTTTGCCGACTGAACCGTGCCAAGGGTATCAGATCGAAGTCAAGGTCACCTCCGAGTTCGATTATCGCCGAATTAGAAGTCGGACTCTCTTCAGCAGCTTAACGCTTGATAGGCTCACTTGCCCCAGTTTACAGCCTAGCATTGCTGATAATGAGAGTTGAGGTTAGCAAACCAGGTCCTCCAACCCAGGCAAAGGCGTCGACGTCGTCAGCTGCAGTGGCTGTTAAAGACATTTGCAGAATGAACGGGCCCAATGAGAGACCCAAAAGCACATGCAGCTGTCTAAACTTGGGACTTCAGCAAACCCTGCGCCCGTTGCTGTGCCCTCTGGCCTAAGGTGCCTCATGCAGGAGCCTAATCACGGACTCTGCATACCAGTTCCCCAGCTGCGTGCAGTGCTCTGCAGTTGTTGGTGTCCGTAAAGAGAGGAAGGCGTCACAATGCGGGGTATTGCTTGGTGCCCCTCATGCTTCCTATCTCGTTCCCTCTGCATGACCCCGTACGCAGTTCCGGTTCTTCTCAGCAAGAGGCCGAAGAGGGCAGCATCGAAGGCGTCGTTGTCCCTTCGGATGTACTGATCACGACGAGCGGGGACGTATGCGAGACGAGCGAGGCATCGCCGGAGCACACCATACGGAGACAGTAAATAACCAACGGCTCGAGGTGAGACGATAATGATGACATGGAAGGACGTCCAACCTTCAATTTGCTGCGTCAGTTTCTTCGGGTGAGACGGGAATCCGGAATGACGGGATGGACGTCGTGTAGCGTCCTTCCTGGTTCCATCTGATGTTAATGAGCAGACTCACCATGCAGTCGAGTTCTTTGCCGCAGCGGACGGCAGAGCGGTCTGCTCCTCGTGGCCTTCCTTGTGCCTCACCGCTGCTGCGTTGGTTCATCCTGAGGTGCCTTACCTATGCCCTGACCCTGGCCGAAGTGAGCCTGCCCAGTGGTGAATTAAGTTTCTAGCCCATCAACACCCGAACTCTATTATTTTCTCTTCTTGGCGGCACTTGCCGTGCATCTTCCTTCTTACTGGTCACCTTTTGGCTATTGCTCACATCTCGTCCTTTGTTCCTGAATGCGGCCACCCCACCCCCTCTCTCGACATGTTTCTGCTCGACATTGGACATCATTCCTCACTGCCTTGCCCAAGCCACCATCCCTGAGGCCGAGTGGTCGCCATAAGAAGGATCTACGTCCCGCATCTCGTGTCCCTTGCCAACACACCCTTCACGAAGACTCGGAAAGTTCTGTAGATCTTCCCACGGCATCACAGCCCAAGTACTTAAACTCCCGCCAACCCAGCATTCCTCTCCCGCTCCCACCGTCACCTCTTCAGTGTCAGCCCTACCTCTGACTCAAGAAGCAAGCATCTCCCAACTGTCATCCTCCATCCACCTCAAGGCGCTGTTACTACCTCATTCCAACCCCAGATCTACCTACCTCTCTTTACTCCTGTCAAGATGGCCGTCAAGGAACATCAACCCCTTGTCAACCACTGCTGCTCGTTTTGCTGCAAGGCAATCGACTTCGGCACGCACGACTTCTGCCCTGGAAGCTCCCACTGTGCCCGCTGCCCATAGGCTCGATGAGGACAGACCCCATCGAGCGGACTGCAGGACTCTACATCGATCTGCAACCCTCCTTTGGCCGACGTTTGTTCACCGGTTCCGAATCTGGAGAATCCCGTCCGTCACCTCTGACCCCTCGCCTTTCACCCTACTACTTCCCTCAAGGTGTCTCACGCGCCATGGGCCCTGGACGGATTGGTAGGGACTCCATCACGCTCGCTGTTGCAAAGCTGAGACCGCCAACTGTGGCCTGGTCCGCCCAGCATCTCTTTGACCTACAAGCCGAGTCGTTCGCTACATGACAAGCTGCACCAGGCACCCGTTCTCGCCAGTCACGGTCTGCGGAGCCACGGCCGATGCGCCGTAACTACAACCCTGCAGCTCCTCACGCATGCACAACCTTCCCCTCGCCACGCATGCACGAGGGAGGAGTGTGCATCTTGGGATACTCTCCCCTTTCCACTTATCTTTATCTTGCCCTGTGCCATTTCTCATTGGGGAAGAGGATGGGAGTATCGGAGTGCTATTTATTACCACCGACTCATTGCATCATGTATCTTTACAATGAGGCGTTTTCTCATCATCGCCACTGGGC
>Ga0209127_100530_pt1 | contig 13256 bp, 7 predicted proteins | sample LakSupMetagenome_FD_187469 | JGI IMG/M metagenome (GOLD analysis project Ga0209127, IMG submission 187469) | Freshwater microbial communities from Lake Superior, Canada - Sta WM archaea (SPAdes) (version 2) | ecosystem: Environmental > Aquatic > Freshwater > Lake | place: Lake Superior, Canada...
TAATTCGAGCATCACGCTACCTTTCTCTCCTTAATGCACCGACCATCTCTCGAATGACGACCTTGTCTCGCCATCACCACAGCAGCCCTCGTCTATCCTCGCGCGCCGTAAACCACCCGGTTCCCCTCCAATCCGCGTATTCAGCAGCTGCTGAGGAAGATACGATACGCTTTTGGTGCGTCAAGAGGCAGCGTTCCAGCTTCAATCCGAAACCTCGACGGACGCTCGTCACTCCGTCCCAAGGCCTCCCGAGGAGCGAGCTGGTTCTGCCTCTTCTCTGCTCAGCCTCATCTCTGATGTAAACCGCCCCAACCACACACCTTCTCACCTCTACAGTTTGCCCCCCAGTCAGGCTGTGCTGCCAGAATACGTATGCTGACGAGACCCCATCCAGAATCCCTTGGTATCTCCGCCATGTCTGCCGCAGACCCTGATGGAGGCGCGGCCTCGGCTCCCACAAGGCGACCTCGAGCGTATGTCTTCTCCCTATATCGAGGCAACACCACACCTCCTGTGCCTTGTCTCTCTAACACATGCTGTAGCCCAACAATCACCATTGATACCGTAAACGCGAACCCACCCCAACCTGCAGACACCGAATCTCACGCACAGAGAGCGGCATCCTCGACGTCGCCCACATCACCAACGCGCGACGGCCTCGTGCCCTCACCCGAACCCATGTCGAGCGACTGGACGCCTTCTCATCAGAGAAGCCTATCTGGTCAGCGACCCGAAGTACAGGCCCTCAGGAATTCCGAAGGCAGGGACAGTCGGCCCACCAGTCCGCACAATGTCTCCAGCCCCGTCACATCACGCGGCAACGACCGCGGCTTCCTCACCGTGCCGGGCAATCCTCGGTCGCGACAGAACTCTGTCGATAGCGACGATGGACAGAAGTCGTTCACCTCGTCTCAAGGCGATACGGTCGTTGGAAGCTCGTCATCAGGGGGCGAGAAACTAGGCAAGATGGCGTCGAACCGCGCGTCGGATAATGAGACAATCATGAACGACGAGTCGGCCCTGAAGCCCGACCAGGGGAACGAAGATGATTTCAAGGTGGAGAACAACCCCTTCGCGTACACGCCCGGCATGCTGAACAAGATGTTCAACCCCAAGAGTCTGGCGGCTTTCTACAAGCTGGGTGGTTTGGCAGGTTTGGAAAAGGGGCTTCGGAGCGATCGCCACGCGGGTTTGAGCATTGACGAGGCGCACCTGGAAGGAGCCGTGTCGTTCGAGGAAGCGACCCGTCAAGCCCACGAGAAGGCTAGGGACGGCGGCGCCAAGGAGACGAATCAAGCTCCTCCCGCCGTCTCCCATTCCCTAACGGCCCACACGGCGCACTCTGGCAAGCACCCCGAGACCTTTGTCGACCGGAAACGCGTCTTCAGCGACAACCGGCTTCCGGAAAAGAAGGGGAAATCCCTGCTGCAGCTCATGTGGATTACCTACAACGACAAGGTGCTCATCCTGCTTTCCATTGCTGCGGTGGTGTCGCTGGCTATCGGCTTGTACCAGACCTTTGGACAACCACACCCCGAAGGCGAGGCTCCGGTAGAATGGGTCGAGGGTGTCGCCATCATCGTTGCTATCGTCATCGTCGTTATCGTCGGCTCTCTGAACGATTACCAAAAGGAGCGGCAGTTCGCCAAACTGAACAAGAGGAAGCAGGACCGCCTGGTAAAGGTCATACGGTCAGGAAAGACGATCGAGATCTCAATCTTCGATATCCTCGTCGGCGATGTCCTTCACCTCGAGCCCGGAGACATGGTTCCTGTCGATGGCGTCTTGATCCAGGGGTTCAATGTTAAGTGTGACGAGTCCCAGGCGACGGGAGAATCCGACATCATCAAGAAGCGGGCCGCCGACGAGGTGTTCGCCGCCATCGAGAACCACGAAGACTTGAAGAAGATGGACCCTTTTATCCAGTCTGGAGCCCGCGTCATGGAGGGCGTCGGCACATTCATGGTCACGTCGACCGGCATCTACTCGAGCTACGGCAAGACGCTCATGGCCCTCAACGAAGACCCCGAGATCACGCCTCTGCAGTCCAAGCTCAACGTCATCGCCGAGTACATCGCGAAGCTTGGCGGCGCTGCTGGTCTGCTCCTCTTCATCGTCCTCTTCATCAAGTTTCTCGCCCAGCTGCCCAAGATGCACGGCGTTACTCCGGCTCAGAAGGGTCAGAACTTCATCGAGATCTTCATTGTCGTTGTCACTATCATTGTCGTCGCTGTGCCCGAAGGTCTTCCCCTTGCTGTTACCCTCGCACTGGCGTTCGCCACGACGAGGATGCTCAAGGACAACAACCTCGTCCGTCATCTCAAGGCTTGCGAGGTCATGGGAAACGCCACCACGATCTGTTCGGACAAGACAGGAACCCTGACGCAAAACAAGATGCAAGTCGTCTCGGCCACGATAGGCACCAGCCACCGCTTCGGCGCCGTCACCAGCAGCGACGGGCACAGCCCTTCCAGCCCGACGGAGAAGGACGTCACTGCTCAGGAGCTTGTGGCGTCGCTGGCACCAAGCGTCAGGGAACTCCTGCTGAAGTCCATGTCGCTCAACTCGACGGCCTTCGAAGGCGAGTTGGAAGGGGTCAAGACGTTTATCGGCTCCAAGACGGAGACGGCACTTCTCATATTTGCCCAGGATTTTCTCGGCATGGGACCGATCAGCGAGGAACGTGCAAACGCCAAGATTCTCCAGCTGATCCCCTTCGATTCGGGCCGCAAGTGCATGGGCGTCGTCGTCCAGATGGAGAACGGCAAGGCAAGGCTCTATGTCAAGGGTGCGTCGGAGATCATGCTGGACAAGTGCACCCAGATCCTGCGCGATCCCTCCGAGGGCCTCTCGACGACCACGCTCACCGACGACAACCGCGACACCATCACCAACTTGATCGAGTCGTATGCCGGTAACTCGCTCCGCACCATTGGCATCATCTACCGTGACTTCGAGAAGTGGCCTCCCCGCGGCGTGCGCCGGGTGGAAGGCGACCGTGACGAGGTTGCCTTTGACGATATCTGCCGCAATATGGTGTTCGCCGGCATGGTCGGCATCAAGGATCCGCTCCGCCCTGGTGTGCCAGAAGCTGTCAAGGACTGCCAGAAGGCCGGCGTCGTTGTCCGCATGGTGACGGGCGACAACAAGACCACGGCCAAGGCCATCGCCCAGGACTGCGGCATCCTCACGCCCGGCAGTATCGTGATGGAGGGTCCGGAGTTCCGCAACTTGACTAAGGAGAAGCAGCTCGAGATCATCCCCCACCTCCACGTCCTGGCCCGGTCCAGTCCCGAAGACAAGCGCATCCTCGTCAAGCGTCTTAAGGACATGGGCGAGACCGTCGCTGTCACGGGAGACGGGACCAACGACGCACCCGCCCTGAAGATGGCCGACGTTGGCTTTTCCATGGGCATCGCCGGCACCGAGGTGGCCAAGGAGGCTTCTGCCATCATCCTGATGGACGACAACTTCAACTCCATCGTTAAGGCCCTGAAGTGGGGTCGTGCCGTCAACGATGCCGTCAAGCGCTTCCTCCAGTTCCAGCTTACGGTTAACATTACCGCTGTTGTCCTAACGTTCGTATCCGCCGTGTCCAACGACGACGAGGAGTCGGTGTTGACGGCTGTGCAACTGCTCTGGGTCAACCTGATCATGGACACGCTCGCTGCGCTGGCGCTCGCCACGGATCCTCCCGTGGACAGCGTTCTGGACCGCAAGCCCGAGAGGAAGGGTTCCTCCATCATCACGACCACCATGTGGAAGATGATCCTCGGCCAGGCTATCTACCAGCTGCTTATCACGTTCCTGCTCTACTTCGGCTCACCCGGTATTCTTCCCGCCTACGATCCCGATGTCAAGCCCGACGAGATTCAGACGCTGGTCTTCAACACATTCGTGTGGATGCAGATCTTCAACCAGTGGAAGTAAGTTGTGTACCCGTTCCTCCACGACCCCGAAACCCATCGTGCTAACCACTCATCACAGTAACCGTCGCCTTGACAACAAGTTCAACATTTTCGAGGGCCTGAGCAAGAACTGGTTCTTCATCGGGATCAGCGCCATTATGATTGGTGGCCAGGTACTCATCGTTATGGTCGGTGGGCGCGCGTTCAACATCGCGCACGACAAGCAGACGCCTGCTATGTGGGCTTATGCCATCATCCTTGGTTTCCTGTCCATCCCTGTCGGAATAATAATCCGCCTGGTTCCCGACAGCCTCGTGGCAAGACTTGTCCCCGACTTCATCAAGCGCAAGGCCCACCCCAAGGTTCCGGGCGTGACGGTGTCTGACGACGAGGAGCGCTTTGACCAGTACCCTCTGCCGCTGGCCGACGTCAGGGACGAACTCGCTTTCCTCAAGCGCTTGAAGGGAGGCCGCATCAACAACCTGAAGTTCGCCATCAAGAACCCTCGCGAGTTCCTGCCCAAGCCCAAGAGCCCATCGCACAGCAGGGAGCATTCGCGCTCGAACTCGATGAGCCTGCGCATCCCGCAGACTCCCACTAGAGAGGACAGTTTCGGCAGCCACTCCCCCGCTCCGACGCCGGACTCTCGGAAGCGCAGCCGCAGCATGCGGTCTCGGTCGAACAGTGCTCTAGGTGCGCCGACGGTCATGGCGGGTATCATCGCCGGTAGCATTGCCGCCGGCTGGTCGCCCGTCGAGCGTCGGGAGGACTCGGACTTTGGCCAGTTCCCGAAGCCGTCGCCCAGCCGGAAGAGCTCGCGTGATAAGGAGACGTCGCAGCCTTCGCACCTGTCGCGGCAGGGGTCTTCGGTCCTCGGCGAGGATGTCATCGTTGACGAGCCTCGAGATATTGCCGAGGCGAGAGCCAGCGACGTGCCTACCTTGAGCGTCCCCACGCCCAAGGCGGCGAAGAAGTCCGTCTCTTAGAAGGATTTGAGTGTTGAGAGGAAGCGTCCTCGGGGGAAGCATGGTGACATCGGAAAAGGCACTCTCTACGGCATCTTGAAGCGGCCGGAGAGTCTTCCCGTTGTGCTCCACCGAGAGCCAGCGGCGTCCGAGTCGAGCAGCACGCCCGACGAGAAGGAGAAAGAGGTCCACAAGCGCTTGGACCAGCTATACTGGGCACGATAAGCTCACAGTACGTAACCGACATACAACGGCGGAGCTTCGCGCACCTCTCCACTCGTCCTGGACGAATCATTCCGCCCCTTGCTCCGCCGAAACGGATTATCGACGAGATGGAATTGTACATGCTATAACAACGCGTGGGACTTGGCTTGACCGCATTTTCACACTGGCGTATTTGGGCACGGTGTTCAGGTCCTCCTGCGAGGGAGCAGCAGCATGGGAGGCATGGTGGGCTTTTTGGGGCCAGTACAACTCGTTTTTCTCTTTCTTCACCTTTTTGTCAATACCTTTTGGTGGCGCATTAGCAGATCCCGCTTTCTTTGTGGTGATGGTTCTTTGGGGATGTGCGTGTCGTCGGTTGGTAGCGGAGGCAGAGCATATGCATGGCATGGCAGTGTTGGCAATGAGAGCGACCATGGGCTGGATGAGGACCGAGGACGTGGCAACAACAACCCAAAAAAGTATTTCCTGTCAGTCAGTTTATACTACTATTAGACGAAAGCATTCACGCGTTAGTGCTTTGGTGATAGCTCTTTGTGTAGAAGAGGCCGAGGGCGGAAGCGGTTGAAGAAATATACCCCTTATTGTAATGCGTATGCCTATTTCGTCGTAAACATCAACATGACCGTGAGTGACGTGTACTATAGCTTGCACTCCAGACTGAACCATCCGGGCAAGTGACGTAGCCCATGGTGAGATGTGAGTCCAGAACGAGTAGACACTTACGTGACATTGTCAGCTGTGTTGCCTACCAATCAGAGCAGACACCATCTAGTAGACAGACAGACATTTATCCCAAAGAAACATCTATGCGGTTCCAGATGGCAGGCACGTTCTGTCTCGAATCAGGCATGAAGTGCGACAGCGTCTATCTCTCTCGCGAAGCACTGAAGGAGGAAAATTTATTGACGAGGAGGTAGCGGGTTTGGGTATCAGAGTAGGTTGCCAGTCACGGGACCGCATGCTTTGTGTAAGGATACCATGGAAGCCAGGAGTTGCTGGTTCAAATCCAGTAGTATCTCTCCATGTCCGAGGCGTGGGGAAGATTGTTGGTCCGGAGTTGGATGATTGCTGTTCCTGGGAACGGGAAGCGTGAAATAAGATGTTACAGGGTTTGATGAATGTCTAGTGAGACTGTCCACGAGCAAGGGGGGAACGAGCAACAGCTTCATCATAAAAGCCGAAAGCCGACCGTATTATTATCTGCAGTGAAGCACATCCGCCGTCTACCGTGGACTCTGCTCCTCGCTCCTGATACTGTACAGTACAGCTGCGCTATGCACCGTCGTATACACACACCTGGGCACGATTCTCCTTCAACAAACGACAGCCGCACCAGCTAAACGCCATCGATCAAACGCCAGGGTCACAACCTCTCAGACCACATGCAGGAAATAGCTCTATGCCCGCCAGACGCAGCATACTCTCAAGCAGAAGCAGCAAACTTCCTCGTCCTCGCCGTCCCATTCGTCGTCGCGCCACCCTTCTTCAACCTCTCAGGCGTCCCCTCCCCCTTGACTTCCACCACATCCCCGACTTCTTCCTCTTTGTCCTCCTCCTCCAGCCTCGGCTCCACCTGCGTAAACACCCACCGACTCCTAAACCCCTCCACCAGCTCCGTCTCCACCCTCTGGTCCCGCGGCACCATCTCGTGGTCCAGCTCCCACCCCAGCCTCCTGCACAGCTCGGCAACCACCACGTCGCAGTCCCCGAGCAGGTCGACGTCGAAGTTCACGTGGCCCACGGGCGTGCGCGATATGTAGATCTGCGGCACCCGGGGCGGGAGGAAGCTGACCACCTCGCTGACGGGCGCCACCTTGAGGCTCGTGCCGATGACGACGCACAGGTCGACCTCGTGCCTGTCGCGGTTCGCGAGGCGGTCGCCGAACTCGTCGGGCAGCTTCTCGCCGAAGAAGGTGATGTCGGGCTTCATCACGCCCACTGACGAGGATGAGATGTCGTCGTCGACGGGCACGTCGAACTCCGAGTCCGAGTTGGAGTCGAAGTCGCCCGGCCGGCGCCTGGGTTTCTTCTCCGTGCCGTCCTTGGCTACCTTCCTCTTGCGGGAGGACCCGGAGAGGGAGGTGCGCGAGGAGTTCTTGGTGGGGCGGGACCCGAGGGCGCATTTCCTGCACCGCGGGATCTTACCCGCCCTCACGTCCGGGAAGATCTCTTCTCCGGGGACTTTGTGGCTGCACTTGACGCACGAGGCGGTCGCGAAGGAGCCGTGGCACTGCACCAGCTTGTCCGGGTGGATGCCGGCGCGGGCCTCGAGGTTGTCGATGTTCTGGCTGTAGTTGGTGAGCAGCTTGCCCTTATCCTGCAGCAGGCGGATGAACCTGTGCGTGGGCGAGAAGCGCTGGTCCCGGGACGGGAGGATGTCCCTGGCGATGGTGTAGAAGACGGAGGGGTCGTCGTTGAAGACGCGGATGTCGAACACCTCCTGCGGGTCGTTGAGCCCCAGGTGCTCCAGCTTGGAGTACAGGCCCGTGCCCTTTGAGCGGAAGTCCGGGATCCCCAGGGAGGTGGAGATTCCCGCGCCCGTGAGGACGATGACGTTCTTCGCGTTCTGCAGCAGCGAGACGGCGTCGTCGACCGTGTTGTACTTCTGCAGCTTGATGCGCTTGCTAAGCTCCCGGGTCATGGCCAGGGTCAAGAGCGAGAAGTAGGCGTCGTCCTCCGACCCCTCGAGGAAGTCGGGCGGCCGGATACCGAAGGCCGTGAGCAGCTTCTTGGCGGTTATGAAGCCGGCGTCTACGGTGCGCTTGCAGAATTCCTCGGGTCCGAGCGAGCGCAGCATTTGCCGCAGCTGGATGGATTCCTCTTGTGTGCATGCTTCGGGGTCTGTGAGGTAGGTTAGCTTTGTCAAGCAAGAATTGGAGGGTGACGGGATAGTGTGTATCTCGCGAGTCGAGTCCGGGAGGCACCTCGAGTAAGAGGTGTGGTGTGTGGACAACGGAAAACTGCACACTCAAAACAGCCCCTCGCACGCGTCTCGAAACACATTGTCTGTGGCGACCGCCGCAAGATTACAATGTGTACACGTACCATCGGTAAAGAACTTATCCTCGGTGAGGTCATCGATGATCTCCTCGAACATGGAGTCCGTCTCCCACCGGTTGGCCTGGTCAACCATGCGCTGCTCCAACTCCGTCAGGCCATCGTCAGCGACAACAGTACCGTCGTGAGCTGACCTCTCGTGCTTAACCGGGGACGACAGCAGGTGCTTCTTGTCATCGTAGTCGATGGGCTGCTGGGCGCATAAACGCGGACTCCGCTTCCGCGGTTTCTCCGGGGTCGACGTCATTGTTGTGAGGTGGACTGTTGTCAAGACGGCGAGGATGCTATGGCAGTAGGGAGAGGACAATGTATGAGGTTGTGATGGAGTGAAGTGGAGATTTGAGCACCAGTTTAGATCAAGTGCAGTCCCGTAGGAGGGGCGTGTGTGCGTGCCAACTCAACAAATGCTGAACAGGGCAGTGCGATGGACGAGAAGCCTGGAGTAACAGAAGTGCAGGTGGTGATGTGGAGAGGAGGGAAGTGTGAAACACGGGTTGTGAGGTGGTAATTCCTGTGCAGTACTCCGGGCACTAGAGTGCACAAGAACAATACTAACAAACGCAAGGAGCGGCCAGTTGGCGGACCAAAATAGCGTGCTACAATTCTGGATGATGGAACCAGGTACGAGGAAGTCAACTGCAAGGTCCCTTGCCTCGAGAGGTTCCGGGGTTGCGTGATGGCGCAAGGCAACGCAGACTTCTCTGTGGTGTAGGAGAGTGAAATCGGGGGGAAGAAAGGATCAAAGGAGAGAATGCCTGACGTCGAAAAGAATAGGTCTCAGTTGAGGATGGCGAAACTGGACAATCCCGACTCGGCCGGCGTCCTCTAAAACTGGGTCCTCTTATGGGAATTCAACCAGAGTATGAGAGTATAACTCGGGCATGCCAATGGATTATATCTCTGACAATGCTTGGATAACGGTAATTGCGAAGTGCTGCTTTTCCTTCTCACGGAAAGGGATTATGGGCAGCCTTATCTCTGTGTCAAGTTGCTGAGCTGACGGTTGGATTGCTCGAGGCAAAGATTATCTGAGTGATAACGAACATTTCGACAAGTTTATGGCACTAGGGAACGGACACTCAACCCAGACTCTGCCTCTCCTGTCCTAAGCTCAGCTGTCCTCTTCTTATCAGACTGTTTACCACGGTAGTAATCATCCTTCTGCTTGTTCTCAGGGTGGTGCGACCGTACCGCTTCCACAATGTCCATATCATCATCGACCAGCAGTGGGGCAGACCAAGACCACTGTCACCAGGCGTGACCAGGGAGCGGCAACTTCTGGATGGTCAGACCGAAACGAGCGTCTTTGGACTGACTCAGGCAGCTTCCTTTCAATGAGCAAGTCTTCATACATATCAGCTACCCCGAAATCCTTGAAAGCCCGGAAGTCAGGCTCATTGCAGGCTTAATCGGGCAAGGCCCGCTCACTTCAAGGGCTTGTTCGAGCTGTGCCCTCCACGCCCCCTTGCTCTTGGCCAAAGGCAGTGATATCTCTGATCCAGGTGGCTGCAGGTTTATATAGCATCAGCTAACTCATCGCTAAATACAAAGTAACGCTTTGCAACACCTAGCATGGGCCTCCAAGCTGGTAAGATACAGCAGGATAGTATTACATGTCCGGATCTTCAGTGACCGACCTAATCCATTACCCTTCTCCTCAGGCCCGAACGCCTAGACATAGGCCATTCTTCGTCCCAGCTAGCTATAATCAGCCACCTCGGTGACATGCAGCACCGCCTCGCCATAAAGCCTGTTAAAGACAACACAAGACCGACCCGTCAACACCCTGAACATACCGTGCGGTCCGATATCGAACTCCTCCTCGCCCTGCATCCGGACCTTCACCTTTCCCGCGCCAACAGAGCAGATCCTCACCCGGTCCGGCGTCGCTGTGAACCGCAGGGACGAGCCGGAGCTGATGACATCGACTCGGAACGTCGTGTCCTGCGCCGCCGGGACCGACTGGTTCGCCGTCAGGTACGGCTGGGAGAAGGCGATGGTCTCAGGCAGGCCACCGTCCTGGGGGTGCGCGGCGGACTGAAGACGGCCCGGCGCTAGTTCCCATTCCTCGATCTCCATGGTGGCGGTGATGGTTGGCTGCAGATCCGCCTGGAACTCGGATCGACGGTTGGCTGTGCGTGGGAGTTGTGGTGGCGGTGTTGGAGACGGTGGCGGCGGGGCTAGCGGTGACGAGGATGGACGCCGTCGGTTCACTTTCCCAGTTACGAGAGGTGCATTACCTGTCGCCGGGACATCTCGGGCGTCAGGTACGCTCTGGACTGTCGCCTCTTTCACCTGGACCCTCTCAGAGCGTCGCACGGCTGACTGGGACTGGCTGCCGTTGGGCAACGAAATGTTGGTCTCATCGATGTCAGCTTCAACCTGCTGCCCGGCAGAGGGAAGGGCCTTAAGCGCATCGGCCTCGGCCCTCTTTTTGCCCCAAAACTTGGCTGTGCAATATGTCCCCTGGCCGTTGTAGATGCAGCTCGCACACGCCGCAAATAAGAGCCTCGCGTCAATGGGCGCCTGAGGCGAGATGACGATACACTCGCCGTAAGGCCCCTTCTTGCCTCGGCATCGGGAACACGCCTTGGGCGGGACTTCTCCCGTGACTTGCAGCACCAGCGTTGCGACGTCCCTCGACAGTCTGTCCTTGAAGCCGTTGCCTTCGATATAAGCATCGTCCCAGACGATGTCGCGGACTTTGGGCAGCTTCAGCAGCTCTGGAACCCAGCTGGAGTCGGGGCATTCTGTGAACTCGGTGAGGAACGGGCGTATGTAGTTCCAGGTCTCGAGGGCGGTGCCCTCCAGGTTCTTGACCGGGCGAGCGTTGGCGGCAGGTGTTAGATAATGGTTTCTTGACTGAGAGGCAGGCGTATGGACGACACTCGACGGCACGGGCGGGTTGGGCTTCGGAGCTGGCGTCGCGGTAGGCTGTGTTGGCAGATTTGGTGCGGCGCTTTGTTGCTGCGATAGTTCTGTTGTGTCTGGGTTCGGCTGCTGCTGGGCAGCCGGGTCCTTTGCGCCCTGTTTCACGACGAGAGCGTCCTTCCGGCCCCATCCTCGCACAGCCTGGAAGCGAGCATCGTCATCTCTGTGACCTACCACCGAGAGCGTTCCATCTAAGTTGTCGCTGAATATACAGCCGCCATGTTTTCTCTGCATCACTGGTCAGTATTTCCTCTGTCCAACTGTCGTTTCAAGGCATGGGCTAGGTAGGGCCGGGAACATACCGCGAAATGAATTGATAGACCGGCCCGCGAGTCCCAGCTTGAAAGACAGTGAACAACGGGACAGACCCACGGCTTCGTGGGAGTGATAAGTCGTTCGTAGCCGTCAGGGATCAGTACCCCCTGCGTGGGCCCACCATCATCTACAGTGGCCCGAATATCAGTTACTGTTGGAAGCTCAGTCGTATAGGGAGATGCTTACTAGGATAGATGGTGTATGGTCGACCCGACGGCGTAGCGAAGAACGGGCCAGTTGCGTCGCTGGCTGGTCCTCCGTGATGCTCACCAGCGTCAGCATTAGCAGGAGGCTGGTTCTCAGCATCGTTGGGGACTCTATGCTCTTTCGCCTCAGCGGACGTCTGCTGCGTCCCTCCGGCTGTTTTGGATTCTCTTGACACGACCACAGGCGCGTTCTGTTCCATGTTATACCCGACGACGGTAAATGTGCCGTCTCCGTTATCGTTCAGCAGGCAGGCTTTATGGTGCTTCAAGAAGTGCTTTCCGTGCGATTTGAGATAGGTCCGCTCATGCGTACAGTTTCTTACCGGACAGATCCAGCGAGGACCTTTCCCGTCAGGGTCTGGCAAAGGCGCGTAGCCCTCGGGGAAGAGAGCGCCGAAACCGTGAACGTGGCGTCCGCGATCGTCTTCATCGCATTCAGTCAGAAAGAAACCTGACATGCAGAAATTTAGGGGTGGCAACATACTGGATACCATATCATACGGTCGCCCGCTCAAGCTTCGTGCAAAGGGGGTGTCCGTCACATCGGGAGAACTTCTCGTAGACTTAAATGTCTTCTTCGCGCGCTTCTTCGGAGGAAGAATGATCGGTCTCGTCGTCCTTATCCTCTCCGTCGGGGTCATCGCCGCTTCGGGGGTATCCAGGTGCGGGGACACTATATTACTGACCATAGTGGACGCACGACTGTGTGTGCTCGGCGGTCTCGCCGACGTCTGGCCAAGCCGTTTCCGGTAGTAGCTGGCGAGGCTCGGTTTTTGCTCGACTGTTGAAGCCGGAGGTGGAATTGATCTAGGAGCTGGCGATCCCGGCGTCGAGCTGTCAGATATCGATATGACTGACATCCGCCGCTCAGCACCGGCAGAGGCGCGTTGCTCAATATGAAGTCGCCTGGTCTCGGCGGCCTTCTTCCCCACGTGGTCCATCTCGCCTGATGCCCATTTCCCTCGACGCAGGTCAGCATGTAGTCTTCCCCCGCAATGACGGGGCAATCTTACTCTTCATCGCCATACTCTGCCGGCTCGGTGTATTGGGCGAGTCTGCGACAGGTGCATCTGCACCGGCCGGTCGCGGGGGCATAGCGACCGAACTCGAAGAGTAGCCCGGAGAAGCGGGAGGGGCCGCCAAGAGGTCAATAGCTCTGTCAGCTGGACATAGCGCGTCCGCGCCACTCTCAGCTTCGCGTGCTGTCCGAACTTCAGCGACAGCCTCGCGCACAGCAGCAATGTCAGAGTTTGCGAATGATCTGTTCGTCTTAGCTGCCGTGTTCGGGTTGGGGGGGTGAAGAACGTCGGGGGCAGAATGGGCCGGTGGAGAGCCGTCGGTCCCAGACCTCTCCATCGAAGATTCTGGCGTTGGCTCTGTCCCGGACGACGGCTGGCCGTCGAGTCCAAGGTCCGATAGTATTGATGTAGAAGCAGGCGCATCTGAAGCACTGTGCCTAGGGGGTCCACTTGCAGAATCCAGTGCCTGTCTCGTGATATCATAAGCGCTTCTATACGGCCCAGCTTGCATGTGGGACAGGAGTGGTTGGGAAGGCGCGAAATGCGACTGCATCTTATGTCAGTTACCGACTCCAGGGAAGATGAAGGGGTTGAGAATAGGTACAAACCTCTACACTTGTTCGCTGTCTT
>Ga0209127_100531_pt1 | contig 13251 bp, 21 predicted proteins | sample LakSupMetagenome_FD_187469 | JGI IMG/M metagenome (GOLD analysis project Ga0209127, IMG submission 187469) | Freshwater microbial communities from Lake Superior, Canada - Sta WM archaea (SPAdes) (version 2) | ecosystem: Environmental > Aquatic > Freshwater > Lake | place: Lake Superior, Canada...
CCCTGACCACTGCTTGGCGGGCCCACGGATAAGATTAGGGGATTTTAGCCTTGCCGCTTTCGGGTTGACGTCAGTTGAGCTCGATCTTGCTTCAAGTCCCGCACACGTCATTCGCCATTGGGCAACAGTTCGATAGCGCGCGTCCATCAAAATAACGGGCGGCCTTCCCGCGGGTAGTCTTGGCAGGAACACAGCTCTACTCTCAATCCTCTTCCAGGTACGTAGTTCTGTAGAGTGCGAGTGCACATAAATACTCTGCTATGTGAGCTTTCTAGACTCGAGGCACCGTATCTAAAATACCTCGCTTCGATTCGGAGAGACACTTCTCCGATATTCGCTGTAACCGGCCGGCGTTGACCCCTGAATACTTGCCGGGAGCGTGCTCGCCGACTATGATCCACGGACTGATATGGCACGCCTTGTCCTTTGAATCCCACGTCCACGCAAGGCAGGTTTGGTAGTGTTTGTTGCAGTTCTTCAGACACAGCTCCGGTTTCTCGATGCCCTTGAAAGTCATGGTTGCCTCGTCCAGCCTTCCAACATGGTCCATGTCCGCCCTCACAGGGGTCCTTGCGTACGCCGGCATGCTCGGCCGCTTGTACAGTTTCCACAGACTCCCCCAGAGTAAGATCCCCTTGACCTTGCGGAACTTGTCGCCGACCGCCGCCATCTGCTCCGGCTGAGCAAGGCCGTGAAACGAGATGATCGGGGAGCACAGTCTGTCGGCCCTGATGCGCGTGATCTCAGGCCTCTCGCCGTTGAAGAAGTGGTTGAACCGCTCGTCCAGATACACGCCTATCTTCTGGAGCGCGGTAGCGACGAGTTTGTCGCCCCATGTCTCGCTAAGAGAATTGACAATTTCGGCGGGGAGGAGATCGCGGTTCTGGTCGAACAGAAGACTCATTGCCGCTCCGGAGACGATAATTGCTGAACCCCCGTGAGCAAAGCGTCCCTTGAAGTCCCCAACGCCGTTGCCAATGTATGCGGGGACCGAAGGGTCCAGGCGGTCCAGCATGGCGCGTAATGAACCATGGACAAGGTACGTGTCGTCGTCAACTATGATATACCACTTCCTATCCGGCATTTGCTGGTAGGCCAAGTCCATGCCCGGAATGAACTTGCTCCCATGTCAGTTCACCCCAGCAGAGGGGATTGACGAGGCGAGGCTCACCTTCAGTGCATCGAGCTCCCATCCGAAGCTCTTGGTAATGGCCTTGGCTTCCTCCTTCCTCCCGGATTGGATGGCCGCCGTCATCTCCTTGTACTTGACGATGCGCTCGTAGCCCTTCTTGCCGAGAAGCGCCTTGTCGCTCGCCAGTGGAGCGACGACGTCATGCACAACCAACTTGTGGCCATTGTGCTGCAGCTCAATAGCAAAGTCGGCGATGACAATTGTGTTTCCGCGCGTGCCATCGTGCATGACCAGATTCAGGGCGTCAAGCTGCGCGAGGAGTCTGTGGTGGGTGCCATAGCCTGTCTTGGCGATGAAAGCGACATCGACATCGAAGTCGACAGGGAAGCGAGGTTGGACGGACAGCCAGTCCGAGGAGGAAATGGGAGGTCTGAGTGTAGAGACGAGGCGTCCCACGACGAAGTGTATCCAAAGAACGGGCGCGCTGTCGTACGGCAGAAAGGCCCAGCATACAAGTGCCCAGACCAGCACACCGAGCACTAGGGTAGAGACCAGCCTCCGCATCCGGCCAGGGCGAGGCCAGCGCATTTCTATTTACATTGGATACCTAACAATGTGAAGATTAGGGGCTGCGCTCGCGTCTGAATTCCACGACTTTTGTTGGTTCAACTTGAATCCTACGTCGGATTCAACTCCGGAGTTAAGACAGGACTTGCGTCTGTGCATGTAGCTGGCTCGATAGATGCATGCTGACTTTATGCATGCTGCTAATTGCATCACCTCAGCCAGGGGCTCATATTCAACAACCCACAAGTTCACTTCGATCGCGTATAAAGGAAGTTGTTACTGGTGATCTATCACTATGACTTGCTTATCCTCCTTTGCGCCTGAGATGCTCTATATAGCCAGTTCTTTCGTTCCCACAAACTAGGTTTCCCCGTAATGATTGTCGCATACAATGTCCCAAAGCCTGCCCCTTGCTCTGGATGACACCCGAAGTACACTTTATGCTACCTCGTCCTCCGAAGACTTCCTCTTCAATACGTCGGCGTTTCATAGTGACTCATAGCACGGATTCTTTTGCCGTACTTGAAGAACACCCATGGCACCGGCAGCAAGGCCACCGAGATGAAGCCCAACAGGCTCGTTGCCCAGTCAATACCCAAGTTGCGGTACACTATCTAGGCGTCAGCACTTTCAGGGCCCAATAACGGTCGAGGTGGCTGAGAAATATCCGGGTCACCACTCACTCTGGATAGCAAACAGCGGAAACGCTCCGCTCAGTCCGTACCTCGACAGGCTGTTGGCCGAAGTGGCACTCGCAATCACCGTCCCCGTGTACGTATCGACGGTGAACTGCAGCATACTGATGAAGAGACACAAATTACCCCACGAAAACGGCACCAGCGCCACGACGGGCGACGCCCACGAGACGTCGGCCCTCGCCGTCCACGCCAGCCAGAACAGGCCCGCCGGCAGGCCCAGGCTCCCGACCATGGCCGGGTACAGCCTGTACTCGGGCGGGACCATGTGCGGCGGGTGCCGGGGGATCTGCCGGCGGTACAGGAGGACGTCGCAGAGGATGATGGTCAGCGTGCCGAGGACGCAGCCGACGACGACGGCGAGGAAGACGAGCCCCGTCTGCTCGAGGGTGAAGCCGTAGACCGTCTGGAAGATGTAGGGCACGGCGGCGAAGAAGGTGTAGAGCGTCGCGAAGGCCGTCGACACGTACAGGCAGGCGAGGCCGACGATGGGCTCGGTGAACATCATGTGCAACGGGCGGAAGATGGTGATGGTCAGGAAGAGGCGGAGCTTGGCGGCGAGAGGCGGGGACGGCGGGACCTCGTGGCCCAGCTTCTTGGATTGGCGGCGCTTGAGGATGGCGTGGAAGGTCTCGCCGCCGAAGGGGAGGATGAGGAGGAGGCTGAAGGCGCAGAAGAAGAGCATGGTCCACTGTGTCCATCGCCAGCCTTTGCGGACCACGATGAAGGCGCCCATGACCGGCCTGTGTGGCTGTCAGCATCATGCATCAGACGGTCGCGGATGGAAGCAGCAAAAGAAAGGAGCAACCCACGCAATGCCTGGTCCGAGAAAAGGAGTCAGTATGAAGAGCGTCGACGGCAGGCCTCTGTGGACCGGCTTGTACATCTCGTTGATGGTGCCTGTCGATATAGCGAGACTGGGAGCGAAACAGAAGCCGGCCAAGAAGCGCAGAATATTCAGGCCCGCGAACGAGTGTGTCAACGCAGCACCCAGGGTGAAGAGCGTGCCCCCGATTAGGCCACCCATGTAGACGGGCAGTCTGCCGATAGTCTCGGATAGCGGGCCGCCGACAACTGGGCCGAGACCGAGAGCGAAGACGTAGAGGGAGAGCGGCAGGATGGCTTGCGTGGTTGTCACGCCGAACTCGAGCTCGATCTGCTCGACCGCAGCGGACATTATCGAGGTGCCCATGGATCTATGCGTGTCAGTCACTACTGTTCTTCTCAACTCTCCTCTGCGGTCTGACGGTGAAAGTCGGGTAAAACTTACGCTAAGAAGGCTATGGAAGCGATAATCCCGACCTGCATGGCCTTCTTACCTCGCGGCCAGTTGTACGGGTTGTGAGGATCGGTGTCCCAGTCCCATGCTGCTTGGGCCGTCCCAGCCTGCACTTCATCCTCTGATTTGCTTCCGTCCTCGGCGTCGCTGCTACCGGATTGTGCTGCCTGGCCAGGTTCGAGTTCCTTCTCGGCAAGATCTTTCCCATGGCCGTTTACTTCCTGTACCAAATCCGCCGCCATTTTGCGGATCGCAACTGGGTGCGGAGCGCCTGTTTTGGAAATCTCCGGTACCGAGGGAACAAGCTAAGCTCGGGAGGATACTGTTACTGTGAGGTAAGGTACTTTTTTCTGCTGTTGACGTCCTCGGATCTGGTCTGGTCGGGGACACAGCGACTTGGAGCCCGCCCCCTTTATAACAGCAACAACCACATCTCCGATGATTACATACCGGCAGTAGCCATACCACGGCGTGTGGAGGTTCACAAATCAATCCAGAGTTTACGCACTGCCGCGTCGGCTAAGAAACCTTGTTGGGAGATTTGCTGCATGTCGCAACGGCACAAGGTGGTCTCGAAATACGTGATCACTAAACAACATGAACCGGCCTCGGCGGTCGCCCCAACTTAAAACCACATCGAGCGTTAATGCCACCATCCCCCCTGGATCATTCATAATCCTTCTTTGAGATGATCGATTGCTAAGATTATATGTCGCTTGACATGAAGAAGCTGTATCGGACACCGAGTTCGGGTTCTGATACATGCCTGTCGCTAAGAAAGGAGATTGGTTTGGATGCGACTTGATGCTCTCCGGTGGACGCTTCTCTGTCGAAGATGAGCTCGTCGCATGCAATGGGCGCTTTGCTTAGAAGGTAGAGAGGCTCATAGCAGACATCAGCGCTCTGGCTCACAGCTTTGCCCATTGCCTCGGATGCAGTGCCTCTGCCATATTATAATTCGTGATGAGGTGCCTTGCGTAGCACGGCTGAACCGGCCTTTTCTAGCCCTTGTTTGCGTTGCAACTCGGGCCCTGGCACCATCTTCCAGTGTCTGGCATGGTCTATGTGCCCGTTCGGCTGCAGACTCTTGATACGACGTTGATCCGGTCACCGTCCGAATGGACATCTGTATCCAATGCATCAGCTCTCAACGTTTGCGTGCTGATTATATGTCATGTCTACCTTGGGCCACGCAGGGGATCAATCGTGGCGTTGATTTACATACCAACAAATGCAGATCCGGATATCCAAGGGAGGCTGCTTTCATGCCGAGGGCACAACACTCGTACAAAGTCGTATCTATAGCGCGGACGGATCGAACGGCTTCCCTGTATCAGCTGTGAGTGCCAAAGGCAACGTAGTTGCTTGACGTTAAATTTGAACGAAAAAGTGCCGGCATCGGAAGACGGAACTTGATTCCAACGAAACATTGAGGCGGCCGGTCCTTATTCCATGCGAGGCTCTTGCCCCTGACCATGGCGAAAGCCTGTTCCGCTTCCACGTGGTACTCTCCGTGTCAGCGCTGAGGGTGAGGAAGCCCTTCCGCCAAAGGCTCGACTCGTCCCTTCATCCCACGCCACCGCGTTATCACCGCCCGAGATCTCCAGCTCCGGGGTTTTAGAGAGACAGGACAGGTGACACGTACGTGTGCTCTGCGTTTCGCGTAGCATGAAGGGTGGTGGTGGTGATCTTAGAGAAGCTCAATCATAGCGACCACATTTCTCACGACGACCACCATCAGTTTTCCACTCCCGCCGCGGCAGACTTGGGTTTCACCGGGCTCACCGGACGCCACCTCTGGGGGCAATATCCCGGATAAGAAGAAATGTTGGTCCATATGTGTTCTCGGCGTACAGCAGGGGCAAATGGGGGAGAGCGGAAACGAGCCGCTTGCACCGCCCCGGACAAGCTCCAGCTCAAGTTAGCTGGGACTACCTAGCTATCGGGGTCGTATTGATACATGCGGTATTCAAGCCTTGCGCAAGCAGCCACCGCCAGATCCGTCCATCGTCCGGCAGCGTGGGATTCACGAGATACGCCACAGTGAAGCGCTACGACATCGTTCTGCGAGCATCCCATCCACAATGGATGCTCAGAGTGCTTGTCTATCAGTTTGAGTGACTTGTCATGGTTCCAGGCCCTGAACGTAGCACGCGGGTGTTTGTATGGCTGCTGCATACAGTGCCCGTTGTGAGATACAGCCCACCTGCGGCCGCCTGTGCAAGCAACGATGCGGCTGTGACCAGATCTGGGAGCTCGGACAGCCATATGCAGTACTTGGTCTCTCGGGGAGCTCAGGTAACATAGGAGTTGCACATCGAGATCCGTCGAGGCTTCCAGCATGAAGAAGGCGATCGATCAACGTCATCCCCCCTTGGGTGTCCGGCGTCTGGTGTCGTACGGCATGTCTCGCTTTGGTTTGACTGCCAATTGGCTCTGCCTGTGGCTGAACAGATGTAGTAGCGACTCCGGAGTTCCCTCCATATGGGCAGTCATGGCATCCAATCGAAGGAGCAAAGTCCGCCCGTGCATTGTTTGCTTTTCGTGGGGCCTTGAGTCAACTAGCTCGCGGACAGAGCTCAGAAGAGGACGGCGGAATGGAGGAAAGGCGACAAGTGGCGGGAATGCAAGCGCCACGAAACAGGGCGTGCTTCGCCGGAGTATCACGGAATGTGTGAGAGGTTAGGTTACCCCCCCCCCCCCCAATACGGCATCCTCGAGATGCACAGCAGCGCGGTGGTGGCAGGCAAACACAGCACGGGCAATGAAGTACTCGGCAACATCCCGAGTCCATGGACGGGCTGGACGATCTGCCGTGTGTGGTTGGTGCGGCTTGAACACTGTGCTGCCGCTTGCTGCTGGCTGCATCATGCAAGGAGAGATGGACGACCGAGTGATTTGACTCGAGGCACGATTGTCAGATGGCGCACCGACAAGAAGTCAGACTGTCCAATGGATCTGGTAGAGACGACCGGTGGAAGCAACGAAAGCCACAAAACTCGACGATTTTGATTCATTGGGGTACGGTAGTTGGCGCTAGGTCTGCAGGTTCATGGGGAAAATATCGAGGCTGTCAGGGCTTCATCGCCGATTCGGGGACCATCCTTGCTGTAGCGCAGATGTACAGTACGTACGTACAACGCAGCACAATCCCCACAACTATCCGGGTTTGTCGTCTTTTGGTACGTATATGTGACGTCTCGCGTGTGCGGACAGTGGCCTGCAATCCGAGACAGGCGCTCGAGCGGGGGCTTTGGGAAAGGACGTCGAGCTGTCGACTTCGTTGAGGAGCTCGAGAGGGGCCCGGAAACCCTGGGTACGGCCACAAAACCTGTGCAAAGTGTCTCTCAAATGGATATTACATATACCATATCCTGGTCAGGCTACCAGGAGCAATACTGTGCTCGCTGTCATGCTTGGAGAACGTGCGTTGCTTATATGCTGCCCTGCGGTGCAAGGCAAACAGAGACATGGCCGGCTTAGTGCGAGATTGAGTTCACGGGAGATCCCCATACTGTAACCGCCCTAATCGAACGCTCAGACCTGGCTGAGATCTGTGCATTTTGGGCGGCAAACTGGTGGGCAGGCTGCCAGGAGTCAGCGGAACTCGGAACCAACAACACGAGGCGGGGTTTTGCTTGTTCATTTCACTTCGTGAGGCACGTAGTATTTCGCCGAGAGAGGAGATTGCGAGTTTTTCTTATTTCGACAACAGGAACGGAATGCGACGTCTTTTTTTGTCCAAGGCTGAAGGCTCGCACACTGAGGTGTGTTTCGATTCATCACCCGCGAGCCGGCATTACGTGTATCCCAAAACGGCCGACGTGATAGTTCTGCGAGATGCTGGATCTCGTACAGTCTGCCATGTGCCGGTTTGGGTTGGCAGCTGCATTCTCACGGCGGTGTATCATGCTATACTACGGGCCAATGGTGAGCCCCTTCCGCGTGGCTCATACCTGTTCGACATGACGACCTGATCTACGCAGCCGTAATGAGATCACATCCAGTCTACCATGAATAAGCTTGACTTTTTGACCGTCACTTACTATGTTGGTGACGGCATGCTTGTTGCCCTTACCTTGGGGAGTTGCCGTGAGCCGAGCGGCTTTACGTACCTAACGGTACCTTAGTTCCCCCTCGCGAGCACGAGTCGAGGACGCGCTAAGGCTAAGGTGACCGGGACGCAGCAAGTTAGCAACCACTCTTTCCGCTGGCATGACAGCTTTCTTCTCAATTCTCAGCGCATTACCTCACGGTGTTCAAGATCTGCGAACGCACCTTATCTAATGGAAATCCGACATAGCACTGACGATGCACGTAACCAACAAGGCCTCGTGTCGTTACTGCAAACGCTTGGGGCATCTCAATCAATTCATACCTGTTACCCCCGGCTGAGAGTCCTTGCGGCCATGTGGTGGGCGAACTTAAAGATGGACGGGAAGTGCGCAAGAGCCCATTGGACAGCCGTCCGCGAACGGGCTCCACTCACGCACAGATCGATCATCCACCGAGCGGAATGCACGAGCCACGAGGATTAAAGTTCCGGAAGTATACGGTACGACAACTGCTCTCCCCCTTGCTGCTGGTGTCTGCCCAGAAAGCCGAAGAAGCAAACGTAGCTGCGACATCTCTCTCACGTGGCCGGGCCGCGGCGATGATCCTGATAATCTTAGATTCCACTTGGGCTGATAACATCGCAGCCATTGGTGGTCCGAGCTCATTATTCGCGAAAAGCCCAGAACGGCTGAGGCGTGTCCGCGATGATAAATGAAAAGGGCCCTTCACGAAAAGACGACGGACTACAAGGTGGCTAAATGGTATGCTTGTCCTACTTACTACCTAGTCGGCTTCACGCCTGAGAGACGGAGCATCGCTGAACCTCCGGACGGTACAGTGGATGAGATGTACTCGACTATTGAGTGTTGGCGCAGCTCTCTGCATGGCACTATGCACTTGGGCTCGGTACATTCGTTGGAACGCGAGGCACATGCAAATGCAATCCCAAGAGGACTCCCAAGGCAATGAGTGCTGTACTTCCTCGTGTGTCCCTGCTAGCTCCCGAGTACCGTGTTACATGCGACCTGAGTACGACCATTGCTGAGAATCCAATGCACCGCACAATGGCAAGGGAACCAGTGTCTGGCTCCAACGGATGCCTAGTCGTAGGTAGGTGGTGTCGCACCGGGTAGGATCCGTGTCGCTGCCACTTGATTCCAGCTTTTATCCTGTGGTTCCCACGCCTGCGTCTTCTGGGGCCAAGCCTTCGAGCCAGTCAGTGCCTTCCGCCTCATAGTACCTTCGCTGAAACGAACTGGCAACAAGAAAAACATCGCAGCGTGTCTGGAGATGCGTCGTCCTAAGTTGCTGACATCCACTTGGATGCGCTTTTCCTGTTTCCGCAATAAATGGTCGTCCCACGTCCCTCGTGGCGCTGCGAGTCCCCCCTGAAAAGCCCCCCGACCGGCCACGCTATTCCAGTTGCTGCTTTCCCGCTAGTTAGCTGAGTGGGACCCCCTGGTCTTCGCCCTCGTCTGTCCTCCCCGAGAAGAGAACCCATGTCTGTCTTGTAAGATTGTGGGACTGCCCTGGTTGCCATTGGCTTTCCACTTCCCAAAAACGTGCTCCGGGAACTGCAGAGGACCTCAGCACTGCACCTTACTTCTCCTCGTCCTTCGCATTCTTGAGCTTCCTCTGCTGCAGCTAACATACCTCTGTTGCTGCCATCGCAGCTCTCCTTTCAGTTCAAAGTTCTCCTCACATATCGTCGCTCTTTTAAAGTAAGATTTCTCGAGACTTCCGGATCGCGATTGCCTCGGCCTAAGCCTCGCCCGGCCACGATTTGATCTCGATTCGATTTGAATTGTTCACGGCATTCTTCCTAAATCGGTTGCGCATATAGATCAGCAGGGACTTTTTTTTGGGGGGGGGACGATCGGACCGCTTTTGTGCAGACGTAGTCCTGCTACGACGACTTGCGCAAGTCAGAGTCAACCAGGGTCGGTCTTCCATTCGTCGTGGCCACGGCACCGAGCGTTGAGGCTTCTGCTCGTCGCGAGGGCAATATAGCATGGAACAGCCACGCCCAACGTCGCAAAAGCCCCCCGCCGGCCTCGCTGGTGTACTGAATGGTCCCGAGCGGAACCGTGACTCGGCCTACTTCTCCAGCGCCGACATATCGAGCAAGCGTAAGTTGCCCCTGCACTCGCCTCTGTCTTGCTTCAGCCGAAATGGCTGTTACCTTGAAATACAGCGAGATACTGACCTGCCACCCTACTAGACAACTCTGCAGCGTCATGCCTTGGTGTCAGTGCGCTAAGCCCTACAGGTTCAAACTTCCATGCGTCCCCGGCAGACAATACTCCCTCCCCGACAGCTCCCCATCCGGCACAACAATCCCTAGTATCGCCAGCGAATAGTCACATGAGCGTCGCGTCTATGGTGTCTCCCACTACTCCAGGCGGCGCCGACCCGCGCCGTATCGATCGACTACGGTCTATCGACTCTGGGCCCAACAGTGCGACGTTCGGCGGCCATGCCGACATTCCAGAGGCCATGTCACGACGAGAGAGTGTCGATAGCAGGATGAACCAGGGCTTCAACGAGATGAGGCTGGGCAACTCTCCCTATGCTAGTCACAACCCGTCCACCACCTCGATCCAGAGTACCCTACAGCAGCAGCGGAATCCTCGACCAGGGTTCGACACTCTCGCCGTCCATCGCATCTCGAACGGGTACCAACCGAGCGCCGAGCGCAATCCAGATGGCCACCTGAAGAACCCTAGAACCGCCCCGGCCATCACAGGGCCAGCAATAGGCCAGATCGCCCGAGCGGCGGAGCCGACCAAGGGACAAGCTTGGGCGTTCCCGGAGGAGGAGATTCACAGGCTGCCGTCGAGGGACTCGTTGATAGACTCGAGGCGGAGTAGCGTTGCGGACTCGCTCGCCAGCAGCCAGTTCACGACCGAATCCAGGCTGCCTCCGGGCCAGAGGCGACTGGACGACAGTCTCTCCCCGGTGGAGTTTCGGCAGCGCCTGTCGAACGCGTCTGGCGAGTTTCCCGCCGTACATCACCACTCGCTACAACACAGGCAATTAGGGGACCTGCGGAGTGAGGAGTCGGCACATGCGGGTACTCAGCCGTACAGTAGGACGCCGGAACTGCGCGTCAGCCATAAACTGGCGGAGAGGAAACGTCGCACGGAGATGAAGGAGCTGTTTGAGCAACTCAGGGATCTGATGCCCCAGGAGCGAGGCTCCAAGGCCTCTAAGTGGGAGATCTTAACAAAGGGTAAGTAAACAAGCCGTCCTTCATGATCGTCGCGGTGTCCCGGCTAACGCGTCCGTACCAGCAATCGCTGAACATCAACGTCAAAGCGATCTCATCAAGTACTGGCAGAACCAGGCAGGGACCCTTCACAGCGAGGCGGAACACCTGCGCCGGGAGCTTCAGAACATGCGGATGGACAACCAGACGCTGCGCGGCGAACTGGCGGCCACTCAGCAAAGAATGCCGTCACAGTCCATGGCGCCGGATGCGTACGCCGCCCCGGACCAGTTCAGGCCCGCGCCGAGGCCCGAGCTACCCCCTCTCCGGTCTCTCCAGAACGGAGGTCCCGGCGGGCCCGCCCCAGATACCATGACCGGAGTCCAGTACGAACAGCCGAGAACCGGATATCGTCCGGCCGAACCGCAGAGATATTAGAAGCTTTGCCTCCATTCTCTCGGTCCAATTACTTGGTGTCGAAAGGCGTTATATGCAATTTTCTGTCCGTTCGGTCCTCCCAACAGCCCATGCGAACGTCTCAGGCCAGACTCGCGCTCCGAATTTCTCGCAATTTCAAACGGTTTATCGAGTTCTCATCAGGGCAGAGCTACCTACTATTATAAAGCAACGGGTGACATACTGGACATATTCACGCTTATTCGACTCTCGACTGTTGGGCCAGGCAGGGGAAACGCCTACTCTCGGATCTGACGGGACCTTAATCTTCTCTTTCTTTGTATGTGTTGTGAGAACTAAAAAAAAAGGGTCCTTGGGCGCTGTACGGCTGGGACAACGGGTGAGGGTGGGCTGGGGGGACTTTTTTGGGGGGGGGTTTTTGGCGAAACGGGGAACCTGTCAGTGTTCCCTCTTGCTATTTTCTTTTGTTCTTACCGGCTCGGATCTGTCCCGAGTCTGAGTGGGAGGATGTGCACTCAGCTGCATCAGCTGTATATACCCCCATAAACCCGCATTGACAGAATTGTCAGCGGCACAGTTTTCTCAAAATTCTGTATCCTTTCCTTTGGACGAGTGTTCTCGGCTTAGAAAGCGTTCGGGGGGGGGGGGGGGGGGGGGGGGGATGATACTCAAAATCGAAAACAACTATTCTTCGCGGAACCCACGGTGTCGTGGGGACCCAGTACCAAGCTGGGAGGAAGGGATTCAGCTGAGGGAGCTCAAACCGCTTTTCAAGAAGTGCCTGCAACACTCTCGCTCATCCTTCTGAGCTCCCAGCAATGCTCGTTCCACCCATACCGCTCCGGGAACGGCTCCTCGTGAGCGCTGTTCGGCAGGATGGGATGTGAGCTAACTGGTCATCCGCAAGTAACCCCGAAGTCGGTGTTCCCTAGCTATGACAGACCCAATCTGCCCGCGTCAGCCGGAAGATGCGGCCGTGCTGCTCTACGTGCGCCGCCATGCCGGCGAAGGCCATTGCGAAACAGGGATCCAGGAGGGACAAGATCTGGTGCAGGCGTTCTCGCGGCAGGCGCTCACAAGACACCGCCCACCACCACCATACGACAGAGATGCGCTCCCGCGGACCTCGAAGTGGAAGTGGAACTGCCGGATGGGATCCGGGTTGGTGCGCGGCATCGTCCAGTCGTCTGCAACAGGCACGCCCGTGGTGCGGGGAAAGTGTACTCGTCGAAGCCTGTCACGAGCGTTCCATCTGTAACTGATATCTGCTCTTGCAGCGGCGGGGGCTTGTGGAAGGAGTCCGAATCCATGGTGGGCAACAGGCAAACGTGCTGGAAGGAATTGGCACAAACGACAGAATGATGTATAGATTCACGTGTGGCACATTTTGGCTCCGTCAGGGTGAGCTGTGGCTTGGCGGCAAAGTCGACTCCCTGTTGATAGACAAATAGTATGTATGTACATGGTCCTCCAACTTTCCAAGGTGTTCCTGAATTAAGGATCTGGTGGCACTGGTATCATCTTGTGGGTATGCCATCTCCCCAGCAGTGAGAGAGAGGAGCGATGGAGAGTACCTAACTAGATAGAAAGATATCGAAAATCGCACCAGCGGAAGCGGACATTGCCTAGATACAGGCATGAAGGCCTTCTCCAGCGAATTTTCCTGTCTTCCGCCGCTCCTCGTTGGAGCGCAGTCGTAAGGCAATCCGTGAGGCGATATCGAGTTCACGTTCCACATCGCGCGTTCCGTGGGCTGGTTAGATCATAGTGTTCCTTTGTAGAACACGCAACTCTAATAGTTACGATGTAGGCTTAGTATGGCCTGCCGTGAGCTCTTCTCTAAGCTACATCTTGCTGTCCTCCACCACGGCTGCGGCCATCGATCCTAGAGCCCATC
>Ga0209127_100532_pt1 | contig 13250 bp, 9 predicted proteins | sample LakSupMetagenome_FD_187469 | JGI IMG/M metagenome (GOLD analysis project Ga0209127, IMG submission 187469) | Freshwater microbial communities from Lake Superior, Canada - Sta WM archaea (SPAdes) (version 2) | ecosystem: Environmental > Aquatic > Freshwater > Lake | place: Lake Superior, Canada...
ATACCAGGTACCATCCTGTCGGCTTGCCCGTGTTGCCTAGTTCGCCGTGGGAGGTGAGGAGGACGAGGACTTTGGGGGCCATGGTCGGTCGTTACTACGTTTTTATGAAATGTGGGATGTGATTGGGATCAGGAATGTGATGATCGAGTAAGCTGATGGTTTGTACGTTGTTTTGATAGTGAAGTAAGGTAGACAGATGAAGCTAAAGTTCTCGCTGATGTATCACAGCTTATATGTCAGACAGTTCCGCGACAACGTATGACCTCAGTCTGAGCCCGTTTGTCAGCCAGAAACTTCCGAAGACCCTCTCATGTGTTTTCTCAGCCCCAAAATTACACATGTCAGCTCGGCGATGTTACTTCTCTCGACCGTGAACGGTCTGAAACCCCGCTTCGTCAGGTTGGAATGGAGATAGATCACGGAAAGGTGACGTCAGTGGATCCCGACACGCTGTAACACGAGCTGCAGCCAGAGAATACACGTGCAGAAAACCTTGTCCACGGGCTTTGTGCATCCACAAAGACCCGATATACTCGGAGGGAACGAAGGGGCTAATGTTTGCCCGGCCGTTTCAGCTGGTGTCGGCGTTAGGTGATTGTTGACTGATTGTCAATATGATGAGCAGGACAAGGTAGTGAATGGTGAATTGCTTTGTAAGAACTTTTGGTATTTGCTTGTGATCAAAAGACTCTGGTCTCAAGCTCACGTCGTGACCGGCTCCCAATATCCTAAACGCCTTGCCGTCATCTATTTCGTAAATTGCACGCTGCAGAGTATGTCCCCAAAATGTGCGCCCAGGTTCTCGGCGGCCCTAGCAAAAAAAATGCTGCAAACCGGGCTTTGCAGACCCTGGTGTACTCGATCGCACCTCATGGAACATTAAAGGCCGTTATCGTGCCGTATAAGCCATCACATCCACATCAGGTTCCGGCTCTGCCTCCGCTGCTGCTGCCACAGCGGCCGGACACCGCCGTAAGGTCCTGCGACCGCATCGTCCGACTCATTTCCGCGACCGGCACCACCAGGTCTATTCACGCCATTCCCCTCATTGACGCCCGTCCCGCTGTGGTTGGGACTGCTGTCGTACTCGTCCTCCTCGCCGATCCTCCCCAGCGCGTCGTGGAAGCCTCTCGAAAAGTCGTCGATCTCCCTCGTCAACGGGATCTGGTCGCCGGCCTCGGGCTCGTACGGCTCTCGGCCCGGGCGCGGTGGGGGGATGCCCCCGTATATGCCCGCGGCCCCAGCAGCCGAACTCCCGGCCCCAACGCCGTAACCCGCCGGATACTGCGAAGATGGATAGCCGTACCCGGTCCTTGCAGGCGGGTACGGATGTCCGGGGTACAGCGCACTTCCGGCACCGAGTCCAGTGCCACCAGCTGCTGCTGCGGCCCCAGGCGGCATCCCCGTTTCCCAACCTTCCTGGTCTTGATGCGCCGGTGCATATCCGCCGCTGTGGAACGGCGCTCCCGACATGGGGCTTACGTACGCAGTTGGGCCGCCGGTCGCGTGGGATCCTGGCCCCTCGTCGCTTGGGCCACGCTTCTTGCGTTGCCACAGATAGATGCCGAGCGCGATGGCTGCTATGAGGACCGCCAAGCCGCTGATGGTCCCGCCCACGATGGCGCCGGTGTGATCGCGTGATTTGGCGCCGGCACCTGTGGGCTCGGAGGTTGCTGAAGCCGTAATGAGGTTGCTGGTTGGCGATGTGAGGGTTGACGTCTCACTCGAGGTTGAGGTCTGAGACGTGGATGCGCTCGAGCTGGAGATCGAGCTGGAACTCGAGCTTGAGCTGGAACTCGAGCTTGAGCTTGTCGTAGAGGCGGAAGTCGTACTACTCGAACTCTCACTTGTCGTACTGGTGGTGAGACCCAAGCTCTGGGTACTTGAGCTCTCGCTTGACGTGCCGCTAGCACTACTTGAGGCCTCGGTGCTGGAGCTCGCGCTAGGCGATGTCTGACTGGTAGTCTCCGTCGTGGTTGGCGACTTGCTAGAAACAGGTGTCACTGCGGAAGTTGGCGTTTCCGTCTCAGTCGGCGCCTCGGTGGAACTCGGTACCGTCACCGTCGCAAGTGTCGTTGGCGCAGTCAGAGTATCCGCAGTCTCTGTAAAGCTGAAGGTCAAGCTCGAGCGATCCACGGTCTCGGTGATGCCAGTCGCGGTCGCAAAAACGCTCGTGGCAAGATCGCTCGCCGTCCCACATCCGAACTGGTGGAAGCCCCCCTCGAACACGTTCTGATAACAGACATCCCCGCCCTGGCATGTGAACACGTAGGGGTTCACTTCCGTCTGCGGTGGGCTATTTCCGTCGACACATCCGGTAAATATGCCTGTCGTGCACGTCGGCTCGTTGTCCGGACAGCACCCGATGGCGCCGTGTTGGGTGTCTAATACGCAGTGCGAGCCCACGCTGCAAGTTGCTGGTAGGTTCGGGTCACCGCCGATGAAGCCACATATCGTATTGGGGTCCTGTCGGCGGCGTAAGTCCGCTGTAAGCTTGGGCGGTGACGTTGGGAAGGGCACCACGTCTATGACATGGTGCGCAACTGTTGTGGGTGTCGGTTGGGGTGAGGATCCCGTCTGCCGGGGGAGGGGATAAAGTGTGTGCGCTGAAGTGAGGTCGAGAACAGCCGAAAGCAAGAGCATGGCCATCGGCTGGGGCAGCCGAAGGAAGATGTCTCGCTTCATATTTGGTACTTGGAAGGCATGTGGATTATGTAGATGTCCGTGTCCGGGATTTCCCCCGGATTGACCTCAAGGGGGGCGCACTCGTCCTCAGATGGTGCCCAGGAGTCGTACAAGTCGTGTATACCGAGTCCGAGACAAGAACGGCAGGTCAGGTACCGTGGCGTTAACGGGCGTGAGGCATCCTGAGTTGTGAGTTGTATGTAAATGAAAGACGACAAGGCTGTAGAGTTTGATGCAGAATAGCGAAGCTCGGTACAGCAAGGAGATGGGGAAGGAGAAACAAAACAGAGAAAACACATCCGGGACCGGGACAGAAGCAAAAGGATGCAAGAGACAATTATGTCCCAGGTCCCGGGTTGTCACCCAAAAAAGGGCCTCCAGGGATGCATGTTGGGAGGCGACATCCCAGCCAAGGCAGGCTATGTACCGGCGCGCCAAAGCCAGGGGTCAGTTATGGGTGGTGTGACAAGGCTGATGGTTCGTCAGTCCCTAAAATGGGGTGCCCCCCAGAGAGAATGCCCTGGCATGTTTGCTCAGTTTGCTGTCTGAAGGGTCCTGTGGGGGCTGCCGATTGGTTAGTTGGTACCCCAAGTTCGGCTAGCATCCATTGCCGTCTTGGCACATCCTTTGCAGTGGCTGAAGACCCTGGCGCGGGCCAGAGCATATTTCCGATACTTTGACTTCCCTGCAACGTCCAACGGGTCTTCGTACCTGCACTTGAAGTTGGGACTAGCAATAGAGGCGCGACCTGCCCGGATCGTTGGCTGTTGGAAGCGCGTAATCCAGGGAGTGTAGTTGTGACAAACGGTCGTCGTGTCTCTGGAAGTCAGTGCCCCTGATTGCGGGAGCTAGCACCAAGCGGGACGCCGTCTCCTGTCTCACCAGGTACCTTAGCTTCGAGGATTTGCCGTCGTTTCTCAGTCCTCAATTGGCCTTACGTGTACACTATAGTACAGGAACACCAAACAGCCATCAATATCAGGAAAGTCTACTCTCGAGTGTAGATCCGCACGGGTCCAGATCGTCGACAGGGCTATTTCGAGGTCACGAGCTGTGTTGGTGAAGGTGCCTGTGGAAGAGGCTGAGTTGGCCTTTGCCACTTCGGTTAAGCTTTCGTGTGGGAGACCGCCATACCAACCTTAGTGCCTTGTCACTTTTTGCCATTCTTTTTTTAAACGGCAAAATGCCGGCCAATCATGGGTCAGGGGGCCAGTTGGCTTTTTGCTCCGAGCCACTGACGTTTCAAGCTTAAAGCACAGGCCAGTCAAACGCCCCACTACTTCCCACTGAAGGGTCCTTCGGATCCGATGTCATTATCGACTTGATCGACAGCTGCTAGCTTGATTCCACGTTGTATATGACGTTGAACGTCCGCACTTTACCCATTTATATATCTTTCTTAGGAAGAGATGCCTTCCCAGTCTCGGGGGGAGTTGGCAGCGCTGATATCAGTGTTTGCCACTGTCGCCGGCCACCGATCTGTGACCTGTGTCGGGCGATTGCACACACGACAAGGCATTCATTCACGAGACTCCCGAGTCCCGACTGACCTCGAGGGAGCACGACGCCGTTGCTACGGTTATGCTGTCGTGTCTTGGTGAGGGGGTGAGCCATACGAGTCTGCCCCTTACATATGCAACTGCCCTATGCGAGCACCGAAGTTTATGAGCATCAACCACGTGCATGCCCCTTGCAGAGGGGCCAACTTGTGTCATGGATGGCCACAGAGTTCTGAAACGCGACACTCGATGTTGTCTTTTCCCAGTAGCCTTATCTACCATGCCCACTACCATAAAGTCGGTGTTCCCTAATGACGGCCCGTTACCTGCGGATCAAGCCCTTACGGTGCAGACACGCACACACACATGCACACAAGGCATTTAACTTGATTGGTCTCTCGATAAACACCTTGTGCTATCCACGTGTATATGTATCTCACATGGACTTGCATAGCGGCTGCAATCATGCTGCCGCCGATATACGGGATCGGCGTGGATAACACGAACATGTTTCCCAGAAATAGCACAGCAAGGAGACTGCAAGTTGTTTCAAACCCTCCGACTCGACGCGGTTCACCGTCGCACTGCCTGGCCGCTGACCGATCAAGTCGTGACTGCATGGTCTTGGGTAGACAAACGCCACACGGTCAGGGACCGAGATCTGTGTCACTAGCACATCCCATTGTACATACATGCCACGAGGACCGCTTCGCTTTCACTGCATGGCGATATTTGCCTCCTAAACGATGACACCCCAGCCCTACCTCTGGCTGGCATCAGCCACTGAACCGTGCACTTGACACTCCTCATCACAGCCGACTTAGCTCTTAAGCACGCGCACGAGAGGATCAAACCAGCAATTAGCCATCTTCTCGTTTCCGGAACTGTTCGGGTGCACGCCGTCACCGGTGTCCTTCGCATCGTCAAATCCCGTCCAGCAGTCCACAACCGTGATCGGGCTATCGGTCGTGTTCTGAGCGGCGGCCCAAACAGATATCGCTTTGTTGAGGGCGATGACCCTCTGGGCGCATTGAGCGCAGTTGGGCGGGTTCATGGGGATGATTTGTGCTACCTGTTCCCCCGAGGGTCAGTCTACGAGCATCCTCCCCTCAAGTCACTACTTACCAGGATCTTCACCGTCTTCTTGTTATCCCTCATCTGTCCCACCAGCGTCGTAAAAGCACCCGTTATCTCGTCCGGGCTCTTGTTGTTCCACACGTCGTTGGTGCCGAGGTGCATCATGACCACGTCTGGGTTGGTCTTGGACAGCCATCCCGGAAGCTGCTTGTTGGACACGATGCCGGTGGCTAGGAAGCCGCCGTGGCCTTCATTCTCGCCATCGTAGGAGAAGCCGCAGCCCTGTGCTGGAAGGGTGCCGACGAAGTCTGTGTTGGTGATCTTGGCGTCTTGGAGCTTGCGCCAGAGGAGGGCACGCCAGCATCCCTAGCGCTTGTAAGTGATTGCACGTGAGACCTAGCTGGCTGGAAGAGGAAGACTCACTGGACTACCTGTGATGGAATCACCTAGCGGCATGATCTTGATGGTAGGTGTTTGAGCTGCTACTACTGATGAGGCAACGAACAGGGCTGCAAGAAGGCATGATGTACGCCAGAATCTCGCCATACTGGATACTACATTAGTCTGCACGGTTGGGCAGGTAAAGCTGCTCGTCATTCTCACCTTCCGGAGAGAAAGAAGTACATATATCCCTACGGAGGTATCCAGACATTCGCCAACCGACACTCAAGCACTGTACACGCCATGCCATCACAACAATATGCAGGACGGAAACACACTGATAGATCCAGACAATAATCGCCAGAGGGCAAACACTATAACGAACTCCTCTCACCGCGGACGGGGCAGCTCCGCCTCCCTCGGTTGAATACGCGGCTATTTGACGCTCACACTAAAGGGGCAGCAACAGCCGCCCCAACCATGACGCCCAACGATCGGACAGCCCTTGGCGCATACTGTTCAGCCAGCAGCCTTCATAGCATTTACATGGTCTGTGATCAGACACTGGGCATCGCTGGAGCCGTAGTAGATGGTGTTGCCGTCGTCCGAGGAGCGCCCGTTGCTCAAGTTGTCACCCCACTGCCAGAACAAGTCTCCTGCCATACCGCTCGTTGACAGTGCGAGCGAGGCCTGTTGCCACGTCTTCTCGACGCTGCAGTGGTTCGAGCTGACGCCGTCTGTCAAGCCTGTTAGTGCCAGACTAGAACTCGGTCGCGATCTGGGATCACTTACACTCCTCCAGCAGACAAGGCTTGTTGGCGGCTTTGCAGGCAGCAGCGTGGGCCTGAATCCATCCAGGACCGAAGCTGTTATCCACGCCCCCTGTCTCAAGGTTAGCTCTTACCGGCTACCGCACGAGTGATAGCGTGTACTCACAACTCCCAGGGTACATATGGAACACTCCGAAATCCAGGTCCTTCACCCCCAAGTTTTTCACAAAATCAACGCCCTCGCTCGTGCCATAGGGATACGAACTCGCACCAGGCACACCGAACCCCTCGTCGCCGAGCGTAATCATGTGCTTCGCATCCAGACTCCTGATATAAGCAGACGTATCCGTCGCCCACTTGTAGATGACATCCGTGCTGCACCCCTTGCAGCGCGGCTCGTTGGCCAGCTCCCACGCGAACACGGCGGGCGAGTCGACGTACCTCCCCACCACGGCGGCGACGTACTTGCGGTACTGCGCCTGGGCCTTGGCGTTGGTGTACCACCCTTCCTTGGTGCCGCCAAAGGCGGCCACGTAGGCGGCGATGCCGCCATAGTCGTCCCAGTAGTTGACGAAGTTGATGATGAGCTTGACGCCGCGCTTCTCGGCCGACCGGACGACGTAGTCCAGCCGCTGCAGGCCGTTGGCGCCTGTGTTGATGGTCGAGCCGGAGGCGGAGAGCTGCTGGAACCAGACGGCGCCCGAGCCGGGGGTGGATTTGACGTCGTTGAAGCCCCAGACGCGGAGGATCTTGAGGCCGGACTGGGAGATGTGGTCTAGCACCGTGTCGACGTCCTTGTTGTTGGTCAGGAAGCCTATCCAGTAGCTGTTGGTGCCGGCGAAGTATGCTGTCTCGCCGTCGATCGTGAAGCGCGTGCCATTGGCTGTTGAGATGGAGGCGGCGCGTGGTGTGAGTAGGCTGGGAGACGGCAGAGCCGTGGCTAGGGAGATGAGGGTGAGGGTGAGGAGGGATGTGGCCTTCATCTTGAACAGCGTGTGACGTCCGGTGGATTAGAACAGGTTACGTTGAGATGGCGTCCGTCATGCTTGCGAGCACTTGCTCCATCACGACATCTTATAGACGCTTTTACAGACATACTGCAAGCGATGAAGCATAGCCGCGCTGTCGACAGTAGAACATACCCAAATAGGGCCAGATTAGCCGGGGTCTTGAGGGCGGAAGCGGCATCTCCGATGCCCGTCAGGGCGGGGAATCAACAAAGGACATGGCGTCCGAGAGCTTAGATGTCAATGACCTGACCAGTGCATATAGAGTACCGGCGAGGGGAGCGCCGTGGTATTGTCAAGACGATATTCGAGGCTGCTTCTCTCCACCGTCGCAGCCAGTGTCTGTCTGAGTCTGTTGTCGTTTATGGCAGGGAGCTGGTGCAGGGTTTCCTGGACACCTTCAAATCTCAGGCGCACTACTGACCATGCATTGAGTAAAGAAGCAGCATTGTCCGTCGATGACCGAGTCAGTGAATCCTGGTGGTGAAAATAACGCCGATCGGGATGCGCGTGACACCGAGAATCAAGGCACAGGCCGGCGCCTTCACGTGCGCAACACGGCCAATGAATGACGCCGGTTCGGGGCTGAATAGCGCTCGGGTCCCTGTCCCTGGCGGCCACCCCCGCCTGAGGCCGCTAAAATTCGCGGGCTGTTTCTGGCATAGCGGTGTGTGGCTCGGGCTTCAGCGTTGTCGACGGCCATGTTTCATCTTTATCTCGCCAACATCAAATGTTCCTTGCCGGGTTGTCGAAGATAGGTTGATATTGATCAATAACATATTCTTCGGTATCGTCGTCGGGTATTGAGATGCCTTTACGCGTCAAATCGCGCCCGTTGTCTCAGCATGACAATGGGCCCAGGACGCCGTCACCGTTTGGCGCCCGCTATTCTGGCGAGCTGCCTGACATAGAGCACGACGACAGCTTCCGCGAGGTCATCAAAAAGCTGTCCATGTGAGTGACATTGTTCCTGGAGCTTACTGGAATGAGTGTAACTGACATTGGCGGACAGTTTCATCTCCGAAGCCGTTGACTTGCCCAGCTCCTTCGAGCAGCTCCGCACAACCTCGGCTGGGGATGGACTCCGCCATCTGGTCGACCACCTCAGCCGGACTTGCACCAACCCGGCCATCGTGAACTCGCTGCTGTGGGTGAAACGACTCGTAAACTCATCTTTGGAAGTTACTGACGCGGCGTGCTACAGCGCTCTCAAATGGCACTACGGGGAAGCAGACGAGGATAGGGGCCTGAACGATGCACGGGCCAACGCCTGTGAGATCGTGGCCTGGCGGCTACTCACTCACATGTCGGAACGTGATGCTGTCGAATATTGTCTGTACGAGATACCGAGTAAGGACCAAACCGCGGATAATGGACACCACGATGAGGAGAACCGGGGATATGTGGTCGACGAGAACACGCCTCTCGTCGCCCAGACCTGGGACAGCCCTCAGAAGACCGTTCGGCGAGCACTCGAAAGAACTGGAAGCACGAGGAGATATCAACTCCTCCAGTCCATCTCTCGCCTCACCCAGAGCTTCGCCGACGATGACGATGACGACGAAGAAGAAGACCCAACGGCACCGTTCGTGACACTGAACGCCCTGGAGATCGCGGCCGTTGCCGACGCCAAACGCTTTCTGGGGCAGAACGTGGTGCAAAAGATCATTACCGGCATCTGGAACGGCGACATCATCTTCTGGGACAACCTATCCGTCAACACGGTGAAGAAGCCCAGGTTCTACAACCACAAGACCGCTGACCCGTTCTCCCGACTGAGAGTGCCCAAGTACCTGAAATCGTTTGAGGTCATCTTCTTCGGGACATTCCTGTGCTTGTACTATGCGGTGCTGGTTGAGCGGAATCCTTACAAGATCTCGACCATCGAGATCCTGCTCTACATCTGGTTTGCTGCCTTCATTTATGACGAACTGAGCGAGTGGATCGACGCCGGCTCCATCTTCTACGCCACGGATGTGTGGAATCTGTTCGACGTAGTTATGATGACCATTGGCGTCCTTTTTGCGATCTTGAGTAAGTAGAACTTGCTGAGGCACCTTCACGTCGACTTTGCTAACACTGGTCTTTAGGGGCTGTCGGGTTGTCGTATGGAGATGCTCGGCTCATCGACTATGCGTTCGATGTGCTTGCTCTCGAAGCGCTATTCATGGTTCCGCGTGTCTGTTCCATTCTGAGCCTGAGTCCGTACTGGGGAGTGAGTGTTGCCCCTTCCATTACACACCATACTTATTACTTACACCGTACAGACACTCATCCCCTGCCTGAGAGAAATGGGCAAGGACTTCCTCAAGTTCATGGTCCTCGTCTTTATCGTCTACCTCGGCTTCCTCACCACCTTCACCCTCGTTGGTCGCGATAAGTTTGATCTTGGGCGCATGGCTATGGCGCTGACCAAGATCTTCTTCGGCTCGTCCTATGTCGGCTTTGACATGATGAACGATATCGACCCGATCTTTGGCCCGCCCCTCATGATCCTCTTCGTCACGCTCAGCTCCATCCTGCTCATGGGCTCCATGACGGGTATGCTGAGCAACAGCTTCTCGCGCGTCATCACGCACGCGCGCGAGGAGTACCTCTACGTCTACAGCGTGTATGTCCTCGAGGCGTCGACTAGTAACCGGCTGACTCACTTCTACCCGCCCTTTAACCTCCTCGCCCTCGTCATCTTCCGGCCCCTGCGCCTGTTCCTGCCCTCGGACGACAAGTTCCGCTACGCCCGCATCATGTTGCTCAAGCTGACCCACGCCCCCATCGTCGGCGCCATCATGGTCTACGAGCTGGTCAGCGGCAAGCTGGGCAGGTCGGACGAGTACGCCGGCTTCAAGGCCGGCCGCAGCGGCACCATCTTCGTGCCCACCAGCGCCAGCCCCCGGAGGAAGAGGTCCCGACCCAACATGCAGACGCGCGCCTCGACGTCGTACCATCCGGGTGTGTCGCCGCGCCCGCTGAGCTCGGCCGAAGTGCCCGGGCTCGCACCGCCGGCGTCGCGGAACGACAGCGGCAGGGAAGACGAGGACGGCCTGGAGCAGCCGTCGGACGTGGAGGTGCGCATTGCCGATCTGGCGCACAAGATCGACCGGTTGACGGAGATTATCGTGCGGATGCAGGGTCAGAATGCGCAGCCGCTTGGGGACGTGTCCCTGGGTTGAGAAGACGCCGGGGATGTCGCCTGCAGCTGGCTCTGACGCTTACTGTTTGACTTCGGAATACTTACTTAGCATCGTATACATCAGCGACCATCTGAGTCTAGCATATGAGATACGCACAATCATACATGTTGTCTCTGCATCGTCTCTCCATCCAGTTCTTAATTGGCCAGCAGACTCCAAACCAAGCTTGATTGGAGGCTCTGTGCGTACCCGCCAAGCCTTCTTATCGCAATCCTGGAGCAGGCGATAAGGAAGTCCCCACCTAAATTTCGAACCTGTCCGCCCTCTCATGATTTTCGCATGTACGGATTGGGATCTGGAGATCTGACGGCTCCTCCATTCAATCCCGAAAGTGAAAACAATTCTTCTTTCGCCCAACACACAACAATAATATCACAATGGCCAGAAGACGAAGCAAGCGCCGCACCCACGTGGGCGCCAAGAACCCGGTCACCCCGGCCGCGATAACGGGCCACGCGACGGTCAAGGACCCCAAGAGCATGGTGATCCGCATCGGCGCCGGCGAGGTGGGCACCTCCGTGTCCCAGCTGGCCGCCGACGTGCGCCGCGTCATGGAGCCCGGCACGGCGTCGCGCCTCAAGGAGCGCAGGGCCAATCGGCTGCGCGACTACGCCACCATGTGCGGTCCCCTGGGGGTCACACACCTCCTGCTCTTCTCGCGGTCCCCTTCGGGCAACACCAACCTCCGCCTTGCCACGGCGCCGCGCGGGCCGACGTTCCACTTCCGGGTGGAGAAATACTCGCTCGCCAAGGACGTGAGGAGGGCGCAGCGGCACCCCAAGGGCGGCGGCAAGGAGTACATCACCCCTCCCTTGCTGGTCATGAACAACTTCATCACCCCCGGCGCCGACGCCAAGTCGGCGGTGCCGAAGCACCTCGAGAGCCTCACCACGACGGCCTTCCAGAGCCTGTTCCCGCCCATCAACCCGCAGACCACGCCGCTCAAGTCGATTCGCCGCGTGCTACTGCTCAACCGGGAACCGAGCGAGGACGCGGACGAGGGCGGCTCGTTCGTCATCAACTTCCGGCACTACGCCATCACTACGAAGACGGTCGGCATCTCGAAGCCGCTCAAGAGGCTCAACGCGGCGGAGAAGCTGCTGCACGGACACAAGACGGGGAAGAAGGGGAGCCTGCCGAATCTGAGCAAACTGCAGGATATAGCGGATTATATGATTGGCGGGGAGGGCGGGGAGGGGTACATGACGGACGGCGGGACGAGCGCGAGCGAGTACGAGACGGATGCGGAGGTGGAGGTGCTGGAGACGTCGGCGAGGAAGGTGTTGACGAGCAAGGCGAGGTCCGCTGCTGCCGCCGCTGCTGCGGAGCAGGAGGGGGAGGGAAAAGAGGGCAAAGCGCCGCCGGCGGATAATATCGAGAGGAGAGCGGTGAAGATGGTCGAGCTCGGCCCGCGGATGAAGCTGCGGATGACGAAGGTGGAAGAGGGCCTGTGTGAGGGTAAAGTCCTGTGGCACGAATACAAGCACAAGACGCCAGAGGAGATCAGGGAGCTGGAGAAGAAGTGGGAGCAGAGGAGGAAAGACAAGGAGGCGCGCAAGAGGGAACAGAAGGCGAATGTCGAGAAGAAGAAGGCTGCAAAGGAGGAAGCGCGGAGAGCAAATGGAGGGAAGAAGGGAGAAGATGACGCCGAGGACGACTATGAGGACGAGATGGACGTCGATAGTGACGGCTACGGTTACGAGGATGGATTTGACAGCGAGGGGCTCGAGGGCGATGCCGAGGAACAGGTCAATGCCATGATGGAGGAGAACGGGGAGTGGGAAGATGAGGAAGAGGAGATTGCTGCTGGATGAGCGCTCTATTCAGCTGTCGATGGAAAGGTTCTAGAATGTATTGAATTTCTCGCAATATCTGATATTCAGCGTCCGACGGCAGCCGCTTCTGCTGGCTTCCTCGACTGTCCAATTGTTCTTGAGCTATGTTCCTAGGGCCGCCTCAGAACTGTGAAATTCAACATATCAGCAACGGCTGAATAGCTCAACACTGACGGTGACAAGAGTAAAGTCCTGTATTGCCACTATATGGTGTTGTGGCAGCCTGTCTGCTTCGTAGCTGTTGTTCGCTAAGTGACACGACTCTGACAGGGAATACTTCGACGACATTCAAGCGCATCGGAACCACGATGAGCATCAATTGCCATCTTGAAAGCATGAAGAGGGTCGATTGTTCCGGCGAGACTATTGCCGCCGGCGGAGCATGTGTTAGCCCGACTCGGCCAGCCGTGGACTCTTTGTCTGATCCGGCACGCTTGGTAAGTCGGTAGTCAGAACAACGCTACTGGCAAGGTCGAGCTCTTCGCCAATCACTCTGAGCTGTCATCGGGGTGGGAGAAGTAAGTGTGCGTCGCCCAGGCCGCTCCGAATTATCGAGTGCCCGCCCGCTGAGGCTGTGCTCGGGGACGAGAGCCGTGATGTGGAAGCTCGTAAAGCTAGTACCTAGAATGACCCCTTGACTATTTTGACAGAGTTTACAAGCGCTCAGAGTTTAGAGAAACCAGGATAAGATCTCGATAATATGGAGAGACCATAGAATTCGTGGGCCGCCCTAGGGCGTGACGCTGACTGAGTGCATGTCAGAATAAGCTTCAATGCGACAAGCGTTGGAGGAGTCGCTTGGCAT
>Ga0209127_100533_pt1 | contig 13243 bp, 12 predicted proteins | sample LakSupMetagenome_FD_187469 | JGI IMG/M metagenome (GOLD analysis project Ga0209127, IMG submission 187469) | Freshwater microbial communities from Lake Superior, Canada - Sta WM archaea (SPAdes) (version 2) | ecosystem: Environmental > Aquatic > Freshwater > Lake | place: Lake Superior, Canada...
CCCTCCTCTCCGCTATCCTTGGCCTTCTGAGCGGCGGTCTCGTTCATCTCTTGGGCGAGCTTCGTCTTGAGGAAGAGGCGGAACTCCGGTCGTCTGTTCTTGACGTGTTTCTGGATATATTTCTGCAGTTCGCCGTCCGTAAGACCGGCAAGCCATGGCCCCTTGAACTTCCACCGCATGTCCGTGTCGTCCTTGGCCGCACCAGCCGGCACGGCAGTAAAGTCGAAGTCGTCCTCGAAGACAGATTTCCTGGGTAGATTCATCCCCCCCTTGTGGTTCGGTATCGTGATGGGCAAGTTCATCTCCTGGAACTTCCGCAACGTGATGCCATGGTCCGTAGCTGGCCCGAAGTCGGTAATGGCTTCAATCGAGTCAACCTGCTTGACCTTGATCATCGGAAAGGTTGTCTTCGTCGTAGTTTTTATAGGGAGAGGCCGCTTCAACCCCCAGTCGCCTATCCTCCTTGACCAGGACGTCGTGGCGATGATCTGTCTGGTCGGGTAGGGCTCCGTGGCCGTCTCGGAATGGTTTACATAATTCGCGGCCTCGTCGCGACGTGGCTGAGGAAGTGCTGCAGGGAGGGAGAATAGCCGGGAGGTGCGCAGAAGCGCGGCCCCTGGTGACACGCTTTTAGCAGATGCCATCGTGCCTGTCCGGGCCTTAAAAGAGCCCCTCGATCACTGGCAGTCTGGTCGTAGCGCAGTTGCGATGTTGCGGATCAAGCCGTCGAAAAATCGAGCCCATTTGCTGGGTGGTCCAAGCTCCTCTCCTACCATCGGTTATCAGACCAACCCTAACCCTGTTTACTCAACTCTGTTGGAGCTTCTGCGTTGATGTTTACGACCGACCGCTCGTTGAAGGGTCGCTAACAGTTAAATGTGTCTTTGATGAAGGCGTGATGTATTTGACTGGCCTGTACACGTGTAGTTGTTGGTTGCCATATCAGGAGCAAGAGCAGCCTCTCTCCGCGCGGTATATGGGTGACAGGCATATGCACTCTTATTGCAAACGAGGAAAGCTGTGATTGTGATCCTCCCAAAGCCTGTCTTCAATAATCATTGCATAACTGCAAAAATCTTGGTCTCTGACTGTGAATTGCTCCAGCTACGCCTTGCGTATTCGCCACCTGGTTCTAACATGTTCGCCTGTTGGCAGAAGAAAGCAATGTCCGGCCTTGCGGCGATAACCTCATATGGCTCCAAAGTATCCCGGATATGTGTAAGGAAACCCAGCACGCCTTATCACAAGCACCTGTACTACCCCTCCAAGACTAGAGACTGAGGTCCTTGTAGAAAAATGTCTGTGACCGCCTTTGGCCGGTAGAGCTTAAGGAATACTTTGGTATCTTGCCGACCTCGACGTAGCCCATCTTCTTGAAGGCACCTTCTGCGGCAGTATCAGACTCGACATCCAGGGTCTATTTGCGGCACCACAGGTTAGTTATGGGACTTATTTTCAAGTTGCGACAAGCAACCTACTAGCAAGGTCTTCCCCCTTTTCAATGCCTCTGCCTCTATGGTGCTCATCAGTGCCTTGGCGCCACCGTGCCCCCTGAACTTGTTGCTGACCAGGACTTTCTCGACATTGCCTCGAAAGGGAGCAGTCTCAGACTCGGGCATGCCCAGCATGGCTACACCCATGACGTCGGTTCCCTTGGCTTTCGTCCCCGGCTCTGCCTCGTTAAGGAGGAGGACGATGACCCGGGTCCCGGCATTGACCTCTGCTATCCGCTCTTTCCACCATGCCAGCAGCTTCTCGTGGTGGAGCGGGGGCAGAAACGTCCCAACCATGCGGTCGTGGGTGATGCACGAGGCATGCAGAGCTGCCAGGTAGGGTACCAGTTGGGCATGTTCCGCTGACGAGAAGACGTGTGTCGATGCGGCCATATCGGCGGCCGGCTCATCAGCTGAAATGGCCTGAATCTGCTATTGTCAGTCCAGTTCTGGCAAGCGAATAATTGTGATTGGGTGACATTTTCCCATCAGCAGGCCAATGATTCGGCTTTCTGAGACAAACCCGTATTCTTCTGGTTTGCACGTGTGCTTCCCGCTTGGTCGCAACTGTGCACATTGGATGGCTTCCTGCTTCAGAGCCAATTGAAAGGAGCAAAACGGCGTACTTACCAAAACAGCCCGGGATCATGAACCAGATTAGACGCCGGGTCGATCCAAAGGACCAGTTCAGGGCCCTCGCTGGAGTTGGATCTGTCAATTGGTTATCTTGACCGTGCTAGAGCACACACAAGACACGCAAAAAGATGCACTTTAGTCCCGCACACCGAGGGGTTCGACGCCGTTTTAAGGCTCAACGTGGACAGTCTTCTGCGTCTAGAAAACCCCCAACAACCTGGAACTTTTGACATGCTTCCTTCCCACCATGTGGCAGTCACACGCAACTGCGGCGGTCCCATCTCGTCACATCCCGGGTTCAAGGATACTAGCGCCACGCAACCTAGCCGTTGCCGGCCTGCATTGCTTCGCGGATGGAACCTCGAGGTGATGAAGAACGGAGCTGCGGGGGCCACCCGCACCTCGGTGAGGAGAGGTGTTTTTCTGGAAGAAAGTGAAGCACTTGCATATGCAGAAAATAGTCGCACAAAGCAGGTCAACGTTAGTCAACATGCGGTGTGCCTCACCTCATGCTAAAGGTGATATCACTGTCCTATCTTGTTACGCGCATGGAAACTCAGAAGCATCCAATGCTGGTATCTTGCATCCTCTCTCTTCCCTCTTTCGAAGTGAGTTATGAGTACCTTACCTTCCATTGCATGTACCTGTAGCACTGAGGTGTTGGAGAACCGCCCCGCCACGTTTGAGCGTTTTTGTCAGTGGACTTCCGTTTCCGCTGCGTAAACACGGACATCATTCTGATCTGGTGGTTGTCCATCATCGACACAACATCCTCAAATCAGCCATCATGAGCTGCGACCCAATAATGTTCCACTGTCGCTGAAGCCCTTGATTGCATCTTAGCAGTTGTAAGCGCATGAATGAGTGACGGCCGCCAAGATTCGGCTCAGTGAAGCAATGGAGCACGATTCTTGTTTCATGTTGTTCCCCCCTCCTGTTTGCTATGACCGGTGGGTGGGACAAGGAGGGAGATATTTAATCATCTCTCACACGTACTGTGCTTTGCTTCTAGCCGCTCCCTCCTCTCATTCTTAAACACGCCAGCAAGGTAGTCCTCTGGCATCTTCTCTTGCTCCTTCTTTGGTACTATTTCATATCTCTACCGCCAGCATCACCACAACATGGCTCACTTCTTGAGGAAGTTGAAGGAGGACCTGGAAGAGAAGGTCGATGATGTCTTCAATAAGAACGAGGACCATGACCAGACTCAAGAAGACAGACCATACGAGGCAGCTCCGGCAGCGCAGGAGGACAGACCTGCTCAGGAAACACACGTTGACACAAACTATCGCTTCTCCTCGTTCGCTCCTCCGACGACCGGGCATGCCAAGTGGTATGTTGACGGAGCCTCGTATTTCTGGGCCGTCTCGATTGCCCTGGAAGGTAGGTGACACTCTCCGGCTGCCCACCGATGTATGCACTCGGCCTTCGTACTCATAAATCCCGCACAGAGGCAAGAGAGAGCATCTACATCCTCGACTGGTGGCTGAGTCCGGAGCTGTACCTGCGTCGGCCGCCTTCAAAGAACGAGCAGTACCGGTTGGACAACATGCTCCGGGCCGCTGCCGAACGTGGTGTGAGCGTCAATATTATCGTCTACAAGGAGGTCCCACAGGCCTTGACCCGTGAGTATCAGCAATGCCCCTCACACGTCCTCGTAAGTCTCTGGACGGACTGTGACTGACAAGCAGCCGTGAAATAGTGAATTCAGAGGCGAGTTTAACGCAGGTTGTATGACATACGATAACCGTAGACTGACCACCTGTCCCACAGCATACCAAGCATGCCCTGGAAGCGCTTCACCCCAAGATCAAGGTCTTCAGGCACCCGGATCATCACCCCAGCGGAATTGACGTCAAGGCAGAGTTGGAAACGGGGTTCCAGAACCTGTCACTGAGGACCTTTGATCTTGCCAAGTTCTCCCAAGACGCTCTCAAGACCCTCTACGGCACCAGCGACGATGTAGTCCTGTATTGGGCCCACCATGAGAAGCTCTGCCTTGTCGACGGAAGAATTGCTTTCATGGGAGGACTGGACATGTGTACGTAACCTCGGACACCTCGGTATACAGACTGCTAACACCGCTGTAGGCTTTGGGAGATGGGACACAAATAGTACAGCATCTTCTTAAACCGCAACGCGCCCACTTTACTAACATGGTCTTCAAGGTCATCCTATCGCCGATGCGCATCCAGGAGACGTGGACGCTATCGTCTTCCCAGGACAGGACTACAACAATGCCCGGGTGTACGACTTTGAAGATGTCCAGACATGGGAGAACAACAAGCGTAAGACGACTGCACATACCACTATCGACACGGCCAATATTAACGTCCGTGATAGTGGACCGCACCAAGAGTTCGAGAATGGGCTGGTCAGACATCAGCATCAGCTTGTCAGGTCCCATCGTGCAGAATCTGATCCATCACTTCACTGATCGTTGGAACTACATCTTCAACCAGAAGTACGTCGCTAGGGCCGATAACAAGTACGCTCCGCTCGAGTCCGCCGTAAGCAACGTCGAGCCATCCGGGGCCTTGTTCCGTGACGTCCATCAACGGTTTCACCACGGCATGCGCCATATGATGAGGAGGGACGGCGAATACGAAGGGCAGGAAACCCGTGAGCAGAACGATGGCCAGGCAAACATCCAGCTGACGAGAAGGCAAGCAACTGCGCGGGCCCTTTATTGTCTTGCAGTGCGTGACAATGCTAACATGTCCAGCGCATCCCAATGGTCCGCCGGTCATGCAACCGAGCACAGCATCGCCAACGCCTACATCGACGCCATAACCAACGCCCGGCACTTCGTCTACATCGAGAACCAGTTCTTCATCACCGCGACGTCGGAGGCCCAGCGCCCGATAACCAACCAGATCGGCCGCGCCATCGTAGACCGCATCGTCCGCGCGCACGAGGCCGGCGAGGCCTTCCAGGTGATAGTCCTCATGCCCGCCGTGCCCGCCTTCGCGGGGGACCTCAAGTCGGACGGCGCCCTCGGCACCCGCGCCATCATGGAGTTCCAGTACAACAGCATCAGCCGCGGCGGGCACAGCATCATGGAGTCCCTCCGCGCGGCCGGCGTCGAGGAACCCCGGCGCTACATCAACTTCTTCAACCTGCGCAGCTACGACCGCCTCAACCTCTCCTCCACCATGGCCTCGGCCGAGCGCGAGGCGGGCGTGAGCTACGAGTCGGCCCGCCGCGAGTTCGACGACCGCGCCGAGCGGGAGCCCTATGGTTCCGGCTACTCCGGCGACCAGTCCGACTACGACGCCTACCAGGCCGCAGCCGCCCGCCAGTCCGACACGAGCTGGGACAGCGTAGCAGCCTGCTACATGGCCGACGGACCCCCTATCCAATCCGCGCCGTGGTCCGGCTCCCCGGAGTCGGAACTCGACGCCTTCGTCTCCGAAGAGCTCTACATCCACTCCAAGGTGCTCATAGCCGACGACCGCCTCGTGATCTGCGGCAGCGCCAACCTCAACGACAGGAGCCAGCTAGGCGACCACGACAGCGAGATCGCGGTGGTGATCGAGGACCCTACGCCCGTAGACTCCTTCATGGCGGGGGAGCCGTACACCGCCTCCCTCTTCGCGACCACCCTCCGCAGACAGCTCTTCCGCAAACATCTCGGCCTCCTCCCCCACCAGCCCGTCGACGCGGCCGACGCGAACTGGACGCCCGTCTCGCAAGGGTTGAACGAGTACGACTTCGGCTCCGAGGCGGACGGTCTCGTCGCCGATCCCTTATCGGAGCCGCTCCTCTCCCTCTGGCGGGACACGGCGGCGCGCAACACCGAGGCCTTCACGAAAGTATTCCACCCCGTGCCCTCGGACCGGGTGCGGAACTGGGACGACTACGACGAGTTCTTCTCGCGGCACTTCATCGCCCCCGGCACGGGCAAGGAGGATGAGGAGAAGCAGAGGGCCGAGGGGAGGGTCGACTACGGGCACGTGGTGCGGGAGGAGTTCCCGGGGGGCGTGCGGGAGGTGAAGGAGTGGCTGGGCAGGATCCGGGGCACGTTGGTCGAGATGCCGCTGGATTTCTTGGTCGAGGTGGAGGATCTCGCCAAGGAGGGGATCAGTTTCAATGGGTTGACTGATGAGCTTTATACCTGAGCTGTGTTGAGGGTGTTGATGGATGCGGGTGGGATGAGTGAAGGAGGGACTCTGTTCGGACAAAAGAGCTAGACGTCAATCAGCGTTCAGTTTATGGAATATGATGCATGCTTGGCAAGGCATGAGCGGGCGAAGAGACTTATAGGTCTGCGTCTGTATTCAAATACCGTACTGAACTCCTTTATCTGCCACGAGCCCAAGCCCACAAATGAGACAAACCCAAGAAAACACGATTAGGTACGCGTCAATGCTTCTTCCACACCAGCATGTTCCTCTCCGTCCTGGAGTCCCATACCAAGGCCGCCCTCAACAAGAGGACGGAAAGACGCATGTACGTCCAATTCCTACTATACAACCCGACTCTATACCTCGTCACAACCCGTCCCAAGACTAGGCTCAGTCCACCTTCCCATTAGCATTACTCCCCAGAAGCGGCGCCTTGAAGTCCTTCATCGTCGGCAGATCCTCGGGAAGGCGGAAATGCCCGCCCCTCGTGCGCCTCAGCCTGCCCCGGAACCACGAGGCGCAGCCCAGCGCGATGCCGAGCACGCACCCGACAGACAGGAACGGGTGCTCCGAGAAGGTCATCCTGATGTCGAAGAAGATCTTCTCGAAGCTCGAGATGGTCAGCTTGGGCTTGATCTTGGGCGGCGACGCCGTGACCTTGTTCAGCGTCTCGAGGATGGACGTCCGCGAGGGGATGATGTAGTTGCCCGTGATGGTCTGGTCCCAGTAGCGCCGGTTCTGTTGTCGTGAGTTAGCCAAGAGGTGTGCTGTAGTTAACTGGGGAAGGGCGGTGCGTGCTACTTACGTCCTCGTCATTGATGATAACCCTCTCCCCATCCTTCACGTCAATACCGTACGTGGTCTTCACCCACCGCTGCCAAAAGACGCCGTCGCACCACGCAAACACAACCTCCTTGTGATCGCTCTTGTCCATGTTGATGCGGATGGCCTTGGCCGCCCTCAGCGCCCGCTGGTCGTTGCGGTCCTCGGCCTCCTCAATGCGCAGCTGCTTGGCGTCTCTCAGCTCCTGCCGCTCGAGCTGGAACAGCTGGATCTGCTTGTCCATCCACTCGTTGGCCGCGCTCTTCATCTCGCGCTTGGATTGGAAGAAGCGGTCCTTGTCCTCGCGGTTGAGGATGCCGAGCACGACGAGCTTGCCGTCCATGATCTCGCGCGCGTTGGACGCCGTCAGCTCCGGCACAATGGGCAGCCAGACGGACCGCATCCACCGGAGGACCTGGTGGGTGTCGCGCATCTCTCTCGGCGTCAGGGGAGCGTAGTAGGTTGGCCGTCCCTCTCGCGCGACCAGCAGTCTTGGCCACGTGCTGATCTTGAAACGCTTGTACAGCTCCTCGTCCTGAGTCTTGACCAGCTTGGCACGGCCGATCAAACTCATGGGGAGTCGCTCGAGAGCCAAGAAGTCCTCGGAAGTGGTGGCGTGATCGTAGAAATAGACGAAGATGACTTCTTCCTTCTCCTCTAGCTCCTTGAAGGACTCTGCGTCGACGTCCTGAACCCCGCCGGCGATGTCAATGGCCTTCTCGGCATACTGCACGAAGTCGCCAAGTCCGCGGAGTCCCTCGTACTCAACGCGCTCTCCGCCCTTGAAGAACAGGATCGTGGGGTAGCCCCTCAGTTTAGCGTCCTTGCAGAGTCTGGCGTTGGCGTCGCAGTTGACCTCGCCCACGTTGAGCCTGCCCTTCATCTCCTTGGCCAGCTGCTCCCAGTTCGGCGCCATAGCCTGGCAATGGTGGCACCAGGGGGCGTAGAACTTGATGAACCAGGGATCCTGCGTCATGGTTACCCGCGTCTGGAAGCTGTCCGCGTTGAGAACGACGGACTTGCCATCCGGGTTGGGCTCCGCGGTCGGCTTCTTGGGTTGCTTCGTCACGGCTTTGTGGGGCACAGCAGCGGCCTTCGTCGTCGCGGCAGCCTTAGCGTTCTTTGACGGATCGGCGCCCTTTCCATCCTTGCTCAGAGTGTGGGACTCCTTGTACGCCGGGGATTCGGTGTCTCCGGGCTTCGGCAGCTCGAGGCTCCTGGGGCGTGAGCCCGGCTTCGCCTTCTCCAGCGCCTCTTCGATGACCTTGCTCACTGCCGGGATATCCTTGACACCCTTGAGGGGCTCCCCGTATATCTCTCCGTCTTTGTATAGCACCGTTTGCGGATATGCGGTCACGCCGTGCTTCTCACACAGATCACCGTATGCCACGCAGTTCAGCGATGCGAACCGGAAGTCGTAGTACTTTGTGAAATCGACGTCCTCGTCTGCGCTTCCTTCGGGGGTCGAAGTGTAGTAGAACTCGTATAGGGTTTGGTATGTCGGTGCATAGGCCTGGCAATGGTGGCACCATGGACTGGGCAGCACGTCAGCATGCGGCGTCAAGCAGCGTCATCAAAGATGCCATGAGAGGAGGCGCGGCTGCTTACCTGTAATGCTTCACCATCAACCACTTGGAGCTGTTGATCTCTTGATGCCAGTTACTTTCCGTCAGTTCCAGCATTGGCGGGACCTTCTTCCCATTGAAATATGTGTTTTCCTGCTCCGTCTTATCGTCTGCTGACGCGGCGGCACCCAGCGTCGCCGCCCCAAACAGGAGGGTGAACGGTAAAAGCCGCATGGTTGCGATAATCTACACACACAGGCCCGCAGGCATGGAAGTCGGTCGACCTGCGATCGCAGATCGTGAAGCGCCCCTCGCCCGAGTAGAGGGATCGGTGATGGAGATGATCTCCCAGAAAGGACGCTGCGAATGCGATTCGGGGCGGTCCTGCAAATCGGAGGGGCTTCCTATCGCAGGGGAAAAGCAGCAAGTATAGTACACAGCTGTGAAATACGCTGGTTGTGGCACCGATGGTCGTAAATGCGTCGGGTTGTGCAAGGCAGTCGTGGATACAAGATCCGTCCTCAACCGTCTCGGACGCTATTCTAACGATATTCGAACTCGAAGTCAGGAGGCAATGCAGCGTGTCAAGTTTGAAGAACCATTGGTGGGTTGTGATTGGGCGGCCATTGCCCACCCCCGGGCCACCCGTTGCGGCTAAAACCAGGTCCAGACTAAGGTAAGGTACCCACAGTTGCCTTACTGTAAGTGGGCGAGACTTAGCAATGTCACATCAGAGCTAGCTAACTTACCTACCCTACAGTCGATTTATGCCATTGAAGTCCAGTATTTGAACGTCCTTGCGAGCACAAAGCTTGGTTTCCAGAAGCGTCCACATGTCAAAAAGGACTTGACGGTCAATCGCCGATGATAGTACGTTATTGAGCTGAATTGCATGCGATAAGCGCTGCAAGATGTGAGGCAGCCGTGTCTGTAAGTGGTTGTTAAACTTCCCGAGAAGGGAACATCTTAAGATTCCGGGCAGGCACCACCGGCTTTCACGCCAACGGACCTCACGAGCCCACTGACTGTCTGGTCTCAAAGCCTCAGTCCTTCTCACTATGTGCAATGTAGTGCCGCGCATCACATCTTCTCTGCTGCTCCAATTTCCTGCAATCCGATTCCAAAATGGAGCGACCAGCCAAACGTGCTCGTCTGAACGATGACGTAGACGGCTCACATGCTGGACGCTCATCCCGGTCGCCATTCTCGCTCACACATCGCATCAGCCCTCCTCCCGCAACCAGAACCAGACTTTCTGCGACACCAGCAGAAGAAGACATCGAAACATCCTCAGAGGCAGAAGAAGATGCGGAGACAGACTCGGGATCGGAAGCAGCGACCCCGCGTGCAACCTCAGAGCGTGTATCAGAGCCGACACAAGCTGTTCCCTCCACTTCACCAACAACATCGCTGCCGTCTGGTCGACGAATCTTCAAGTCGCCCTTCCAGTTGACCAAGATCCGCGACCTCCCAGCGGCCTCGAACCAAGATGCCGTCACTCTCAAGGATCTGCTCGGCGACCCGCTCATATCAGACTGCTGGAACTTCAACTACCTGCACAGCATCCCCTTCCTTATGAGCGCCTTCGACCCAGACGTACGGGACTTGGTCAAAGTCCACGTCGTCCACGGCTTCTGGAAGAAGGACGACGGGAACCGTCTCAAACTTGAGGAAGACGCCAGAGGTTTCCAGAACGTGTCGGTCCACGAAGCCTATCTGCCGGAAATGTTCGGGACTCATCACTCCAAGATGCTGCTCCTGCTGCGCCACGACGACACAGCTCAGGTCATCATCCACACGGCCAACATGATCCACCGCGACTGGACGAACATGACGCAGGCGGTGTGGCGGTCGCCTCTCCTGCCTCTGCTACGGGGCAACAAGTCAGACGAGGGCGATGCCCGAGCCACAACAGGCAGCGGCACCAAATTCAAGGCGGATCTCTTGAGCTATCTGAGCGTCTACGAGAGCAGGAGGAGGCGCATCTGCCAACCCATCATCGACTCGCTCTCAAAGTACGACTTTTCGGCAGTCAAGGGAGCCCTCATCGCCAGCGTGCCGGGGCGACACAACATCTGGGACGACTCACCAACCAGATGGGGATGGAAGGCCGTAAGGGAAGCCCTCCGTGCGGTGCCCGTGCAAGACGGCCCGTCAGAGATAGTCGTCCAGATCTCATCGATAGCAACCCTGGGTCCTTCACCCACGTGGCTGCGCGACACATTCTTCAGTGCTCTTAGCTCCAGAAAGGGGCCGGCCGGCAACAGCCCGAAGCCGAGCTTCAAGGTCGTCTTTCCGACAGCGGACGAAATCCGGCGGTCTCTGGACGGGTATGCCGCCGGCGGGTCCATCCATACCAAGATCCAGTCGCCGCAGCAGACGAAGCAGCTCCAGTACCTGCGCCCCATCTTCTGCCACTGGGCGAACGATGCTCCCCACGGTGCGGCGCTGCCCAAGGACGGAGTGATAGAGGACGCGGGTAGACAGCGAGCAGCGCCGCATATCAAGACCTACATCCGCTACGGACAAAAGTCGATCGACTGGGCGCTGGTGACGTCGGCGAACCTGTCCAAGCAAGCGTGGGGCGAAGCGGCCAATAGCTCAGGGGAGATGCGCGTCTCCTCGTACGAGATCGGGGTCCTCGTGTGGCCAGCGTTGTATGACGAAAAGGCGGTCATGGTGCCTACATTTCGCACGGATGAACCTGTTGTGGATGAGGCCAAGGTTGAGGCAGGCCAGAGCATAGTTGGCGTGCGCATTCCCTACAACCTGCCGTTGCAGCCGTACGGGAAGGCGGAAACGCCCTGGGTCGCGACGCAAAGCTACAGCGAACCCGACTGGATGGGCCAGGTATGGGAAGGATACTGAGGTGCTGCGAGAGTGCGAATGTCACAGGAGCATTGCTATGTCAGGTAGCTAGGCCGTGGTGGAGTTACCGCAATATCTTAAGACTGCCTAAGGGGATAATATATTTCTCCAGTTACCTGCTTCGAAGTGCTTCCATCCCGTCCTCTTGCTTTCTCGGGGGTATTCGTGCATCTCGCATGTCTACGAGCCGACTGCCTCCGGCTCCTTGCTCTCGTCGTATCCGTACGTCTGCTTCATGTTCTCGACCAGCGTGACGTACTTGGCCTGCGCCTCCTCGGCCGAGATGCCCTCGTCGGCGATCTTCTGCCAGGCGGCCTTCTTCGCCTTGCCCTGCACAAAAACCACCGTTAGTTAATCGAATCCTAGTGGATAAAGAAAGCGTAAACACGGGGCAGAAAAGACAAACAAACCTTCAGGTCAAACATGCCCGGTGCGGGGGCCTTGGTGATGTCCTCGCCCGTGGCGACCTTGAAGAGGGCTGGGTTGTCATATGTTAGCAGATGAAGGACATAGATATGCGTGCTGACGTGAGGGGCTGTGGGAGAGAGGAAAGGGCTTACCGTAGAGCTGGAGCAGGTCGTCGTTGCTGGGCTTGGAGGTGAGCTTCTTGGAGTCGGCGACGGCCTTCTTGAAGGCTTCGCTCTGGGGGGCGGACATGGTTGCGGTCTGGAGGTGGTTGTTACTGGGCAATCAAAGAGGTGTCGTTCGAGCTGTAGAGCTGTAGCAAAAGGTTGTAGCTGTTTGTTTGGTCTTCTGGGTTAAGAGATGGGACTAGGGGGAGAGCTCGGCCATGACCGACTTGTTGAGGAGTGAGGGGCACGATTTGGCGGGGACACATGACATCGTTCCCCGCAAATGTTGGCCCCTTGGCAGGCACAAAATGGGATTCCTATCGTACAGGAAGGGCAGGGACTGATGTTGGAATTCCCAGCGCGGAGGCCAGGTATCGGAACATACTGTCGTGGGCTCGAACAGCTTCTACTTTAACAACCTAAGGCTAGACTCTAAGTTTTGAGGCAGGCTCTTACTGAGAGACTTAGAGGCATCGAATTAGGTAGCACTCGTCGGAAACCCATTGAGACCGGTCGCCGACATCAGCAGCCTGTTCCCTTCAAAGCAATAGTGGGCTTACGTAGATATAACTTCGCAAGCTTCGTCTGGCTCTGTTGTAAAGGCATACGGAAAGTTCCATTCCAGAGGCTGGGCAGTCGGTCCCGAACTTTGCTCGACGACGGGCGTCGACCTGGCGTGCATTCGCCCCGACATGGGCCGCGTCCCGGAGCTTGAAGCGTCCGTGCCGCGATTCCAACCAAGCTCGAGCTCGACGGATGCACTGACTTTCACAAGCGGGAAGGTTCCTAAAAGGCTAACAGCGTATAAGTAGGCGCATTTTCCTGCTGTGTCGTGCCACCGGAGGCTCTCTGTCTCGTCTTGCAGTGTGTTTCATATGCCGATCGTTGACACGATAACAGTTCGTGCTACTTAACTCATCTAACCTTCACTTGTAGGTCGGGACGAAGGATCTCAACTACCTAAACACCGGGCAATAAGACCTGCACATCAACCCCAGAGCTAACCACTCTCAGCAATCCCTCCCCCCACCACACTCCCCAACCTCACAATGACCAAGACAGTCCTCATCCTAGGCGGCTCCTACGCCGGCCTGCACATCGCCCACCACCTCCTCAAGCAGCACCTCCCAGACACCAAGGTAATTCTTGTCTCCTCCAAC